>Ga0163163_10000733_pt1 | contig 27926 bp, 25 predicted proteins | sample S65metaG_FD_119766 | JGI IMG/M metagenome (GOLD analysis project Ga0163163, IMG submission 119766) | Switchgrass rhizosphere microbial communities from Kellogg Biological Station, Michigan, USA - S6-5 metaG | ecosystem: Host-associated > Plants > Roots > Rhizosphere > Soil | place: USA...
ATCGCCATCTACGGGCTGATCCCCGGCCCCGGTATCGGCTCGCTGTGCACGGAGCTGGAACCGGCGCTGTCGCTCAGGGCGCGCGTGAGCCGGGTGCAGCGCACAGAGGCGGGCGAGGGCATCTCGTATGGGCATCGCACGATCCTCGATCGGGCCACCACCATCGCCACCGTGCCGATCGGCTATGCGGACGGCGTGCCGCGACGGCTCTCCCAGGTCGGCGGTGAGGTGCTGCTCGGGGGCCGGCGGCGCCCGATCGTCGGCCACGTGACGATGGACCAGCTGATGGTGGCGTGCGGCGACGACGAGGTGCGGATCGGGGACGAGGTCGTGCTCATCGGGACGCAGGACGGCGACCGGATCACGGCCGACGACTGGGCGAGTGCGCTCGGCACGATCAACTACGAGATCGTGTGCGGCCTGAGCCCGCGCCTGCCCCGGCGCTACGTGGACGCCGGTGAGGACTCGGCCTGAACGGCGCCGGGCCGGTGCCGGCGGAAGCCGTCACTAGCATCGGAGGCCGTGCTGCCGACCCTGGACGCCCTCGCCCGCGAGGCGGCGACGTGCGTGCTCTGCCGGCTCAGCGAGGGTCGCACGAACGTGGTCTTCGGGATGGGCGACCCGGCGGCACCGCTGATGTTCATCGGTGAAGGACCGGGAGAACAGGAGGACAAGCAGGGCCTCCCCTTCGTGGGCCGCAGCGGCCGGCTGCTGGACCGCCTGCTGGCCGAGGAGCTCGGCATCACGCGCGACCGCGTGTACATCGCCAACGTGGTCAAGTGCCGGCCGCCGGGCAACCGGGACCCGAAGCCGGACGAGATCGCCGAGTGCCGGCCGTACCTGCAGCAGCAGCTCGATCTCATCCGGCCCGCCGTCGTGGTGACCCTCGGCCGCTTCGCCGCGCAGTGGTTGCTCCAGACCACGGAAGGGATCACGCGGCTGCGGGGTCGCTCCTACCCGTTCGCGCACGGCGTCCTCATCCCGACGCTCCACCCCGCGGCCGCGCTGCGCGGCGGGGCCGAGCCCCTCGGCCAGATGCGGGCGGACTTCGTGCGCGCCAAGATGACGCTGGCCGAGGCCGGCCATGCGTGGTGACGGCGCCCGGTGATCACACTCCTCTCCAGCTCCCCGACCGACACGAAGGCGGTGGCGGCCGCGGTCGCGGGTGTCGTCCGACCTGGGGACCTGATCCTGCTCGTCGGTGAGATGGGCTCGGGGAAGACCGCCTTCGCGCAGGGCTTCGCGGCGGCGCTGGGTGTGATCGACCCGGTCACCAGCCCGACGTTCACGCTGGTCCACACGTACGAGGGGCGCTACCGCGTGCACCACGCCGACGTCTACCGACTCGAGCGCATGGCGGAGGTGGCGGACCTGGCCATCGCCGAGCTGGCCGACGACAAGGACGCGGTGGTGCTCGTCGAGTGGGGCGACGTGGTCGCCGCAGGGCTGGGCCACGACCTCTTGACCGTCCGGCTCCAGCCCACCGAGGTCGAGCGCCCCGAGCAGCGTGTGATCACCGTGTCGGGCGCGGGCGACCGGTGGGCCGACCGCTGGCCCCGGGTGCAGGCGGCACTGGCCGCCTGGGTGGGCTGATGCTGATCCTCGGCATCGAGACCGCGACCGATCAGGTGAGCTGCGCCATCGGCGGCCACGAAGGGGTGCTGGCACTCTTCGAGGTCCTGCGGGGCCGGCGGCACGCCGAGACCCTCGCCCCGGCCATCGAGATGATCTGCCGCCAGGCCGACGTGACCCTCGACGAGATCGGTGCGATCGCGGTCGACGTCGGGCCCGGACTGTTCACCGGCATGCGGGTCGGGATCGCCACCGCCAAGGCGATGGCACAGGCCTTGCGGGTGCCCGTCATCCCGATCGCGAGCCTCGACCTGCTGGCCTTCCCGCTGCGCCACGCGGACCGGCTCATCGCGACGGTGGTGGACGCCCGCCGGGACGAGGTCTACTTCGCCTTCTATCGGCAGGTCCCCGGCGGCCTGCAACGGGTGACCGGACCTGCCGTGGGATCGGTCGACGACCTCGTCGGCGAGCTCCTCGCGCGCGGCGAGGAGTCGCTCTGTGTCGGGGACGGGGCGTTGAGGCATCGCGAGCTCATCGCGACGGGCGCCCGCCGCGTCGAGTTCGCCGAGCAGTGGCTGGCGCACCCGAGCGCCGCTCCGCTCGTCCAGCTCGCCCACGCCAAGGCGTTGCGGGAGGAGTGGGTGCCCGGGTCGGCGGTGGTGCCGCTCTACCTGCGCCGGCCCGACGCGGAGATCAACTGGGCGACGCGCGAGGTGGCGCGATGAAGCTGCTGCCCGAGAGCGACGTCACCGCCATCCGCATCAGCGTGATGAGGCGCCGGCACGTCCGCCACATCCAGAAGATCGAGCACCAGGTGTACCCCCGACCGTGGTCGCCGGCGGTGTTCGCCGGCGAGATCGACCAGATCGGCCGCGGGCGGATGTACGTCGTCGCCCACGCCGGGCGTCACCTCGTGGGCTACGCCGGCCTGATGGTGGTGCCCGACTCGGCCCACATCACGAACGTCGCCGTCGACCCGTCGCAACAGCAGCACGCGATCGGCACCCGGCTGATGCTGACGCTGGCCCGTGAGTCGATCAAGCTCGGGTGTCCGGCGATGACCCTGGAGGTGCGGGTGAGCAACCGCGCCGCCCAGTCGCTCTACCGGCGCTTCGGCTTCGCGCCCGCGGGCATCCGGGCGCGGTACTACGAGGGTACGGAGGACGCGCTCGTCATGTGGGCCCACGACATCGGCGAACCCGATTACACCGAGCGGCTGCTGCGCATCGCCGCCTCGGTGCCGGGCACGACCACCTGGAGCGAGGAGCTCCAGTGACCGCATGGCGATGAACGGGCTGCCCGAGCTCCTCGACATCTCATTGCGCGTGACGCCGCTGCACCCGGTCGACCCCTCGACGGTGGTGCTCGGCATCGAGACCTCGTGCGACGAGACCGCGGCGGCGCTCGTGATGGGCGGCAAGGACGTGTTGTCGTCGGTCGTGTCCAGCCAGGTCGACCTCCACGCGGCGTTCGGCGGCGTGGTGCCGGAGATCGCCAGCCGGGCGCACCTCGAGCTGCTCAACCCGGTCATCGCCGCCGCCGTCGTCGAGGCCGGTCTGGAGGAGAGCCGCGTCGACGCCGTCGCCTGCACGATCGGTCCGGGGCTCATCGGCGCACTGCTCGTCGGGGTGGCGACGGCCAAGGCACTCGCGCTCACCTGGGGCGTGCCCCTCGTCGGCGTCAACCATCTGGAGGCTCACCTCTACGCGGCCTTCCTCGACGACCCCGAGCTCGAGCTCCCGCTCGTCGTGCTCCTCGTGAGCGGTGGGCACACGATGCTCGTCGAGATGGTCGATCACGGCACGTACCGGCTGCTCGGGCAGTCGATCGACGACGCCGCCGGCGAGGCCTTCGACAAGGTGGCCCGGTTCCTCGGCCTGGGCTATCCGGGGGGGCCGGCCATCGATCGCGTCGCCGTGCACGGCGACCCGGCGGCCGTGGCGTTCCCCCGGGCCATGCTCCGCGAGAGCCTCGACTTCAGCTTCAGCGGACTGAAGACGGCGGTGGTCAACCACGTGCGGGCCCATCCCGAAGTCGCCACCGAGCACGTCGCGGCCTCGTTCCAGCAGGCGGTCGTCGACGTGCTGGTGGCGAAGGCGATCCGGGCCGCCGGCGCGGTCGGGGCCCGCGGCATCGTGCTCGGTGGCGGCGTCGGGGCCAACTCGCTGCTGCGCACCGAGCTCATGGATGCGTGCGAGCGCGCCGGTCTGCGTTGCCACCTGCCGAGCCCCTCCATGTGCACGGACAACGCGGCCATGATCGCCTCGGCCGGTTGGTACCGGCTCCGGGCCGACGGGCCGACGCCCTTGGACGTCGGCGCCCATCCGAACCTCCGGCTCCCGCTCGCGCTGTGACGTCGGCACTGCTGCGGCCCCTCTACCTCGGGTCGATCGTCGTCGACCCGCCGGTCGTGCTCGCCCCGATGGCCGGGGTGACCAACGCGCCCTTCCGGCGGCTGTGCCGGCGCTACGGCGGCGCGCTGTACGTGAGCGAGATGATCACGGCGCGGGCGCTCGTCGAGGGCAACGCGAAGACGGCCCGCATGGTGTCCTTCGCGCCCGACGAGACGCCCCGGAGCCTCCAGCTGTACGGCACCGATCCCGCGGTGATGGGCGAAGCCGTTCGCCGCCTGGTCGGCGAGGATCGCGTCGACCACCTCGATCTCAACTTCGGCTGCCCGGCCCCCAAGGTGACCCGCCGGGGGGGAGGGGCCGCCGTGCCGGTCCGCCCGGCGCTGCTGCGCGCCATCGTCCGCGCCTGCGTGGCGGCGGCGGGCCCGGAAGGCGTGCCGGTGACGATGAAGTTCCGGCTCGGCGTGCGTGACGACCTGCCCACGTTCCTCGACGCAGGTCGCGTCGCCGCGGACGAAGGCGTGGCCGCGGTGGCCTTGCACGCCCGCTCCGCCGAACAGCTCTACAGCGGCGAAGCTCGCTGGGCGGCCATCGGTGAGCTCAAGGCTGCGCTTGGCGGCCTGCCCGTGCTCGGCAACGGGGACATCTGGGAGGCGGCCGACGCCGTCTCGATGCTGGCGCAGACTGGGTGCGACGGCGTGGTCGTCGGCCGCGGCTGCCTCGGTCGCTCGTGGCTGTTCGCCGATCTTCGGGCGGCCTTCGCCGGCCAGGCCGCGCCACCGGCTCCCGCGCTCGGGGAGGTGGTCGCCGTGATGGTGGACCATGCCGGCCGCTTGGCGGAATGGTTCGGCGAAGGGCCGGGCCTGCGCGACTTCCGCAAGCACACCGGGTGGTACCTCACCGGCTACCCGGTGGGACCGGAGGCGCGGCGTCGACTGGCGTCCGTCAGCAGCCTCGCCGAGCTGGAGGACCACGTCGCCGGGCTCGATCCCCACCTCCGCCTCGTGCCGGGAGGTGCCCGCCTCCGCCGCGGGCACACGAACGGCCCCCGAGCGGTGCACCTCCCCGCTGGCTGGCTCGACGCCCGCGACGACGCGACGCCGCCCGGCGCGGCCGCTGACGCGCTCGTCTCCGGGGGCTGACCGTGCCCGCGGCCCGCCTCGTCCTCGCCTCCGGCTCGCCGCGGCGGCGAGCGCTCCTCGCCGCGACCGGGGTGGCGTTCACCGCGCGATCGCCGGACGTCGACGAGACGCCGAGGGGGGGCGAGGACCCGCGGACCTATGTCGAGCGGCTGGCCCGGGAGAAGGCGGAGACGGTGGCGCGCCCGCTGGCGCCGGGCGACGTGGTCCTGGCCGCGGACACGACGGTGTGGCTGGCACCTGCTCTGCTCGGCAAGCCCGCCGACGCGGCCGACGCTCGCCGGATGCTGCGAACCCTCAGCGGTCGCACCCACGAGGTCCACACCGGGGTGGCGGTGGTGGCCGGCGGCGGGGTGACGTCGTCGGTGGCGACGACGCGTGTGGTCTTCGCCGACCTCGACGAGGTCGATGTCGAGTGGTACGTCGGGACCGGCGAGCCGCTCGACAAGGCGGGGGCGTACGCCGTGCAAGGCTCCGGCAACCTGTTCGTGCGGGCGATCGAGGGGAGCCCCAGCAACGTGGTCGGCCTCCCGCTCGATGTCGTGGCCGGTCTGCTCGATCGGGCCGGCCACCCGCTCCACACGTTCCGAGCTGAACGCCGTTAGCACTCGGAGGGCGCGGTTGCTAACGGGGCCAGGGATCGCCTAGCCTTAGCACTCGCCAAGCCAGAGTGCTAACGCATCAACACCGCATCACCGTGCCATGCCAATGGAGGCCCGCACCCATGAACCTGAAGCCGCTGGATGACCGCATCGTCGTCAAGGCGAACGAGGCCGAGGAGCGCACCGCCTCCGGTCTCGTGATCCCGGACACCGCCAAGGAGAAGCCGCAGCAGGGCAGCGTCCTGGCCGTCGGCCCCGGCCGTCGCTCGGAGCAGAGCGGCGAGATCATCCCGCTCGACGTGAAGGTCGGCGACACCGTCGTCTACTCGAAGTACGGCGGCACAGAGATCACGGTCGACGGCGAGGATCTGCTGATCCTCTCGGGCCGCGACGTCCTCGCCGTCCTGGCCAAGTGACCGGCTGAGTCCCGCATGGTCAAGATCCTGAAGTTCGACGAGGAAGCGCGCCGCGCCCTCGAGGCCGGCGTGAACAAGCTGGCCGACACCGTCAAGGTGACGTTGGGGCCGCGTGGCCGCAACGTCGTGCTCGACAAGAAGTGGGGTGCGCCGACCATCACGAACGACGGCGTCTCCATCGCCAAGGAGGTCGAGCTCGACGACCCGTTCGAGAACATGGGCGCTCAGCTCGTCAAGGAGGTCGCCACCAAGACCAACGACGTGGCGGGTGACGGGACGACGACCGCGACCGTGCTGGCCCAGGCGCTGGTCCGGGCCGGGCTCCGCAACGTGACCGCCGGGGCCAGCCCGACCGGTCTCAAGCGGGGCATCGAGAAGGGTGTGGCCGCCGCCGTCGAGGCGATCAAGGCCCAGGCCAAGGAGGTCGACGACAAGGCCGAGATCGCCCAGGTGGCGTCCATCTCCGCCGCCGACACGTCGATCGGCGAGGTCATCGCCGATGCCATCGACAAGGTCGGCAAGGACGGCGTGGTCACCGTCGAGGAGTCGAACACCTTCGGCATGGAGCTCGAGTTCACCGAGGGCATGCAGTTCGACAAGGGCTACCTCTCGCCCTACTTCGTGACCGACGCCGAGCGCCAGGAGGTCGTCCTCGACGATCCCTACATCCTCCTGCACGCCGGGAAGATCTCGACCGTCCAGACCCTCCTGCCCCTGCTGGAGAAGGTCATGGAGGGCGGCCGTCCGCTCCTGATCGTGGCCGAGGACGTCGAGGGCGAGGCCCTCGCGACCCTCGTCGTCAACAAGATCCGCGGCACGTTCAACTCCGCCGCCGTGAAGGCCCCGGGCTTCGGCGATCGGCGCAAGGCGATGCTGCAGGACATGGCCGTCCTCACCGGCGGCCAGGTCATCAGCGAGGAGGTCGGCCTGAAGCTGGAGACCGCCACCGCGGACCTCCTCGGGCAGGCCAAGCGCGTCATCATCACCAAGGACAACACGACCATCGTGGACGGCGCGGCCGACGCGGCCGACGTCCAGGGTCGCATCAACCAGATCAAGGCCGAGATCGAGAACACCGACTCGGACTGGGACAAGGAGAAGCTCCAGGAGCGCCTGGCCAAGCTGTCCGGTGGCGTGGCGGTCATCAAGGTCGGCGCGGCCACCGAGGTGGAGCTCAAGGAGAAGAAGCACCGCATCGAGGACGCGGTCTCGGCCACCCGGGCCGCGATCGAGGAGGGCGTGGTCGCCGGTGGCGGCACTGCGCTGCTGCGGTCTCGGGACGCGGTCGACGCGGTCGTCAAGTCGCTGAGCGGCGACGAGGCGGTCGGGGCGCACACGGTCTGGTCGGCCCTCGAGGCGCCGACCCGGCTGATCGCCGAGAACGCCGGGTTCTCCGGCTCGGTCATGGTCCGCCAGGTCGAGGCCGAGAGCGGCAGCTTGGGGCTCAACGCGCTGACGGGTGAGATCGAGGACCTGGTCAAGGCCGGGGTGATCGACCCCGCCAAGGTGACCCGGGCCGCATTGCAGAACGCGGCCTCGATCGCCGGTCTCGTCCTCACCACGGAGTGCCTCGTGGCCGACAAGCCGGAGAAGGCGGCCCCCGCCATGCCGGGCGGCGGCGGCATGGGGGGCATGGGCGGCATGGGCGGCATGGGCGGCATGGGGATGATGTGATCCCCTCGGGACCGTCCGGTCCCGGGTAGCCCCTCCCGAGCTACGTCGCTGGACGGGCCCGGTCGCTCCGGCGACCGGGCCCGTTTCGCGTGCAGACTGGGCCCGTGCGGACGTTGCCGTTCTGGCTCCACCAGTTGGCGGAGTACGCGATCGGGCTGGGGCTCATCGCCCAGGCCGCGCAGGGCCCGGACAACGTGCTCCCGGTGGCGTTCGGCGCCGTGCTCCTGGTCGCCGCGGCGACCTCCGACGGCCCGGCTGCGGGCTGGAAGGCGGTGTCCCGTCCGGTGCACCGTGCGGTCGACATCGGGCTCATCGTGGCTGCCGTGGTGCTCGCTGTGCTGCCGTGGTCGGGGGCCGACGCCACCAGCCGAGTGCTCCTCGCCCTCGCGGCGGCGCTCCTCGGCATCCTCTTCGTGTCCACCAACTACGCGCCGAAACCGGCGAAGGTCGTGCGCCCGGCCCGGGAGCCGGGCGATCGGGCCGAGGACGTCGGCCGGTCGGCCGGTCGCCTCGCCGCGAAGGGCATGAAGGCCATGCGGGACAGGCGGCAGGGCCCGGACGCCTCGTAGCATCCGGGGCATGGAGACCATTCCCCCGGATCCCGCCAAATTGCTCGGCTACTGGGAGGAGTGGGAGCGCGGCGAGACCACGCCCGGGCGGGTGCTGGCCAACCTCAAGACGGCCGGCATGCCCCTGTTGCTCCGCGAGCTCGTGGACTCGACGAGCGGGACCGGCGACCGACCTGCCGGATGACCCCTGGACGTCGCCCGGGTGGGCCCCGACGGGGCGGCGAGCAGATCGTCCCCCGGCCGGACGTGTGGCGCCTGGGGGCGCCTGCGCCGTGGCCGCAGCCGCCCGCGGGACCGTCGTCGGCGCTCGGCCTGGACTCGGTGATCGCCGCCGTGGCTGGTCGTCGCCCGGGAACGGTCGGCGGCGGCCTCGCCGTCGAGACGGTGCCCGAGGAAGACGTGGAGACGGCGCCCGTGGACGTCGACGGCGTGACCGCGGACGGCGTCCCGATGTTCGCCGGGGCGAGGCCGTCCGCCGTGCTCGTCGCCCTGCACGACGGTCCGAGCGGCGCCGAGGTCATCCTGACCCGTCGGTCGTGGGCTCTGCGGAACCACCGCGGCGAGATCAGCTTCCCCGGTGGCCGGATCGATGACGGTGAGACGCCTGAGCAGGCCGCGCTGCGGGAGGCGCACGAGGAGGTCGCGCTCGGTCCGGAGCTCGTGGAGGTGGTCGGCCGGCTGCCCACGTTGGCCACGGTGGTCAGCCTGAGCCACATCGTCCCCGTCGTGGCGCGCCTCCAGGGTCGTCCCGCACTGACCCCGGCGGCCTCCGAGGTCGAGCGGATCCTGCACGTCCCCTTGGTGGATCTCGCCCAGCCCGGCGTCTTCCACGAGGAGCAGTGGGGCAGCCCGCCGCTCGACCGGGCCATCTTCTTCTTCGAGCTCGAGGACGAGACGATCTGGGGCGCGACGGCGCGGATCCTCGTCGACCTCCTGCAGGTCGCGCTCCGGCCGTGAGCGGTGTGGAGATGGAGCCATTCGAGATCGAGTACGGCCCGTTCACGCTGCGCCCGCCGGCCGACGCCGACATCCCGTGGATCTTCGACGCCTGCCAGGACCCCTCGATCCAGCGCTACACCACGGTGCCCGCCCCGTACCGCGCCGACGACGCCGTCGCCTGGGTGCGACGAGCGGCGGAGCTGAGGGCGCAGCGGGCCGAGCACCACTTCCTCATCGCGCTGACCGAGTCCGGCGAGCTCCTCGGCGCAGCCTCGTTCCGCCCGGTCGCCGCGACCGGGCGGGCGGAGATCGGCTACTGGGTCGATCGCTACGCGCGCGGGCGCGGCGCGGCGAGCGGCGCCGTGCTCGGGCTCGAGGCGTGGGCATCCTCGGTGACGTCGCTGCACGTGGGCGAGACGTTCCTGCGCATCGCCGAGGAGAACGAGGCGTCGTGCCGCGTCGCCTCGCGGTGTGGCTATCGGCTGGCCGGTACCGATCCCGAGTCGTTCCGGGGCTTGCCGGTGCTGCTGTTCTCGAAGCGGCTCGACGTCGAGGCGTGATCAGCCCGCGAGTGACTGGAGCAGGCGCCAACCCGCTTCCACATGCCGGCGCTGCGTGGTGCGGCTCCCGACGCAGAACCGGAGGATCGTCCGGGGCGGCCCGCCGGGCGCGGTCACGACGGACCGGGTGAACAGCGCTTCGCCGGTGGCGTTCGCGGCTTCGATGAGTGCTTCCGTCGCGTCGTCACCACGACGGAGCGCGCAGCAGACCAGGTTGAGCGGGTGCGGAGCCACGACATCGAAGCGCTCGTCCGCCTCGATCCAGCCGGCCAGCTCCTGCGTCCAGCTGACGTGGTCACGGATCATGGCGCGAGTGGTGTCCGGTCCGTCCAGGCGCAAGGTGAACCAGAGCTTGAGGGCGCGGAATCGCCGCCCGAGCGGGATCTGCCAGTCGCGGTAGTCGACGACCTCCCCGGAGTCGCCGACCCTGGTCCGCAGGTACTCGGGCAGGATCGACAGGGCCGCCAGCAGGGGGGTCCGGTCGGCGACCCAGAAGAGGTCGCAGTCGAACGTGACACCCATCCACTTGGGCGGGTTCGTGCAGTACGAGTCGGCCCGCTCGAGGCCGGCGTTGACCCAGCGGTGCTCGGGGCAGAGGGCCGCGACGCCGCTCATCGCCGCGTCCACGTGCAGCCAGACGCCCTCCGCCGTGGCGACGTCGGCGATGGCGTCGACCGGGTCGAAGGCGGTGGTCGACGTCGTCCCCGCGGTCGCGCAGACGAAGAACGGCCGGCGTCCGGCCGCTCGGTCCTCGGCGATGGCCGCGGCGAGCGCGTCGGGACGCATCGCGTACCGGTCGTCGTGCGCCACGACGTGCAGCCTGGACAGCCCGGCGATGCGGAGTCCCTTCTCCACGGCCGAGTGCGCCTGGGCGGTGGCGTAGGCGATGAGCGGCCCGTGCCCGCGCCCCCCGGCTCCTGTGCCCATCTCCGCCCGGGCTCGCGCCGCGAGGATGGCGCACAGCGTCGCCTCGGAGGCGGTGCCCTGGATGACGCCGCCCCCTCGGCCCGGACCGTCGGAGCGGAACCGGTCGGGAAGGTCGAGGAGCTCGGCCATCCAGTCGACGACGAGCGTCTCGAGCTCGGTGCACGCCGGGCTCGTGGCCCACAGCATCCCGTTCACCCCGAGCCCCGCCGACAGCAGCTCGCCGAGGATCGCGGGGTAGGTCGAGTTCGCCGGGAAGTACGCGAAGAAGCTGGGGTGCTGCCACTGGGTCAGGCCGGGCACCACGACCCGGTCGAGATCGTCCAGGACGGCGGTGAACGGCTCTGGCGCCGTCGGTGGGTGCGCGGGCAGCTGACCCCGCACCCAGCCCGGGGGCACCGTCGAGGTGACGGGGAGCTCGCCGACCTGCTCGATGTAGTCGCTGATCCAGTCGACGAGCGCGTGGCCGTGTTCGCGGAAGGCCTCCGGGGTCACGCGGGCGATGGTACCGATGGTGTCGGCACTGGCCGGAGACGCGCCGATGGCCCCGGCTGGCTCTGGACGAGCCCTACCGGGGCCATCTGTGGGCTTCTTCCTGGACTACGACGTCGCAGCTTGACGTCCTCCACGCTGCGCTTCGCGGACGTGCTCTTGATCCGGATCTCAGCCGGTCGAGGTTGGGAGCACCCGGGTGAGCGGTGGATGACGACGCACCGGCGTCGTCGTCTTCAGCCCGGTGGCGTGTCCCCTTCGTCGCTCAAACCAGTGGTCACGAGCAGGTACCTCCTCCAAACGGCGCCGGCCCGGCGGGACCCGGCGCAACTGCTTGGTGACGTCAGCGTGCGCCGTTCTGCGGGCGACTTCAACCCTTGACTTCTCGCTGCGTCGGCGCTACGTCGCCGCGCTTCCGGGCGGTCAGGTGCTCGGTCGAGGGGTGCGAGAGCGCCGGGAGCGGACGGTGCGGGTCTGCTCGATCCGGTTGGCCTTGGTGTGCGCTCGTGCGGCCCACAGCACGCGTCCGAAGATGAGCGCAGAACCGATGAAGAGCACCAGGAACAGGAGGCCTTGCTGCGAGCCGCCGGGGTCGCCCGGCTGCGTCGGCTTGTGCCCCGAGTTCGGCAGCGGGATGACGGACTGCGGGTACAGGTCGACCGGAAGCGTGGTCGACGTCGGCGGCGACGCGGTGCCCGGCGGATCGCCGGCCGCGGCCGCTCGACCGACCGGGAGCAGGGTCCCCATCACGAGGAGCACGAGGAGCCACGCCGCGAGCGCGAGGACCGGGCGACGCCATCGGGGCACGGCCCCACGGTAGAGCCCCATCTGCCGGGCCGAGCCGCGCGGTGGACGAAATGTCAAAGCGGGCTGTCCCGGCGATCGCGGCCATCTCGGTACCATCGGTACGAGCGAAGCGAGTGGGAGGTGGCTGCATGGCCGAGGTCGAGATCGGTCTGGGCAAGTCCGGGCGGCGGGCCTATGGATTCGACGACATCGCCATCGTCCCGAGCCGGCGGACCCGCGATCCCGAGGACGTCGACATCTCCTGGGAGCTGGATGGGTTGCAGTTCGAGCTCCCCTTGCTGGCGTCGGCCATGGATGGCGTGGTGTCGCCGGCGACGGCCATCGAGATCGGTCGCCTGGGCGGCCTCGGCGTGCTCAACCTCGAGGGTCTGTGGACCCGCTACGAGGACCCGGACTCCCTGCTCGAGGAGATCAGCAAGCTCGACGACGAGAAGGCGACTCGTCGCATGCAGGACATCTACCTCGAGCCGATCAAGCCGACGCTGGTCACCGACCGGATCCGCCAGATCCGCGAGGCCGGTGTGATCACCGCAGCCTCCGTCACACCGCAGAAGACCGACCAGTTGCTGCCGGCGATCACTGCGGGCGAGCTCGACGTGCTGGTCGTGCAGGGGACGGTGGTCTCGGCCGAGCACGTCTCGAAGAACCGGGAGCCGCTCAACCTCCTCAAGGTGATCCGTCAGTTCGAGATGCCGGTGCTGGTCGGCGGCTGCGCCAGCTACCAGGCGGCACTCCACCTCATGCGGACCGGCGCGGTCGGCGTGCTCGTCGGGGTCGGGCCCGGTCACGCCTGCACCACCCGCGGCGTCCTCGGCATCGGGGTTCCGCAGGCCACCGCCATCGCCGATGCCCGCGCCGCGCGCATGCGCCACCTCGACGAGACCGGCGTGTACGTCCACGTCATCGCCGACGGCGGGATGGGTACCGGGGGCGACATCGCGAAAGCGATCGTCTGCGGCGCGGACGCAGTCATGATCGGCTCTCCGCTGGCGGCGGCGCGGGAGGCGCCCGGGCGCGGATACCACTGGGGCATGGCGACGTTCCATCCGACCCTTCCTCGGGGGGCCCGCGTGCGCACGGATGTCCGGGGCACGCTCGAGGAGATCCTCGTCGGGCCGGCCCACGAGAACGACGGGCGCATGAACCTCTTCGGCGCGCTCCGGACGTCGATGGCCACCTGCGGCTACGAGAGCCTGAAGGAGTTCCAGAAGGCGGAGATCATGGTCGCTCCGGCGCTCCAGACAGAGGGCAAGTCCCTCCAGCGCGCGCAGCGGGTGGGCATGGGTCACTGAGGGCGGATGCCCGAACCCGCCGGCATCCCGTCCCAGGTCGTCCTCGTCGTCGACTTCGGCGCGCAGTACGCGCAGCTCATCGCGCGACGCGTCCGCGAGGCGGGCGTCTACTCGGAGATCGTGCCCCACGACGTGACGGCGCGGGAGTTGCGCAGCCGGAAGACCTGCGGCGTCATCCTGAGCGGGGGTCCGGCCAGCGTGCACGTGCCGGGCGCGCCATCGATGGATCCGGAGATCTACGCGCTGGGGGTGCCGGTGCTCGGCATCTGCTATGGCGCGCAGCTGATCGCTCAACAGCTCGGCGGCGACGTCGCCGCCACCGGCCGCGGTGAGTACGGGCGCACGGAGCTGTGGGCGTCGGGGCCGGGCGGTGGGCTGGTCGACGGCGATCAGCCGGTCTGGATGAGCCACTTCGACTCGATCGTCCGCGCGCCGGACGGATTCGCGGTGACCGCGCGGACGAAGGAGGTCGCGGTCGCGGCCCTCGAGGACACCGGCCGGCGCATCTACGGCGTGCAGTTCCATCCTGAGGTGGTCCACACGCCGGGGGGCCAGGCCCTCCTCCGTCGGTTCCTGTTCGACGTCTGCGGCTGCGAACCGAACTGGAGCCCTGAGTCGATCATCGACGCACAGGTGCAAGTGGTGCGTGCCCGCGTCGGCGAGCGGCGGGCCATCTGTGGCCTCTCCGGCGGCGTGGACTCGGCCGTCGCTGCCGCGCTCGTGCACCGCGCCATCGGCCACCAGCTCACGTGCGTCTACGTCGACACGGGGCTGATGCGGAAGGGCGAGTCCGAGCAGGTCGTCGACACCTTCCGACGCCACATGGGCATCGAGTTGATCCATGTCGAGGCTGGCGGACGGTTCTTCGAGCGGCTGAAGGGCATCACCGACCCGGAGGAGAAGCGGAAGATCATCGGCGAGCTCTTCGTCCGCATCTTCGAGGAGAACACCGGGGGGCTGACCGATGCCGAGTTCCTCGTGCAAGGGACCCTGTACCCGGACGTGATCGAGAGCGGTACGGCGCACGCGGCGGTCATCAAGAGCCATCACAACGTGGGCGGCCTGCCCGAGGACATGTCGCTCGAGTTGGTCGAGCCGCTCCGTGCCCTGTTCAAGGACGAGGTGCGCAAGCTCGGCGTGTCGCTCGGCCTGCCCGACGAGATCGTCTGGCGTCAGCCGTTCCCCGGGCCCGGGCTGGGAGTGCGCATCATCGGAGAGGTCACGCCCGAACGGGTCGCGCTCCTCCAGGAGGCGGACCTGATCGTGCAGGAGGAGATCCGCCGGGCCGGGCTCGAGCGGGCCATCTGGCAGGCGTTCGCCGTGCTGCCGGACATCCGCTCGGTGGGCGTGATGGGCGACGAGCGGACCTACGGCCACCCCGTGATCGTGCGCGCTGTGACCAGTGACGACGCGATGACCGCGGACTGGGCACGGCTTCCGCACGACGTGTTGGAGAGCATCTCCAGCCGGATCATCAACGAAGTCAGGGGCATCAACCGCGTCGCGTACGACATCACATCCAAGCCGCCCGGCACCATCGAGTGGGAGTGACGTGCGCGGGCTCGACGAGGATCGGGTCGGCGCCTGGTTGGCGGAGCACGTGGTCGGTGCTGCGCCGCCCTTCTCGTACTCGCTGATCGCGGGCGGGCACTCCAACCTCACCTTTCGCGTCACCGGCGGTGACGGGCAGCTCTTCGTCCTTCGCCGGCCGCCGCTCGGACACGTGCTCGCGACAGCGCACGACATGGCGCGGGAGCACCGCATCATCTCGGCCTTGGGCCCGACCTCGGTACCGGTGCCTCCGGCGCTCGCGCTGTGCATGGACGAGACGGTGAACGACGCGCCGTTCTACGTGATGGGTTACGTCGACGGTGTCGTGCTCGACGGCGTGCGCTCGGCCGAGGCCCTCACGCCGCCGCAGCGCCGAACGGCTGGCTTCGACCTCATCGACGTGCTGGCCGACCTGCACCTCGTGGACGTCGAAGCGGTCGGTCTGGGCGACCTCGGCCGCCACACCGGTTACCTCGAACGTCAGCTGCGGCGCTGGTCGACGCAGTGGGAAGCGTCCAAGACCCGTGAGTTGTCGGCCATCGATGAGGTGCACGCACTGCTCTCCAGGGCGGTGCCGGCGCAGCACGCGGTCGCGGTCGCTCATGGTGACTACCGGTTCGGCAACTGCCTCCTCGATTCGGCGACCGGCCGGATCGAGGCCGTCCTCGACTGGGAGCTCTGCACCCTGGGCGATCCGCTGGCGGACGTCGCCTACCAGGCCGTGTACTGGACGGACCCCGGCGAGCAACCGCGCATGGAGAACGATCCGACCGCGGCACCGGGCTTCCCGACCTACGCCGAGGTGCTCGGGCGCTACGCCGCCCGCACCGGATTCGACCTGAGCGACATCGACTACTACATCGCGTTCGCACACTGGCGCCTGGCCATCATCACCGAAGGCGTCTACGTCCGTTACCTCCACGGCGCCATGGGCGACGAGGCCTCCGACCTCGACGCGCTCGCCGCCCGCATCGACCGGCTCGCCGGCATCGCTCTCGCCTCGGCGCAGCGCCTCGTCGCCTAGACGGAGCGACAGGCTCGGGTACCAGTCTTCGGGGGCCGGGCCGAGCGTCGGGTCCGGCCGTTCGACGCCGCCGAGGCTCGGACCACCAGATGCCGGTCCACCGGCGCCCGGTCCGGCGGTGGCGGGTCGGTAGGTGGCCCGCCGCACCCGTACCGCTCTGCCCTCCCGCGTCTCGTAGCCGAGCGCGTCCGCGAGCCGCTTGACCGGTCCGTCACCGGCGATCGTGAAGCCGTAGAGCAGCAACAGGATGTGCAGCTCGCGCAAGGTGAGCTGCCCGTGCCGGCGCAGCAGAGCAAGGCAGGTCCGGCGCAGGGGAGCGCTGTACAGCGGGCGAGCTCCCTCGGCCTGCGGTGGGAGCGGCGCCTCGTCCGGCCGGGGTGGGCGACGCGCCCAACCGGACTCGACGGCAGGCCAGAGCCGCTCGTGGATCGCTAACGCTTCGGCATCGGCGGCTCGCTTGCGTCGCATCCACTCGACGGCCTCAGCGTCGAGTCGGTCGAGCGCGTCCACCGCTGCCTGTCGCCGACCTTCGACCATGTGTCGATCGATCCAGGCCAATCCGGCGGCCCTCCTGGCCGCGGCGTACGGGTCGTCCTTCAGCCATCGTGGTACCGGTGGCAGCGCGCCGTCCGGCCGGGCTGTGGCCCTCGCCCGAGGGCGGGGCGGCGGGGGTTCCGCCGTGAGTCTGGGTCGCATGGTCGGCCGTCCCTGTGGTGCGCTGCCGTAGGCGGGACGTCATCCGGTGGCGCCGATGGGGCGAGTGTGCCGGAGGGGTGTGACGACGTAGCCCGCCGGACCAGCTCCCCGCCCCGCCACGACCCCCCGCCTCCCGGTTCCCGCCTGCTCACCCGAAGAATCTGTCCAGATTCTGCGGGCGACGCGCTCGAGTAAGTAGCTCGGTGGCGGAGCGGCGGGCTCGCCGGCCCGGCCCGGCCGGCTTGGAGGCGCGGCGTCGATTCTCGCTCGGGCGTCTCGGACGGGCGCGGTGCCGGCGACGTGGTGGCGGCACGGCCCACGACCCCCCGATGGGGGCGAGGCGACGCACAGCGAGCCCCTGACCACCCATCGTGACGGTCGTCACACGTTCGGAACGTCATGGCGAATGTTCCGACATCTGTGCTGGCGCGCCCCTTTCGATCGGGCTGTCCCCGGCTGATACGTTCCGGCGGGCGCGACACCCCGGTCGCCGCCGTCGAAATCGGAGGACGAGCATGGTTCGTCGGTCCTTGATCGCTCTCGGGGCGATGAGCCTTGCAGCGCCGCTGGCGGTCGTGCCGCTGAGTACCGCCGGCGCCGCGTCTCAGACGGTGCAACTCCTGGGCAGCAAACCAGACCTTCCGAAGGAAGCGGTCCAGCAGGGCGCGGTCAGTCGAAGCGAGGCCGTCTCCGTCCGCGTGAGCCTCAAGCTCAGGGATGCGGCCGCCGCGGACGCACTGGCGCTCGCCGTGTCCACGCCCGGTAACGCCAAGTACGGCAGGTACCTCACCCCCGACCAGTTCCGCGCCAGCTTCGCCCCGACGGCTGCCACCGTGGCCAAGGTCTCCGCTTGGTTGGCGAAGGAGGGCCTCAAGGTCGCGGCGGTGCCCCCGAGTCGGTCATACGTGGAAGCCTCCGGCACCGCGGCGCAGGTCGAGACCGCGCTGAAGACATCGCTCGTGAACGTGGAGGCCAACGGCAAGACCCGTCGTGTCAACACCAGCGAGCCGTCGGTGCCCGCCGACCTCGTCTCGAGCATCGACGGCATCACGGGGCTCACGGAGGTGCAGCTGCACCCGACCAACGCCCGCGCCGACATCCCGGGCGCGACCGACACGGCTTCTGCGGCAGCCGTTCGACCTGACACGAGCTCGGACGCTCCGCCCCCCGCCGGCTTCCGTGTCGCTCCTCCGTGCTCGACCTACTGGGCCCAGAAGCTCGCGACCAACCTGCCCGCGTACGGCAGCGGCTACCCGAGCCCCCTCCCCTGGGCGCCGTGCGGTTACAAGCCCGAGCAGCTCCGCCAGGCCTACGGCACCTCGGCCACGGTGGCCGGTGGCGTGACGGGCGCCGGCGTCAAGGTCGCCATCGTCGATGCCTTTGCCTCGCCGACCATCGTCTCGGACGCCACGACCTACGCCCAGCGCAACGACCCGAAGTATCCCTTCTCGATGGCCAAGTTCTCGCAGAAGGCCTTCCGGCCGTTCACCCACACGGGCACCGGCCCGAAGGGGTGCGACGCGTCCGGCTGGTACGGCGAGCAGACTCTCGACATCGAGGCCGTCCACGCCATGGCGCCGGGAGCGCAGATCTTCTACGTCGGCGGCAAGAGCTGCTACGACAATGATCTCGACGACGCCATCCAGTGGATCGTCGACCACCATTCGGCCGACATCGTGTCCAACTCGTACGGCAACACCGGCGAGCTCGTGCCCCAGGCCGAGGTGAACACGACCATCAAGATCCACACCCAGGCCGCCCTGGAGGGCATCGGCTTCTATTACTCCTCGGGCGACAATGGGGACAACTCCGACACTCCGGGCTTCCCGAAGCGGTTCATCCCGTCGGCCGACTTCCCGGCCACGTCGCCGCTCGCCACCTCGGTCGGCGGTACGAGCCTCGGCGTCGCCGCCAACGGCAGCGTCGCGGTCGAGCACGGCTGGTCCACCGGCGTGAGCAGCTACGACCCGAAGACGAAGACCTACTCGCCCGGCGGTGCCGGAGCCTTCCTGTACGGCGCTGGTGGCGGTCCGAGTCGCCTCTTCGCTCAGCCCGACTACCAGAAGGGCGTGGTGCCGAACAGCATCTCGACCAGCATCGGCGCCCCGAAGCGCCGGGTGAGCCCCGACGTCGGCATGGACGGCGACCCCAACACCGGGTTCCTCGAAGGGATCACGCAGACGTTCCCCGAGGGCGTGCACTACGACGAGTACCGCATCGGCGGCACCAGCCTGTCGTCTCCGCTCTTCGCCGGCGTCATGGCCCTGGCCGACCAGAAGGCGGGCATCCATCACGGGTTCGCCAACCCGTGGCTGTACTCGCTGGCCGGCACAGCAGCCTTCCGGGACATCAAGCCCGGCTCGAAGATCGCCGTCGTCAGGCAGAACTTCAACAACGGCGTCGACGCCAAGGACGGCATCAGCGCCCCGTCGATCCGCACGATCGACTCGAACCTCCAGTCCCTGCGCACCCTGATCGGCTACGACACGCTGACCGGTCTCGGAGCGCCCAACGGGGCCGCGTTCGTCAACGCACCGGCGAGCTAGCCGCTCACCGGACGACCTCCGCAGCGGAGCGCTCCACCCCGACTCGGGTGGGGCGCTCCGCTGGCGCGTCCGTTGAAAGGCGGTGGACCTCCGCGTCGAAGCCCAGCCGCGACAGACCCCGCCCGTAGGATGGTCGACGCGATGGCGGCCGTCCCCGACTCCGACACCCTGGTCGACGGGCTGAACCCCGACCAGCTCGACGCCGTCCTGCACACCACTGGGCCGCTCCTCGTCGTCGCTGGGGCGGGTTCCGGCAAGACACGGGTGCTCACCCACCGCGTGGCTCACCTCATCGGTGAGCACGGCGTGGACCCCATGCGGATCCTCGCCATCACGTTCACCAACAAGGCGGCCGACGAGATGCGGGAGCGGGTCGGGCGGCTGGTGGGCCCGATCGCCAAGAAGATGTGGGTCAGCACCTTCCACTCCGCCTGCGTGCGGATCCTGCGGCGTGATGGCGCGGCACTCGGCTACCCCTCGTCCTTCTCCATCTACGACCAGGCCGACGCCCAGCGGCTCACCAGCTACGTGATCCGGGACCTGGCCCTCGACAGCAAGCGGTTCACGCCGAGGGGGACCCACGCCCAGATCAGCCAGTACAAGAACGACCTGCTGTTCGTGAGCGACGTCCGTGATCGCGCCGCCAACCTCTTCGAGCGCAAGATCGCCGACATCTACGCGGAGTACCAGACCCGCCTCGAACGGGCGGGGGCGATGGACTTCGACGACCTCCTCACCAACACGGTGCGTCTCTTCCGCACCAGCCCGGAGGTGCTCCAGCACTACCAGGAGCGCTTCGAGCACCTGCTGGTCGACGAGTACCAGGACACCAACAAAGCCCAGAATGAGATCGTCCTCACGCTCGGAGCGCTCCATCGCAACGTCTGCGTCGTCGGCGACTCCGACCAGAGCATCTACAAGTTCCGCGGCGCGGATCTGCGCAACATCCTCGACTTCGAGGAGGCGTTCCCGGACGTGACGGTCATCGTCCTCGAGCAGAACTACCGCTCGACGCAGACGATCCTCGACGCGGCCAACGCCGTCATCGGCAACAACCTGGCGCGCTCACCGAAGCACCTGTGGACCGACCAGGGCCAGGGCGCTCGCATCACCCGTTACCACGCCGAGGACGAGGGCGACGAGGCCCGCTGGCTGGCCCGCACGATGACCGACCTCCACGAGACCGACGGCTACCGATGGGGCGACATGGCCGTCTTCTACCGGACGAACGCGCAGAGCCGTGTGGTGGAAGAGGCGATGATGCGGGCCGGTACGCCGTACAAGGTGGTGGGCGGCACCCGTTTCTACGACCGCCGGGAGATCAGGGACGCCCTCGCCTACCTCCGGGCGGTCGTGAACCCGGCCGACGAGGTGAGCCTGAAGCGTGTCCTGAACGTGCCGAAGCGGGGCATCGGCGACACGACCGTCGCCCGTCTCGACGCATGGGCGGCGGCCGAGGGCGTCAGCTTCATCGACGCCCTGCGGCGGGCGGACGAGGTCGGCATCACCGGCCCCGCCGGGCGCGGCATCGCCTCGTTCCTGCAGCTCCTCGACGAGCTCATCGGCCTGGTCGGCGAGGGTCCGGCCACCGTCCTGCAGACCGCGCTCGACGCGAGTGGATACCTGGCCGAGCTCGAGGCGGAGCACACGGTCGAGACGGCGGGCCGGCTCGAGAACCTGGGCGAGCTCGTCGGCTCGGCGCGCGATGTGGGCGACGTCGCGGAGTTCCTCGAGCAGGTCGCCCTGGTGGCCGACAGCGACGAGGTCGACGGCGACGACAGCCGCGTCGTCCTGATGACACTTCATACGGCGAAGGGCCTGGAGTTCCCGGTCGTGTTCCTGGTCGGGACGGAGGAGGGCGTCTTCCCTCACATACGAGCGCTCACCGAGCCCGACGAGCTCGAAGAGGAGCGCCGCCTCGCCTACGTCGGCATCACCCGGGCCAAGGAGCGGCTGTTCATCTCGCACGCGTGGAGCCGCACGTTGTTCGGCTCCACCCAGTACAACCCGCCGAGCCGTTTCGTCGAGGAGATCCCCGACGAGCTGGTCGAACAGGTGGGCGCCCGCCCACGACGAGGCAGCAGTGGCGCCGCGTACCGCAGCCGAACCAACCGGTTCGACGACCGCTCCTGGGTCGAGCACCGCGAGCGGGTCGTGGACGCCGCGCTCCGAGCAGGTCAGCAGGGCTCGACGCCGGCGCCGACCGGCGCCGACCACCTCACGCTGCGGCTCGGGGACGACGTCAGGCACGCGACGTACGGCGAGGGCGTCATCATCGATCTGCAGGGCAGCGGGGAGAAGGCGGAGGCTCGGGTTCGGTTCCCCGGCGTCGGCGAGAAGACCTTCCTGTTGGCCTGGACCCCGCTCGAACGGGTCTGATCGACCGCTACAGAGCGGAGGGGTCCGCGACGCGACCCACGAAGACGACTGCGCCCGTCGGCACGTCCCGGATGAAGAACAGGAAGGGCCGGTCGACCGTGACCTCGACCGGCGGCTCGACCGGCGCCGCGGTCGCCTGCATGTTGGCGACGGTCGCCGCAGCGGCCTCCGTCCCGGCTTCGTCGACCGACACGTTGGCCTGGTGTTGGACCGCGCCGAGGAAGAGCCGCTCCGTGCTGGTCATGCCCCGGAAGTCGGCGCGGTCGGGATCGAAGGCGGCCGACATGCCCAGCGCGCCGAGCGCGTCGACGAGCCCGACCGCGCTCGCGGTGTTCCAGCGGGGCAGCGCCAACGTGACCGGTGTGATGGTCTGGGCGCCGACGACCTGGTCCAGCAGGCCGCTCGGGAGCTGGGCCTCCACGGCGGCGAGGCGGCCCGCGTCGGGCAGGACCACGCTCATCGTCAGCTCATAGCCGGCATAGGGGATGTCCACGGCGACCCACCCATCCCCGGTGGCGTACGCGAGCTCGCCCGACGAGTGCATCATCGGCACCCTCGCCGGCGCTCCTGTCGACCGCGCGAAGGACTGGTCGGTCGTCGCGGTCTTCGGGAACGGTGTCAGCCAGGGCGCCTTGAGGTAGATGGCGTTCGCGAGCACCAGGCGGGTCATGGCGTCGATGGCGCCGTCCGAGAGCAGCGACGGGATCCGACCGGCGGTCTGGTCGCTCACCCACTGGTTGACGGCAGCGGTGGCCCGATCGGGGTCGTCCGTGAACGAGGTCAACTGGAGCCCGGCGCCGTAGTAGATGGCGAGCCGGTCGAGGAACGCCGCGCTCCAGGCGGTGCCCTGCTGGCCCCACACGGAGTTGGCGAGCTTGAGCGTGACCTCGATGGCCCCGGTGCCCGCCGGATCCGGACGAGCACCCGAGCGTGACCGGAGGGCCTGGTCCAGCGTGTTCATGGACGGGGACAGGGCAGCCGGATCCACCGTGTGCAGGACGTCGTCCATCTCGGTCGCGGTGGGCCCTTGGGCGCCCTCGCGGACCATGGCGAGGGTGATGGCGACGCTCGCCGGCGAGAGCACGAGGTTGGCGCTCGGCTGAGCCTTCGCCAGGACCCCGAACAGCTGTGCGCCGAGGCTGTTGACGGTCGCGACGGCCGCCGCCGGGTCCGCGTCGGCGACGTGGCGCAGAGCGGCTGAGCGAGCCACCGGCGGGTTGCCGCTCGACCCCGACGAGTCCGCCGTTCCGGAGGACGTCGTCGAAGCGCCCGGCGTCGAAGCGCCCGGCGTCGAGGAGCCGGCCTCACCGGCCCCGCCGCCGCTACAGGCGGTCAGGAGCGTCCCCAGGCCCAGGCCCGCGCCCAGGAGGAGGTGGCTCGTCAGGAACTCGCGCCGGTCCATGCTCGTTGGACGATGGCACAGCCTGAGTGGTTCCGTCCGCGACCGGGATGCCGTGGGGCGGCGTCAGCTCGTCGGGCGCGCCGCCAGTGCCGCCGCCGGCGGAGTCGCTGCCGCCGAGCGGCAGCAGGACGCGGAAGGTCGCCCCGCCGCCCGGAGTCGGCACGACGGATGGCTGGCCCCCGTGGGCCCGCACCACCGCGTCGACGATGGCGAGACCGAGTCCGCTTCCCCCCTGGGCCCGGGAGCGCGACGGATCGGCCCGGTAGAAGCGGTCGAACACCTGGGTCGCCTGATCAGCCGTCAGACCGGGCCCGTGGTCGCGCACCTCGATACGCGCCGACGTGCCGTCGACCGCCACCGCGACCTCCACTCGCGTGCCCGGTGGCGTGTGCACGCACGCGTTGCCGACCAGGTTGACGAGGACCTGCATGAGCCGGTTCGGATCGCCATCCACGACGACCGGCCCCGGCGTCTCGAGCTCGATCGGGCGCTCCGGATCCACGACGCGAGCATCGGCCACCGCTTTGCTCGCCAGCTCCGCCAGGTCCACGGGACGATGCTCGAGCGGCCGACCCTCGTCCAGGCGGGTGATCGTCAGCAGGTCCTCCACGAGGTGGCTCATGCGGGTCGCTTCGTCCTCGATGCGGCTCATGCTGCGCTCGACCTGCTCGGGTCGGTCACCTCCATGGCGGTACAGCTCGGCGTAGCCGCGGATCGAGGTGAGCGGGGTGCGCAGCTCGTGGGAAGCGTCCGCGGCGAAGCGCCGCAGTCGTCCCTCGGTGGCGCGCCGGGCCTCGAACGACTCGTCGATGCGGTCGAGCATGGTGTTGAGCGTGGACGCGAGCTGGCCCAGCTCCGTCCGCTCCGAGCGGTACGGGATGCGCTGGCCTTGTCCCGGCTCGCCGGTCTCGGCGATGCTGGCCGCCGTCGCCTCCATCGAGCGCAGCGGGCGCAACCCGAGGCCGATCAACCACCAGGCGAGCAGCGCGACGCCGACCACGGCCGCCGAGATCGTGATCACCTCGATCGTGATGACGCGGCGGACGGTGGCGTCCACCTCGGTCAGCGGCAGGGCGACGGCATACGTGTAGCGCGGGGGGAACCGGCTGGTCGCCACGAGCACCCGGTAGCGGCCGGAGTCGAGGCCTGAGACGGTGAAGGGGTGCCCGACCTTCTGGGCCAGGTCGTTCGGTAGCCGTGGCGCGTTCGTGGCGTCGCTGCCATCGACGAAGCCGGCGACCTCCACCTGGCCGTCGGGGTTGCGCCGCTCGACGAACACCGGCATGGCACTGACCGCGCCGACGCTCGGGTCGAACGTCGGGAAGCGGGGGTCCACCGTCCTCAGAGCGGGGACGGCCACACTCGTCAACTGCTCGTCCAGGCGGTCGGTCAGGAACCGTTCGACGAGGACGGGCACGACGATGCCGCCGGCGAGGAGGCCGAGCATGAGCGCGACGAGCGCCAGCAGCGTGAGGCGCAGTCGCAAGGACAACGCGCCCCCTCACCCGGTCGGGGAGCGCAGGCTGTAGCCCACGCCGCGCACGGTGTGGATCAGCGGCGGCCGCCCCGCGTCCACCTTCCGTCGCAGGTACGAGATGTACGTCTCGACGATGTTGCCGTCCCCGCCGAAGTCGTACTCCCAGACGTGGTCGAGGATCTGGGCCTTCGACAGCACCCGTCGCGGGTTGCGCATGAGGAAGCGCAGGAGCTTGAACTCGGTGGGCGTGAGGTCGATGCGGTCGCCGGCGCGAAACACCTCGAACGTGTCCTCGTCGAGCTCGAGGTCCTCGAAGGAAAGACGGCCCGGCGTCGCCTCCTGGTGGGTGCGACGCAGCACGGCATTGATGCGGGCTACGAGCTCGCCGAGGCTGAACGGCTTCGTCAGGTAGTCGTCGCCGCCGAGCGTGAGCCCCCTGATCTTGTCCTCCACGGTGTCGCGAGCCGTCAGGAAGAGGACCGGGATGCGCTGCCCCGACGAGGCCAGGCGTTGCTGCACGGCGAAGCCGTCGAGATCGGGCAGCATCACGTCGAGCACCATCAGATGCGGCCGGTTCTGCTCGACCGAGGCCAGGGCCTCCCGCCCGTTCTCGGCCGTGGTCACGTCGAAGCCTTCGTAGCGCAGCACGGTGGTGACGAGTTCCCGGATGGCCGGCTCGTCGTCTACGACCAGCACACGGGGCGCGATGGTGGAGCTCACGGCCACAGTCAACCAGGGCCGCCCGGGGAGACCCTGGGCGCGGTCTGGGTGATTCCTGGGAGTCGGCGGGACGCGGAGATCGGCCAAGCCCAGGGACCGGCGCAACCGCCGTCGACGGCCAGCCCGAGCGCGGGCGCGAACGGCAGTGGGACGGCCGGCAACCGTGGTGCGGGCGCCTTCGACCCGGCGACCCGACAGGCCATCCAGGCCTGCCGTCAGCAGGTCGGGGCCACGAACGGCGGAGCGACGCCGACCACGACCACAGGCCGCTGAGGCGGCCCGAAGCGTCACGACGTCGTCGTGCTCTGGGTGCTCTTGTCGCTCTGCAGATCCAGAGACAACTTGCCCTTGTCGCGGTCGATCTGGACCTCTACCCGGTCGGCCGGCGGTAGCTCCGAGGCCGGGAAGATGCGGCCGGTGCAGTCCACGAGGTCCTTGCTCGTCCGGTCGAGCGAGACCAGGCAGTCCGCGGCATTGCCCTCGGGACGGAGTGAGAACACCCGCCAGCCGTCGAAGTCGTTCGATCCGTCGTGGGCCAGGCCGACGGGCCGCTTGCCGGCCGGTCCGACGAGGTTGGGGAAGAGGATCGGGCCGAACTCCTTCACCGAATCGGCCAGCCTGTCCACCCGCCCGACCTCGAAGACGGTCGCGCCGGAGCGCGGCTGGACGTTGTCCGAGCTGCGGGTGATCAGCACCGCCGCTATCCAGAGCACGCCGAACACGCCGAGGATGACGAGCAGGCCGGCCAGCACCGGGACGACGGCACGAGCGACGGGTGACCGCAGTCGGGGCTCCGTCATGGGCGACCAGTGTGGTCGTTCGGGACCCATGTCGCACCTCCGGGCCGCTGCGGTCGCGGGCGTCATGTGAGCCCGCGGGCTGGCTGGAGGCAGGTTGGTGACGGCGGCGTCGCGGGCGTAGGGTCCGCGATTCGTGAATCGGCCCGCTCGCGCCTGTCCTCGCCGAGCGACCGCCCCGCCGACTGCAGGCGTGCGGAGCGGAGGCGCGGCCCAGAGCGACGAGGAGTAGCGGGTGGACCTTTTCGAGTACCAGGGCAAGCAGTACTTCGCCCGGTTCGGCATCCCGGTCTCGCCCGGAGGCGTCGCCGACACCGTCGACGAGGCCGTCGCCGTCGGTGAGGCGACCGGATATCCCGTCGTCGTCAAGGCCCAGGTGCAGGTCGGGGGCCGAGGCAAGGCCGGCGGCATCAAGCTGGCCAACGATGCCGACGAGGTGCGTACGCACGCGCAGAACATCCTCGGCATGGACATCAAGGGTCATGTCGTGGAGCGAGTCTGGATCGAGCGGGCCTCGGACATCGCCGAGGAGTACTACGCGTCGTTCACCCTCGACCGCTCGGCCAAGCAGCACCTGCTCATGCTCTCGGCGCAGGGGGGCGTCGAGATCGAGGAGGTCGCCGCGAAGGATCCGACCGCCATCGTGCGCCTGCACGTCGACCCGGTCGACGGGCTGTCTCGGGGCGCGGCGCGTCAGGCCGCGGTCGACGCGGCCATCAACCCGGATGCGCTGGACGGGGTCGCGGACGTGCTCGTGCTGCTGTTCCGCTGCTACACCGAGGGCGACTGCGACCTGGCCGAGATCAACCCTCTGATCCTGAAGCCGACGGGCGAGGTGCACGCCCTCGACGCGAAGGTGAGCCTCGACAACAACGCGTCGTTCCGCCATCCCGAGTGGGCGGAGTACTCGTCGACCGAGGTCCTCGACGAGCGCGAGCAGCTGGCCAAGGCGAAGGGCCTCCAATACATCGGCCTCCAGGGCTCCGTCGGCATCATCGCCAACGGCGCCGGACTGGCCATGAGCACGCTCGACGTGGTGAACCAGGTGGGCGGCGCGGCGTCGAACTTCCTGGACATCGGCGGCGGCGCTGATGCAGATGTCATGTCCGCCGCCCTCGAGGTGATCAACTCCGACGAGACGGTGCGCTCGATCTTCATCAACATCTTCGGCGGGATCACGAGGGGTGACGAGGTCGCGAAGGGCATCGTCGAGGCGCTCGGGCGCGTCGCCCTCCGCGCGCCGATCGTCATCCGGCTCGACGGGACGAACGCCGACGAAGGGCGCCGCATCCTGGTCGATGCCGGCATCCCTGAGGACCAGTTGATCAGCAAGCCGACGATGCTCGAGGCGGCCAAGGCCGCCGTCGCCATCGCGAACGGTTGAGGAGGAGCGGGTGGCGATCTTCGTCGACGAGAGCACCAAGGTGCTCGTCCAAGGCCTGACCGGCGGTCAGGGCCGGTTCCACGGCCTGCGGAACCGGGCCTACGGCACCCAGATCGTGGCTGGGGTCACCCCCGGGAAGTCCGGTGCCGACGTCGACGGGGTCCCCGTCTACGACTCGGTCGCCGACGCCGTGGCCGCTACGGGGGCGGATGCCTCGTTCATCGCGGTCCCGCCGAAGGCGGCGCCCGCGGCGATCCTCGAGGCCGCGGCCGCGGGCATCCGTTTCGTGGTGGTGATCACCGAGGGCATCCCGGCGCAGGACGAGGCCCGGGTCTTCAACACGCTGCTCCGCGACTTCCCGGCCACCCGGCTGCTCGGCCCGAACTGCCCCGGTGTCATCAGCCCTGGCAAGTGCAACATCGGCATCACGGCAGGTGAGATCGCCGAGCTGCCGTCACCGAAGGGCCCGAACGTGGGCATCGTCTCCCGGTCGGGCACGCTCACGTACCAGGCGTTGTACGAGCTGAAGCAGAAGGGCATCGGCGTATCGACGTGCGTCGGCATCGGGGGCGACCCGGTGCCGGGCACCTCGTTCGTCGACTGCCTGGCCGAG
>Ga0163163_10000736_pt1 | contig 27836 bp, 23 predicted proteins | sample S65metaG_FD_119766 | JGI IMG/M metagenome (GOLD analysis project Ga0163163, IMG submission 119766) | Switchgrass rhizosphere microbial communities from Kellogg Biological Station, Michigan, USA - S6-5 metaG | ecosystem: Host-associated > Plants > Roots > Rhizosphere > Soil | place: USA...
CGTGGCTGGCAATGCCGCAGCCTCACGGCACCCAACGCGCGCGGTAGAGGCGGCGTGAGAAAGCCGCCGCGGTATCCACGTAATCGAACGAACCGTCCGTCACCAGATTGGTTTTGAGCGCGGTCCAGTTGAGGAGATTGGTCGAAGCCTCGATCGCGAATTTGCTGCCATTCTGTCCGTTGAGCCGCAGGAGAGTCTGGCCATTGCTGGTGCGCCCGAGAAAGGTCAGGCGCGGCCGCGGCGGCGCTAAGGCTTCGGCGGTGATGGTGTAATTGTCGAACAGCATGAAATTATTGCCCGGCGCATTTGTGAGGTACAAGTTCCAAACCGCGTCCACATCTCCGACCGTAAGCTCCTTGCCGGTCGTGGTTATGGGTTGGTTGGTAACCAGCAGGGCCGAGTTGAGCGTTGCACTCCAGAGGTTCAATGCGAAGTTCATTGTGACGGTCAGCGTGTAAGTCGCGCCGAGGGCGAACTTCACCCCGGTGTCCACGTATTGTATACCGTCCAGAAAATAACCCACGTTGGTCGTGTCCGTATCAAAATCAATCACAATCAAGGGTTGCGCCTGATTGTTGAAAACGTGCCACTGGAAAAAATCAAACTGACCGTTGGTCGAACCCACAACACTCATGAGCGTTGTAAATTGGACCAACGGCAGATTAGCGGCGACCGGTGAGAAGTTGATCGGGTGCCAGACAAAAAGCTTGCTGTCGCCCGGCGCAGGAGGAAAATAGCCCACGTAAGCCTGTTGACCCTGGCCGCCGAAGAAACCGTTAGTCAGACCGTTGCCGCCCGAGCCGAATTTGGTCCAGCCGTTCTGCCCGGCGAGATTGAGGTTCGGGTTGTATCCTTGTGAGGATTCAAACTGCGTCGAAAAGATGTTGGTCGGCGTCCCAAGAGAACTGCTCAATCCTCCGGCCCAGAAAAAGCACAGTAAGGCGAAATGATACACGACAGGTCCGGATTTCGAGTGCGCGCGCATTTGCTCGAGCAGGTTAAGTGGCTTAGCGTCTGATTCCCCGCCGGAGCAGGCTCTTTTTTCGAAGTTCTGCGTTCACACCGATTGTCGTAAGGGCCCGACGAGAATTCTCGCCGGGCCCGGAGTTTATCCCGTTGCTTTCTGCTTCGGAGCAGGTGCTTCTACCTGTTTTTCTATTGCCTGGTTGGTGCGACCCTGGCGTCATCGGTGACCCTGGTTGGAGCTATCCTGGGGACATCCGAGAGTCGATGGCACGGCAGCCCGCCGTTAGCATTCCCGCAACCCAGGTTGTTATCCCGGTCGAGCTCCGATGCCAACGCGATCATCGTGCCACGATCGCAGCTTTGGAGGGCGGCGCTCACCATGGTGATGACCTGTTGCTCCGTGAAGGGATAATCCAACTCCGGCGACGACGCGTTCAAGAGCGCAGCCACGGCGGCGCGAAGCAGGTTTTGCGCACCTCCGCAAACGCCGCTGCCGCCTCCGAGATTCAATGCGCCCATGAGGCTCAGGTTACCGAGGCTGGTGCAGCAGGTCCCCAGGCTAAATACCGAGCTAACGCTCTGATCGGTCCTATAACCCGTGGGCTGCCAGTGGATCGTGCAATTCTTCCAGAATCCAGGTGTGCAACCCGTTTTCGGCGGCGGCAGGCATTTGACCACGGCGCTGCATTCGGTGCTAGCCGTAATCGCCACCACTTGATTGCTCTCATTCCGAGTCCACGAGCAGACGTTGGTCAGGGTCTGATCAACCGTCGCGGTGATGCGAATGTGGTTGGAGAAGGCAAGGCTGCAATCCGGCGGGCAAGTCACGATATCGATACAAAGAGCCACGTTGGTGCATTGACCCGGCAGCAGCGACAGCCGGAGGTTGGCCACGTTGGTGCAAGCATCCCCTAGCGCCACGATGTCCGGAGCGTTGATGGTGATGTCGGATAGCGGCAAAGAACCAGTGTTGCAGACCTCCACCGCGTTGGTAATCATGTGGCCCTGACCATCGCACGGGATAGTCTCCTCTGGCTTGCCATTCACGGTGACGTTGCACGTGATACTAATCGGCAGCACCACAACTGCGGCTGTGTCGTTGGTGCTGACTCTGGTACCGCTGGAAGCGCCGACGCCCGAGGCCGTGACGGTGTTGGTAACGCTTTGACAATGCTCCACTCCAGCCACGATACATTCGGCAGTCTGGCCCAGGGCCAGCGAGGTGGGGAAGTTGCAGCCCGCGAGGCTAAGCACGTTGTCCACGACGGTAACATTATTCAAGGCTTCCTCGCCGCAGTTGGTCACCCGCACGCGGTAGCAGAAGGAAGGACACTGGGAGTTGTCGGCGGTCTTCGCGCCCGTGGCCACGTCCGAGTAGGTGCCACAGCCAGTCGGCAATTCGCAAGCCACTTCCTTGGTGACGCAGATGCGCGGCTGGCCGGCGCATTCGACACACCCTGAACACGAACTCGTGGTCCGAATCAACTGACCCGCCGTGTTATAGGCGCAGATTTTGCCTCCACTTTGGGAGGCCTCCGCCGCGACACTGGCCGCAAAATAATTGGAACTTTGGACAGTGCACAGATTGTTGCAGTCAATCGTCTTGGTTTCATCGACCGCCAGCGAACCAATATTCGTGAGGCCGCTGAAACACAACCCTGCCACGTTGGCCACCGTCACATTCTGCAGCGCATACTGCCCGTTATTCTTCACCAGAAGACGAACGGTGTAGGAGGTGTTTAAGACGAACTTGGGACACGATCCCGGCACTACAACACCGTTGGTCAGAATCTGGAATTGGCACATAACACTGATTGGCACCACGGTGACTGTGTTCGTGTCCTTGGCGCTAACCGTGGTACTGCCAGAGGGAGTCTGCCCGGTGCCGGTGGCTGTGACGATATTGACTGTATTACTACAATGTGAGACAGACTGGACTATGCAACTCGCAGACCCGCCAACTGGCAGCGTAGTCGGGAATCCGCATGCGCTCAGATCAAGGTCGGGATTGGGAATGCTATCGTCTATGACCGTCACATTCGAGAGGGCCACATTGCCCGAATTGGTCACCGTGATTCGATAGCAGAACGCAGGGCAATTCGCGACGTTCGATGGATCAACACGCACACCCGTCGCTGTCTTTTGACTATCAAGGTTTGAACTGAAGGGCTCGCATTGATTCGAGTAACAAACCACTTGTTTGTAAACCTTGATTTCCGGAGCGCAACTCACAGGGCAGTTCGTCGTCACCGTAGCGACTACGCCCACGCCAGTACAAATATTGGTGCCGCGGGCCGTCAACGTATCACTAATTGAACAAACGTTTGCCGGAATCGCGATTGTGCCCGTAAATGTTCGGCACTCACCGTTTGTCAGCAAAGGATAGGTCGCGACGACATTGTTTCCGCCGGTAAGAACAACATTATCAAGAACAGTGACGTTGGTAAGAGCAATATTACCCGTGTTGCAAACCGTGCCGCTGAAAGTCAAAATCCCCCCAGGCAAACCGTTTGTGGCCGGGCAAAGCTTTGTAACCGAGATAGAAGGCGTATAGGTGATTGTGCAAGTGTCTGTCGAAGAGCTGGTGACGGGACATTGTAAGACATCCACCGCTGTGGCAGTCAGCGTATCGGTAAAAGGCCCACAAACATTTACCGTATTCGTATAGCTGTTCGTGAAGGTAATTGACTGACCCACTGCAAGAGTAGCAGTTGTAAAAACCGTCGTGTTGGGACCAGGCTGATTATTTACCACCACAATACCGCTCAATGCCGCGTCACCACTGTTGGACACCGTCCCGCTAAAAGTCACAATCACAGCATTCCCCGCCGGGTTAACCGCAGTCAGACAACGCTTGGTCACGGTGATCGCTGGCCGGATAACCGTAAGTTGCACAGATCCTATTCCTCCAACGTCACCACCTGGGTTGCAAATGCTATTTGTGTCCACGCCATGCGATATCGAGCTGTGAATTTCTTTGGTCGCATTCAGCGGAACTGTCACCAGGTAGGCAGCGCCGGAAAACGGGCCACTCGAGATATTGACGATCGCCACATCCGGATCGCCTCGGTGCAGAAGGATGGGCGGATTGAGCGGAATACTATTCGTGACTTTCGAAGTTCCAAAGTCGACCACGTCGATGATGTTAGTCATCAAACTCTCATCATTCGCTCCAGACGACAGGTTGCCAACACAGTTATCATTGTAACCAATAGTGAGTAGCACCGCGACGGTCTCACCCGGACGAACAAATGACGGGCTTGGTTGCCCCAAACAGTTGGTAGTAAATGCGCCCTCAGCCAATTTACCCCCATGTAGACATTGGAAACAATTCGTCACTTGTGCTTGAGATCTCCCGGCTGACCCGAGAAAAGTTCCCAATACAAGGAGAGTTAAAGCCCCAGCCGAAAAGGGCTTGGACACTTTGAGGAAATTACTTTTGGACATAAGCTTGGTTATTCGTTGAATGTTTCTAACTGATCAGGTTCCCCTCTTGTACAAACTCCTGGAAGAGCACAAATGGAAAATACAAAAGCACTGTTGGATCATACCCCCACTTGTAGTGGATGTTCATTATCTAGGATTTAGGTTTCTCCTGAAACGTCGCGGGTCTAGCGAACGTTTCGGGATTCTCTTGTATTATAATCTTTCAATTGGAGCAACAATAAAGTTTTAACACAATAAAGTGTTAACCCAAACAAAATGAATGAATCGAACAAGTTGGCTTGATTTATGCGAACGCCCGAAAGTTCGAATTCAAGCTTTAGCGCGGGTGAATTTGTATTTCCTTCCGCCGAGTGCCACCGCTTTCAGCACGTTTTTAGGTAAATCTCTCAGTTCGATTCGGTTGTTTTCACACGCATTAATCGCCTGTTCCACACTATTTTTGAGCTCTTCAACCGAGCCAGGCCACGAGTAGTTCATGAGCACTTCCATTGCTTCAGGCGCGATCTGCACCTCATAGGAACTCAAGAAATAATAGACCAACTCAGGAATATCGCTAATCCGGGCCCGCAATGGAGGTATCTCGATCTGACACACACTCAGGCGGTAGAACAAATCCGCCCGGAACCGGCCTTCTTCGACCTTCCTCAGCGGGGACTGCCCGGCCCCAGCCATCAACCGCACATCAGCCGAGAGTCGATGAGCGCTTCCCATTCGTTGCAGCTTTTGCTCCTCCAAAAAATTGAGCAGCTTCGTTTGAATCAGCGGCGTTAATTCCCCGATTTCTTCCAAATACAACGTTCCCCCGTCTCCCATCTCAATCTCGCCCTGTCGCCTTTCAATGGCCCAGGGGAAAACGCCAGGTTCATGGCCGAAAAGTTCGCTCTCAAGCTCGGCTTCCGTCAGACCAAAACAATGGGCGGTTCGAAATTTCCGATCTTTGCGCGAACTAAGTTGATGGATTTGACGAGCCACCAGTTGTTTTCCCGAGCCTGGTTCGCCGCTAATGAATACCGGGTGTTCCGCAGCGCCCGCCTTCACCACCTTCCGAAAAACCTGTTGCATCTTTTCGTTCGAACCAACCAGATCCGGAAATCGCAATTGTAAAGAACTGGAAACCGGCCCATGGTTCAAAGCCCGCTGCGTTTTAATCTGTACGTCTACGATATCGAGAGGACTCACCAGCACCTCGGTGACTCCTTGATTCATCAGTTCTACCAACTGCTCGGTCGATGGAGGACTGGCCATTAGCATGATGATTGCCGGTTCAGGCTCCAACTCTTTTACCTCGCTGAGAATCCTGGCGCCACCGACTGTTCCTTCCAAAATGATCAGATCGGGAGGCGTCTCACGCATCAGCTTGACAGCTTCACTCTCACGGGCCACAGGAATGATTGTATGCTCATCCGAGCGCAGAAACGTGGCCAGGATGTTGCGCCGCTCGGCTAAGTGGTCAGCGATGAGAATTCGAGCCATTACTCATACAAACCGTTAGCGGGGCAACTATGGTTGTTTCAATTAAAAACCTCAGGCGCAAAGGCTTCCCTTTTGAATCCCACCCAGTCGTTGAGCTTGGGCAGGTCCAACCCTTTATTATGAGCGTTTAGGAAGAATAACGGCTTTTCTTGCCCGAATCATGCCACCGTCACTTCTTTGCTCAAGTAAACGTCCTGAATAGCATTTAGAAGTGCAATGCCTTCTTTCATCGGACGCTGAAACGCTTTCCGGCCGGAGATTAGGCCCATGCCCCCTGCCCTTTTGTTAATGACCGCTGTGACGACTGCGTTCTGCAAGTCCGCCGCGCCTTTGGATTCTCCACCGCTATTGATCAGTCCAGCTCGGCCCATATAACAATTGGACACTTGATATCTGCATAGGTCAATTGGATGATCGCTCGTTAACTCGGTGTAAATGCGTTCGTCCAGTTTTCCATAACTGGAACCACCCGTGTTCAAAGCCTTAAATCCTCCGTTGTTTTCAGGCAACTTCTGCTTGATGATATCCGCCTGAATGGTCACCCCAAGATGATTGGCCTGTCCGGTCAGATCCGTGGAGACATGGTAATCTTTGTCCATCTTGAAAGCGTTGTTCCGCAAATAGCACCAAAGCACGGTCGCCATCCCCAATTCATGCGCCTGCGCGAATGCGTGAGAAACCTCGACAATCTGACGAGCGCTTTGGTCTGAACCAAAATAGATAGTCGCACCGACAGCCGCCGCACCCATGTCCGCCGCCTGCTTGACTGTGCCAAACATGATTTGATCGAACTTATTGGGATAAGTCAGTAATTCGTTGTGGTTTACCTTGACGAGAAAAGGAATTTTATGCGCGTACTTGCGGGCGACAGCGCCCAATACGCCGAAAGTCGAGGCCACTGCATTGCACCCACCTTCAATGGCAAGCTTTACGATGTTTTCCGGATCGAAATAGTCGGGATTTTTCGCAAAGCTCGCTCCTGCCGAGTGCTCGATACCCTGATCCACCGGTAATATCGAGAGATAGCCTGTGCCACCCAACCGGCCATGGTTGAACATGCGTTGCAAGTTGCCTAGAACACGATTGTTTCGGTCGGAAATGGTGAAGATGCGATCCACCACGTCAGGGCCGGGTAGATGCAAACGCTCTTTGGAGATCTTCGGGTTTGCGAATTTGAGAAGCTCGGCCTTGTCGCCGAGTTGTTGAAGGATGGAGCTCATGTGTTCAATTTCAGGTTTTCGAATTCAATTTATTGTTCATGCCCCGCCTCGCAGGCTTTCAGTTTCAATTTGTCCTCAGGCCAGCCAAAGAAACGGTGCGCGAATAATACTCAGATGGGTCTCATTGCGCCATCACGAAAAGTGTCTTCCCCCACACGGCAGCGCTTTTTCATGCAGCGCCTCTTCGTCCTGGTCCTCCTTCTCGTCGTCGTCCTCGAAGTATTCTAAGAAGCGGATCGAGGACGACGACGAGAAGGAGGACGAGGAGGATGCAAAACATGTTCGAGGCTGGCTCTTTGCCACTTGACCGCAAGCCCGATTCGAGCGAATTTGTTTCTGTTCCGCAATTGGGGGCGTACTGGTTTCGACTTTGTGAATACGCCAGAGGCGGCATGTCGAGGATGGTTCGTTGGCCTCGTAAAAAATCGGACCAAAAATTAAAAGCTAATCAAGAACTAGCTCTCGCGGCCTAAGTGCCGTGACGTTTGCCACCAGACACCTGCTATGGAGGACAAACGCTATTGCAGGTTAGGTTGATTGCGGCGCCTGCGCGCAATGGACTGAAGCTTTTTCATGCGGGCTAGGCTGTGCGATTCGGTGTCAGGCCGCTATTCGCGCGGAAGAAAACTTTCTCCTGACTAAACATGTAGTCGCGGCTGGTACATTTGCTAAGGACGCGGGTTCAACTCCCGCCGCCTCCACCACTTTTTACTTAGGAAAATGAAGAAAGTGGTTGCAAGTTCGTCGAGAAGAAACGTTCGCAACGTCGGCGCCTGATCTAAATGGCCCGTGGCATTTACTTTGAAACCTTGTTCGGTTGCCCTGTCAGATTTTGTATCAAGAAAGCTGCGGATCGCTGCTGACGCCTCATTCGGCGCATTTGTGCCAAAGCCCGCCGCAAGCTGTCCAGGTAGCTGGCGCTCTCCGCCGGCCGATAATTGCGACAAGGCTAAACTCAAGGCATCGGTCAGACCGTCCTCAAATTGTTGCTTGGTGCTGTGGGGATACTTGGCCATTTTGTGACCGAGCTGGGAGGATTGACTTTACGCAGCACCAACCAGGTCCCGCAGGCGAGAATAGCTACAACGACCAGCACACCAGTCAACGCTTTGGTTTGTTTGGAAAACATCTTCGTGAGTTCAATTTGTTTTTGTGCCAGAGCTGCGATTCAAGGTCCGCTTTCATTCCTTAATTGAATTGATAGGGGTGAATAGGTGAAATGTCCAGCTTGCTTCAAAGCAATTGCGTGGTACTACGCCAATCGTTACAAGCCGCTACCATTCGCTCGTTTAACAAAGACGGCCGAAATTGGCCGCGTCATCGTTCAGACAAAGCCTAAGCAGTCTTTTCTTTTGAATGTTATCTTCAGCGGTTCCCCAACCCCCATTCGATGCCGAACGTTATCGTGCACAAACAAAGCGTACTCACCGTGAGCCCCGAGCGACCGAGAGTAACATATCGATTCAAACTCATACTTGTTGCGCAAAGCGGGAGCAAAGAAAGCTATTCAACCCGCAGTCGAAACCACGCCTTCGGAGCGGCATTGGTCCAAGTAACCCTGAATTCGTGGTTAGTAACTACCGGTGTTTCAATGGTGCTCAACCAATTTATTCCGTCGTTTGTGGACACCTCCAAACGGCTGCTTTGGTACGTAGCTGGCCATGACAAAACGACGCCTTGGGGTGCTCGCTCGATTTTCAGAACTGGCGCTGGCGTGACGCTATATTCAGCAGTCAAGGAATTGACAACCTCGGATTGCAGCGGATCCACCCCCGTCACCGTCAACGTGTTTGTCAAAGGCCCAAAAGAATTTGCCATGTTCGTGTAGCTTTTTGTAAAAGTCACTGAAGCTCCCGCTTCAAGTGTGTTGGTTGAGAAAACAATTGTATCCGGCGTTGGCTGGCTACTAATCACCTTTACAGTACTCAGCACAATATCACCGCTGTTAGAGACCGTGGTGGAATACGTAACAACCACAGCATTTGCGATATCAATCGCACTGATGCAATATTGGGGCACAGTAATGCTAGGTCGAATAACCTTAAGTTGAAAAGAAGATATAGCACCAACTTCTCCACCAGGATTACAAATGCTGTTAGTGTCCACGCCATGCGAAATCGAAGTATGAACCTCCTTGGTAGCATTTGATGGAACTGTCAGCAAATAGGCTGCGCCCGCAAATGCCCCTCTATCAACATTGACAATCGGAACATCCGGATCCCCGCGGTGCATAAGGATTGGAGGATCGATAATAATATAGTTGGTCACTTTCGACGTGCCAAAGTCCACCACATCAATGACAAAGGTCATTAAGCTCTGGTCATTTTCCCCAGTATCGAGGTTGCCGACACAATTGTCACGATGTCCGACCGTAAGTAGCACCCCAACAGTATCACCGGGGTGAACAAACATTGCAGTGGGTTGTCCGAAAGCGTTAGTGGTAAAGCCGCCTGCGCTTAATGTTGCGCTGTGAAAACATGAAAAGCACTGCGTTACTTGTGCCTGGGCTTTATCGATTTGCACGAATAAAGTCGCAAGAATTAGGACCTTTGAAGCCCAACCAGCCGTAGGCAGAGATAGCATGTGGAGTTGCCTCGTTTCGCTCGTTTTTCTTTCGGAGGTTATCATATATGTTGTAGTTTGTTTTTGCTTTCAATGGGTTTACGGATCTCAGGCAGAAAACTTGCAAAGAATTTCAAAAAAAGTTTGATGCATTTGCCCGGAGAACCTCAAGCCCATCTTTCGCCGCGCCGTGGCATCAACCCATGCAGAGTCCTCAGAGTGTGGATGGTGCGAGTTATATATTCAGGAGTAGCGTTTGAATGCTTCATAGATTCTTGATCCGATTTGTGTTTAGAGTTTTCATTGGTTTCAGGAGGCGCTTGGCAAAAGTCGTACCAGATGGATAGGATTTCCGAACTCCTTGCGGATCAGGCGCTAACAAACACGCTCTCTGAAAATGACAGCTGTTTTTGGAATTTTGTTCGCAGAGTGACAATTGCAATCGCAACGTTCTAATTCTCTCCGCGAACTTTAATGCGGTGGACGGCAACTCAAGGATAGACTCGTCCAACACCGTCGGGGAGCGAGATATCAATAAAGCTAAGTGGCAAGCTTTTTCCTGACAATTCCTGACAAAAAAACTTCGTGTTGGGGTAAAGTCGGCATAGGTGAGTTGCAAGAACATCCATAGCCATGCGGAGAAATGCGCTGTCACTAAAGAAACGGTGGATTCAACTCCCGCCGCCTCCACCACTTTTTATTGAGGAAATTGCATGACGAAGACTGCCGCGCCGTAGCCCGCCGAGGGCGAAGGCGGGCTGAGCATCGTGGCGGCAGCACTCGAACTATTCATCGCGCCGTAGCGAAGCGAAAGGTGGACAACTCGGCAAGCCAGCAGAGAGGCATGGATTTCTCTTACGTCTATATTTTGCAAAGTAAAGTGGATTTTGGGCGTTCTATGTTGGCCTGACGGGCGATCTGAAAGATAGACTGCGCCACCATAATGATGTTACGCCCAGCGTCCGTACTCAGGGCTGAACTGTGCGGTAGAAGCCTTGGTTTGGCGACGGGAACAGGTCCCAGAATTCGACCAGGCCGGACGCCGGGGCGGTCTGCGGGGCGCTGCTAGCCCAGGGGCCTTTCACGGTTGGGGCGTTCTGCAACCGGTAGGGCGAGCCAGGGACGCCCGTGAAACGAACGAAGTAGCCGCCGCTGCCGTCCGGCGCCAGGCGCAGGACTGGAGGATTCACGATTGCCCTGGCAACGTGGGCGGAAACTTTTCCACCCGCTGTCGCGAACTCGCCTCCGGCATACAGGTCGCCGCCCAACACCGCTAAAGCGAACACAGCGGCCCCCAATGAGCTACGGCCCGTCCCCGATCCCAGCGCGCTCCAACTGGTGCCGTTCCATTTGGCTATGTTGCTGGCCGTAATACCGCCCGCTGAGGTAAACCACCCTGCCGCATAGAGAGAATCGCCGGAGAAGGCGAACGCAGCCGCCGGACCATCTAATCCCAATCCGAGCGCCGACCAATTGGTCCCGTTCCATTTCGCAATCCCGTTCACCGAAACTGCCATTCCGCCACTGTTTGTGGCCCTGGTAATATCGCCGCCCACATAAAGATCTTCCCCCAACATTCCCAGCCCGCGCACATACCCATCTACTCCGGAACCCACAGGAGACCAGTCTGTCCCGTTCCATTTGGCGATAGAATGCGCTGGGCTGCCGCCCGCTGATGTAAACAACCCGCCTGCGTAGAGAGAACTTCCCGAGCAGACGATTGCAAGCACCTCCCCGTTTAATCCCGTTCCGAGGGCCGACCAATTGGTCCCGTTCCACTTGGCGATATGGTTTGCCGCCTCGCCACTCGCATTGGTGAATGCACCTCCCGCGTACACGTCGCTGCCTGACACTGCCAGAGCATACACGGCGCCGCAACCAGCTCCAGTTATCCCGGAACCCAGCGATGACCAGCCATTCCCGTCCCATTTGGCGATATTGGTGGCCGGCATATGGCCCACCCAGGTGAAAGTTCCCGCCACGTACAAGTCGCTCCCGGATGGCGCGAGTGCTAACACCGTTCCACTTGGCGATGTTATTGGCTGGCCGGCCGCCTGCCGTCGTAAACTCGCCCGCCGCATACAAGTCGCCGCCGACACAGCCAGGGCGTGTACATAGGCGACACCAGCAGGATTAGGATTAGTTAACCCCGAACCGAGGGCCGACCACCTGCTCCCGTCCCACTTGGCGATATTGTTGGCTGGCATGCCACCCGCGGACGAGAAACCGCCTCCTGCGTATAAGTTGCCGCCGGACAACGCCAACGCACACACCCCGCCATTGGGGCCCATCCCCGCACCCAGTGCCGACCAACTGCTCCCGTTCCATTTGGATACCCCGGTGGGGCCCCCCGCATAGAGATCGCTGCCCGATACAGCCAATGCGCACACGTAATCGCTGGTCGGTGGACCCAGGCTCGTCCAACTGGCCCCGTCCCATTTCGCGACGACGTGGGCGCCGCCCTCAGGCAGAAGGTACGCCGCATAGACGCTGGTGCCCGACGCCGCCAATGCAAAAACCTCCCCGATCCCGGGCATTGCCGCCCAACTGGTCCCATTCCACTTGGCAATGTTAGTGACCAACAAATCTCCAACGATGTTAAAGACGCCGCCGATGTAAAGATTGCCCGAGCCATCCACGGCGGCCGCAGTAACAATGTCGTCGGAGCCGGGAATGCCTCCCATGCTAATCCAGTTGGCATCGCTGAAGGCTGCGGCCAGATTGAAAGTCGAGCCAATTCCCAGCGCGACGCTACAAAATACTGGGGACCGGAACAGTTTGAAGTTGGTTTTCATAGGCGGAAGGTTCTCTTTACGCGTGCGTTGAGGCGAAATCACCAGGCGGTGGTATCGGGATTAGTCACTGAGCCCGGAAGCTCAACGAAGTCGAATATGACGTCGTGCGTTATGGTTATCTTCTCGGTTGTGGGCATAACGATTACGGCTTGTGGACGAACTGTATCCCTACGTGTGGAAATGGTAGCGCAGACTCCATTCCGCGGTCTGCGGATCCTGCGTCATCATACCTTTGCACAGTTCGGAGTATATAGGACAACGCGCGATGGACACGATATGCTTAATTTTTCAGACAAGAAAACATTTGCTATTTCCTGAAAGTGCCCGATGATACAGTCGTTCGTTGGATAGCTTGTCAGTTTCAAGGTCTGGTAAATCCTCAAGTGAACTCAGTTCGTTGATGGTTCGAAACCCGGTGGTCGGGAACAGTTTGGAGCACAGGGTTCGTCTTACAGAACATCACAAAACATGAGTAATAATAAATTGTTCGTCGGAAATCTTTCCTTCAACACGACCGAAAATGATCTTCAAGAGACTTTTGCCTCCCACGGCAACGTGATCGAAGTCAATATGATGATGGATCGCGAGAGCGGTCGTCCTCGGGGTTTCGGCTTCGTCACTATGGGTACGGCGGAAGAGGCAGAGGCCGCGATCAGCGCGCTCAATGGCAAAAGTATCGATGGTCGTGCCCTGACGGTCAACGTCGCCCGGCCGCGGGAAGAGCGCAGTGGCGGCGGTCGCAGTTCCAACGGTGGTGGTCGCGAATACAGCGGCGCACGCAATCGTTACTAATCGAACGGCATTTCAGGAGCGAGGTTCGGGTCAATCCGGCCTCGCTCCTTTCTTTTCTCTTGCCGCACCCGCTGTACTGCGTGCCAGGTTGTTTCTGCAGTCCGATCTTCTCTTGGTTAAACGGCATGAACGGTTTGTGAAGTGAAGCCTTGAAGGAGAATCGCCATTACCGACGCAATTCCTGGTCAAACTGGTAGGGTTTGCCTTTGAAGGATAGTTCGCGCAAAGGAACTTCTGCCCGTTGGCAACTTGTATGGATTCTCCTCTTTGTGCTCCTTGTCTTAAGCAGTAACAGCCTGCAGGCTCTAACCGCAGTAGGCATGTTGGCTCATCCCGATTGGACTGTCCAGGACCTGGGGGTAGTTACGGCTACTCGAAATTGTACTTCAGATTCTACAGTCATCCGGAGGACGATTACACCGAACACGCGCTCTTCATTGCAAACAAGAAGATCGTGCTTACCGCTCTCAACGTAGCGCTCTCAGGAATTGCTTTCTTAACTATAGTCGTTCTGTTGTTGCGACCCCAGGATCGTTGGCGCGTGACAAGCTCCGATGCGGGTGCTGTAGCCGATGCCTAGCGCAGTCATTGTGGAATTGACGTCGAGTAGGTCCCTGGGTTCGCGCCGAAGAAACTCACACCGGTCGTGTAAATCCGTTCTCCTATAGTGAGCTCGACGGTCAGGTGGGCCTGGCCGTTGGTGAGCCCACCAAGTGTCAAACCCGACAACGAAAGCGGTATCTTGCCGATCGCGCTCTTGTAAGAAAACTTGCTGATCCGGTTTGTAGTTGCCGTGTCCGAGGACGCCTTCACTGTGAAGATGAGCTCGCCAAGACTGTTGGTGGACTGCTGCCCCTGGCCCAGCGCGGTAAAGTCGCGGTCCACCAGCACGGTCGCGCCCTGCAGAACGCGAATCCGAAGCGTGTCATTGGTCTGGTAAACCAAGCTCGCATCGCTCAGAAGCATGTTAAGTGTTGCGGAATCCAAGCCGGCGTTGCCAACTTTCAGCTTGCCCTTCTCGAGGACAAAGCACGGGCGCACGGCGGAGATAGGGTTCGCGACACCCTTCTCATTGAAGCGCACAGGCGTCCGGTAGATCTGCTGCCCCATTTTCAGAACTACCTCGTACAGCCCTGGCACCGTGGCCGCGAGGCTGTCCTTACCGGTTTTCCACTGGATCGTCTGCTTCGAAAGCGACACTTTGACAGACTCGGAGGGAATCGTGCCCGACGGGGTGATGAATTTCATTGACGCAGCCGTTCCTGCGAGTGTGCCGGCCGGGAAATTCGCCGTGCGGCTTCCCAATGAAAGCGACATGTCATCAGTCAATGGATCAAAACGGGTTCCCGAGCGGCGGTCCGCATTGAACAGCAGCAAGCCCATCCATCCCTCCTCACCAGCCACGCCCAGGTTGAGCTTCTGTTTCGTGAGCCAGAAATTAACCAACACCGTGCTGATGTCGCCGCCCGTGGCGGGCAAAATCACGAAGCGGAAAGCGAGAATGAGCACCTCTCCCGTTGAGGAGTCAGTCGCGGTGAACGATGTGTCAAACTCCCCAACTTCGGTTGGGGTGCCGGTCAGTTCACCGCTTGACGTGTTATAGTTGATGCCTGGGGGAAGGCCCGTGGCGCTATAGGTGACGCTGACTCCATTTACCGCGGCCACCGCGATCGGGGGTTGTCGATCATACGCCACTCCCAATAACCCTGGAGGCAGGCTGAAGACGTTCCAATAGAAATGACTGGTGTTGGACGGGGCAACGAGCATGCGGAGATTGCAGGTGATTGTATCGTGACCGTCCGCGGCGCTGATGAGCACCTCGAAAGTCCCAGCATTAGTCGGAGTGCCCGATACCACGCCAGTGGCAGGATCAAGCGCGAGCCCCGGCGGAAGCCCGCTCGCTGCGAAGGTCACGTTCCCGACCGCGTTCGTGACATGGTAAGCGTCGTAGAAGGGGGTACCGACCTCGCCGTTGTTCAGGGACTGTGTGCCGAACTGGAAGTCAGAGTCGCTCGGCAAAATAAGAATTGGCAGAACAGTCGCAGAATTGTTGCCCTCGCCGGCGTCATAAGCTGAAAGCGTAGCGAAATAGCGCCCGGCCACAGTAGGATTCCCGGAGAGGACGCCAGTTTGCCCGTTGAGCGAGATACCCGGCGGCAGGTCCTCAGCCCCGAAAGTGAAGGGACCAACGCCGTTTGTAATCGTGAGCAGCTCAGCGTACACGTTTCCAATTCGCCCGACGGCAAGGTTGGTATTGACGAACGATGCGCCTCCATTGCCGCCGCCGCCCGCCGAGTTGATCTTCAGCGTGACATTAAATTGTATCTGCTGGGTGGTGTCGTCGGCAACCACAGTGATGGTTTTGTTGAAGGTTTCTGTTGGGATTCCCGTGAGGAAGCCGCTCAAAGAATCGAGAGACAGGCCAGCCGGCAAGGCGGACAACGTCGTGAAAGTGACCGGGCCATCGGCGTTCACGGTTATGAACCGCGCGGCATATTGGGCGTTGGTAGTCCCGTCAGGAAGAGATTGGGTGAGGAATTTGAATATTCCGTTGTTAGCGCTGTCGGCTCCCACTGTAAGCACGAGAGCGACAATGATAGCTGAAAACAGCCGCATATTTTTCATGGTCGATGCTAGCCTCCTCAAGCGGGCTATTAGCTGCGAGTATTTGAAGCAGTATTGATGCCAGTTTTGTAGCAAATTGCGGACGAAAGCTACTTACAGAAGACAAACCCGTCCGGCGGTGAAACTCGTTTTCGCGTGAGCGATGAGGGAGGTTTCTCGTCGTCGGTCAACTGATGAAGACTACCCGAAAATCGCCCTGAATTTTTACATGACTGAGAACGATTTTTACTCTGATTGCTCTTCAGATTTCTCAGGTTGAAAAAAGGACATGCTGGTCACCAGACTCCGCGCAGCAGCCATCAAGCCTGCTCGGTAGGAAGAATGCTTCGGTCGAGCTTGTGCGAATGCGAGGTGATCCTGACGCACCTGCTCTATCCGGGGTGCAATCTCCGAAACTTGAAAAGCATGCCCATTAAACTCTCTTTCCCGGTGACGCTGCCTGACCTCTTGTATATTCGCATGAACTGCAAGGCTCACGCCCAGGTAAGCAATAAGGACAGCCAAAACTATCAGCCAGAATGTGAAAGAATCAAACATGGCGACGTGATGCCTTGCTGGAAATATAACCTGGAGATCAAGCGGTGCAAAGCGTGAAACGGCGGCTGGGGCTGAAGGAATTTTGAACTCGCCCAGGCCGCACCGCGTGCCACGTTGCAGGTAGCTTTGCTCACCCAGACTCGCTATTCGCAGAACTGGCAGGGACTATTGAGAATTGAAAAATCCAAAAGGGCGGCTTGTTGGCTGAGTTTGAAAATCCACACCGCGTTCACATGGCGTGGCCGCTGCGAACCGAGGACGGTTCGCGGTCCGAGGAGCGCGGGACGTCCCGGCCCGCAGCGTGCACGAACGGCATGACTGCTGGCACGGTTAACGGCGAAACCTACTTCTGCGTTTTTTTCTTTGGTGGCAGCTGCGAACCGAGGCGGTTCGCGGTCCGGGGAAGCCAGATACGCCACTCCTTGCGCCCAGATATCTACTTGACTTTCGAGAGTCCCCCGCGATTATTGGCGCCAGTCAGATCAGAAACAGCTCATTCTTCTCTGTTGGAAACCTATGAAACCCCTGGCGATTATTACCTTGTTCCTAACCCTGACCTGTGGCGCGCAAACCATCAGCCTTGTCAGCACAGGTCTGGTTGGAAACCTCCGGCCACCGATGAATGAAGATGGCCAACTTGCCTATCAGACTGTCCTCAATACTGCCGGCCTGTACCTCGGTAAACCGGGCGCGCCAATCCAATTTACTGTGGCGACAAATGGCCCGATCCCTCGGTGATTGCCAATCTGACCGGTGGGGATGTGGTAACGTCGAACAACACCGTTTTATATATTGGCTCTCGAACAAATAATCTTAAGCTGATCGCCCGAAAAGGCATGCAAGCCCCTGGCTGTCCGCCCGGTGTTTATTTCAGTTCTCTCAACAATAGTGACGTCTCCAATCCGGTGCTTTTCGGCAACAATCGCGTCGCCTTTGGCGGCAGATTGACCGGCCCTGGCTTAATCGGATCGGATCTCGGCTTGTGGGCAACGGACACCAATGGAGTCTTGCAGTTGGTCTTTCGAGCCGGTGAAACTCCCTTTGAAGTGCAGCCCGGTGTCTTTCGCACCATCAACACCTTTTTCTACAACGGCGGAACAGGCCAGAATGGCCGCCCTTCCAGCATCAATCGCAAAGGACAATTAGCAATGGATATCACCATGAATGGATCGCCCGATCTGAGCGGCTATTACATTCTGGATTTAAACAGCGCCGGTTCTGGCAGCACCAGCGGCACGTCCAGTTTCGGTTCATGGCAATATGTTCCGGGCAACGGCTTTCAACTGAATCTCGATGTCCAAAATGGAAAATCCTACCGATTGCAACGCTCCCTAAGCCTTTCATCTACCAACTGGGTGACCCTAACCAACTTCACCAGCACGGATACAAGTTTTCAGTATTTAGACAACTCGGTCGGGAACGCGCAAAGCATCTACCGTGTCATATCGCCTTAGCCGCGATCGCCTGATGGCGTCGTTCGTCGAGCGAAGGCGTTGGGGAGGCGTTTCAGCCACAACCCCGTTGGGGTTGGCTCGTCCCGGGGCACATGGACCCAGGGTAGCTCGTGCCTTGCAACCCTGGGCTTTGTTGCAGAATCCCTTTGGGATTCTTGGAGCTTGGGCGCTTTTGGGATTCACCCTATTCCGCGGTGGGATGTGGCCAATTGGGATAACAAAGATTGGGATCAAGACGAGGACATTTCAAAGGCCGATTCATGGAGAGCCTCCAAGATTTACGAATCGCGCACTGGGACGTTGAACCTGATCGAGGACGAGGACGAGGACGAGAAGGAGAAGGAGGATGAGGACGATTCGAAGAACCGGTTGATGGACAGTTCGCAGGTTCGCAACCCTAAGATGGAGGGCACAATCCCTTCGAGATTGTCCTAAGGTCGAGGTTTCCGCGCGATGATGAAGCTACGGTCCACTACCGTCGGCTCATATTTTACATCTCGAAAGCCAGCCTCCGTCAGGAGGTCCTCCATTTCTTTCTTAGAGTAACACTTCCCTTCGGTAATGTTCATCAAGAGCGCCGAATAAGCCGCCACCGGTAAAGGTCCGGTTTTCTCGGAGTTAATATGCGCATCATGCACCAACACCAATCCGCCGAGTGGCAAGGCCGCAAAAGATTTTCCGAGAAGTTGGCGCACGAGAGGAAAGTCCCAGTCATGCAGCACATTCGAAAACAAATGGACGTCGCAATCGGAAGGAAAGGGATCAGCGAACATGTTTGCCGTAAAAACAGATATACGATTGGCGAAACCTCGCTGCGCTACGCTCCTGGTGCCGATCCGATCCACGGGAGGCCGTTCCAAAATGGTCGCCCGCAAATGAGGGTGGCGAGCCGCCAGTGCGCAGGCATAAACTCCTGAACCGCCCGCAATATCCAAAACGTGATGATGCTTGCTCAAATCCAGGCGCGCGGCCAGGGCTGGCGCGAGGTAAACACCGCGACAATCCATCGCCGCCGTGAAACGCTCGGCGAACGCTTCCTGTTCCATGGCTTTGGCCCACTCTCGTTCGCTGTGCAAGCTTCCCCAATTGGCAGGCTTGCCCGTGCGCAGGACGGTTACCATATCTTTGCAGACCGGACGTTCCTTCAAAGAAGCAAAATAAGGCTCGATGTTCCAAACTGAAGATTTGACTAAATGTTCCCGTGCCAGAGGAGTGACATGAAACATTCCATCTCGGGCCTCGACCAATTCCATGGCAGTAAAGAGAGTCAGCATGACATCGGCGGGGCGTTCCTGGAGATTTAGCGACTGACAGATAGTTTTGAGGTCGGATGGCTGCCCGTTGAGCCAGGTAAAGAAATCCAAATGTGACAGAGCCGCTGTCAGAAGATCGGCTGCGTACAGTCCATCGCGATAACGATAAATTGATTTGGGATCGGTTGAGGGTTGTTGAAGGAAATCGAAGGGAGCGGTCATGGATTTAAGGAATCTTTTGTTCTTTGGGTGAGCGAAGAGGCTGCGGGGGTGCAGCGGGCGCAGCATTCGTGTTTTTGGTTTTAAATGCAGATCGCAGCAGCCAATGACGCTTCAGTCCTTCCACAAATTGGTCGTAGTGGGTAACAGTATCGGAAATGGAACGCAGAATGTTCGTGTTTCCCTCCACCTGCTGGTTGAGGTTGCTGGTAATGCCCGCCAGATTATCCAATGAGCGCCCAAGTTTTTCGACGAGGACAGATAAGTTGGTATTGATACCGGTCAAAGTCGCGTTGGCGTTGCCAAGCGTGGATTCCAACTGCTTGTTCACATTGGTTGGCAACAGCCATTCTCCGAGCGCACCAGGATGATCCAGGTGGGCGGTCGCCGCAGCCAGGTTGCTTACGACCGGCAAGGCGCTGACCGCGACAAAATTGAGGTTTGAAGTCAAGTCTGTGCTGTTGGATAACACATTTGCTAATTGATTTGTCAAAGTCAGGATGCCGGGCAGCGCCGTCTCAATATCGCCCACGAGTTTTTCGAGACGCTCCGTCACCGCCGCGCTTTCATCGGACTCGAGCCAGTAACCCTTGGAAGTTTTTTTGTTATAACCATCGTAGGCGGCTTCTTTTTCATTCCAAATACCCGTCATCGAACTCCGTTTCTCTTTGGTGTACATGATCCTGACATTCGTATAACCAACCGATGCTACCGCCTGAAGATTGGTCAACGGCGTCCAAGCTTTGATCAAAACATTTGTTCCAGCTTTGTCGTAAATATCCTGAGCAAACGCCCAGTTAGTTAGATCGGACAGAGCGCGAGCTGCGTCCACACTTGTGGTCTTCAGATCAAAGAACACGTAACTGGGATAACCACCAGTGCCGCGGCTAACTTCCAGCACGCGTTTTCCAAGCAAATCCGCGGTAGCCACTTTGGCACGTGAACCTTCAGTCCAAATGTAATCATAAAAGGGTTCCTTCAATTCAAACTGGACAAAAACGTTGTAAATGAAATCGTTCGCCGGCTGGGCAGTAATATCTTTTATGCGTCCAACTTCAAAACCCATCAGTGTTACCGGATCACCGATTTTGAGGCCGGTCGCCCGATCGATGAAGGTGAAATAGGGGGCTTTGATTTTAAACCAGCCCTTGCGCTCTGCCGTGTTGTATACGTAATAGCCAAAACCGAAAGCCAGCAAACCGGTGGCGAGAAGCACGAACCAGCCGACGGCTCGTTCCATTCGGCTAAGACGTGTGCGTAGCTGCGGAGTTAAATCTTGCAAAGCCATAGAAACACCCAGGAGTCCAAAGTCCGCGAACTGGGCTCCGAATCAACGGTTAACCCACATCGCGCTTCCAGCCTTTCACCCGCTGAAAAATTCATCAATGTATAATTCCCTTCTTTTAACACTCTTTAGGTTGCTAAAAGTTCCTGCACCAGTTCCGCGCTGCCCTTTTCGAGTTGCGACCAATCGCCCAGAACCGTCAACCGCTTATTCTTCAAAACCGCGAACTGACGGGCACGGTCCTTCCACGGTCGGAAATCCGCTGCCGTCACTACCAATGTTACAGGCTGTCTATTCAATAGAGGGTGCCCGCGCGAGAGCTCGTCCAAAAATCCTCGCCACCAACTCACATGGCGCAAGTCCAATCCGGTGAGAGGGCTATCCACCAACAACAATTCCGGTTTCAAGACTAAAGCCCGCGCCAATCCCACCCGCTTCTGCCAGTTGCGTCCCAGGGTCCCAGGAGTGCTGTCCGCCCATGGCGCAAGTTCCATCGCCTCCAGGAATGGCTGAACTCGCTCCCGCGCGTCCCATTCCTGTAAATTTTGGTGATAGCGCAAAGGCAAAGAAATGTTCTCAGCAACAGTGAGTTGATTGAACAATTGCCCCATTTCAAACGCCAGACCCATTCGCAGCCGCGTCATTAAACGCGCCTCTTCGAAAATCGGCATTTCTTCACCAAACAACTTGTAGGCCCCGGAGAGTGGCGGCATCAATCCGCCAGTCATCATTAGAAGATCACTCTTTCCAGCTCCTTGCAAACCAGCCACAACCCAATACTCGCCGGAAATGACCCGCCAGTTGATATCTTCCGCTACAACCTGGCTCTGATCTCGCAGTGCGCCCACGCTCACCCCGTGCATGTCGATAAGTACTTCCGATGTTTTGGATCTCTCCATCACGCGGCCAGGTAAATGACGATGAATAGCGCATCCAGCAACACGCAGGCAATTACACTTTGGGCCACAGCGCGAACAGTCGCGAACGAGACTTCCTCGAGGTGAAGGGGTTGCGCCAGGCCATGGTAACAGGTCACGATTGAAATGATGAATCCAAAAGCGATCGTCTTGACCCCGAGCAGTGCAAAATCAAGCCCACTCAAGGAATTTGCCAATTGGCTAAAGTAATCGCTTGGTCGTAAAGGCACGTCCTGGAGGAATGCCCACATATATCCACTCAGGAGTGACCCAAGGATTAAATATGCGGTCAATGAAAACACTCCAATGGCCATTCCCAATACGCGTGGCACCACAAGGTAATGCACGGGATCAATTCCCAGGGCTTCAAGCGCCTCGACTTCCCCCATCGCTCGAGCTGTCCCCAATTCAACCACGTTAGCAGTCCCTATTCGAGCCAATACCAGAAGCGCAGCCAGTAACGGCCCCAGTTCTCGCACAACCACTATCACCATAATCGTGCCCAGGTATTTTATTGCTCCGAGCCGGGTCAGCCATGAAACCGTTTGTCCAATGACAACCAACCCCAAGGCCACCGACATGAAAAGGAACATTGGCAAGAGCCGCAAACCCGCGCGTGAAGTCTCCTTGAACACCAGCGGCCAAATCAAATGGCGGGCCGCATGAAATTTCCTAAGGATAACCCCAAGTGTGATTAGAGAAAAAGCGCCCAGCCCCTGCACGGTCATCAGGAATCGAAACAGTTTGCGCCCAATAAAATGCGCGTACGATCGCGGCAGGGGCAACCGAAGCAGAAAACGAACTTTGGGAGAGTCAAATGTGCTGGCGTTTCCCTTTTGCACCGCAGCAACCTAGTTTCAGCGCGCCAGTCGGTCAAAGAGGATTTTCCCCACTAACGCGAATTTCGGTTTGATTCCCAAAGAACGGGCGATAAAGTTGCGCCCATCCTTGATGAGCGAGAAGTGTCGATGAAAAACGTTGTCTATTTTGATTTGGAAACACAGCGATCAGCCGATGAAGTAGGCGGGTGGGACAATATCAGTCGGATGGGAATGAGTGTTGGAGTGACTTATAACACCGCACGGTCGGAATACCGGATCTATGGGGAACCCCAAGTGCATGATCTCATCAAAGAACTTCAGCGAGCGGACCTGGTGGTGGGGTTCAATCACCTGCGATTTGACTATGAAGTCCTTCATGGATACACCGCGCTGGACATGCGCCAGTTGCCTTCGTTGGATCTGATGCTGGATCTGCAAGATAAATTGGAGCACAGGCTTTCACTCGAAGCCATTGCCACCGCTACCTTCGGGGTGCAAAAAACAGCGGAAGGCTTGCAAGCGATACAATGGTTTAAACAAGGCAAGCTCCTCGAAATTGCAGAGTATTGCTGCTACGACGTAAAACTAACCCGCCTGGTCCATCAGTATGGGGCAGAAAATCGACGGCTCTATTATCAAAACAGACTAGGCCAAAAGCTGACGGTAAACGTCAGTTGGTAATTCTGGAAAACTACCTTGGCCGAGTTAGCATGGTCTCGTACGTCTTGAGCGCCTGCTTCGCGCGGGCATCCCCTTTATCTGCCATGGCCTGAATCTCACTCATGACGGCTGCAATGGCATCGTTGACCGCTATTCGCTTTTCCGGAGCCATGAAGGGAGCAGCACGAAGCTTGTGCAACCGAATCACGGCCTCGTCCAGTTCTCCAGCTTTGTAGGCTGCCAACGCTTGACTCATTTCCTGTGCTTGGGCTTTGGGTGTAGACGCACCCACGGGTTGTGCCAAAGGGGTTTGTGGAGTTGGCTCGGGGGCTGGGGCCGGCTGAGCCGGTTCCGGTTGAGACATAGCCGTGGTAGCTTTTTCAAGTTCGCTACTTGCATCCTTTTTAGAACAACCGCTTAAGACCGAACCGATGGAGCCAATAACTAAAACGAAAAGAGTGAAGGCTTTCATCTGTCACCACGGCCAAGCGGCGTTCCAGGGTTACAAAATAAGCGATTTTTGATTGGAATATTCACTTCCGAGTAAAACTTAATGGTCTTTAGGAATTCAACGTGACCGTCAACAACACCTACAGTAGTGCCCAGTGAATGCAATTTGGTAATGCCCTCGTCGGGGCTACTGGAGCCATCGTTAAAATCCTTGAAACTGGTTTCCAGCGCCTGCCAGAATATAATGGCATCCTGCCGAAATTGCGGTGCTTTGTAAGAGCCGGGAGAGATCTTGCCGAACCCGCACACCGCACCGTTCATCAAGTAAGAAGACATTTTCTGGTCCCGCAATTTCCAAGCTGAATTATTGGTGTTATCCAGCGGACAACGATAAATACCCATCGCCCGGGTGTATTCCCAAAGTAACCCGCTTTTATAAGCCTTAAGCGGCTCTGGCGTCAAACTGGGGATTGAACCTGATGAGGCATCATATAACCATCCCGGTTTTGACCACGGTGAGTTCCAATTGGGTTCAGGGAGAAAATCTTTAAATTCCTGGATATACAAATGCATTCCCAAGGTAATTTGTTTCACATTGTTTTGGCATTGAGCTCGGACCGCCTTTTCCTTGGCTTTAGCAAGGGCCGGCAGGAGCATTGCCGCAAGGATGGCAATGATGGCAATCACCACAAGCAATTCAATAAGAGTGAATGCAACCCGGGTGGTGCATTTTGATAAGCTTTTCATTTTCAGGTTGGACTTAATCCGCCCGCGAGGTCACACAGAACAAAGCCGTTGGCTGGTTAAAACAACATACTATACCAATAGCTCTGCTTTTAACCATTCTACCAAAGGGGACGCACCACGTCTAGACGCATTTCCGCCCATTTAAAGCCCGGCTTTCAACGATTCTAGATCCCAATCGAGATATGTTTGGTCTCCAGGAATGCATCCAAACCTTCGCTCCCAAGCTCGCGGCCCCACCCGCTCTGTTTTACACCGCCAAAGGGCGCGTGAGTTGCTGTTGGCAAACCATCATTGATGCCGATGATCCCGGCGTCGAGCGATTCAGCTAAACGAAACACTCTGCCGACATCGCGTGTGAAGGCGTAGGCGCTTAGTCCATAGGGCGATTGATTGGCACGTTCGATGGCTTCGGGTTCTTTGTCAAACACGGATACGGGCGCAACCGGGGCGAAGGTTTCTTCATACATGCACAAGGCGCCCTTGGGTACATCCGCAAGCACAGTGGGTTCAAAAAAACAGCCTCCCCGGTTGACGGCATTGCCACCGCATAATAGTCGAGCGCCGCCCCTCACTGCGTCCTGAACATGCTCGAGAGCTTTGCTCACCGCCGCTTCATCGATTAACGGTCCAATCTGGACGTCTGGCTCGAGGCCATTGCCGACTTTAAGAGCCCGGGTCCTTTCCACGAAAATCTTCAGAAAAGATTCGTACAATCCGCGTTGCACGTAGATCCGGTTTGCCGCAATGCAGGACTGGCCGTTGTTCCGGAACTTGGCCATGAGGGTGCCTTCGATGGCATCGTTAAGATCAGCGTCCTCAAAGATCAGAACTGGCGCGTGGCCACCTAACTCCAAAGCCAATGGTTTGAGCTGTTTGGCAGCTCCTTCAACTAGCTTCTTTCCGGCATCGGTTGAGCCAGTGAAACTGATTTTGCGACAAAGCTCATTGTCCAGAAATTCCTGACCAATATCCTCGGCACGCCCGGCAACGACTTGGAAAACGCCCATGGGTAAGCCTACCGCATCCACGCACTCGGCAAATACAGATACACATAAAGGCGTGCTGCTGGCAGGCTTCAGGATAACCGGACACCCGGCAGCGAGCGCCGGAGCCACCTTGCGAACGGCCAGCATGAGCGGAAAGTTCCAGGGACTGATCGCGCCGACAACGCCGACGGGCGTTTTGAGGACTAGATGACGTTTGTCCTCGGCATGCTGCGGAATAATTCTTCCATAAGCCCGTTTCGCCTCCTCCGCAAACCAGACCAAATGATCGATTGCCATCAAGACCTCCCCCTGGCTTTGCGTCAGCGGTTTGCCATTCTCGAGCGTTATTAAGCGCGCAATTTCTTCCCTGCGCCGGTCCAATGCCTGAGCAATCTTGCCAAGCAATTCTCCGCGTCCCTTTCCAGAAAGGTGGCGCCATGCGGGAAAAGCGGCATGAGCATGCCGGATCGCGTCGGCCACAACCGGTCGATCCACCTCCGACATCCTGGCGAAACCCTCCCCTGTCGCTGGATTCCTCACAACAAAGCTTTTTTCTGTGATCTTCAGATTGCCATTCAAATAGACAGGATACGTTTTCATTAAACTCGATTACGCAACTTCATCCAGGATGACGCCCGCTTTCCTGGACTAGACGTGAAAAAAGCGCTCCGTGGCTCACCAGCACCGGGTCTTTATCCAACTCAGCCACGGTAGGCAAGAGGCGATAGCTCCAGTTTGAACCGGAGATCGAGCCAGGGGTATTAAAGCGCGCAGTCCATCCAAAAACATCGGTGATTTGAAACAACGTCAGCCAGGAACTCGAACTCAAAACGACTCGAAGATATGCCTCGTGAATTTCTTCCGTAAACTCTCGCGGCGGTTCACGATCATTCAAGCCCACGAATTCAAGAACCCTCCTTAGTTCGCGCCTGTTGTTCTCTACCTGCTTGCCTGCATCTATATTGGCCCAGCATTCAGCCCAACCTGCTGAAATCGGGGGATGATCGTGTGTCGAGGGTTGTGCGACCGAAAGGCGGGGATACTGTCGCGGGTCTGAAAATGCGCCCTGAGGATCACGGAAAAGATTAGGAATGCGGAATCCAGGAATTCCCAGTGATTGCAAAGTCTGAGGAACGTAATAAGGAACAACACCCAGGTCCTCGGCGATCACAGTAGTCTCGCCGGAACTTTCAAGCACGACCCGGAGTATCTGCTCGCCCTGGGATTGATTCGCTGCCTGATGTTCAGGAGTGTCATCAGGATTCGGTTTGAAGCCTGGCAGACGGCCGCCGGTTTTTGCAGCAGCTTCATTTTCATTCAGAGGCAGAAATTCCGCATTGCGATCCGGCATCCAGGGAAAGGAGTAAATGCGGAAAAAACCGAGGACGTGATCGATTCGGTAGAGGTGAAATACCTTTTGAATATTCCCGACACGCGTGCGCCACCAACCGTAATTATGGCGCCGCAATTCATCCCATCGATAGTTGGGGATACCCCAATTTTGGCCCCATTTTTCGGTAAAGGGATCGACTTTGAATACTTTTTCGGGAGGCGCTCCTCCGCTCCACTCGAGATCGAAAAAAGAGCGATCGGCCCAAACATCAGCACTGTAGCGGCCCACTCCAAATGGAATATCGCCCATCAGATAAACCCGCTTGGATTCGCTGTAAGCCTTCAATGCTTGCCATTGGCTGAAGGCAAGCCACTGAACGTACATGAAGAATAGCTGTTTACGCATGAGTTCTTCACGCCGTCCCTCCGGCAGGGATAAGAGCCATGTTTGCGCCCGACGCGGTTCCTGGTGCTCCTGGGGCCATAAATCCCAAGCTGCTCGATTCCCATTCTCCTCCATGAGCATTCGAAAAAGAGCATAATCTGACAACCAGTCCGCATTTTCCTTGAGAAAAGCGCGAAACTGGGTTGCGCGCTGGTTGTCACGATTGAAATGCCGCTGCATAAAGGTCGCGAAAGCCGCCTCGAGCAATTTTCGTTTTAGCCCTTTCACTTTTCCATAATTGACATCCCCTTGCCTTACGAGCTTCAGAACATTTTGTGTGGCAATTTTCCGGAACTGTTCTTCGGTCAAATCAGGCACCTGCCGAGGAGAAAGGGCAATGGTGGACGGCTCGATGGCCAGCGAACTCAGGGCATTATAGGGGCTGTTGTCATCGCTTACTTCATTAATCGGGAGTGTCTGAAAAATGCTGAGGTTATGGCGCTGGCACCAATCCACCATTTGACGGACTCCTTCGGTATCACCGATGCCTAAGTCGTCTTCCGTACGAATCGCAAAAACCGGTTCCAGGATACCGGCCAAAGATTGCGCAGGACTAAGTTTCATGTCAAAAGCCAGCGCAGATTGCGAAAACATCAGCCGTCACACAAGCAGTGTTTCCACCGGGAGGCAAATTGCAGCACCTCATTCTCGCGGTAGAGCAGACTTCCCGTAGCGTCGGCGTCCTCGCCGGCGAGTTCTGGCGGCGTCCCGCCGCAAGAACTGTCTTGGAATGGTGGCAACTTCAGATTCACGCACCGGGACGGTGCTTGAACTCGCAGCCGGGACGGCTGCGCTACGCGCACGGTTACTTCCTGGCGGCCCAATCGGCGATACCGCAGGTTGGAAACCC
>Ga0163163_10000743_pt1 | contig 27743 bp, 23 predicted proteins | sample S65metaG_FD_119766 | JGI IMG/M metagenome (GOLD analysis project Ga0163163, IMG submission 119766) | Switchgrass rhizosphere microbial communities from Kellogg Biological Station, Michigan, USA - S6-5 metaG | ecosystem: Host-associated > Plants > Roots > Rhizosphere > Soil | place: USA...
CATTCAGTGGCGAGCGATGAACTCGCGATGGCGCTGCCGCAGCCGAAGGTCTTGAACTTGGCGTCTTCAATCACGCCGGTCTCTGGGTTGACCTTCACCTGCAACTTCATGACGTCGCCGCATTCGGGCGCGCCCACCATGCCGGTACCAACGTTGGGATCGCTCTTGTCCATCGAACCCACGTTACGCGGATTATTGTAATGGTCAACGACTTTGTCTGAATATGCCATAGTTGTTTTCCTTTAACGATTAGTGCGCAGTCCACTGCACTTTGGTCAAATCGATTCCTTCTTTGAACATCTCGTAGAGCGGCGAAAGTTCACGCAGCTTCTTCACCACTTCAATCACTTTGCCCGCGACGTAATCCACTTCTTCTTCGGTATTGAACCGGCCCAACCCGAACCGTATCGACGAATGCGCCAAATCGTCGCCCGCGCCCAAGGCCTTCAGCACGTAGCTGGGCTCAAGCGTTGCCGAAGTGCAAGCCGATCCGCTCGATACCGCAATTTCATTGATGCCCATCAGCAGGCTCTCGCCTTCGACGTACGCGAAGCTGATGTTGAGATTGTTTGGCAAGCGGTGCTCCAGCGTACCGTTGATATAAACTTCGTCGAGCGAGTTCATCAACCGATCCTTCAGCTTGTCGCGCATGAACGCCATGCGCTTGGATTCCGCCGGCATCTCCGCCTGCGCCAGAGCGCACGCTTCGCCGAGTCCCACGATACCCGGCACATTCAGCGTGCCCGACCGCATGCCGCGCTCATGCCCGCCGCCATCCATCTGCGCCGTAAGTTGCACGCGCGGATTGCGCCGACGCACATACAACGCACCCACGCCCTTCGGCCCGTACATTTTGTGCGCGCTGATCGACATCAGGTCGATGTTGTCATCCAGCACGTTCACAGGAACTTTGCCTGCCGCCTGGGTTCCGTCGGTGTGCAGCAGCACGCCGCGTTCCCTGGCGATCCTGCCGATCTCGCGGATCGGCTGCAGCACGCCAATTTCGTTGTTGGCATGCATGATGCTGATCAGCACCGTCTTATCCGTGATGGCCTCTTTCAACTGATCCAGATCCACCAGGCCATTTTGCTGAACCGGCAAATAGGTGACACGCGTACCGTGCTTTTCGAGACGCTTGCAGGTATCGAGAATCGCCTTGTGCTCGGTGGCAGCCGTAATGATGTGGTTGCCTTTCTCGGCATACATCTCGGCCACGCCCTTGAGCGCAAGGTTGTCCGACTCCGTCGCGCCGCTGGTGAAGACGATTTCCTTTGAGGTCGCGCCGATCAGGCTGGCCACCTGTTTGCGAGCCTTCTCCGTCGCCTCTTCCGCTTCCCAGCCGAAGCTGTGATTACGGCTGGCCGAGTTGCCGAAGACGTTCGTCAGGTACGGCCGCATCGCCTCAAACACGCGCGGATCGACCGGCGTGGTGGCGTGATTGTCCATGTAAATCGGTAGTTTCATGCTTTTGCCGTTAGGTAGTCCCAGAAAGCCTCGTTAGTTGGATGTTCTGCAGCGGCGGGCGGACGCTAGGAATTTGCATCTCCTCGCTCGCCAAATCGGATAAAGAAATGTTGGCCAGTAAACTCAGGATGCCCTCATGTACCTTGCGCAGCGGTTCGCGAACCGGGCACAACGCCGTCTGATCGCAACCCGCGTGCTCCGTAAAGCACTTGGTCAGGATGATGGGGCCGTCGATCACGCGAATAGCTTCCAGCGCCGAAATATCCCGCGCCGCGCGCGCCAACCGGTAGCCGCCATTCGTGCCCTGCTCGGAAATCAGCAGCCCGCCGCGAGCCAGCTTTTGCAGGACTTTCGACAACAGCGGCAGCGGAATGCCGTAGGAATCGGCGATGTCTTTTGCGGATGCGCTCGCGCGTGGCCGAGACACCGCAAGATGGCGAAGGGCGATCAGCCCATAGTCCGCCTTTTTGGTCAGCTTTAACATCCGACCTAAGTATATCAGACCAAATTGGTCCTGTCAGATCGAATGAGTCTGGTATCGCCTATCTCATTGAACAGTCTGGGCTTATTTCTTTGCAGCTGGCTTAACAACACGAACCTTATACAGTTTGTAGTCTGCCTCATAGACGGTCGCTTCGATCATATCCCCAACCTTGACGGTTTTGAACACGTCGGCATTGTCTACTGCATATTTCATCGACATGGCGTCCATCCAGCCTTCCACTTTGTCGCCATCGACCGTCATGCTCTTTGAAGGAGCGTCAATAGATTCCACCTTGCCGTGAAACGTGAAACTCTTCTTCGCGCCCTGAGCATGCATCAATGCGGCGAGCGGCGCCAGCATTGCACCGGATGCGAAAGTTCGTCTGGTTGTGCCCTGCTTGTTCATGGGATCAATGTATCATGGTCAAAACGTATGCGACATGGAATCTTCCTCGCGCTCACGGCTGCCCTAAGCGCGTCTGCGCAAACCATCGCCTTCTCCCACGCCACTGTCATTGACGGTACCGGCGCCGCTCCTCTTCGCGACGCTACCATAGTAGTTTCCAGCGGGCGCATTACCGCCATGGGACCCGCGGACAAGGTCAAAGCCCCGGCGGGTGCGCAGGTGATCGACCTCACTGGCAAGACCATCATTCCCGGTATCATCAACGCCCATTCACACATCAGCGATGATCCCGCGTTGAAGCTCCGCCACTTCGCCCTCTATGGCGTCACCTCCACCATCGGGATGGGCGGCGATGGTGACGATGTCCTTAAGATTCGCGACGAACAGCGCCACGGCGAAATCAAAGGCGCCCGCGCCTATACCGTCCAACAGCGCTTCGAATTCGAAAAGGACGCACCGACTCCCGATATCGCGCGCCTAAAAGTGGAAGAGCTCTATAAAAAAGGCGCCGACGCGGTGAAAGTCGTGGTGGACGACCGCCGCGCCACCGTCGCCAAACTTCGACCGGAGATTACTGCTGCCGTTATCGACCAGGCCCACAAGCACCACATGAAGGCCTTCGCGCACATTCATGATTACGCCGACGCGAAGCTTGTGATGGAGCAGGGAATCGACATGCTGGCCCACGAGGTTCGCGACCGCGAGGTGGACGACTCGTTCATCGCCATCATGAAAGCGAAGAAGGTCGCCATTACGCCTACGCTGGTTCGCGAGCTGTCATCGTTCGTCTACGCCGATTCGCCTTCTTGGCTGGACGATCCGTTTCTTAGCCGCTTTTTCGATCCGAAGCGTATCCAGTTCGCCAAGACTCAATTGAAGGACCAGCAATCCAAACTTGCCGATCTCCCGCTGAACCGTCGCGATCTTGAAATCGCGTCCAAGAACTTCACGAAAATGTTGAACGCCGGAGTGCGCATCGGTCTCGGCACGGATAGCGGCCCGGCCCCCGCGCGCTTTGAAGGATTCTTCGAGCATCTCGAAATGGAGCTGATGGTGAAGTACGGCATGACGCCGATGCAGGTGATTCAAGCGTTCTCCAAAACCAACTCCGAGATCCTGGGTATTGACAAGGATTATGGAACCCTGGCCAAGGGCAAGATGGCTGATCTGGTTGTACTCGACAAGAACCCCTTGGATGACATCCTGAATACCCGTACTGTTAGCGCCGTATACATTGGCGGAAAGAAATTCGAGTAGGAGCCGCGCATGTTGAAGAACGCATTTTTACTCTCACTACTGGCCGCCGCGGTCGCTCAATCCGCCGTGGTGCGCCTGGAGATCAAGGAACGCTCCGACATTCTCGACGGCAAGGCTTTCGGCAACGTCGGCGCCTATGAGCGGATCGTCGGCAAAGCTTATTTCGTGGTGAACCCCAGGCTGCCGGCGAATCAGGCCATCGTCGACATCGACAAAGCTCCTCGCAATCGCGACGGCATGGTCGAATTCTCCTCCGACGTCTTTCTGCTGCGCCCCAAGAACCCTAAGAAGGGCAATGGAACGGTGCTCTACGAAGTCTCCAACCGCGGCCTCAAAAGTATGTTGACGCACTTTAACCGCGCCACTACTTCGCTCGACCCGCGCAGTACAGATGACTTCGGCGATGGTCGGCTGATGAATCAAGGCTATACGTTGCTATGGGTGGGCTGGCAGTTCGACATGCCAGACGCTCCTCATTTGGTTTATCTGTATCCGCCGGTGACGCAGGGCATTCAGGGCATCGTGCGCGCGGAACTCACGCTGGATCGCCATGAATCGCGCTATAGTGTGGCCGATCGCAATCACAAGCCCTATACCGTTCTGAATCCCGACGATCCGAATCTCCGCCTCACGGTTCGCGACCAGGTGGAAGGCCCACGCACCACTATTCCTCGCGCCGACTGGCACATTGAAAACGGAGCCACCATCGTACCCAAGAACGGCTTCGATCCCGGCCGTATTTACGAGCTGGTTTACACCTCCGAAAATCCTCCGGTGGCAGGCACCGGTTTTGCAGCCGTGCGCGATATGGTTTCCTGGCTGCGTTACGGCAGCTTCGTCGCCGGTGCGCCGGGTCCCACTATCCCGCTGAAGCGCGCCTACGGATTTGGCGTCTCGCAGAGCGGGCGTTTCCTACGCACCATGCTGTATTACGGGTTCAATCGCGATGAGCGGGACCGCAAGGTTTTCGACAGCATGCTGATCGATGTCGCGGGCGGCGGCCGCGGGGGATTTAACATGCGTTTCGCCCAACCCTCGCGTGACAGTAATCCATTTGCGAACACACTCACGCCGGTCGACATTTTTCCTTTTACCGATCTCGAACAGACCGATCCGCAGACCGGCATCAAGGACGGGCTACTGACACATTCGATGACCCCGGAGTTCTGGCCCAAGATCTTCTACATGAATTCGGAGTATGAATACTACGGGCGGGCCGCCTCCCTGATTCACATCGCGCTCGATGGAAGCGGCGACGCCAAGCTGCCGGCCAGCACACGCATCTATATGTTCAGCGGAGGCCAGCATGGGCCTTCTGCGTTCCCGCCGACTCGTCGCGGCACGCAGAATCTATCGAACCCCAACCCTTACACTTGGACCTTCCGTGCGTTGCTCGCGAACATGGACACCTGGACCAGGAACGGCACCGAACCGCCGCCTTCAAAGTATCCGCGCGTCGCGGACCACGAACTGGTGCCGCTTACCGGTGTTCAGTTCCCCAAAATCCCCGGCGTCGATTTCCCCACCATCATGCATCTGGCTTACCCATCCAACTACGGTCCGGATTTCCGAACCAAGGGAATCGCCACGCAAGAGCCGCCCGAACTCGGCCAGCCTTATCCTCTATTGGTTCCACAAGTGGATCAGGATGGTCTCGATATCGCTGGCATCCGCATGCCTGAGATTGCGGTGCCGGTTGCCACCTATACCGGTTGGAACCTACGAGCACCCGAGGCTGGTGCGCCGAAAATGCTCTCGACGCAATACGGATCTTTCATCCCGTTCGCTCGCACCAAAACCGAGCGTGTGAAATCTGGCGACCCGCGTCTTTCTATAGAGGAGCGCTATGCCAGCAAGGATGACTACCTGAAGAAGTTCGAAGCGGCCGCGAAGTCCCTCGCCGATCAGCGCTACCTCTTGCCCGGAGACGTGCCGGCGCTCTCCCAACGCGGCGCCGACGAGTGGGATTATGTGCAGCACCCGTGACCTGCCAGCGCTGCAAAGTCTCGATGAAAGAACTGAAAGGGCACATCTACCACAAGAAAAGAAAATGGAAGTGCCCTCAGTGCAATCGAGTCCGAATGCAGGAGCCTAAACCTGCACGAAATTAGCTAGCGGCCGAATACCAGGATTTCAAAAGTATCCGGCAACACCGGCGGGCGGCCCTTCTTCCCATCGGGCGAGGGCGGCGGCGCGGGTCCGAACTCCGCGGTCGGCACATACAGCTTGTGCACTTTCTGGTCGGCGGCGATCGTGCGCCCCAGGCGCTGGCTCGGAATCGTGGCGACCGCCTCGAACTTGCCAGGCGACGTTTCACCCACCATCGTGAGCGTTCCATCCGCACCATTGGCACTGAACGCATATCCATCGTCGTACGCGACACCATCAGTTCCCCCGCCGATCGCCACGTTCGCCAGAACCTTGCCCGTCGCCGGATCGCTGACGATCATCACCTTGTTTTCGCAGACCGAATACAGACGGCCCTTGGGATCCATCGCAAGCCCGCTCGGACCATCGCACGGCGCGATGGAATAGCGCTTCGCCACCAGCGAGTTCTTCGCATCCACCTCAACAATTTCGTTCTTGTCTTCGATGTTGACGTAGATATGGCCCTTGCCGTCGATCTGCGCGAATTCCGGCTTGCCGCCGAGCGGAATGGACGACGTCAGTACGTCGCCTGTCTTGGCGTCGATGACAGTAGAGTCGGAACTGCGGCCATTGAAAGTAAACACGCGGTGCGTCGCCGGTTCATAGATGATCGAGTCCGGATTCTGCCCCGTCTTCACCTTACTCAAGACTTTCAGCGTTTTCAAATCGAAGACGGTCACGTCATTGTCCTGGCCGTCGCTGGTGAAACCGCGGCCCAGGTCGCCCGCGATGGCAACCCCGTGCACTCCGGTAGTCCCGGTGATGGTGCCAACTAGCTTGTCAGTCGCAGTATCGACAACTTCAGTCTGCGTGCCGTGCGAAATATACAGGCGGTGATTGGCGCTGTCGGAGTACGAATAATCCCAGCGGCCCGCGCCGCCAATCTTAATCTTGCCAACGATTTTGTAGGTGGGTGGCGCCGCCAGAACGGTGGTTGCCAGCAGAATTGGGAGTAGCGATTTCCTCATGTGCGTGCACTCCTTTCGAGGGTGCGTGCGAATGGCGTGTCACGAATCCATCCCCTGGCCACTATAGCGGGACAAGCTGAAGATTGCCTGAATAGTCTAGACCGTCACAGGCCTGCGAGCGCTTCGGCATTCGCCGCCATTTTCGGCGACGCCGGAGTCTGAGCCTGGCCCTCGCGCTCTGGAAAGATCACCCGGAACACGGTCCCTTGTCCGACCGTGCTGCGAACATCGATTTCCGCGCCGTGCGCTTGCGTGATACTTTGCGCCAGCGACAGCCCTAGGCCATGGCCCTCTACACTGCGGGACTGATCGGCTTGATAAAAGCGCTTGAAGATATGCGGGAGATCAGCCTCGGCGATGCCTTCTCCAAAGTCCTCGACGCTGGCGGAAATCAAACCCTCTGTGCGAGTAACGCTGAGGATCACATCGCTGCCGGCGCGTGAATATTTGAGCGCGTTGTCCAGCAACACCATGAACAAGCGATGCAGAGCCTGCCGATTTCCCGAAATGACCGCCGGACCGTCGCCCAATTCCGCTGTCACTCGAATTCCTGCCGCGTCGGCCAGGTTTGCCATTTCTTCGCGAACCTCTGTCAGAACCTCGCGCACATCAACGGCCGCTCGCGGCATGTCTACGGCCCCGGCGTCACTGCGTGCCAGTACCAGTAGATCCTCGATCAACTGCGTCATGCGCTGCGACTCGCCCTCCACTTCCCGGAGCGCCGCGCGATAAGCCTCCGGCGTGCGTTCCCGGCGCAGCGCCAGCTCCGCTGTGGTGCGGATTACAGCCAGTGGGGTGCGCAATTCGTGCGACGCGTCGCCCGCGAATTGCGAGAGCGTGGTTACGGCCGCCTCTAACCTCGCCAACATCGAGTTCAGGACGGCTGCAAGACTCGCGATCTCATCGCCCGTGGCTGGAACCGGTAGCCGTCCCGAGAGATTCTCAATACTGATCGCCAGGGCAGCGTTAGTCACATCCTCAACAGGTTTCAAGGCACGCCCGCTCAGCCACCCGCCGCCGATGCAGCCCAGGGCAATCACCGCCGGTATCAGGCTCCAAAGCAGCAGCCGCAGCAGGTTCAGAAAATGCGTTATATCGGTGAGCGGCGCGCCAACTTCCAGATCGAAATCCTCGCCGTTCGCGCTGAATTTCCGGTCCAGCACGCGCAATTCGGACTGCGCCGGCGATCCCGCCGGATAGTGAAAAGTAAAGCCTCGGGAGCCACGCACATTGATGTAGCTGCCCGGTGGCAGCGCCTGGCAGAACTCCTCCAACTCTTCGCTGACATGTACGCCGGCCTCTGCCGATTCGCTGCGGAAAAAACTCTCGAAGCGAGCCGCTCGCCCATCCAGATCGCGTTCCAAGTCGGAGTTTAATTCATGCCGCAGAGTAAGCCACAGCAGGGTCCCGAATAAGGCCAGCCCAGCCGTCAACACCGCCGTGTACCAGATGGTCAAACGAAAGCGAAGCGAGCGGGTTTGCATAGTCTTATGGCTCCCGCAACATGTAGCCGAATCCGCGAACCGTGTGAATGAGTTTAGGCTCTCGCGTGTCGACTTTAAGCCGAAGCTGGCGCACGAAGACCTCCAGCGTGTTCTCATTCACCTCGCTGTCGAACCCCCAAACCGATTCGAGAATGCTATCCCGGCTGATCGCACGGCCTGGATTTCGCATCAGCAACTCAAGGAGCTTGTATTCGCGGGGAGTCAGACCCAAAACCTCGCCGGCCCGCGTCACACGGCGGCTGGCCGGATCGAGCTTCACGTCCGAGACCTCCAGGCAAACCGGACGCGCCACCGCCCCGCGGCGGCTCACCGCACGGATACGAGCTAGCAGAATGTCGATCGAGAAGGGCTTCGTCAGATAGTCATCCGCGCCGCAGTCTAACCCTTTGATGACGTCCGAAGGAGCGTCCCGGGCCGTCAGCATCAATACCGGAGTTTGGTTGCGGCGTTCACGCAGCTGCCGCGCGACGGTCACCCCGTCCATGCCCGGCAGCATCACGTCGAGTATGATCACGTCGAAAGGCGACGATCGGGCGATCTCAAAGCCCTCCTTGCCGTCCGAGGCCAGGATCACCTGATGACCCTCTTCCTGCAGAGTGCGCCGCAACAACTCGGCCATACGCTGTTCGTCTTCGACGACCAGGATCTGCATCTTCCCCGATCGTAACAGACCGCATCGTAGCAGAGAAAACTGAGCAAACGCTGAATCCACAGCGTATCCTCAGAATGAAATGATCCACTGGTTGACAGGTGTCATGAACCGAAGAATGGTCGCAATGTGCTCGGGTTTCGTTGCTTTCACGGGCGTTATCCTGGCTCAGCAGAGTCCGCCCGCCGCCGCACCGGCGGCGCTCGTGATCGCGCTCCCGGACGCCCTGGCGCGTGCCCGGCAATACGGCGGCCAGATTCAGAGCGCGAATTTCGCCGTTCTCCAGGCCCGCCAGGATACTGTGCAAGCCCGCGCGGCCCGGCTCCCGTCGCTCAACGCGTTCAATCAGTTCATCTACACCGAGGGCAACGGCACGACTTCCGGCGTCTTTGTGGCCAACGACGGGGTGCACATCTATAACGAACAGGCGGTAGTGCATCAGGAGGCGCTCTCTTTGGTTCGTCGCGGCGAATTGAACCGTGCCCTGGCCGCCGAAGCCGTCGCGCGAGCCAGAGTCGACGTGGCTGCGCGGGGACTGAGTCAAACTGTGGTCCAGAACTACTATGCGATCGTAGTAGCGCAGCGCAAGTTCGCCAACGGTCAGACCAGCGTGCGCGAAGCACAGCGTTTTTTCGAAATCACCCAGCAGCTTGAGAAGGGCGGGGAAGCGGCCCATTCCGACGTCATCCGGGCGCAAATTGATCTACAGCAGCGCCAGCGGGATCTGCAGGAAGCCCAACTCACTATCGATAAAGCCAAGATCGCCCTGGGCGTGCTCATTTTCCCGAATTTCAATTCTGAGTTTTCTGTGGTTGACGATCTTCAGCAGCTCGCCCTGGTGCCTCCGATGGCGGAAGCGCAGAGCCAGGCGGCTGCCAGCAGTCCCGATCTCGCTGCGGCCAAAGCCAGTATTGGAGCCGCGGGTTACGACATCACCGTGGCTCGTTACGCATACATTCCTTCGCTGGCGCTCGATTTCTTCTACGGCATCAACGCTAATCAATTCGCATTCCGCACGCAGCACCCGGCTGCCGATCCAGAACTCGCCTATCGCCAGAATCTCGGCTACTCCGCGCAGGCGACGCTCAATATTCCTGTCTGGAACTGGGGGGCCACACGCAGCAAAATCAAGCAGGCGGAGCTCAAACGCGATCAGGCGCAACTGGACCTGACCCTCGCGCAACGGACGCTGCAAAGCAATGTCGCCAGCGCCCAGGCAGAAGCGACCCTGGCGCAAGCCCAGCTCGAATCGCTGCGCAGTTCAGTCGATCTCGCGGTTGAGAGCCTGCGCTTGACAGTACTCCGCTATCAGGCAGGTGAAGCCACCGCGCTTGAAGTCGTGGATTCCCAAAATACCGTCACCCTCTCTCGCAACGCTTACGATGATGGCCTGGCGCGCTATCGCGTGGCCCTCACAAACCTTCAGATTCTTACAGGGACGTTATGACCATGAATTCTTCGCTGCGCGTCACCATTGCCGCCGGTCTCCTGCTGGCCTCCGCGGTCTTAACCGGATGCGGCAAGGGCGGCGAAACCAAGGAAGCAGCAGAAACCGCAGCGCCGACTCCGGTCACCGTCGAACCGGCCGTGCGCGGCGCCATCGATCACGTGATCACTGCCGACGCGGTTCTGTATCCCATCAATCAAGCCAATGTCATTCCCAAGCTCACCGCCCCGGTCCGGCGCATTCTAGTGAACCGGGGCGATCACGTTCGGGTGGGCCAGTTGCTCGCCGAACTCGAGACCGCCGATCTGGCAGCGGCGGCCGAAGAGACCAAGCATCAGTACGAACAAACTCAAGCCGCGTCGCAAACCTTGACCGGCGCCACCGTCGCTGAAGATCGCGCCAAAGCCGAATCCGACGTGAAGTCGGCGCAACAGGCGCTCGATACCGCCCAGAAACTCTATGACAACCGCGTAGCTTTGCAGCGCGAAGGCGCCCTCGCGCAGAAGTTAGTCGATGACGCGAAAGTAGCCCTGGTCCAGGCGCAAAGCCAGTTCGACGTCGCCCAGCGGCATTTACAAGGACTCAATCAGGTGAGCCAGCGTGAGGCCATTCGAGGCAGCCAGGCACAGGTGGCGGCCGCGAAAGCGCATTACGATAGCGCACTGGTGCAATCCTCTTACGGGCAGATTCGCAGTCCTATCAGCGGCGTGATTTCAGATCGTTCGGTATATCCCGGCGAAATCGCCGCCAGCGGATCGCCGCTGGTCTCCATCGTCGATATCTCGCAATTGGTGGCCCGCACGAACGTCCCCGTAAAAGACGCCACAGCGATCAGCGTCGGGCGTCCCGCGCGCATCACCGGTCCCGACGGGGATCTCGCAGGCAAAGTGACGGTGGTCAGTCCTGCCGTCGACCCGAACACCACCACCATCGAAGTGTGGGTGCAGGTGCCGAACCCCGGCGAAAAACTGAAGCCGGGTGGAACCGTGCGCGTCTCCATCATCGCCGAGACCATCCAGAACACCATCATCGTTCCCTCCGCGGCGCTCCTCAATTCGGAGGAGGGCGGCCAGAAAGTAATGGTGATCGACAAGGATTCCATCGCGCATGAGCACAAGGTTGTGCCTGGAGTTCGGCAAGGCGAACGCGTGCAGATTGCCACCGGCTTGCAGGAGGGCGAGCAGGTGGTCACCTCCGGCGGTCTCGGCCTGGAGGATAAAGCCAAAGTCGCGATTCAGAAATCCAAGAGCGAGGACGATGAAGACGACGACGCGGACGCCAAGGATGACAAGGGCAAGTAACGCATGACAGAGCCCTCCTCGAATCCCCCCGCCGGCAATCCGCCCGCCGAGCATTGGACCGCGCGTTTTTCCCGGCCAGTGATCTTCGTCATCATCACCTTAATCGCAATCGGCGTTTATCTCGCCTTCACGATTTCCGTAGCGGTATTTCCGTCCACGGATTTTCCGCGCATCGTCGTAGGCATTGACAACGGCGTCGCCCCCATCAATCAGATGGAAGTGATAGTCACGCGGCCCATCGAGGAGGCCATGAACAGCGTGCCGGGCCTCGAATCGGTGCGCTCCACCACCAGCCGCGGTTCGGCAGAAGTGAACCTGTTCTTCAACTGGAACGTCGATATGTTCCAGAGCCTGCAATATGTGAACGCGGCGCTCGCTCGCGTGCAGACCACCCTGCCTGCCACAGCAAAACTCACGGCCAATCGCCTCACCTTCGCCGCCTTTCCGATTTTGGCCTACAGCCTGACCTCCGACACGCTCACGCAGGCTCAACTATGGGAGCTTGCCAACTACGACATCAAACCTCGGCTCAATCGCGTGAACGGTGTGTCGATGGTGGTGCTGCAAGGCGGCCAGGTCCCGGAGTTCCACATTATTCCCGACCCTGCGAAGTTGCTCCAAGCGCAGGTGACGGTACCCGGCATTCTCGACGCCGTCACCAAAACCAATATGATCGACTCGCCGGGACTGATCGAGAACAATCACGAACTCTCGCTCACTCTGGTCACCGGCCAGGCGAAAAACCCCGCTGAGATCGGCAATATCGTGGTTCGAACCACGCCCAGCGGCCAGCCTATCCGGATCGCCGATATCGCCGACGTAAATACTTCGGTGATGCCGGTCTATACCATGGTGACCGCAAATGGCACGCCCGCCGTGCTGTTGAACATCTTCCGCCAGCCCGACAGCAACACCGTTACAGTGGCGGATGCCGCCACCGCGGAGCTCAATCGGATACGCCAGATCCTGCCCTCGGGCGTGAAGGTGCAGACCTTCTACGATCAATCCACGCTGGTCCGCGATTCCATCAATAGCGTCCGCGACGCGATTCTGATCGGGCTGATTCTTGCCGCCATCATTCTGGTTCTTTTCCTGCGGGACTGGGGCAGTTCGCTGGTGGCTGCGCTGGTGATTCCGGCCACCATCGCAATCACGCTCATTGCGATGCGCCTGATGGGTCAAGGCTTCAACCTGATGACACTGGGCGGCCTCGCTGCGGCAGTGGGACTTGTAATCGACGACGCCATCGTGGTGGTCGAGAACATTGTCATGCACCGCGATTCCGGCCAGAGCCGCGCCGACGCCATTCGCAGCGCGCTGCGCGAAATTCGTGTGCCGCTGGTTGGATCTACCATCACGCCAATCGTGGTATTTCTGCCGCTGATCACCATCACCGGCGTTACCGGAACCTTCTTCCGCGCTCTGGCGGTCACAGTGGGCACAGCGCTGCTCACATCCCTGGCGCTGGCAGTCACTTGGACCCCAACCCTGAGCCACTACTTCCTGCGCCGCAGCGGATCGGGAAAAGCCACCGCGTCGGCCGGCGCGCACGGCCACATCTCCGCTGCCGGGTTCATGGGCCGCTTAATACGTGCCTATCTGGCGGTGCTGCGCTTTGTGCTCGCGCATCCGCTGGCGCTGGGCTCGGGCTGCCTGGTTCTGATAGCGGGCTCGTTCCTCTGTTATCGCGCGCTGGGCACCGATCTGCTTCCCGAGATGGACGAAGGCGGCTTCATCCTCGACTACCTGATGCCCGCCGGATCGTCGCTGGTCGATACCAACGAAGTCCTGCTGGGGGTCGAGAAGATTCTGGCGGCGACTCCCGAAGTGGAGAGCACCTCGCGGCGCACCGGTCTCCAGTTAGGACTGGCTGCTGTTACCGAAGCGAATAACGGGGACTTTTCGGTTCGCCTGAAGCGCGATCGCGACCGTGGCATTGATGAAATCATTTCCGAATTGCGTGCCAAGGTCAACCAGCAATATCCGCAGCTGGATGTCGAATTCATTCAAGTGTTGCAAGATATGATCGGCGACCTCACCAGTTCTCCCGAGCCTATCGAAATCAAACTCTTCACGCCGGATCCCGCGCTCCTGAAACAGTGGGGTCCCAAGGTAGCCGACAAGATCAAAACCCTCAAGGGCGTCGCCGACGTCAAGGATGGCATCGAGAACACCGTCAGCGGGCCCGCCATCGTAATGACCGTGGATCCCGTGGTTGCTGCCCGTTCCGGCTTCACTCCCCAGGAAATCGAATTGGACGCCAGCGCCATCTTGCAGGGAGAACCCGCCACCACGCCCGTAGTCGTGAACGATCGCGCTTACACCATCCGCGTCCGTTTTCCCGAAAACACGAGGACGACGTTAGAACAAATCCGCAACACCATGATCACCAGCAGTTCGACGGGCAAAGCAGCCTCACTCGGTTCGCTGGCCACGTTTCAGGATGAAGCCGGCCAAACCGAAATTCGCCGCGAGAACCTGCAGCGGGATATTGCGGTCACCGGCCGCTTCGAAGGCGTTAGCCTTGGCGCCGGAATGCAAATGGTGCAGAAGGCGGTTGCGGAACTGCACATTCCGCCCGCGATTCGCGTTGAATATGGCGGAACCTACGCGGAGCAGCAAAAATCGTTCCGCGACTTGCTCGAAGTCCTGGTGCTCGCAATCGTATTGGTATTCACCGTTCTGCTGTTCGAGTTCCGGACATTCGCCGCTCCTACGGCGATCGTTGCCTCGGCGTTGCTCTCGACCTCGGGCGTGTTTCTAGCGCTATTGGTCACCGGCAAAACGTTCAACATTTCATCGTTCATGGGTCTGATCATGGTAATCGGCATCGTGGCAAAGAACGGAATTCTTTTGCTTGATGCGGATCAGCGCTTCCGCGCCGAAGGAATGTCCGGGCTCGACGCCATGATCGAAGCCGGGGAGCGCAGATTGCGTCCGATCCTGATGACGGCGCTCGCCACCGTGGCCGGGATGATTCCTTTGTCCCTCGCGCTCGGCGCCGGGTCGCAGATGTTACAGCCTCTCGCTATTGCTGTCATCGGAGGGTTGCTGGCGTCGATGGTTCTATCGCTCATCGTGACGCCCGCGGTTCACTATTATCTGGGTGGCCGCGAGTAGCCGTATCTAAGCAGGGGCAAATCGTAACTGGCCCCGTGCGCGGCGCGTTTACGAGTGTTCTTTGTCGTCTTCCAGATCCTTCCAGTGGCGTTCGATGGCCGTACGGACCAACTGGGAACGCGTGCGCACTCCGGTCTTCGCGAATAACTGCTGCAGCACGGCTTTGACCAATGACTCGGAAATCTTCAAATCATGCGCCATTTCCTTGTTCGATTTTCCGGAGAAAACACCGCGCAGAATCTGGCGCTCGCGGGGGGTAAAGGGCCTCACGTTCGCCTGACCCGAAGGATCGTATTGGGCGAGATCGGCGGGCTCGCTGCGCGGAGGCTCGGCAATCTGTTGCATCAACTCCCGGATGCGCTCCACTAATAACTGCGGACGCTCGTGCTTTAGAATGATTCCGGAGCATCCACGTTCCATTAGGCGCGCCGCCTCAATCCTACTCACGCCCGCGGTCACCACCAGCACCTTGCCGGTATAGCCTTGCTCCCATGCCAGGTTCAGAAAGGCTCCGCCTTGTTGCAGTCCCAGATTGATATCCAGCAGAACCACGTCGGCTTTGGCGGATTGCAACTGGCTCAAGGCTTCCTCGACGGTGGTGCATTCGCCTGCTACTTCGAAATCCGGTTCCGCGCTCAATAGCCGCGCGATTGCCTCGCGGAAAAGCGAATGGTCGTCAATCAGCAGGATACGGGTAGGAGGCATGACTTTTACTCGGCGGCAACCATAGCGGGAATCTCGATTACAAACGAACATTCTCCGGCTGGCTGCAGGTGATGAAGTTCCCCGCCGAAGGTCCGAATGATAGCCCGGGAGACGAACAAACCCAGCCCGGTGGAAGAGGCGCCCGGCTGAAAGGGCTGGAATAACCGCTCGGCCGACGATATCCCCGGTCCATTATCGGAAATGCGGATCACCACGGATGAATCCAGCGAATAAGCCGCAACGCGGATCCGCCCATTGGGAACGTCTTGCAAAGCGCCACGGCTATTCTTCGTCAGATTCAGAAAAACCTGCAGGAGTCCCGAACGATTGACGCGAATCGGCGGAAGCGACTTTTCTACCTCCCATTCGGAGCTGACCCCCACCGCTTCGAGCGAGGGAGAAATGATGGCGCGAAGTTCCTCCAGCAGTTCACCTACGTGCACGCCCTCCAGCACCTCTTCGCTGGCGTCCGCCAAATCGGTGGACGAAAGCCGCAGAATGCTCTCGATCACCGTCCCCAGCGCCTGGAAATCCTTACTCTCGCGGGAATCTGTGTGCTGCCTCAAGTTGTGATACACCACCGACCCCGCCGCCGCCAGGTTTCGAAGTTCGTGGGAGACGGCTCCTGCGACGATCCGCGAATTCGTCAGCAACTGTTTCAGCCCGCTTTCCTCTCGGTCGCGAATGAGTTCCGTAGCGTCGGACAAAACCACTGCCAGCCGCCGCCCAGCGGTGTCGTCATAGGATGTAACCCAGGCTTGCGAGAGGAATGTTTCTCCCGCGCGCCGGCGGCCGCTGGCTTCCACCTTGGTCTGCATCAAGTTCAAAGCCTGCGGGGAGCGGAGGAGCCTCGCAAGCACTGGGATGTAATTTACAATGGGTTCTCCTTCGGGCGACCCCGAAGAGAATCCCAGCAGGCGGCTAGCGGCGGTGTTCGCCATTCCGATTTTTCCGTCGGAATCGACCGTAATCAGGCCCACCGGACTGCTCTCAAGCAACGCTCGCATCTCCGTCACCGCATCCAGGCGAACCCGCGCCTCTTCCTGAGTTTTACGCAGCAACGCCATTGTGATTCGGCGGTTGCGTGCCAATTCGCCCGCAAACAAACTGCCGCCGGTGAATGCGACAATCGCCAATGCTAGCCTCTGAAGCGATTCCGGACCCCAAGTATAGGGGCCATAATACTCGCTTATCAGTGCCGTTGCGATGGCCAAACAAAAAATCGCCCAGCGCGACATGAACGCAGCCGCCACCGCCAACGGGAGCAGATAAAAACCTCCCACCGGCACTCCCCGTCCCATCAGGCGCCCTGCCAGCGTGAGAGCGGCGATTGCCAGGACACAACTCGCCAGCACGACAAAACGCTCAACTCGCGATACCGGTCTCAGGAAATCTAGAATCATGGCTGCGGCGATACGGGCGCAACGCGCGATATTAACTCTAGCATCAAGTGAATCACTTGGCGCGGCGCTTGGAGCCGAAGTGTTCCGATTATACGAAAGATAGCTTGAACGCAATTTGAACGCCGTGGTTCAATCCAAATGCAACGTCCGGCGCCCTTCGCGATGCGGAGGACAAGGCGAGTCCCCAATCGCGATTGTCGGACCTCCGACCTACAATGGTGGTTGCAGCTTGCCTGCGCCGGAACTAGCGCGCTCACTCGCCAGCATCATGCGGCATCCTCAAAAAACGTACTCCTTCTGACGCTTTTCCCGCCGCGTCAAGCCATCTCTTCCACCGTCCCATAAGCCAGATGATTTATGGGACGGTTGACGGTATGCTATGAGGGTGTCCGCGCACGTCGCGAAACCTAACCCGAAAGGCTGAGAGATTCCTTGAGTACTCATAATTTGTTGTCGCCGATTGAAGCCCTGAGCGTGCCTTACGACCGCGAAGGTCTCGAAGACGTCGGATTCATGACTTGCATGGCCCTGTCGCTGCTGGGCAATTATGCGCAGACCGGACACTTCGGCGGTCCGCTGGCTTATACGCCCTACAACGTCGCAATCCATTTAGCGGGTCCAGCGCTTGGCGGTTTGCGCTGGGACATTCGCCGCCCCAAGCATCCCTTCAGCGACAAGTTCATGCTGGCCGGGGGCCACTGTATTCCCACTTGCTACGCACTGTGGATGATCCTCAGCCAGGCCATGGAACGCAAGTTCAAAATGACCGGCGACAAGCGCTATTATGTGGACCCCAACGTCGCCATCCTGCCCATCGACGCCATCGGATTCCGCCGTGGTGCGGCTCCCATGAAGACTATCCTGCAGGAAAACGGCCTTGAGGATATGCCGCTATTTGCCCAGGCGAAAGCTCGCGGCATCAAGGCCCTCGCCGGTCACGCGGAAAGCATCGACGTCAGCAATGACGTGAACGGCGGACCTTCCGGCGTCGGCATGGCTTGCGCCGCCGGCAAGGCTGCGTTCTGGGATATCATCGGCGCCCCCGGGTCGCCCAAGATCCTTGCCTTCGAAGGCGAGTTCGCCATGACCGAAGGCCACGCCCAGGAACTCAAGACCCAGGCTCTCGCCATGAAGGTGGGCAAGCGCCTGCGCGTGATGCTCTCCGATAACAACGCCGGGATCGACGACGTGCTGCTCGGCGGCGTTATAGACCGCAAGTATGACGGTTACAAACTGATCGATCAGTGGACCTCCTATGGCTGGAACGTTTTCACCGTAGACAACGGCAACGATTACGGCCAGGTGATCGCCGCCCTCAAGACCATGGAAGAGTGGGACCCCGAAGATCGCCGTCCTATGATCATGATCGGCAAGACCATCAAAGGTTATTGGCCCAATGCTGTCGACGGAAAGATCCCCGGTGCGGGTCCCCAATTAATCAGCTATCCGAGCCATCCTTACGCGATGAAGATGAACTCGGACTATTTCGTCGCGCTCTGCAAAACCTTTGAAGATCACTACGGCGTCGAGTTCCAGGGAATCCGCAACGGCGCGGTCGCCGATACGCGCGAGCGCCTGATCCAGTTTAAGACCAACATGGACGTAGTGATGTCGCTGCTCGACCGTGACGGCCTCGGCGACTGGCTGGCCGACCGCCTGGTCGAAATCGGCGAGACCGTCAAGGACGATACGCCGGTTCATTTCGACCTGAAGAGCAACCCATTCCAGGACGACCGCCTGCGTGTCGCCAACCTGCCCACCGAACCACAAACCGTGAGCGTGACGAACCGTTTCACGGGCGCGCAGAAGCAGGTCGGCATCGTTCTCTTCCGCAAGGCCGGCGAAGTCGCCGGCACCCGTCGCGGCATCTCGGAAATCATCAAGTGGATGAACTACGTCACCGACAACCGTTTCATCACACTGGCGGCTGACCTCTCGGAGTCCATCAACGTCGAGCACGGCAGCCTATGGGGTCACTACGATCCTGAAACCAATCCGGCCGGTACGCGCATGAAGGCCGCGATCCAGGAAGCGGGCAACGTTTCTTCCGCCATCGGGCTCGTCAGCCAGAGCGCCAGCCTCGACCCAACGAAGTTCTCCGGCGTCTGGGCCTTGAGCGGAACCTACGGTGCATTCACGCCGCTGATGTACACGCCCGCCCGCGTGTTCAGCCAGCAGACGCAGGACAGCAAGTTCCGCATGGGCGTGCTGCATATTCTCGCCGGCCATTCTGGCCCCGAGACCGCGGCCGACGGGCGCACTCACTTCGGCATCTTCGCCACACAGGTGTGGAAGCTGTTCCCGCGCGGCCAGACCATTCACCTGAACTTCTGGGACTACAACGACGTCTCCGCCGGCTACTTCGCCGCCGCCGAAATCGCCGCTCGTGATCCCAAAGTCGGCATCATCAGCATCGAAGTCGCCCGGCCCGATTTCCCGGTAGCCGATCGCTCCAAGTTCGCCGACACCGATCTCAAGGCCGCCGCGAAGGGCTTCTACGTCATTCGCGATTTCGCGCCCGGCCCGCGTCACGGCTATGTGATTTCGCAAGGCTCCAGTTCCACCGTCAACCTGGTCAACCAGTTGCCGAATCTGGAGAAAGCTGGCGTTAACGTCAAGGTCATATCCGCGATCAGCGAAGAGTTGTTCGACCGCCAGCCCGAAGCGTACCGCAACTCCGTGCTCCCGCCCGAAGCTTATCTCGATGCGATGGTCGTGAGCACCGGTACCCGCCGCATGTGGCCGGTTAAGAATCTAGGTCCGCTCACGGACGAATACTCGCTCACCTCTGACTGGGACCACCAATGGCTCACCAGCGGCCTCGAAAAAGAAGTGATCGAGGAGGCGCACCTCGACCCCGTGTCGATTTTCAACGGCATCGAGCGCTTCGCTAAGGCTCACGACGAGCGCATCAAGCGCCAGCGTGGGCTGCTCGGCGCATAGCGACACTTTTCGGAGAGAGGCGTTAGACTTGTGGCTGAGGCAGAACCTGCGTAGCTATGAACGTCAACCTAAAACCCGAGTTGGAGAAGCTGATCGTCGGCGAAGTGAAGGCAGGGCGCGCAGCCGATCCCGGTGAGTTTCTTAATCGAGCCGTCTACCACTATGTCGTGGCGCGGGATCTCGGGCAGGAGTACACGCCGGAGGAAATCGACCGCATGATTTGTGAAGGCCTCGATGATATCGACTGGGGCGACACTATTGACGGCGAGGAAGCCTTCCGACAGCTTCGCGCCCTCAGTGCCGAGCGTCGCCGCCAGGAGACGTGAGCCAGTTTGAACTTGGCCGTCGCGCCGCCGGGGACCTTCGAGAGATTTAGGAATTCGTCGCGGAGGACAGTTTCATCGCCGCCGACCGCCTGCTTGAAGAGTTCTACCGCACGTTTCGAAAACTTGCCGAGATGCCCGGCATGGGTCATAAGCGGGAAGATCTCACTCACCGCGACGTTCTGTTCTGGGGCTCTATTCGTATCTCATCATCTATGGAAACTCGCAGCCGCTCCGAATCGTCCGTATCATTCACGCGAAGCGAGATGTGAAGAAGTTGCTGTCCCGGTGAGGCTATCTGACTTACAGAACGTCACGTCGCCTTCGCGATGTTGTCTCGAAAAAAACTACCGCCCCTGTGGTCCTCCATCTCCCTCAGACCCTCCGTCAATCCTACGCCCGTCGGGCAATGTCACCCGCCGCGCGTCCACCAGATGCGAGCCGTCCTTCGCGCGATACCCGTCCACCACAATCTTGTCGCCCAGCTTGATGTCGCCCTTCTTGAACCCGCGCCGCGACAGCGCGCCCGGCCCTCCGCCTTCGCAGCCCCAGTTCACGACGTTGCCCTTGTCGTCGGTCACGTCGATATAGAAGTAGGAATGCGGATTGGTCCACTCAATCTTCGTGAGGACGCCTTCTAGCCGAATTGGCTTGTTCCCGTCGAACTCCGCCGCGAACGAATGATGCGCCCAAATGGGCGTTGCCGCCGCTATCACCAATACCAAGCCCATCGCCGCAACCGATCCCGCGATTTTCTTCTTCATAACGCCGCCTCCTCGACGTGCTTAGCTATAGAATAATACTGCATGGACGTCAACTACGCGCGCGCCTGCCGCCTTCTTCCGCTGCTGGCCCTGCTCTCCCTGCCGATCCTTTCGCCAATCTGGGCTCAGGAAATGACCGCGCCCGAACCCTCCGGCCCGTCCAAGCCGACGCCGCGTATGGCGGACGGCCATCCCGACTTCAGCGGCTACTGGAAAGGCCAGCGTGGCATGGTCCCTGGCGGCAACATCGCTAAGGATCTTCCCGGCCTGAAGCTGCCCCTCACCCCCGCCGGCGAGGCCGCCTGGAAGCACAATGTCACTGCGACTGTTGACCCCGAAGCTCTCTGCATCCCCGGCGGCATCCCGCGCCACAACGCTAGCGGACTGCCTTTCGAGATCGTGCAAAGCGCCAAGAAAGTAGCCTTCCTCTATTGGTATAGCTATTATCGCCTGATCCCCATCGACGCCACTCGCAAGCATTCCGAGGATCCCGACCCGTCGTTCTTCGGCGAAGAACTCGGCCATTGGGAAGGCAACACGCTGGTGGTCGATTCCATCGGCTTCAAGGACACCCAGGTCTGGGCCGACGAGAACGGCAGCCCGCATAGCGACGCCCTGCATGTCGTCGAGCGCTGGACCCGCCCCGATGCCGACCACATCCACGTCGAAACACTAATAGAAGACCCGAAGTTCTACACTCGCCCGTTCACTTACTCCCGAACCTGGATCGCAGGGAAGCCTGACGACGAGGTTCACGAATACGCATGCAGTGAGAACAACGTCGACCGCGACCACCTCGGCTTCGGGCCCGGCCCCATCCGTAAGGACGGCACGCGCGGCTACGAAAATCCAGCGCCGCTTCCACCGCCACTCCCTGCGCCCGCAAAGAAATAGACACCCAGGAGAACGATCAAACATGATTCGGTATTTAAAAGGCGGTCAGTCCGCCGCCATGAAAGCGGAAAGCACCCTGCAAGTCCGCAACACTGTCGAGGCTATCCTCGGCGACATTGGCGCAAACGGCGAACAGGCCGTGCGCCAGTATTCCGAGAAGTTCGATAAATGGTCGCCGCCATCATTCCGTCTCTCTGAGAGCGAAATCGCCGAGTGCATCCGGTCCATGCCGCCGCAAGTGATTGAAGACATCCAATTCGCGCAAACGCAGATCCGTAACTTCGCGCTGGTCCAGAAGGCCGCGCTGCAAGATGTGGAAGTCGAAACGTTACCCGGCGTTGTGCTGGGCCACAAGAACATTCCGGTGAATAGCGTTGGCTGCTACGTGCCCGGCGGACGCTATCCCATGGTCGCCTCCGCTCACATGAGCGTTGTCACCGCGAAGGCCGCAGGCGTGAAGCGTATCATCGCGACGGCGCCTCCGTTCGACGATGCGCCCCATCCCGCCATCGTCGCCGCCATGCACCTAGGCGGAGCCGATGAAATTTACGCCATCGGAGGCGTGCAGGCCATCGCCGCCATGGCGCTGGGCACCGAAAGCATTGCGCCGGTCGATATGATTGTCGGCCCCGGCAACGCCTATGTCGCCGAAGCCAAGCGCCAGTTATTCGGCCGCGTGGGCATCGATCTCCTGGCCGGGCCCACCGAAACCCTGATCATCGCAGACGATTCCTGTGACCCTGAAATGGCCGCCGTCGATTTGATCGGACAAGCCGAGCATGGCCCCGGCAGCCCCGCCGTCTTGCTTACCAACTCCACCAAACTCGCCGCCGAAACTCCTGCCGCCATCGAAGAACTTTTGGGCTGGCTTCCCACCGCCGCCATTGCACGCGAAGCCTGGCAGAACAACGGCGAAATCATACTTTGCGACACCATCGACGAGATGGTGGCCGAAGCCGACCGCATCGCCTCCGAGCACGTTCAGGTTCTCACCCGCGATCCGGATTATTTCCTCCATCACATGACCAACTATGGAGCCTTGTTCCTGGGCCACCGCACCAATGTTGCCTACGGAGATAAAGTGATCGGCACCAACCACACGCTGCCCACCATGAAAGCCGCTCGCTACACCGGCGGATTGTGGGTCGGCAAGTTTATCAAGACCTGCACCTATCAGCGCGTGCTCACCGATGAAGCCTCGACACTGATCGGCGAATACTGTTCGCGCCTCTGCGCCCTCGAAAACTTCTCCGGCCACAAGGAGCAGGCCGACCTGCGCGTGCGCCGCTACGCCGCCCAGGTCGCTTGATGATGGCCGCTCCAGTCGCAGTGGTCACAGGGGGCGCCGGAGGTCTCGGCTCCGCCATCTGCACCAGGTTGGCAAATGACGGGATGCGCGTTGTCGTCGGGTATCATCACTCAGCCGACGCAGCAAACCAGTTGGTGGCAACTTTAGCAGGGGTGGGGCACTCGGCCCGCCCCGCTCCCGTTGCCGACAGCGCTGCGCTCACCGCACTCGCAGCCGCGATCGCCCACGACTATGGCCGTTGCGACGTACTCATAAACTGCGCCGGCATTACGCGTTTTGTTGCGCACACGGATCTCGACGCTCTCGACGACGAGCTCATCGACACGATTCTCGCCACCAACGTTCGCGGAGCCTTCGCCGCCGTACGTGCCTTCCGTCCGCTCCTGGATAAAAGCTCTCTCCCCAGCGGAGCCGTCGTAGTCAACATTTCCTCCACGGCTGCTGAAATCGCGATGGGAAGCAACATCATGTATTGCGCCTCCAAAGCGGCGCTCGACAACATGACCAAATCGCTGGCCCGAGCGCTCGCGCCGCGCATCCGCGTGGTATCGGTCTCACCAGGGTTTGTCGATACCAATTTCGTCAAGTCGCTCGACCAAGCCTGGCGGGATGAACAGGCGTCACGTGCGCCCCTGGGACGGCTGGCAACGCCTCAGGACGTAGCAGCGGCTGTCGCTGCCGTCATCAGCACTCTCACCTGCACCACAGGCTCCGTCGTGAAGGTGGATGGGGGCCGTACACTGAATTGACCCCGCTGGTTGGCCGCGCTGGTCGACCGTCCGCTGGAGATTCGACCGGCAGCAATCGACCCATGGCCGAGATGCACCACCAGCGCAACGGCCCTGGAGCGTCGTTCGTCGCTCGGTAAGCCTTTGATTGCAACGTTCGCGGCCCGCCCCCCAGCTTTCCGCACGAATGGGCTGCAACGTGCAACGATTCATGCAGGGTGATAATTATGCACAACCGTATTTTAAGTTTAGCGATTGCAACAGCCGCGGTCGCCGCTGCTCAAGCGATTCCGCAACGCGCAGCCATAGTTGGGGGAGGGAATCCCAACGCCGGCCAGTGCACCATTACAGTGTTGGTCGACGGTCAAGCCGAAATTGAATTTCGCGGATCAGATGCCTCCATGCGTAACCTCGGCGGCGCTCCTCCGCAATGGCGCCGTTTTGAATGCACTTCGGCCATGCCGGCGAATCCCGGCAACTTCCAATTCGCCGGGTTGAATGGCCGCGGCCAGCAGAACCTGATCGCCGAGCCACGAAATGGCGGTCCCGCAGTGGTCCGGATTGAAGATTCTGAGGGTGCGGCTTCAGAATATACCTTCCGCCTGGCATGGGGTAATGGCGGCCAAGATCGCGGAGGCTCCTTCGGCGGGCGTGATGACCGTGGCAACCAAGGGGACCGTGGCTACCAGGGTGACCGTGGCTACCAGGGTGACCGTGGCTACCAGGGTGACCGTGGTCGCCCAGGCGATCGCCGCCCGGACACGAACGCCTATTACAATGACCGCGACGTTTTCTTCCGGGGCAACAACGGACGAGCCATGTTGTTCCAACGCGTCCGCGAAGACTTAGATCATGCTACCTCTGGCGCCTTCCCCTTCACCGGCGACCGCGCCCGCCTGGAGCGCACGCGGACGGAACTGGATGAGTTGCAACAGAAGTTAGCCCGTGGCTTCTACGATGAACGCCAGCTTGATGAGACCACGGCCGCGCTGCAATCGGTGGTCGAAGGCAACCGCTTGGCCCCTCGTGACCGCGCCATGCTGACGGATGACTTGAACCGCATGCGGGACTTCCGGGCCCGCCATGACGAGTATGGCGCTCGCGCCGGCCGCGGTGGCGAGAACCGTCGCGCAATGTTCTTCCAGAACATTCGGGAAGACTTGGATCGGGCTACCTCGGACGCGTCCCGCTTTGGCGGTGATCAGTACCGGCTGGTTAGAACCAGGCAGCAACTCGACGACTTGCAGTCCAAATTAGCGCGAGGGTTCTTCGATGGGCGTCAGCTCAACGAAGTGGTGGTCTCCTTACAGAGAGTCGTCGACTCCAATCGGCTGGCTCCTCGCGACCGCGATGTCCTGACGGAAGACCTGCGGCGATTAGACGACTTCCGTGTCCGCCATGAAAATTATGGCGCCCGCTAACCGCAGCAAAAGCGCTGCACCTACGCTATTACCTTGACCCACGGTCCCGCCCAGGTCCATACTTGAGGCGGGATCGTGACGTAATCGCCCCGCGCTGCCGTGGGCGAATCGCTCGGTCGCTCATCCGCCACCAGAAAGAGACCTCGGCCTATGCCGTTTGAAAATTGTTTTGGGCGCGTCTTTACCGCCGTCACCATCCAGCAGGAAGCGCCAGAGGCTTCCGGTGTCTATGGGATATCCAACTCACATCGCTGGCTCTATATCGCCGATACGGAAAACATTCGCGCCAGCCTGATGGGATACCTGGCGGATAACGCCGCAAATTCGCAGGACGCGCCGGCCGGCTTCTCGTTTGAGCTAAGCCCGGCCTACAGCCGGACGGCACGCCGCGATCGACTCATCGCCGAGTTGACGCCGCTTCGGAACCACGGTGCAACCACTCCGCCGCACCGGCGAGGACGCACTTAACCATGCCATTTCCCTCTGAGAATTCTTTCGCGTTCACTCCGGTTTCGGTTCGGGCCCACGCTCCCGCGGCCTCCGGTATCTACGGAATCTTCAACGGCAGTCAGTGGATTTACGTCGGCGTAGGGGAGGATATTCGGGTCGCCCTGCTCGCGCATCTCAGCGACACCGAGGTTTGTATCCGGCGCTTCAACCCCACTGGTTTCAGCTTTGAGCTCGACTTCGGCAAAGCGCGAAGCACGCGCCAGGAAACCTTGATTCGCGAACTAGGAACGCAATGCAACCATCAGAATGGGAACTTGCCGTCGCTCCCCTGGCTCAAGGCGCTTTAAGGCATCTGAAGCGCTGATCAGGCGATCTGTGGCAAAGGACGTGCCCCCCGGCTTTCGATCAGCCGCGACAACGATTCAGCCCTGCGCCGGCATTCGGCCGACTGTTGAGCCGCCAGCTCACGGCTGGACGTGTATTCTTCCATGCTGATCACTTTGGCCAAGCGGCTATTAACCAACACTTGAGATTCCTGCCGTAACTGTTTGCTCCAGGCCCGATTACATGCCTGTAGACGAAACATTTCGTCTAAGCTATGTTCCTCGATGTTCTCCGGCCAGAAAGGCATCACAATTGTGTTATCGGCTCAAACGGGCCACTACTGTAGTTCAACCACGACTATCGGGGGGAACTACTAACCCTTACCATTCCCCTATGTCGATTTCGGGTCCCTTCGTTCGTCCTAAACATGTAAGAAACATCACTTTCAAGGAGTACGATAGAGAGAAATACTATGCCTCAATACATGCTTGCGCTCTATGATGATCCCTCCGGCTGGAAGAAGCTCAGCCCCGAGGAAACGCAAAAAGCCGTTGAAAAGTATATGGCCTGGGGCAACAGGGCCTACGTGGTCCAGGGCAAACGGCTCGCCGCCGATCTTGGCCGAGTCCTGCGCGCCACCAACGGCAAGCCCCGAGCCACCGACGGCCCATACAGTGAGACCAAAGAGGTGATGGGTGGCATCTACTTGATCGAGGCCAAGGACTACGACGAAGCCGTCGAGCGCACTCTCGATCACCCCCACCTCGAACACGGCACCATCGAACTTCGCCAGTTGTACACCTAACGTGACCGCCGCCGGACTCAACAACGCACGCGACGCGGGCGCCGATAGGGGCGGCAATGACGCCGGGGTGCTGCTGGAGCACTTATTCCGGCATCAAGTCGGCCGCGTCGTGGCGCACCTCGCGCGCGTCCTGGGACCGGCGCGTCTGGACTTGGCTGAGGAGAGCATGCAGGAAGCCATGCTGCGTGCTCTTCAGGCCTGGCCTTACCAAGGGATTCCGGAGAATCCGGGGGCCTGGCTCTTCCGCGTAGCGCACAACGCAGCCATCGATACTCTTCGCCGGGGCCGTTTCCTCGAACAGAAAAACGCCTTGGTGTTAGCCGAGCTCAAACGCGCCACCGCGATTGCATCCGGCGATCCCAGCTTCGAAGAGCAGCTGCGCGACGACGAACTGCGTATGATCTTCATGTGCTGCCATCCGGAAATCGCCCGCGACGCGCGGGTCGCGCTTAGTTTGAAAACAGTGGGCGGCTTCAGCGTGCGTGAAATTGCCAGTGCGTTCCTGGCCGATGACGCCGCCATCGCCCAGCGTCTGGTGCGCGCCAAGCGCCAGCTCCGCGACCGGCATGTCACGCTCGACCTGCCGAGCGCGGCGGAACTCGATCAGCGGCTCGATTCCGGGCTCGAAACCATTTACTTCATCTTTAACGAAGGTTACGCCGCGCACGAAGGCGAGGCCCTGATTCGCCGTGACCTGTGTTTCGAAGCCCTGCGTCTGGGGCGTTTGCTCGCTGCTTCCTTCATTGCGACTCCCCGCGTGCATGCCTTGGTAGCCGTGATGGCGCTCCAGGCCGCGCGTCTTCCCGCGCGCATCGACGAGGCCGGGGATTTGATTCTGCTCGAAGACCAGGATCGCGTGCGCTGGGACCAGCGCCTGATCTCCCTGGGATTCCATCATTTCGACCTGTCCATCGCTGGCGATCAAG
>Ga0163163_10000745_pt1 | contig 27709 bp, 29 predicted proteins | sample S65metaG_FD_119766 | JGI IMG/M metagenome (GOLD analysis project Ga0163163, IMG submission 119766) | Switchgrass rhizosphere microbial communities from Kellogg Biological Station, Michigan, USA - S6-5 metaG | ecosystem: Host-associated > Plants > Roots > Rhizosphere > Soil | place: USA...
AAGAGTTTTTGATATTTCAAACCCGTCGAGGCCGCGTGAGATCGCGTTTCTGCATATGCTGGGTTTCGGGGCCCATCGAATATGGTGGGTTGGCGGGCGGTACGCTTTCGTGTCGGTCCACTTCGAAGGATTCATAGATCATGCTTTGGCGGTCGTTGACGTCTCGAACCCAAGAAAGCCGTACCTTGCGGGGCGCTGGTGGCTGCCGGGCATGAATCGCGCCGGCGGCGAGACGCCGCCGGCATCATTCGGCAAACGCACGGCACTCCATCACCTCATTAGCGCCGGCACGTTCGGTTACGCGGCGTGGCGTGATGGCGGCTTCACCATTCACGACCTGAGCGATCCCACAAATCCGAAATTGATCAGCCATCGCAACTTTGCGCCGCCTTTCGCAGGCGGCGCACACACGCCCCTACCGCTGCCCAAACGCAAGCTGCTCGTACTCGCCGATGAGGCAACCTCGGCGAACTGCGCAAACGGGCTTGCCTACACGTGGGTCATTGATGTGCGTGAGCCATCAAATCCGGTTTCGATCGCCACGTTACCGACCCCTGCGGAAGAAGATTTCTGCGCCAAAGGTGCAAAGTTCGGACCGCACAATCTGCATGAGAACCGGCCTGGCTCGATGCAGACCGAGGAGTTGATTTTCGCTACCTATCATAATGCGGGACTGCGGATCTTCGATATCCGCGACCCGTTTCAACCAAGACAGGTCGGTTATTTTGTGCCGCCGCCGCCGGAAAGAATTGTCGACCAAAGGCCCAATCCTGCCAAGGTCATTCAGTCCTGTGACGTATTTGTCGATACTGACGGGATCATGTACCTCACCGACACGAATGCCGGTCTGTATATCCTGCAATACGAAGGCTGACAGCGCGGAGAACCTTGAGTATGTCGCAGCAATTCGGACGCCTTGCTCTTCATATGTGGACGATCGACACGACACCGCTTGCAACCGCGCTCGATGCGGCCAAGCAGGCAGGCTATGACGCCGTCGAACTGCGCCGGACCGATTTCAAACGATGTTTCGATACCGGCATGAGTAATGAGCAGGTGTTGGAGCTGATCAAAACGAGCGGCATTCCTTGCGGTGTTCTTGGGGTCGAATACGGCTGGTTGTTCGCCACGGGCGAAGAGAGCAAACGTCTTTTCAAGGTGTTTCGTGAATCGTGTGAAAATGCGGTGGCGCTTGGCTGCGACACGTTGATGAGCGCGCCGGGCCAGGTCAACGGACCCATAAAAGACGCGATCAAGTATCTCAAGGAAGCTGGCGACATTGCCGCCGAGTACAAGCTGAAACTCGCGATCGAGTTCAACTCCCAGCACGATGTCCTTAACAGTCTGGCCGTTCTGACCGAGCTGATCGAAGGCGCAAACAAGCCGAACTGCGGCTACCTGATCGATGCCTATCACTTCACGCGGAGTGGCGCGGGCGGCCGCGGCTTCGAAGCCGTACCGGCAGAAAAGATCTACTGCTTCCAATACAGCGATCTGTCGCCCGCCCCCGTCACCGGCGTGAGGAGACCGACTGATCGGCTGCCACCCGGTAAAGGCGTGGTGAAATGGCGGGAAATGCTCGGCCTGTTGGCTGAGAAGCGCTACACCGGGTATCTCAGTTACGAAGCGCCGAACCCCGAACAGTGGGAGCGTTCGCCATACGACGTTGCGCGTGAAGGCGTCGAACTCACGCGCAAATTGTTGCGAGATGCCGTCCCGAATTATGTCAGTTGAGGTCAACCATGGCAGCAGAACAGGAACTTCCGCTTTTTCTCGGATTGAACGACAAATCGATCACGGACATTCCCAAGACAGTGGAAAAGCAACGCTACATGACCAGCGTTGCCCCCAAAGCTGCGAATCCTGGAAAGTGGGTCGAGCAGCCTCGAATGCCAATCCCGACCGGTGAACATGCGGTCATTGAATGCCAGGGAAAAATTCACTCAATCGCGGGCTATGCCAAGCATCGCGTGGACCAGAATTTCCATCAGCTATTTGACCCCAAGTCCGGAGCATGGTCGCTGAAGGCGCCCTTCCCGCTTCCGTGCAATCACGTTGCGGGAGTGTCGATTGGTTCGAAGATCTACACGTTCGGCGGTTTTATCGAACAGAACCGCTGTCCGCACTCGAAATGCTTCGTGTATGACACCGCGACAGACCAATGGGCACCGATCGCGGGGTTATCGCGTCCGCGCGGCGCCATGTCAGCCATCGTTCTCGATGGCAAGATTCATCTGCTGGGCGGTCGCGACGTGCGCTCGGTCGAATGGCATGAGATCTATGATCCGGCGACCGACAAATACACGATCCTCGCAGGCATGCGAGGATCGACCGGCACCCAACCGTTCGTCGGGCAGCGCGATCACATGGGTGTTGCCGTCGTCGACGGGAAAATCCACGCAATCGCCGGCCGCATGGATTCCTACGACTTCAATACTGGCTTGAACGCGGTTTACGATCCCAAGACCGACGCCTGGACCTTCCGCGCCCCGTTGCCGACTCCGCGCAGCGGGCCCTCATGCGTCTACATCGGCGGCAAGATTGTTGTGTTTGGCGGTGAAGCAACCGGAAAGGTGTTCGGTACCAACGAGGCCTACGACCCCAAGACGGACACATGGGAGCAGCTCACGCCGATGGCGATCCCCCGCCACGGGTTGCACGGCGCAACCTGCGCAGTCATCGGAAACATGGTCCATGTGCCCGGTGGCGGGCCTGTACCGGGCGGTCAGGTCCAGGGCGCCTACCACGACGCTTTCACCTTTGGCTAAAAAGAAAGCGGCCGCCACCCGGCCGCCGCTCAGTCTTGGACTGATAGTCGGACGTTAACGCGCCGGGCGCAGCCGAAGTTCTGCGACGCCGGCCGCGACGTTAAGACCCGCCTGGCCCTGGACGGACACTGGCTGCAAGGCCACGATACGGTCTGAGCCGCCGACGAGAACATTTGCGCCCAGCCCGGCGCCCACTGTCGCTTCAGCCGTTGCACCGCCGTAATTTCCGGCCAGCGCTCCGAACTTGCGAGTGGACGGCGCATAAACGGCCCAAACCATTTCACCGCCGGCTGTCGCGCCAAGATCAAGACCGAATTTCGTGATCGAACCCACGTACACTTCCCGCGGTCCCGGCTGAGAGGGCGTGAACATGCAAGTCAAATCTTTTTTCGAAGTAATGATGAGGCCTATGCCGCCCGATATGTCGCAGCTCAGCGTGCCCACTTTGGTCCGGTTGGCTTGCGCCGACGCCGGAATTGGAAGGGCTACTGCCGCCGCGATCGCCAAGACAGCGACAGCGTTCAAGGGTTTGCGCATGAGTAACTCCCTTTCGATGAATGCCGGGCTTTAAACGTCATCGAGATCAATAAGTTCCCGTGCCCGTCGGGAAGACGAAGTCAGGCAAGGCACCGGCCCGGATAGTTGGCGTGTTTCTCTTTCGACAGCGCACTGAACACAGGATCGCAGCCGACCAGCACCGGCGCGGCCGGCGGAGTCAATTGACGGCCGCTCGCTTTCGGGACCGCCAACCGATCCGATTTGCGGGCGCGATCAACGATTTGCGGCGCCATTACATGCCCTTGAACCGACGGCCGCGCAGCAACGCCCAAACCGAAACCTGCCGGAGTTATGACGGCTAATAGGAGCACGACAAAAAGGCTCGCCAGAACATACGAAATGAAGTTGCGCATTGGCGCTCTCCTTGCAGGAATGCGCTGTTTGCAAGAGTCAGCGCGCGTCCTGCGAGCGTGAGTAGAAACGGCGGTGGAGGGATTAGGTTCCGGCTCTGGTCAGCGAGCGGCCAGAATTTGGCTTGCCGGGATGACAATGTGGCAATGCAGCCCGTCTGGATCGAAATCCATATTAACTTCGGCATCCAAAGCACGCGCCAGATTGCGCTCGATCACCATTGTTCCGAAGCCTTTCTTACGCCGCGCTTTCACCTTCGGCCCAAGTTGCTCGCGCCAATCCAAGTCCACAGCGTTGTCTACCGCGGTCTCGCGCCGGGTCCACGTAATCGATACCCGGCCAGCCGGCACCGACAGGGCCCCAAACTTCGCGGCATTAATGGCAAGCTCATGCAGCGCCAGCCCCAAGTTCTGAGCCGCTTCCGGTTTGAGTGCGATTGCCGGCCCGTCGATCGAAACCTGGACTGCAGCTCCATCGAGATACTTGGCCAACTGCGAGCGGATCAACTCACCGAGCGACGCGCCGTGCCAGCTTTCGCGGACCAGCAAGTCGTGTGACGCCGCCAAAGCCTGCAATCGCGAACCAAATTGCTTGAGAAAGGCATCGGTGGAGCCTGCATGGTTTGCCGTCTGGCGAGCCATGGCCTGGATGACAGCCAGCAGATTCTTTGAGCGGTGCGTCAACTCTCTCAGGAGCAGACGCAGGTGCGCCTCGCCCTCTTTACGCTCCGTCACATCTACCGATGCACAGATCAAACCGGTGATTTCGTCAGCTTCGTTGCGAAGCGGCTCGATGTGTAAATCATGCCATCGTATTCCCCGTGCATCCTCGAGTGGGATTTCCGCGCGTTTGGCTTCACCCGTTGCCAGCACTTCGCGCTTCACGGCCATCAGGGCCGCAGCACCGTCGCTCGGCAAAATTTCCGTATCGGTGCAGCCAAGAATATCTTCGGCAGAACGGCCAAGGATCGAATTGCTGATCGACATATACCGGAGGTCACGATCCTGCGTGTACACGGTCACCTGCGACCCACGCAAAGCCGTTTCATAGTGAGCAAATCTTGCACGCAAGAGGCTCAACTCCCAAGTCTGCGAAGCGACCTGGTCATTCAGTCGGCGGTTCTCTTTTTCGAGTCTTTCCAACTCAGTTTCTTGCGCCGCGGGCATAGTACGCACCATTGCAGTCTTTCATTCACCTGCCAGCGCACACGCAGCCGCACATGTCCAGCGGACTCGACGGCGTCTGAAGCAAGTCAGCCTATGAATACGTTCATCGAGCAAAGTGTCAACAAATGGAGCCACTCGCTCCTCTTCACCTCATGAAATTGTGACGACTGCGATCAAACAGCTGCGAACGAATTTAACGTCGGCAGGCGTGAACTGTTGCATGGCATTCCCGCAGGCTCCGCATTTTGTAAGTCATTCCATCGGTTGGAACATTTTCGGGCGTCGCCACGCACGGCGAAACGTGCGCCCCGGCGCCTCTGATGAAGTCAGACAATTTGTCAGCGATGCCTTGCCCCGACCAGCGCCCATGCTGGCGGAGCTCGCGGACCAGGCGAATACAGCCGATCAAGCTTGTCGAAGGGTGATGCTGGCTATGCTTTGGCCCGCAAGACCCACGGCGCGTCCTAGCTCGCGCGCCGCTCCCGCCGTCTGGCATTGCGCTCGAAAAATAGCGCTTGGCTGAGGACAGCCGAAACGGTGGATGGTTGAAATGGCTTGGCGATGAGAAATGCCGGCTCCGGCCGTTCACCGGTCAGGAAACGCTCCGGATAGGCAGTGATAAATATCACCGGAACCTCGAATGATCGCAGCATCTCATTCACCGCGTCGAGCCCCGAGCTACCATCAGCGAGCTGGATATCAGCCAGAATTATTCCCGGTCGCTTCGCCTTCGCGAGGGCTACAGCCTCCGAGTGCGTACGCGCGACGCCAAGCACGCGGTGGCCCAAGCTCTCAACGAGGCCCTCGAGGTCGAGGGCGATGAATGTTTCATCTTCGATGATCAGCACGTCGGTCGCGATCTCGGCGGCAAGCTCACGTCCGGATTCTTCGACGAGTTCGCGTAACGTCGGCGCATCAATATCGAGCACTTTTGCGGCATCGTCCTCCGAAAGTCCTTCGAGGGCGACCAATAGGAATGCTTGACGCGGCTTCGGCGGGATCTGCGCGAGATGACGCTCGACCGGCTGACTCGGATCTGCGCTGGTCGTTTTTCCGTTGATCCCGACGGAATTCCAGATTTTTGTGAAGAGACGGTAGAGGGCAATCCTAGTCGAAAGCCCGGAGTCGAGGACTTTGGGGTCCTGGACCAGAGCCTCCAGAGTCGCGGCAACGTAGGCGTCACCCGAGGACTGGCTGCCCGATAGCGCGCGCGCATAGCGCCGCAAGTACGGCAGATGTTGAGCAACTGCTTGAGATGTCGACAAGAATCCCTCCGAATGCTGCCGCGTAGCCGACCAGGGTAACGCCCCCAGCTAATATGCCGATCGACCTATAGCTCTCAAACGCTATTGTCTCAAAAAAGTTCCGTTCCGGGGGAACCATCTGCGCAGTCAATGGTTTTGACACAGACCAAGGGGCAACCGACACCGCAGAGGGGTCGGAAGTTTGGGGTTGAACTAATGAACGAACGCAAGCCCGTGGGACAGCAAAATCCAATGGAAGCCGCGGCCACTCGCAACAAAAAGTCAAATTCGAAGCCAGCGAAGCTTGGTCGGGATGTACAGGCCCGGCTCGGGCAGCAGCTGCGTGCGATGTATGACGAAGTCGTTAACCAGGGCGTTCCCGATCGGTTTAACGAGCTCATCGAACGTCTCAAGGGCGACGAGAAGAAGGACGGGCACTGATGGCCATGGACGACTCGGTCCGCAAAGCCGTTCTCAGTGCGGTGCCTAGTCTCCGCGCCTTCGCGATTTCCTTATGCGGAAACGTGGATCGCGCGGACGACTTGGTGCAGGAAACTCTGCTGCGCGCGCTGGCGAATATCGACTCGTTTCAGCCGGGCACGAACATGTCAGCGTGGCTCTTCACCATTCTGCGCAATCATTTTCGCTCCGAATATCGCAAACGCCGGCGCGAGGTCGAAGACACTGATGGCCATCACGCAGAGTCGCTTAAATCGCAGCCTGACCAGTATGGCCACGTTGAGTTCCGGGAATTTCGCGAGGCCCTTGCGCAATTGCCGTCCGATCAGCGTGAGGCCTTGATCTTGGTAGGCGCGTCGGGATTTTCCTATGAGGAGGCAGCGGGCATCTGCGGTTGCGCAGTAGGTACCATAAAATCGCGCGTCAATCGGGCACGCACGCGGCTGGCAGAGCTATTGCATGTCAACAGCGCCGAGGATTTTGGCCCGGATGAAACCACGCGAGCGGTCTTGGCCAGCGGCGGCGAATAGAATTTCGTCAAGCAAGGCCTAATTGAAAAAGCTCCGTGCTGTGTCGCACGGAGCTTTTCATTTCTCAGAAAGTCAAAGATATCAGACTACGGTACTGTTGGGGTGCGCCCGCGAACAAGTCCCGCAATGAGGGAGATCGCAAACAGAACGATCGCCACGAAAAACACGATCTTTGCCGCTTCGATGGCGACGCCGGCAATACCGCCAAAGCCAAGCAACGCGGCAATAAGCGCTACGATGAGAAACGTAACTGCCCAGCCTAACATTGTAGTCACCTCTGTTTTCGGTTACGGCATGCCTGCCGCTTGTCTGGGCAACGTCAATTAAGGTGCAATGGTTCCTTTTTGCGCCCGACGCCTGATGTATTGCGATGTCTGATCGTTTGCTTCGCTATTGAGTCCGGGAACTGGGTCGACGACGAGCCAGTTCATTCTATAGGTCGAATATTGGATTTCCGCGGTTTAACGCAGACTTTTTGGCAACAGCAATCATGCGACGTCCCGCAAAAACTGGTCTGAAGACCTATCGGGCCAAACGCGATTTTGGCATTACCGCCGAGCCCAAGGGCAAGATCGCGCGTAAGCGGGGCACCGCCTTTGTGATTCAGAAACACGCAGCGACGCGCCTGCATTACGATCTGCGTCTCGAACTCGATGGGGTGATGAAAAGCTGGGCGGTGACGCGCGGGCCGAGCCTCGTGCCGGGAGAGAAACGGTTGGCCGTCGAGGTTGAAGATCACCCGATCGCCTACAACAAGTTCGAAGGAACCATTCCGAAGGGTGAGTATGGCGGCGGTACGGTGATGATCTGGGATCGAGGCTATTGGTTGCCTGAAGGCGATCCCCATAAGGGTCTGGCGAAAGGTCACCTGGCATTCGCGCTCGAAGGCAAGAAGCTGCACGGCGGTTGGCATCTCGTGCGCATGCGCCGCAGGCCCGGCGAGAAGCACGACAACTGGCTGCTCATCAAGCAGGACGATGATGCCGGACGATCGGCCAAAGACGAAGATATCCTCGAGGAAAAACCTCTATCGGCTGCTAGCGGCCGATCGATGGAGCAAATCGCGAAGGGATCACGGAAGGTCTGGCACAGTAACCGAGCAAGAGCGGGCCAGAGCCTCCCTAAAACACACAGCGCGGCTGCCACGACGAAAACAATTCCCCGACGTGCAAGAACTAAAAAAAAAGATCCGAATTTCGCCGCAGGCGATAGTGCCCTACCCTCCTTCGTTCCTCCATGCCTTGCAAGTTTGTCGGACAACCCTCCCGAGCACGGGAACTGGGTGCACGAAATCAAATTCGATGGCTACAGAATTCAAGCGCGTCTCGATCACGGCAAAGCAATCTTGCTGACGCGCAAGGGTCTCGATTGGACGACCAAATTTCCTACAATCGCAAAGGCGATTGCGAAACTGCCGGCCAAAACCGCGCTCATCGATGGCGAACTCGTCGTCGAAGGAGACAACGGGATTTCCAGTTTTTCTCTGCTGCAGCAGGATCTCAAAAGTAGCCGCCACGACCGCATGATTTTTTACGCGTTCGATCTTTTGCACCTCGACGGCACGAGCCTGGCTGACTTGTCGCTTGCTCGCCGGAAAGCTGCATTGGCTCGACTTCTTCATCGTCAGCCAGATCCACTCCGATTCAGCGAATCCCTAACCGAGCCAGGCGCCAAGCTGCTCCGCCACGCCTGCAAGCTGGGTCTGGAGGGGATTGTCTCGAAAATCGCCGATGCACCCTATCGCTCCGGTCGCGGCCGCGATTGGATCAAAACCAAGTGCTCGGACCGGCAGGAACTGGTCGTCGCCGGGCTCGTGCCATCGACGGCAGATCCTCGTGCCGTTGGTGCGCTGGTGCTCGGCTTCTACGACCGCGGAAAGCTGCACTATGCCGGCCGCACGGGCACTGGCTTCACTCACGATGGGGCCCGCAAGCTTTTCCGAAAACTGATGTCCTTGAAATCCGATGAAGTGCCCTTCGAATCTGTTCCGGCGGAGGAGTGCGGCGCCCGCAAGCCAATCTGGGTCAAGCCTGCGATGGTCGTCGAGGTCGACGTCCGCGGCTGGACGCATGGCGAGCGGGTGCGTCAGGCATCATTTCAGGGAGTGCGCGAGGACAAGTCAGCCAACGAGGTTGTGCGTGAACGGGCGATTGCCGCCGCCAGTCGTGACCCAGCCATAAGACGCAGCGCACCGGCCAAGAACGCCAGCATCGCCGGAGTCCATCTTACTCACCCCGATCGGGTCTATTGGGATGATGAGGGAATTACCAAGCGCGATCTCGCCGAATACTACGCCAAGGTGTGGAAGTGGATGCGTCCGCATGTGACCGGGCGACCGATTTCGTTGTTGCGCTGCCCGGAGGGAATCGATGGACAGTGCTTTTTCCAGAAGCATGCCCGTGCCGGCATTCCCGTTGAACACCTGCATCTCGTTCCGGAGAAAGGTGACGAGATCATTTCCGTGGACGATCTCGAAGGCGTTATTGCCCTTGTGCAGGGAGGAGTTCTGGAAATTCACACAAGGGGCGCGGCCATTGATGACCGGGAGCACGCTGACCGCCTGGTGTTCGATCTGGATCCTGGTCCTGGGACAAGTTGGGACGACGTGGTGGAAGCCGCACGCGACGTCCGTGCCCGCCTATCGAAATTGAAACTCAAGAGTTTCCTGAAGACCTCAGGGGGCAAGGGGCTTCACGTCGTCCTGCCCATCAAGCCGACACCCTGGGAGGAAGCGAAGGCCTTCACGCAGAAAATTGCGGCCTCGATGGCGGCCGAATTGCCCGAACGCTACGTTGCGACCGCCACGAAGAGCGGGCGTTCAAAACGGATATTCATCGACTACCTGCGCAACAGCCGGGAGGCAACGGCGGTCGCACCCTATTCCACGCGCGCGCGCCCAGGCGCACCCGTGTCGGTGCCAATCGAATGGTCGGAACTGGGCAGCCTCAAAGCCGCCAATCAATACACTGTGCTGAACCTCATGCAGCGGCTCGCACGCCAGCGCAAAGATCCGTGGGCCGGCATTGGGCGCGTCAAGCAATCATTACCAAGACTGAAATAGTGATCGAGGAAACGCCATCATGGCTAAGACCAACAACAACAGTTCATCAAACCGCAATGGTGCACCATCGGCGCTGACAGAACGGTTTTCCCAGTTTTCACATTCGATATCGGTATGGACCGGGCACCCACTGGCATTTCTGCTTGCGGTTGCCCTGGTCTTCGTCTGGGTGTTGACCGGACCGATATTCAAGTACAGCGATACCTGGCAGCTGGTGATCAACACCGGCACGACCATCGTGACATTCCTGATGGTGTTCTTGATTCAGAACACGCAGAACCGCGACACGCTTGCGATTCAGCTCAAATTGTCGGAGCTCGTGCTGGCAATGAAGGGGGCGAAAAACAAGTTCGCTGCAATTGAAGATCTGTCCGATGAAGAGCTTGAGGAACTGCACAATGAGTGCCGAGCCCGCGCGGAGATGACCCTGCAGCACATCGAGGGTCGAAAGACGCACTCGCCCAAAAACGTTGGCAAGGCGAGGTCGAGGAGTCCTACGCGGCGTCGCCAGTCTTCATGATTTTGAATCTTTTTCATGGAACTTTGGGCGATCGCCGAAGGTTCAGGGATGTGGGTGGATCGTCATCTTTTTGACAGACCAGCGCCACGCCGGCTTAGTCTAACTTGGGTGGACGGACGAGGACGATGCAGTTTCGCGGTGCCTTCATAGCCTGTACGGCAATTCTAGGCTGGGGCGCTTCTGACACTGCCGTCGCCCAGTCTGCCCATCAATTTACCGGCATTGCTGCGTATTACAGCACCGACTATTCAGGCCGTACTGCCCGTGGCGACAAGTATGATCCAACGAAGTTCACCGCGGCGCACCGTAGCCTGCCGTTCGGCACGCGTCTTCGCGTCACCGACCCAAGCTCGAAGCGCAGCGTCGTTGTGGTGGTCAATGACCGCGGTCCTTTCTCAAAAGGACGTGTGCTCGACCTGTCGCTGGCTGCCGCGAAAGCCCTGCATATGACCGGCCGCGGGCTGCTGAAGGTGACGGCGGCGGTTGAGCCGGCTACGACGACGTTCACCACGTTCACACCGGTCACGACGACGAAGCCCTGACCCTGACCACTACGGGCTTTGCTTTTCTATTTTCCGCTATACTGGTTGTCGATACGACCCGCCCTATTTCTTCCCCGCCAGGACCTGATTCATGCCCGCCAAGCGCCCGCCCCCACGGCTTGCACTCGTGAACGAACAAAACATGAGCGAAGGGCAGCATGCCCTGCTCGCAAGCCTGCGGGCGGGCCCGCGAGGTGCCTCCATAACTCCGCGCGGACCATTTGCTGCCTGGATGCACGCGCCCGAACTGGGCGAACTCGCCCAGAAACTGGGCGCCTATTGTCGCTATGGAACCGCGCTTCCTCCGCGCCTGTCCGAATTCGCAATCCTTTGCACTGCGCGTCTGTGGCGTGCGCAATATGAGTGGTTTGCCCACGCGCCAATGGCGGCAAAAGGCGGCGTCCAGCCAGAGACAATTGAAGATTTGCGGCGCGGCCGAGCCCCAAAATCCGCGCCAAAGGACGAGCAGGCAATCTACGATTTCATCCAGGAACTTTACAAGACAAGGCGCGTCAGCGAGCGAACCTACAAGCGCGTGCAATCACTGCTCGGCGACAAGGCAACCGTCGAGCTTGTCGGCATATTAGGCTATTACGCACTAATTTCGATGACGCTGAACGTATTTCACATGCTGCCTCCGGAGAATGAGAAACTGGCGTTTCCCGAATAGCCGTCAACAACTGTGCTTCGTCTTGATGATGACCTGACCATCCGGCAAGCGGGTGCGGATGCGCACGGTGCGGCACTCGGCACGGTCGCGATACCAGCTCCGGTGTCGTTTCCAGACGTGTTCATGGTCGCGGATGATGACGTCCTCACGGTGGCGAACAGCAACTTGTGCCGACACCGGAACAGAAGCGACGAGCACCGCAGCCACGCCGGCACCTAATATGGCGGATTTCATCCTCACCTCCTTCGTCTCCCCTGAGACCCAAAGGAACGCAGGACGTGGGAAAATGTTTCCTTTCGAGCTAAATCTTAGGCGACGCGCTCGTTGTCGTCTTGCGACGCAAGATCAGCAGGACGAGGCCTCTGCGAGTGTTGGCGAAGCGCCTCCAGAAACCGATCTTTCGGGAGCGGTGGAGCAAGCAGCATGCCCTGGCCGAAATCGCAGCCCATCACAATCAGAGCCTGAAGATCAGCAATCGCATCGATACCTTCGGCTACAACAACGCTGCCGAAACGGTGAGCAAGATCAATTGCCGTCTGACATATCGCAGCATTGGTGACGTCGGCGGCGCAGTTTTTGACAAACAAAGCGTGCAATTTGAGTTCGGTGAACGGAAGATCCCGAAGGCTGGAGAATGACGAATAACCGGCACCGAACTCGTCAATGGCAAGGGCTATGGAGCTTGTCTTGAATTCCTTGGCGATCTCTCGGATAGCCGGCAGATCACGAACGATCTGATCCTCGGTCAGCTCCAATATCAGGCCGGGCCATTTCTCAGACTGCGGACGATACGCCGCGACAAGCCCACTGATTGGAATCTTCGGAAGAAGAGTTGCCGGCACATTGATTGAAAGACGAAGGCCGAAACCCGATTCTGCAAATACCGTCCAATGACGCATTGACGTTACCAGCGAATATTCGGTGAGCTTCAACAGACTCTCTTCATCGAGCGCGGCAAGATACTCTTCGGGCCACAGCAGCCCCGCTTGTGGGTGATGCATCCGCACCAGAGCTTCGGCACCTGCAAGGCATTTGCGCCGGAGGTCGATCTTCGGCTGATACCAGACATCGAGCCAATTGTTCGCCAACGCCTCGTCGATCGAAACGCGGGCGAGATCCGGCCCGTGCGCGCCAGAAAAGCGTTGCCGCTCTTCGCCGTTCTCATGCGATGCCATTTCACTCACCTCGGTCGACCTGGACCGATGTTATATCGGCAACGCCCTTAAATATTGGTATGAAGGCAATGGGCTGATTTTACGCAGCTATTGGTGGCCGCGGTCAATGGCCGTGCTGCATCAGCTTACCGTCGCCTTGGGATCCGCTACTGCGCGCACCCATGCTTTCGACCACGAAATCTACTGATGCATGGCCGGCTTTTGCGAATTGTAGCGTCGCCTTGATGTGATCGCCCTCCTTGAGCGGCTGTTTCAAACCGACAAACATAATGTGGTAACCAGACGGCTCGAAGCGAACCGTTTGCCCCGGCTTGATTTCGATGCCCGACGTCATCTCACGCATCTTCATCACGCCCTTTTCCATGCTCATTTCATGAATTTCGAATCTGTTCGAAACATCCGATGTACCGCCGACCAGCCGATCCGCAGCATTCCCGGTATTGGTGATCGTAAAGTAGCCGCCGCCCACTGTGGCGCCTTTTGGCGTAGCACGTGCCCAAGCAGCCGTCAGTTTGAGACTGCCAATCATGACATCTTCGGCCTGCGCGGTCCCGACCACACAGGTCGCGAGAACCAAAGCGGCAACAATCCCTATTTTTTTCATCTCGATCTCCGCAAAACTTGCGGCCTGACCTATACCGGAACCTGGCAGGCTTCAATGGCGCGCGATCCGGTCGAACGAAATGCGGCGCTGTGGTAGGCTGCAGACATGGCGGATCGTGAACCATTTCATTCCGACGACGGATCGCGGGTCATCGGCTTTCGGCGCAAACAGCCGATCGCTCGCTCACCCACGCCTTCGTCGCCACCGGTCGATGACCTGACAAAATATACGCGCGCTGAGAATCCTGACGACTACCGCCACCGCATGATCGTTAATGTCGTCGCATTCGTTTTTGTGATCGGACTGATCGCTGCTGGCCTTTGGCTTGCGGACACAATGGCGGCGATGCGCAAGAACCAAGACTGCGTGCTTTCCGGGCGTCGCGGTTGCACGCCGGTCGAGGTGACAAAGGACCGCTGGTAGGACGCCGCCCGTGTCCGGTTCCAAGGGTCGATGCAAGGCTGAAATGGCGCTAAATGGCCCGCCATTGAACTCTCCTCTCCGCTTCGCTATACGGGCAGCCAATTGCTTGCCGTTTAAGTGCGCTTTGGGGGCTATGGCGCGGGACTCGGGCGCATTGGCCGCCCGCTGGCCAGAACTCCAGATCAACCAGAGAGTTACCGATGTCTTCTACTTTCGACACCATAGCCAATATCATCGCCGAAACTTGCGATATTCCGCGTGACTCCATTAAGCCGGAAAGTCATGCGATCAACGACCTTGGCATTGATAGCCTCGATTTTCTGGACATCGCCTTCGCGATAGACAAGGCGTTCGGAATTAAACTTCCTCTTGAGCAATGGACTCAGGAAGTCAACGACGGCAAGGCAACGACCGACCAATATTTCGTACTCAAGAACCTGAGCGCCCGCATCGACGAACTCGTCGCTGCAAAGGGAGCCTGAAGCGCTGGCCACATGCGTCTTGAGTACTTTCAGCTGATCGACCGGATCGTCGACATCAATCTCGCCGACCGCAAGATCAGCACCGAGGCGACGGTTCCCACTACCAATACAATTTTCGAAGGTCATTTCCCTGGCTTTCCGCTGATGCCTGGGGTGCTGCTGATTGAAGCCATGGCCCAGACCTCAGGTTGGCTGGTCGTCGCCGCAAACCGGTTTGAGCGCATGGCGTTTCTTGCTGCCGTAAAGGACGCCAAATTCCGGATGTTTGTCACGCCCGGCCAAAAGTTTTCGGTCAACGCGACGCTTGTCCACGATGGCTCGGGATACGCCATCACCAAGGCTGGCATCGTACTCGGGGGCAAGTCCGTCTGCGACGCCGAGCTCACGCTTCGGGTCATGGATTTCCCGAACGGCGAAATGCGGAACAAGATGCGCGAAACCGCCGCCCTGGTCGGATTCCCGGCCGAGGTTCCAGCCAATGGCTAATGGTTCCCGAGAAGTCTGGATCACCGGGTTCGGAATTCTCTCCTGTCTCGGCGAAGGATCTGACGCCCACTGGCAGAAGCTCATGGCTGCGCAGCCTTCTGCCGACACCACAACTTTCGCACCTTTCGTCGTCCATCCGCTTGCTCCAATCAATTTTGATGCGCAGATCCCCAAAAAAGGTGACCAACGTCAAATGGAGAACTGGCAGCGTATCGGCACCTATGCGGCCGGCCTTGCCCTCGACTCCGCGGGCGTGAAAGGCAATACTGATATTCTCTCACGCATGGATATGATCGTTGCCGCTGGCGGCGGTGAGCGCGACCTGACGGTTGACTCGAACATCCTCACCGGCATCAAGCGCGCGGCAAGCCCGGCCGCATTCCTCAATGAGCGCCTGATGAGCGACCTGCGGCCAACTTTATTTCTGGCGCAGCTTTCTAACCTTCTCGCCGGAAACATCTCGATCGTTCACGGGGTGACCGGTTCTTCGCGTACGTTTATGGGCGAAGAGTCCGCCGGCATCGACTCGATACGAATCGCGCATGCGCGTATCGGAGCCGGACAAAGCGATATTGCGTTGGTCGGTGGATCGTATAATGGGGAACGCCCGGATCTGCTGATGTTGTACGAGTCTGCCAAATTGGCTCTGAAGGACAAATATGTCCCGGTTTGGCAACGCGGACGCGACCATGGGGGGTTCGCATTAGCCTCACTCGGCGCGTTCCTGGTCATCGAAGCGCGCGAGCATGCCGAAAAAAGAGGCGTCAAAGCGCTGGGACGCCTGACTTCCGTCGTCTCCGACCGCGCCAACCGGAAGCCGGGGACGATAACGCAGACCTTGGCACGGCTTTGGGACAGCCTAAAAAGCAAGGTCGACGCGAGCCATACGGCCGTTCTGTCCGGCGCGACTGGCGCAAATCCCGCGACAGCAGAAGAACGCGACTTCCTCGAAGCGCATCGCGATCTTGCCATTCGCGCCACGGGCTCATATCTCGGCCATGGGCTTGAGCCGCAATTCGCTATGAATATCGCACTCGCCACGATTGCGCTTGACCGTGGTAGTCTATTTCCACCCTGCGACTCGACCGGCCTTGAGCGGCCGATGGACAAAGAGTTGAGACAAGTGGTTGTAACCGGCGTTGGCCATTGGCGCGGTGAAGGTCTCGCCCTCGTTGAACGGGCCGGTTGAGGAGAGAAGCGATGACTGCAGGTAAGGACAAGATGGGACGACCTGTCGTGGTCGTCACCGGACTCGGTGTGGTGACTTCGCTTGGCGCGGGCAAATCCGATAACTGGGCCAGGCTCTCGAGCGGTGAATCCGGTATCAAAACAATTACTCGCTTCCCCACCGACGGCCTGAAAACCCGAATTGCGGGGACCATCGATTTTCTGCCTCCCCAGGACACAGCAGCTGCGCTGACCGAATCCTTCGCCAATCTCGCCGCGGAAGAGGCCGTCTCGCAATCCAAACTTGGCGCAGCCGGAAACTTCCCCGGTCCGCTTTTTCTGGCGGTCCCGCCTATAGAGATGGATTGGCCACAACGCCTAGAGATGGGCGCGAAGTCCGGCGCCAATGAAACGGTTACCTATACAGACCTGTTACGCGTGAGCGGGCAATTTCCCGATTACCATCGCCGGTTTCTGCTCGGGTCTGTCGCGGATAACCTGGCCGAAAAGTTTGGCACACAAGGCTCGCCGATTTCGCTCTCCACCGCCTGCGCATCCGGTGCGACCGCAATTCAACTCGGCGTCGAAGCAATCCGTCGCGGCGAAACGGATGCCGCGCTTTGCATCGGCACAGACGGCTCTATCAATCCCGAGGCGGTGATCCGTTTTTCGCTCCTTTCGGCACTTTCGACGAGCAACGACGTTCCGCATACGGCGGCAAAACCGTTTTCAAAGAACCGCGACGGCTTTGTCATGGCGGAAGGCGCCGGGGCGCTGGTTCTCGAAAATTACGAGGCGGCGGTAGCGCGCGGCGCGAAGATTCTGGGCGTCGTCGAAGGATGCGGTGAAATGACTGATGCATTCCACCGCACTCGCTCCAGCCCGGATGGAAAACCCATTATCGGCTGCATTGCCAATGCCATCGCAGATGCAGGGCTCACGCCGAACGATATCGATTACGTCAACGCCCACGGCACGAGCACGCCGGAAAACGACAAGATGGAATATCTCGGCTGTGCGACCGTGTTCGGCGACCGCATGAAAAGCCTGCCCATCTCCTCGAACAAATCGATGATCGGTCATACGCTCTCGGCTGCAGGCGCCGTCGAGGCGGTCTTCACCCTTCTCACTTTGCAAAACCAGCGTATCCCACCGACCATCAACTATGCGATGCCCGATCCGGCCATTCCGCTCGACGTCGTTCCCAACACCGCGCGCGACGCTAGCCTGCGCCATGCGATTTCAAACTCGTTCGGATTTGGCGGACAGAACGTTTCGCTGGTGATGGGGCTTGGGCCGGCCTAGCGCCGGACATGCCAGATCACCATGCGTGCGCTCAAGCTGATTGCCGATCGCAAACTTGATCTCGCCGATGTCCCGCCGCCGCCGCCGCCGGGCGATGGCGAGGTGCAAATCCGAATAAAGGCCGTTGCACTCAACCATCTGGATCTGTGGGGTTTTCGGGGAATGGCATTCGCCAAGCGGCGGCTCCCCTTGGTTGTGGGGGCCGAAGCCTCCGGTGAAATTGCAGCCGTTGGCCCGCGCGGCACTAATTTCAAGGTCGGCGACAAGGTAGTGATGTATGGGGCCATGACATGCGGCCGCTGCCTCGCTTGTTGCGAAGGACGCGACAATCTCTGCGAGAATGTCGCCGGCATCATGGGCTTCCACATCGACGGATTTGCCCGTGATCTGATCAATTTACCCGCCCGGCTTGTTATTCCGGTACCCAACAGCGTGTCCTTGCGCGACGCAGCCTGCGCGCCGATTGCATTCGGCACCGTCGAGCACATGTTGTTCGACAATGCCCGACTCAAGCCTGGCGAAACCATTCTGGTCCATGCGGGTGGCTCTGGCATCGGTTCAGTTGCCATCAAAATGGCGAAGGCGCTCGGCTGCATTGTGATCACCACCGTAGGCGATGATTCGAAAGCCGAGAAAGCAAAGGCTCTCGGCGCCGACCATGTGATCAACTACAAGACCGAGCGCTTTGAAGGCGTCACCCGCAAGCTGACCGGAAAAAAGGGTGTCGATGTCGTCTTCGAACACGTCGGCGGCGAGGGGTTCAACGCCTCCCTGCTCTGCCTGAAGCGGGGCGGACGCCTTGTGACATGCGGGTCGACTGCCGGCCCGACGGTGACGATCAACCTGATGCAGTTGTTTCAGCAGCAGTACAAGATTTTTGGTTCTTTCGGCGCGTCGATGCGCAATATTCGCGATAGCCTGTCGAAAATCGCCGCTGGAATGACCCCGATCATCGATACCGAGGTTGACCTCGCAGATTTTGAACGTGGTCTGGCACGACTGGAAAGCCGTCAGGTATTCGGCAAAGTCATTGTGAGGTTTTGAGGCGTCTGCGATGAGGCGGATAGTTCGGCGCCTGAAACGCGCAACCAAACGCGCGGCCAATTCCGCAGTCGGCGTCACTACGATTGGTCTCCTGAAACTGTCGCGCCTGACCAATCCTGACATTATGGGAAATATCGCGGGCCGGTTCATGCGAACCGTCGGACCGTTCTTGCCCGAAAACCGCATTGGACGCGCCAATTTGATCGCGGCGTTTCCGGAAAAGTCGCCGGCCGAAATCGATGCGATCCTGCGCGGTGTTTGGGACAACCTCGGCCGTATCTCCGCTGAGTTCGCTCATCTCGATCGCCTTTCGGATTTCGATCCCTGGCATCCGGAACGGTCCAAACGCATCGAAGCGCGATCATCGGACCTTGACCGGTTTTTCAAGCTTATCGAGCAGCGCCGACCGGCAATCATCTTCGCAGCGCATTTCGCCAATTGGGAGCTTCCGGCAGTCTGCGCGGCGGCATGCAAGCAAGACACTGCCGTCCTTTACCGGCGGCCGAACAACCCTGCGATCGACAAATGGCTGCATGATACGCGGGCAGCCTCCATGGGGATGCTCATCCCGACCGGCCTCGACGCCCCAATGAAACTCGCGGATGCGCTCGAACGCGGCATTCACGTCGGCATGCTAGTCGATCAATATTACACCCGGGGGGTCGACGTAACTTTCTTTGGCCGGCCAACGAAGGCCAATCCCCTCGTCGCGCGCCTTGCGCGGCATTTCGATTGCCCAATTCACGGGCTGCGAGTCGTGCGCCTGCCCGGCCACCGGTTTCGTGCCGAGTTGACCGAACAGGTGCAGCCCGTCCGCGACGCCGAAGGCAAGGTCGACATCGCAGGAACGACGCAAGCGATTACCTCGGTGGTCGAGGGGTGGATTCGCGAACATCCAGAGCAGTGGCTGTGGCTGCACCGACGCTGGCGGCCTGAGGATCAGGAGCCGGTCAACGGCCAGTCTTGATTTTGGTCCACAGCCGATTGATCAGTCGCTGCGATTTTTGGTCGCGTGCACCCACCGTGTAGAGCCGGCTCATGGTCGAGGCATCCGGATAAACGCTTTTATCGTCGAGTATCGATCGATCGATGAATTTCTGACTTGCAAGATTCCCGTTGGCATAGGCGACGAGGTTGCTATTCCGCGCCGCAACCTCGGGCCTGAGCAAGTAGTCAATGAGAGCATGCGCTTCTGCGACGTGTGGGGCGTCTTTCGGAATCGCGAGATTATCGAAGAACATCTGCGCGCCTTCCTTCGGAATTGAATAACCGACCTCAACCCCGTTCTTTGCGGCGGCCGCGCGTTTCTGTGCCTGTTTGATGTCACCCGACCACCCGACCACCAGGCAGATCTCTCCGCTGGCGAGCGCATTCAGGTATTCCGATGAATGAAATTTCCGCACCAGAGGACGGATTTTTGCAAGCAGTTCCGCTGCTTTTTCCATATCCTTCGGATCGTTCGAATCCGGATTCAAACCGAGAAAATGCAGCGCTGCCGGAATGATATCGTCGGCGGAATCCAGCATGTGGATGCCACAGTCCCGGAATTTTGCGAGATTGTCCGGCTTGAAGACGATCTCCCAGCTGTCGATTTTGCCGTCCGGACCGAGCCGTTCGCGCACCGCCTTCGCGTTGAACCCGATGCCAGTGGTGCCCCACATGTAGTTGACGGCGTACTGATTGCCGGGGTCGTAAGCGGCGAGACGGCTTGCGACTTGTGGCCAGACATTCCCAAGGCTTCTCAGTTTGCTTTTGTCGAGTTTCTGGAAGACGCCAGCCTTGATCTGCCGCTCAAGGAAGTACCCGGTCGGGACGACGACGTCGTAACCCGATTTTCCCGCAAGAAGTTTTGTTTCGAGCGTCTCATTGGCGTCGAAGGTGTCGTATTGCACCTTGATGCCGGTCTCCTTCGTGAAGTCTTCGAGGACCTTCGGTTCGATGTAATCCGACCAATTATAGACGTTGACCACGCGGGAGTTCTGCGCCGCGACCAAATTGATCGATCCGGCGCCCATCACAAGAATTAAAGCCGCCGTTGCGAGTGCGCGGAAAATGGAAGGCATCATTCAGGTCTTTGTGGGCAGGCCCGCCGCTTTCCATGCGATGATGCCGCCCGCCAGATGAGCAGAATACGGATAGCCAGCGTCCTGCGCAGCAACAGACGCCGTGATAGAACGGCGACCGGAGCGGCAGGCGAACACGACCTGCTTACCTGCCGGGTCAGGGATCGCGGTCGGATCAAAGCATGACAGTGGAACGATCACCGCGTCGGGGTAGCTTTCAACCGACGTTTCATTTGGCTCGCGCACGTCAACCAGCAAGATACGGCCGTCGCGCAAGCCGGCTGCCACCTCTTCTGGTGTAAGATTTGTCACCTCGTCGGCGCGGGGCATTTCATCGGCCATGCCGGAACTCCGTCACTTGAATTACCGGAGTTTTACCCGGAATCTCGGCGGGCCGACCAGCCTTATTTGAACCCGCCCTAGATCGTAACCTGTGTGCCGACCTCGACCACCCGCCCGGTCGGTATCTGGAAATAGTCGGTCGCATCATTTGCCACGCGCGTGAGGCCGATAAACAGACGGTCCTGCCACCGCGGCATCCCCGATTGCGTGGCCGGCTTGAGAGAACGGCGCGAAAGAAAAAAGGAAGTCGACATGATGTCAAATTGCCAGCCAAGCTTTCGAGCTATGGCAAGCGCCTTTGGCACGTTCGGCGTTTCCATGAAACCAAAGCGCAGAACAATCCTTGAAAAGGTTTTACCAACAGGTTGGATGCGAACCCGTTCACTGGCATCAACGCGCGGCGTGTCGGCGGTCTCGATGGTCAATATGACATTATTTTCGTGCAGCACCTTGTAATGTTTAAGGCTATGCAGGAGTGCTGTCGGAGCACTGACAGGGTCGCTGGTCAGAAAGACCGCCGTTCCTGGCACACGTGCCGGTGGCTTCTTTTCTAGACTTTTCACCAGCCCCTCAAGCGGCGTTTCGAGCCTCCGTGTTTTTTCAAAAAGGAGCCGGCTCCCGCGCCGCCAAGTGTACATGATCGCCATCACCACTGCGCCAAGCGCCAGCGGCATCCATCCGCCCTCCACGATTTTCAGAAGGTTCGCCGACAGGAACGTGAGGTCGATGAACAGAAACGGCACGATCAGCGCAAGAGCACCTGCAAGGGGCCAGTTCCAGACGCGCCACACGACCACGATTGCCATCAGCGCCGTGACGACCATCGTCCCCGTCACGGCGATACCGTAGGCCGATGCCAGCGCACTCGATGATCGGAACAGCATCACCAAAAGCAGTACGCCAAACAGAAGCAACGTGTTGACGCGAGGCATATAGATCTGCCCGAACAAAGCTTCCGAGGTATGCCGGATTTCCAGACGTGGCAGCAATCCAAGCTGAATGGCCTGCTGGGTGAGCGAATACGCGCCAGAAATCACGGCTTGGCTGGCGATGACGGTTGCGATTGTTGCAAGCAACACCATCGGCAGCAGTGCCCATTCGGGATAAAGCAAAAAGAAGGGATTTTCGATCGTTTTAGGATTAGCGAGGACTAGTGCGCCTTGCCCGAGGTAATTGATGGTCAGTGCAGGTAGGACGACAACAAGCCAGGCAAAACGAATGGGGGACCGGCCAAAGTGACCAAGATCAGCGTAAAGCGCTTCTGCACCGGTGACGACAAGAAAGACCGCACCTAATGTGAAGAAACCGACAAGACCGTGTTCCAGAAGAAACTCGAGTCCGTAGACGGGATTAAATGAAAGCCATACGACCGGATTGCGGAGGGAATGCCATATACCCGCGGCAGCAATTGCGCCGAACCACAGCATCATCACCGGGCCAAAGAATGTCGCGACGCTGGCGGTGCCTCGTGACTGGACGGCAAAGAGTGCGACGAGAACTACAACCGTGAGCGGCACAACATAGGCATCGAACGTCGGTGTTACGACCTTCAAACCTTCGATTGCAGAAAGCACAGACAGGGCCGGCGTTATGATTGCGTCGCCATAAAACAAAGCTCCGCTGACAATACCGAGCAGGATGATGGTGCCGCCCCGGCGGATAAAAGAGTGCGATGCAAGCGCCATCAGCGCCAGTGTGCCACCCTCGCCTTTGTTGTCCGCACGAAGCAGGATCAGGATGTATTTCGCTGTGACGACGAGCAGCAGCGCCCAAATGATTAGCGAAAGAATGCCGAGGATGATGGGCTCGGTAACCGGATTGCCCGAGCCGGTCGCGGCGGATATTGCCTCGCGAAATGCGTAGAGCGGACTGGTTCCGATATCGCCGTAGACGACACCGATACTGCCGATGGTGAGTGACCAGAAAGGCACTTTTGCTGGTACGTCAGCGGTACCAGCGGACACTGCCGCTTCGGCGGCTGTGCCGGCAATGCTCTGAGACATGGGCTGCCTTGAATGTTGCAGTGCAATAGGAAAGCGCGGGCTTATAACGCTGGGCGTTCCACTGCAGCAGCACTGTTTGCGCAACCCTGCTCAGCGAGGCATGCAGAATTGGGATTCGATTAAACCCGATAGTCTTTTAATCGCAGATAGTTACAGGTTCCGGCTGAAGTGCGGGTTTATACGGTGACCTGAGTGCCCACCTCGACGACCCGACCCGTCGGGATCTGGAAAAAGTCGGTAGCGTCGCTCGCCGATCGGGCCAGCGCGATGAATAAATGATCTTGCCAGGACGGCATGCCAGATTTTGCCGATGGCTTGAGCGCGCGCCGCGACAGAAAAAACGACGTCGACATGATGTCAAACTGCCACCCGTGCTTGCGCGCGATCGCCAGTGCCTTCGGCACGTTGGGCTGTTCCATATAACCAAATTTCAGCGACACCCGAGCGAAGTGTTGCGACAGCGGCTTGATTTGCACGCGGTCTTCTTCGGCCACGCGCGGCGTATCGGCAGTGATGATAGTCAACACGACATTGTGCTCATGCAAGATCTTGTTGTGTTTCAGGTTGTGCAGAAGCGCGGTCGGCGCGAATTCCGGGTCGCTCGTAAGAAAGACGGCCGTTCCCGGTACGATATGCGGAGGCTTTTTTTCAAGACTGCGGAACAACGTATCAAGCGGGACTTCGGTGCGCCGTGTCTTGCCGACCAGTATTCCTGTTCCGCGCCGCCAAGTCAGGATCAGCAGAACCATCGTGGCCCCGAACAGAAGCGGCGCCCATGCGCCCTCAAATAACTTGAGAAAATTGGCCGAAAAGAAAACAGCATCGACGACAACGAATGGCGCAATCAACAGCACGGTCTGCCAAAGCGGCCACTCCCATCGCTTCCAGATGACGATGAACGCAAGGAGTCCGTCGACCACCATGGTCGTGGCGACGGCAATACCATAAGCAGACGCAAGCGCGCTCGATGTGCGAAAGAGCCCGACCAGCAGCAGTACACCAACCATTAGCGAGACTGTTACACGCGGGATGTAAATCTGGCCGACATGTGACGCGGATGTATGAAGGATCGTAAGACGCGGCAGCATGCCGAGTTGTATGGCCTGATGCACCAGTGAATAGGCACCCGTGATGACAGCCTGGCTTGCGATGACTGTGGCCGCTGTTGCCAAGACGACCATCGGCAACAGGAATTCGTCCGGGACCAACCGATAAAACGGATTTTCGATGGCGGCAGGGTCGGCCAAAACCTTTGCTCCCTGCCCAAAATAATTAATGAGGAGCGCGGGAAATACCAAGCACAGCCATGCAGTCTGGATTGGCTTGCGGCCGAAATGACCGAGATCGGCATAGAGCGCCTCGCCACCGGTCACCACTAAAAACACGGCCCCGAGCGTCACCAGTCCGATCGCCCCGTGGTGGATCAGAAAGTTCACGCCGTAATACGGATTGATTGCAAAGAGAACAGTCGGATCGTCGCGTATATGGAGTCCGCCCGCAATGGCGATCGAGACAAACCAGACGACCATAATGGGCCCGAACATCGCTGCCACTCTGGCGGTTCCCCGACTCTGCGCCGCAAAGAGGGCGATCAGAATAACGACGGTCAATGGCACGACGAAGTCGCTGAATGCTGGACTCGCGAGCTTGAGTCCTTCGACAGCCGAAAGAACCGAAATCGCTGGCGTGATCACCGAGTCACCGAGGAACATTGAGGCCCCGATAACACCGACGATAAAAACGAAAGGAGTACGTCGGCCGAGAGCACGCGTAGCAAGTGCCGTCAACGACAAGGTGCCGCCCTCGCCGTTGTTGTCGGCGCGCAGCAGGATGAGAACGTATTTCAGCGTGACCGTGATGATGAGCGCCCATAAAATGAGCGATAGAACGCCAAAAACAGTTTCGCGCGTTACGACTTGGTCATTGCTCGCGGCCATTGCCGCTTCGCGAAAGGCGTAAAGGGGGCTGGTCCCGATGTCGCCGTAGACGACCCCTACGCTGCCCAGCGCAAGTGCAATGAGGCTTGGAGGCGCGTCATGACCGGCGCGCGCGGTAGCTGTTGTTTCACTCCCGCCATTATTCATTGAATAAGCTTTTGGCCCGCCGGTGTCAGAAGGCGGGGCTTATATCACTGCACCAGCGTTTAGAACACAGTGCTTTCCCCAGTCCTCGGCCGCCATTTATGGGGTCAGGTTCTCGGGTAGAGGCGGCTCTTCCTTCATCAACGTAATTGTCACCCGGCGGTTGGGAGACATGGCAGGATCGTCCGGAAACAGGGGATCGGTATCAGCCTTGCCAGCCACCATAAAAATATTACCCGGTGGCACGCCTTCGGCTTCGAGGATTTGCCGCACGGCATTCGCGCGGTCAGCCGACAATTCCCATGGGCCATATCCTGGCTTTGGCGGAACCTTGCTTGAGGATGTGTGTCCCACAATCGACAGGCGGTACGGCATCGCCTTGAGCTGAGGCGCGATCTTCTGGAGGATCCTGCGCGTGCGCTCGAAAGGCTCTTTGGCACCATCGGCGAACATTGAACGTCCGTCTTGGTCAACGATTTCGATGTTGAGCCCTTGCTTGGTTTCCTCGAGCATGATGTGCTTCGAGACATCGGTAATCTCTGGCATTTCCTGCAAGGCCTGGCGCAGAGACGCAGACGCAAGTGAGAACTTGCGGTCCTCCTTGAAGCGAGCACCGTACGAGCGTTGACGATCGTTCTCCTCGGGTGATGGCGTCGCGGACGCTTCGGACGGGTCTATGTGCGCGGCGTTCTTAAGTCTGGGGCGCGTGGGAAGACCGAGGACCTCAATAATTCCGGAATAGCGCACACGGTCCTGAACACCAAAGGCATCTCGCATCGATCCGGCGACGACCTGCAACTTGGCCGAATCTTGAGTGGAAAACGCGACCAACATGACGAAGAAGCTGACCAGCAAACCCATAAGATCGGCGAAGGTGACGAACCACCCGTGACCTCCGCCATGGCCTGCTTCTTTACGTCTTGCCATCCGATGCCTGCCTAGGCGGGTACGGCTTCCGCTTCTTGTTCATCTTCTTCGGTGTGCCGATGCTTCTCGGGCAAGTAGGCGAGCAACATCTCGCGTACCAGCGTCGGGCTCTTGGCCTCGCGGATCATCAGAATCCCATCGATGATCAGCGTGCGATTGATCTCCTCGTCGACGAGCTTGAGGTGCAACTTGTCGGCGATCGGCAGACACAGGAGATTCGCCACGGCTGCCCCATAGAACGTTGCCAGCAGGGCCACGGCCATGAACGGGCCGAGTTTCGAAGGGTCGGTCATGTTTGCAAACATTTGCACCATGCCGATCAGTGTTCCGATCATCCCGAAGGCCGGGGCGCAGTCACCGACTGCCCGGTAGATTTTTTGTCCTTCATCGAGATGCGTAAGAAAGTTGTCGCGGTCCCGCTCGAGGTTGTCGCGAATGAAATTACCGTCGTAGCCATCGGCAACGAAACGGACGCCTTTGGCAAGGAACGGATCTTCGATCTCGACTTTCTCGAGTCCTATCGGACCCTGCTTTCGCGCAACCTCGGCCAGACCGGCGATTTCATCCACCAGGTCCCGCTGGCTCATACGCCGCAGCGTGAAGGCGAATTTGGCGCCGAGAGGAAGTCCGTGAAAAATTGAAGCCAACGGGAAGCGGATGAGCGTTGCGGCAAACGATCCGCCGAAGATGACGATCGCGGCATGCATGTCGGCGAACATGCGCAAATCGCCGCCCAGCAGGATCAGCGTTGCAAGGACACCGGCGCCGGCCAGAAGTCCGAGACCTGTCGAAATGTCCATTACGAACCCACCCAACGCCCACAACGTGCCGGGCGAACAGCCAAAGCGGCTCCCCCACGTCGACCCTAGACTGGCGCTGTTAAGAGGCGGTAAAGGCTAACCGATGGTGAAAGAAAAACGCCCGGAATGGGCCTTGAACCCGTGACCCTGCGGCAAAAAGCTGCAAAACTTGCTGCAAACAGGCGCTAATGCCCAATGGTCCGGCCCCGGACCTCTCAAAAAAGTCAAAGGAGTGCGACCCATGCGAGAAATCGGCCATTTCATCGGTGGCAAGACGGTAAAAGGGGGCTCCGGACGCTTTGGCGACGTTTTTGATCCCAATACTGGAGAGGTTCAGGCAAAGGTCGCCTTGGCGAAGAATTCGGAGGTCGAGCACGCCATCGCCAATGCGCAGACTGCCCAGCCGGCCTGGGCTGCCACGAACCCGCAGCGTCGCGCGCGGGTGATGTTCAAGTTTCTCGAGCTTGTCCAGAAAGAATTCGAGCCACTCGCCAAGCTCCTCTCGTCGGAGCACGGAAAAACCATTCCCGACGCGCGGGGCGACATTCAACGCGGCGTAGAAGTGGTCGAATTCGCCTGTGGCATTCCGCATTTGCTGAAGGGCGAGTTCACGGAAGGAGCCGGACCAAGCATCGACCTTTATTCTGTCCGCCAGCCGCTTGGAGTCGTCGCCGGTATCACGCCATTCAATTTTCCGGCGATGATCCCAATGTGGAAATTTGCGCCGGCAATTGCGTGCGGCAATGCGTTCATTCTTAAGCCGTCTGAGCGCGATCCGTCAGTCCCGCTACGCCTTGCGGAATTAATGATCGACGCTGGCCTGCCCCCGGGCGTGCTCAACGTTGTCAATGGCGACAAGGAAGCCGTCGACACGCTTCTCACCGACCCGCGTGTCATGGCTATTGGCTTCGTCGGCTCTTCGGCGATCGCCGAGTACA
>Ga0163163_10000749_pt1 | contig 27674 bp, 24 predicted proteins | sample S65metaG_FD_119766 | JGI IMG/M metagenome (GOLD analysis project Ga0163163, IMG submission 119766) | Switchgrass rhizosphere microbial communities from Kellogg Biological Station, Michigan, USA - S6-5 metaG | ecosystem: Host-associated > Plants > Roots > Rhizosphere > Soil | place: USA...
CATCAGCTGCACCAGGTTGCCGATATGCATGGACTTGGCGGTGCAGTCGAAGCCGATATAGGCGGTGACACGCTCGCTTTTGAACAGCGCGTCCAGATCGTCCGGGCTGGAGCAGTCGTAATAAGCCCCGCGCGCCACAAAGGTGCGCAGGAATTCCGACTGGAACTGGGGTGCCGCAGGCATGGTATAGACTCGGACAGTTGAAGCAGGCGGGCAATAGCACAATGACCGGCATCCAGAAAGTCATCGGCCTGATGAGCGGCACCTCGCTGGATGGTGTGGATGCGGCCCTGCTGGAAACCGATGGTGAAGAGGCGGTAAGGCCGGGTCCCGGCCTGACCGTGGCTTATACGCCTCAGGCCCGCGCCGTGCTGCGTGCGGCTCTGGACGAGGCCCGCGCGGTGGCGCAAGGCGCGCCTGTGCCGCAGTCCATCCGCGAGGCGGAAAAGCTCTTGACCGAGGCGCATGCCGAAGCGGTGACGGCGCTGTTGCAGAAGGCTGGGCTGTCTGCGGAGGATGTGGCGCTGCTGGGCTTTCACGGCCAGACTATTCTGCACCGGCCTGAGCGGCACTGGACCTGGCAGATCGGCGATGGCGCGCTGTTGGCGCGGCTGACCGGTATCGATGTGGTCAATGATTTCCGCAGCGCCGATGTGAAAGCGGGCGGGCAGGGCGCACCCTTGATGCCGCTATATCATGCGGTGCTCGCGCGCCGCTCTGAGCGGGCCGAACCTCTCGTCGTCGTGAACATTGGCGGCGTGGCGCAAGTGACTTACATAAACGGCGATCTGGTGCTGGCCTTCGATACCGGTCCGGGCAACGCGCCGATCGACGACTGGATGCATCGCCACAGCGGCAAGCCGGTGGATGAGGATGGCGCTTTTGCCGCCATCGGCAAGGTGAACGGCGCGGCGCTGGACAGGATGCTGGCCAATAACTTTTTCGCGCGCGTACCGCCGAAATCGCTGGATCGGATGGATTTCGGCATGGAAACCGTCGAGGCGCTGTCGCCTGCGGACGGCGCGGCGACCTTGACGGCCTTTACCGCCGCATCGCTGGCGTGCGCGCGCGAGCATTTTCCCGAACCTGCGGAAACCTGGATCGTCAGCGGCGGCGGCCGCCACAACAAAACCCTGATGGCGATGCTGAAGGCGCGGGTGAATGCGCCGGTGATTTCAGCCGAAGAGGCCGGCTGGGATGGCGATGCGCTGGAGGCCCAGGGCTTTGCCTATCTCGCGATGCGATCAAAGAAGGGGCTACCGCTGTCCTTGCCGACGACAACCGGTGTGAAGCAGCCGATGACCGGTGGCCGCTTTTGGAAAGCATAGTCGCGAGGAATTTTGGGACGTGAGCAGGAGCGCCGAGCGAAGTGTACGGAAAGCGTACATGAGCGAGTTCATAGCGACAGCATATGAACGCGACGAACTCACGACCCAAAAGGACCGCGACCTATCGGCCTTCGCGCGGTTTCGACATCATATTGGAGACATACTCTTTCACTGTCTCCACCACTTCCGCCTCGCGTTTGTCGAAGAAATGGTTGGCACCGTCGATCTTGTTGTAGGTGATCTTGATGCCCTTCTGGGCGGTCAACCGGTCGACCAGCTTCTGCACATCGGGCTCGGGCACCACATTGTCCTTGGTGCCGTGCACGATCAAGCCGCTGGCCGGGCAGGGCGCCAGGAAGGCGAAGTCATACATGCTGGCCGGCGGGGCGATGGAGACGAAGCCGGTTATTTCTGGCCGGCGCATCAGAAGCTGCATGCCGATCCAGGCGCCGAAGCTGATGCCGCACACCCACACATGGCTAGGGTTGGGATACAGCGTGTTCATCCAGTCCAGCACGGCCGCGGCGTCCGAAAGCTCGCCCGCGCCATTGTCGAAACTGCCCTGGCTGCGGCCGACGCCGCGGAAATTGAACCGCACGGTGGTGCAGCCCAGGCCGTGGAACATGTGGAAGAGGTCGTAGACCAGCGGATTGTTCATAGTGCCGCCGAACTGGGGATGGGGATGCAGCACCAGCGCCATGGGCGCGCCCGGGTTTTTCTGTCTCTGGTAACGGGCTTCGATACGTCCCGCCGAGCCGGGCAGAATGATGTCAGGCATGGATTCCCCAAAAAGACCATTCACAAGCAAAAAACTTGGTTTTTGAGGAGCGTGGACGCCGCCAAAAACTCTTTGTTGTCAGATGCTTATGGAATGACTGCGCGCTAGACCGTGAATACTTGACCAAGTTACTCAGGAACTCTATATCCCGGCCATCAGGCGTTGCCGTCCGGCTCGGCGCCCTCTCTACACCGGGAGGGGGGTCAAAAAGCAAGGAAAAACGCCGCTTTACGAAAGGGAACCTGTCATGCGGCTAAGCACCAAGGGACGTTATGCGGTGATGGCGATGGCCGATCTGGCCGGCAACGCCCGGGAAGCCGGATCGCCAGGCGAATCCCGCCCCGTGGCCCTGGCCGATATTGCCGCCCGCCAGGACATTTCGCTTTCGTATCTGGAACAGCTTTTCGCCAAACTGCGGCGTGGGGGGCTGGTGACCAGCGTGCGCGGACCCGGCGGCGGCTACCGCCTGTCGCGGCCGAGCGGGGAGCTGCGCATCGCCGACATTATCCTTGCGGTGGACGAGCCCATCGCCGCCACCCGCTGCAAGCCCGGCAGCACCAAGGGTTGCACCAAGACCGGCGCGCGCTGCGTCACCCACGACCTGTGGGAAGAGCTGGGTCAGCAGATCCATGTCTTCCTGTCGTCGGTGTCGCTGGCCGATGTGGTGGAACGGCGTGTGCTGGGACGTTCCAAACCCTGCAACGACATCAATGCGGTACTGGAAAGCGAGACCGCGGCCGCCTGAACAACAGTCGCACAGTTAAAGACATGCATTACCTGGATCACAACGCCACGTCGCCGCTTCGCCCCGAATGCCTTTCGGCGATCACCCATGCCCTGCAAATCGGCGGCAATCCCTCATCCATTCATGCCAAGGGCCGTGCCGCCCGCGCCGTCGTGGAAGAGGCGCGCGAAAAAGTTGCCCGGTTGGCGGGTGCGGCAGCCGATCAGGTGATCTTCACCAGCGGCGCGACGGAATCCAACAATCTTGCTTTGTTCGGCGCGGTGGAAGGATCGCTGGCCGAAGGCGAGACGCGTATCACCCGGATATTTGTTTCGGGAATCGAGCATTCCTCGGTGCTGGCTACCGCCGATAGGCTGGCCGAGCGTTTTCCCTGGGTACGGGTTGAACGCCTGGCCGTGGCGGCGGACGGCGCGATCGACCTGGAGGGTCTGCGTGTGGCCCTGCGCGAAGGAAAAGGCCGCGCCCTGGTGGCGGTGATGGCCGCCAACAACGAGACCGGCGTGGTGCAGCCGGTTGCCGAAGTTTCCAAATTGGTGCGCGAGGCCGGCGCCCTGCTGCTGGTCGATGCGGTGCCTGCCGCCGGCAAGATCAAGCTGGATTTTTCGTTGTGCGATTACATGACCCTGTCGGCGCACAAGATCGGCGGACCGCAGGGCATCGGCGCCCTTGTGGTGCGCCAGGCGGGCCCGCTTCAGCCGCAAATGGTGGGCGGCGGCCAGCAAAAGGGATTGCGCGCGGGAACTGAAAATCTTTCCGGCATTGCCGGCTTTGCCGCTGCCGCCCACGCCCTGGAAGACGGCGAGGGCGAACGCGCCCGCATCCGCCATCTGCGCGATCATTTCGAAGCCGCATTGGTGAAACAGGCTGCACCTCAAGCCGTTATCTTTGGGGCAGGCCGGGAGCGGCTGTGCAGCACCTCCTGCTTCGCCATTCCGGGCCTTACGGCGGAAACGGCCTTAATTGGGCTGGACCTGGACGGCGTATGGGTGAGTTCCGGTTCGACCTGTTCCTCCGGGAAGGTCGCCGTCAGCCATGTGCTGACCGCGATGGGGGTGGACGAAAAGCTGGCGGGGTGCGCCTTGCGCGCCAGTTTCGGCTGGTCCTCCACGATGGAGGATGTGACCGCCGCGATCGAGTCGCTGCGGAAATTGCGCGAGCGCAGCGCCAAATCCTCAACCAGTGAGGCGGCCTGATGAGCATCGCTGCAGAAACCCGGGACCAGGTCGCCGCCATCGGCGAAAAATACAAATACGGCTTTGTCACCGACATCGAGATGGAACGGGCGCCCAAGGGATTGAGCGAAGATACCGTCCGCTACATCTCCGCCAAGAAGGGCGAGCCGGACTGGATGCTGGAATGGCGGCTTGGCGCGTTTCGCCGCTGGCAGGCGATGACGGAGCCGAAATGGGCGCGGGTCCATTATCCCAAGATCGATTACCAGAACGCCTATTATTACGCGGCGCCCAAGAATACGCCCAAGAAACAGTCCTTGGACGAGGTCGATCCCAAGCTGCTGGAGACCTACAAGAAGCTGGGCATCCCGCTGCACGAGCAGATGGCGCTGGCCGGCGTCGCCGTGGATGCGGTGTTCGACAGCGTCTCGGTCGCCACCACCTTCAAGGAAAAGCTCAATGAGGCGGGCGTGATCTTCTGCCCGATCAGCGAGGCGATCCGCGATTATCCCGATCTGGTGCGGAAATATCTGGGCACCGTGGTGCCGGTGACGGACAATTTCTTCGCCACCCTGAATGCGGCGGTCTTCTCCGACGGCACCTTCGTCTATGTGCCCAAGGGCGTGCGCTGCCCGATGGAGCTGTCCACCTATTTCCGCATCAATGCCAGCGAGACCGGCCAGTTCGAGCGCACCCTGATCATTGCCGATGAAGATTCCTACGTAAGCTACCTGGAAGGCTGCACCGCGCCCAAGCGCGACGAGAACCAGCTGCATGCCGCGGTGGTCGAGCTGGTGGCGCTGGACAATGCCGAAATCAAATATTCGACAGTGCAGAATTGGTATCCGGGCGACGAGAACGGGCTGGGCGGCATCTACAATTTCGTCACCAAGCGCGGTGACTGCCGGGGCAGGAAATCCAAGATCAGCTGGACCCAGGTGGAGACCGGCTCGGCCATCACCTGGAAATACCCGTCCTGCATCCTGCGCGGCGACGACAGCGTGGGCGAATTCTATTCCATCGCCATCGCCAATCATTACCAGCAGGCCGATACCGGCACCAAGATGATCCATCTGGGCGCCAATACGAAGTCGCGCATCATCTCCAAGGGCATTTCGGCAGGCAAGGCGCAGAACACCTATCGCGGACTGGTTTCGGTCTATGGCAAGGCGAACAACGCGCGCAACTACACCCAGTGCGATTCCCTGCTGATCGGCGGCGACTGCGGCGCCCATACCGTGCCCTATATCGAAAGCCGCAACAAAACCGCGCGCATCGAGCATGAGGCGACCACGTCCAAGATCGCGGAAGACCAGCTCTTCTATTGCCTGGCCCGCGGTATCCCGCAGGACGAGGCGGTGTCGCTGATCGTCAACGGCTTCTGCAAGGAAGTGTTGCAGCAACTGCCGATGGAATTCGCGGTGGAAGCGCAAAAGCTGGTGGGCATCTCTCTGGAAGGTTCGGTGGGTTAGGCATGCTTGAGATCAAGAACCTGCACGTCGCGGTCGAGGGCAAGGAGATCCTCAAGGGCCTCAGCCTGTCGATCCAGCCCGGTGAAGTGCATGCGATCATGGGCCCCAATGGCTCCGGCAAGTCCACGCTCTCTTACGTACTGGCGGGCCGCGCCGGTTATGACGTCACCGAAGGCAGCATCACCTATAAGGGCGAAAACCTGGTGGCTTTGGCGCCCGAAGAGCGCGCCGCCAAGGGCGTGTTCCTGGCCATGCAGTATCCGGTGGAGATTCCCGGCGTCACCACCATGACCTTCCTCAAAACGGCGCTGAATTCCCAGCGCCGGGCGCGGGCCGAGTCCGATCTGGACGCGGTGGGCGTGCTCAAGCTGGTGCGGGCCAAGGCCAAGACCCTCAATGTCTCGGAAGAGATGCTCAAGCGCGCCCTCAATGTGGGCTTTTCCGGCGGCGAGAAGAAGCGGCTGGAAATCCTCCAGATGGCGCTGTTCGAGCCCAAGCTGGCCATCCTGGACGAAACCGACTCCGGTCTGGATATCGATGCCTTGCGCCTGGTGGCCGAAGGCGTCAATGCCCTGCGCGACCCGTCGCGCGCCATGCTGGTGATAACCCATTACCAGCGCCTGCTGGATTACATCGTGCCCGATCGCATCCATGTCTTGGCCAAGGGCCGCATCGTGGCGGAAGGTGGCAAGGAACTGGCGCTGGAGCTGGAAGCCAAGGGCTATGAGCATATCGTGAAGGAGCCGGCATGACCGGCGTCACCGCCCTGGGTCTGCCTGAAGCTCGCCGCAATGAAGCGGCGGCAGTATTTCGCGCGCGGGGCGTTCCGCATCGCCGCATCGAGGAATGGAAATATTCCGACCTCAAGGCAGTCTTGGGCGAGCAGGGTCTGGGTGCGGTAGTGGCGCAGTGGCTGGTCGCCAATCTGCCCAGCGGGGTAGAGGTGTTCGATCTTTCCCAGCCCAACCCGCCGGGCTGGGTGATGGCGCATGTCGCGCGCCCTACCCAGAATGTGATGAATGCCGCGTCTCTGGCCCTGTCGGTCGGTGGGGTGGCGCTGCGCGTGCCTGCGAATTCCAAGATCGCCGATCTCCTGAAGTTGGATTTCACCGGCATGGGTCATGTCCGCGGACTGCTGGTGCTGGAAGAGGGCGCCTCGCTCACCCTGGTCGAAGGCGTAGGCGCGGCGGACTTCCGCAATGTGGGTTTTGAGATTGCGCTGGGCGAGAATTCCCGCCTGGAACATGTACGGGTTTCGCCCGGCACCAGCGACGCCGTGCTGGTGGAAGAAGTCTCGCTGCATATCGCCAAAGGCGCGCAGTATCGCGCCCATTTCGCCGGCTTCGGCAGCAAGTTGGCGCGCATGGAATTGGAAATCGCGCTGGAAGGCGAAGGCGCCGAGGCGCATCTTTCCGGCGTGTCGGTGCTGGACGGCAAGCGCCACAGCGATGTCACCACCCATGTCATCCATCGCCATGGCAATACCGCCAGCACCCAATTGTTCAAGCATGTGGTGGCCGGCCAGGCGCGCGCCGTCTATCAGGGCAAAGTGACAGTGGCCAAGGGCGCCGACGGCAGCGACTCCAGCCAGACCGCCAAGGCGTTGTTGCTGGGCGAAGGGGGGGAGGCCGACCTGAAGCCCGAACTGGAAATCTTCGCCGATGACGTGAAATGCGCCCATGGCGCGGCGGTTGGCGATCTGGACGCGGAGTCGCTGTTCTATCTGCGCGCCCGCGGCATTCCGGAAGCCGAGGCGCGTGGTCTGCTGCTGCACGCCTTCCTGGAAGATGCGGTGGCGGAAATCACCAACATCGACCAGCGCGAGCGGGTGCGCACCGAAATGCTGGCGGCGCTGAAGGTGATCGCATGACGGCGCAAAGCAAGATCGCGCCTTCTTTCGACGCCGAGAAAGCGCGCGCCGACTTCGAGATCTTGTCGCGCCAGGTCTATGGCAAGCCGCTGGTCTATCTGGATTCCGGTGCCAGCGCCCAGAAGCCGCGGGTGGTGCTGGACACCATGCGCGATTTCGCCCAGAGCGAATATGCCAATGTCCATCGCGGCGTGCATTTCCTCTCCGCGGCGGCCACCGACCGCTACGAAGCGGCACGCCGCACGGTGCAGAAATTTCTCAATGCCGCGCGGGAAGACGAGATCGTCTTCACCAAGGGTGGCACCGAGGCGATCAACCTGGTCTCCTACAGCTATCTCGCGCCCCGCATCCAGCCGGGCGATGAGATCGTGCTGACGGTGATGGAGCATCATTCCAACATCGTGCCTTGGCACTTCCTGCGCGAACGTTCCGGCGCGGTGCTGAAGTGGGTGGATGTGCGCGATGACGGCAGCCTGGACATCGAGGCGCTGGACGCCGCCATTACCGGCAAGACCAAGCTGGTCGCCGTCACCCACATGTCCAATGTGCTGGGCACCATCACGCCGCTGCAGGAGATCGTCGCCCGCGCTCATGCCAAGGGTGTGCCGGTCTTGGCCGATGGCTGCCAGGGCGCGGTGCACGAAGTGGTGGATGTGCAGGCGCTGGACATCGATTTCTATGCCGTCACCGGCCACAAGCTCTACGGTCCCACCGGCATCGGCGTGCTTTATGCCAAGCGCGCGCATCTCAAGGCCATGCGCCCCTTCAATGGCGGCGGCGAGATGATCCGCGAGGTGATGAAGGACCGCATCACTTATGCCGATCCGCCCGCCCGTTTCGAGGCCGGTACCCCGCCCATTATCGAAAGCGTTGGCCTGGCCACGGCGCTGGACTATCTCTCCGCCTTCGACCGCAGGGCGGTGGCGGCGCATGAACACGACCTGCTGACTTACGCCCGGGAACAAGTGCGCCAGTTCAACTGGTTACGGGTGATCGGCGATGCCCCCGGCAAAGGCGCAATCCTGTCATTCGAGGCCGAGGGGATGCATGCTCACGACCTCGCCACCATATTGGATAGGGAAGGCGTGGCGGTCCGCGCCGGGCACCACTGCGCCCAGGTGCTGATGGAGCGGTTCGGCGTGGCTTCGACCAGCCGGGCCAGTTTTGCCTTGTACAATACGCGCGCCGATGTCGACGTGCTGATTGCGGGTCTTCACAAAGCTCGCGGGATACTTGTGTAATGGATAACGCGCTTCGCGAACTGTACCAGGAAGTCATTCTCGACCATTCGCGCCATCCGCGGCATCACGGCGTGCTGGAAGGCGCCAGCCATAAGGCGGAAGGCTACAATCCGCTGTGCGGCGACCGGGTGACGGTTTATCTTAGGCTGGGCGAGGACGGCCGGGTTGCCGATATCAAGTTCCAGGGCAAGGGCTGCGCCATCAGCCAGGCTTCCGCCTCGATGATGACGGATTTGCTCAAGGGCCGCTCCCAGGCCGAGGCCGAGAAGCTGATGACCGGTTTTCTCCATCTGGTGAAGGGCGAGGACGCAACCGGCCTGTCGGAAGACGACCGCGAGACCCTGGATGTGATGAGCGGCATCAGCGAGTTCCCCATGCGGGTGAAATGCGCCACCTTGGCTTGGCACACTTATAAAAATGCTGTCGAAGAGGGCAAGAATGCCGTGGAGGAGGGCGCGACATGAGCGAAGCCGCCACGCCCCAAACGCCTTCTCCGCCCTCCGCGCTGAGCCAGCAGGAGCTGGACGACTTCACCTCCAAGCTGGTGATAGCTTTGAAGACCGTCTACGACCCGGAAATCCCGGTTGATATCTATGAGTTGGGGCTTATCTACAAGGTGGATGTCTCCGACAAGAAGGACGTCGCGGTGGACATGACCTTGACCGCGCCCAACTGCCCGGTAGCGGGCGAGATGCCTGGCAACGTCAAGGCGGCGCTGGAAACGGTGGAAGGCGTCGGCGAAGTGACGGTCAACATGACCTTCGATCCGCCCTGGACGCCCGAGCGCATGAGCGAAGAAGCCAAACTCGAATTGAATATGTTCTGATGGACACCCAGACCAAAAAGCCCCGCCGTGAGCGCCCCAAGCCGGTCAAGCTGACCGAGACGGCGGCCGCGCGCCTTCAGGAAATCATGGCGCAAGCGGACGGCAAATATCTGGGCCTCAGGGTGGGCGTCACCAATGGCGGCTGCGCCGGCATGAGCTACACCATGGCCTATGCCGAGGACACCAAGCCGTTCGAGGAAGTGGTGGAGGACAAGGGGGTCAAGATATTCATCGATCCCAAGGCCATCCTGTTCCTGATCGGCACCGAACTGGATTTTGTGCAGGAAAAGCTGGGCGCGCGCTTTGTATTCAACAATCCCAATCAGACATCGGCCTGCGGCTGCGGCGAGAGCGTATCGATAACGCCTGCACAAGACGCCTGATCGCGAACAGGGTCAGGCGGCGCTGGTTTCCAGCGCGGCCATACGAGCATCGCTCTGGTTGATCACCAGATTGCGGCCATTGTGCTTGGCGCCGTACAGGCAGGCATCGGCGCGGCGGATGACGGCTTCCACCGTTTCACCGGGCGCCAGTTGGGCGACGCCCAGCGAGATGGTGATGGCGCCCAGCACGTCGCCGGTGGATTTCTTCACCAGCTTTTTGGTTTCCACGGTGGTGCGGATCTGGTTGGCCACCCGGGTGGCCGCGTCCAGGCCGGTGCCGCGCAGCAGCACGGCGAATTCCTCGCCGCCATAGCGCGCGGCGGTGTCGCGGCCTTTCACATTCTCCGACAGGCAGGCGGCGACCAGACGCAGCACCTGGTCACCGGTCTGGTGGCCCCAGGTATCATTGAAGCGCTTGAAATGATCGATGTCGCAGAGCAACAGCGTCACCGCTTCGTTCTCCAGGTTCACCGCCGTCTGGGCGGCGCGCATCGCCTCGTCGAAAGCCTTGCGGTTGGCGATGTTGGTGAGCGCGTCGGTCATGCTTTCCTTGCGCACATCCGCCAGCTTGGTGCGCAATTCGGTGACCTGCTGCGAGGAGGCCTGCAACTCGCCTTCCAGACTCTTGGCGCGATGTTCCATGGCGCGGGTGGCGGCTATCAGACCGTCTACCAGCTTGCGCACATCGGCCGGGCTGCGCTGCAGGCCTAGCTCGCCGGTGGCGGCGGACAGCCGGTCCTTGTAGTCGGCGGTATCGCGCGCCGAGCTTTCCAGCTTGCCGATCATGTCCGCGATCAGGACGTCGATATTGCCGCCGACATTCTCCATCGCCTGCGCCACGCGCGCCCCCGACAGGCAGCGCAGGCGCAGATCGGCCAGGATCTCCGGCGTGAATTCCTTCTTGGAGTTGATATAGGCTGCCATCACCTGCGTGACGGCGGGGTTCTCGCCCGAGGCATAGGCGTAGAACAATTCGAAATTGTCAGGCCTGGACGCGACCCCGGCGTCTTCCATCAGCGCCAGCGCCGTCTTGGCAAAATTTTGCTCGCGGTCGTGATTGAACACGGTCAACTGTCCTGCCGGTGTGCCTTGAAGTCTGGCCCGGATACCATAACAGTTTGCAGTGTCTGCTGTGTAAAAACCGTTAACTAACGCACGCCGTTCCTACGGAAATCCCGCTAAAACCGGGGCTTAACAGGCTTTAAAGACCTGCGAGAACAGCCCGCTATTGCTGGGGTTCGGGCTTGCGCACCGGCACCGGACGGAACAGGAAGGCCGGCAATTCGCTCTTGTCCACCGCGGCGGGCTTGGCGGCCTGCTCGTTGTGCTGGCGCTGGCTGACGCGCTTTTCCCGGTTTTCGTTCCGGGGTTCATGGCGAGGTTCTTGCCGGGGCTCATGTCGCGGCGCCTTGTCGTGCCGGGGCTTCTCGCGGCGGGGCTGCTGTTCGGCAACCGGGGCTTCCATCACTGCCGGCGCAGCCTGAGGCGCCGTTTCGGCGGGCTCCATGCTGGCGACATGATCGTGGAATTTTCCGTCCGCTGGACGGCGGTCGCGATGCTTGCCGTCGCGGCCACGGCCGCGATCCTTCCCACCCTTGCCGCCGCGGGCGCTGCGATCATGGTCGCGGCGCGGACGGACATCTTCGCGCACCTCGATGTCCATCATCTCGCGGCGCGACAGTTTCTGGCCGGTGATCTTCTCGATTGCATCTATGTATTTCCCGTCGCGATGCGAGGCCAGCATATAGGCGGCGCCGCTGCGTCCGGCGCGCCCGGTGCGGCCGATGCGGTGGACATAGTCGTCGGCATGGATCGGTACATCGAAATTGAACACATGGCTCACCGCCGGAACGTCGAGCCCGCGCGCCGCGACGTCGCTGGCGACGAGGATTTTGAGTTCGCCGGCGCGGAATTTGTCCAAGGTCCTGGTGCGCACCGACTGGTCCAGGTCGCCATGGATCGGCGCGGCATCGAAGCCGTGCTTGGTCAGGCTTTTGGCGACCACATCGACGTCGCGTTTGCGATTGCAGAACACGATGGCGTTGTTCAACGTCGGCTCCGCCTCGCGGATCAGCCGGCGCAGCGCCTCGCGCTTGGCCCAGTCATTGGCGGGAATTTCCACCACTTCCTGGCTGATATTGGCGGCGGTGGTGGCCGGTCGCGAAACTTCGATGCGCACCGGGTTGTGCAGGAACTGGTCGGTGAGCCGCTGGATCTCGGGCGGCATGGTGGCCGAATAGAACAACGTCTGGCGGGTGAAGGGCAGGAGCTTGCAGATCTTCTCCACGTCGGGAATGAAGCCCATGTCCAGCATGCGGTCGGCTTCGTCGATCACCAGGATATTGACCTGAGACAGCAGAATGCGGCCGCGCTCGAAATGATCCATCAGGCGGCCCGGGGTGGCGATCAGCACATCGACGCCGCGATCCAGCTTCTTGACCTGGTCGTCCATTGAGACGCCGCCGATCAACAGCGCATGGGAAAGCTTGGAATATTTGCTGTACTTGTCGAAGCTTTCCGACACTTGGTCGGCCAGCTCGCGGGTGGGCTCTAGAACCAGGGCCCGCGGCATCCGCGCCTTGGAACGGCCTCGGCTCAGCATCTCGATCATCGGCAGGGTGAAGCTGGCAGTCTTGCCGGTGCCGGTCTGGGCGATGCCGATCATGTCGCGTCGCTGCAGCACATGGGGAATGCCCTGCGCCTGGATAGGCGTGGGGGTGGTGTAGCCGCTGTCGGCCACCGCCTTGAGGATTTCGGGGGACAGTCCCAGGCCGTCAAAGCCTGCGGGCTGCGGGGGAGAAGTCGTTTCAGATTGCTCTGGAATTTCAATGACTTCTACTAATCCGGCTTCCGCGCCGGAGGTCGTCACACTGGTCGTAGCACGCTCCTAGAAAGGGGCGCGACGTGTGGCGCCCATGGCCGGCGGCCCGGATGGCGGCCGACTCTTTTCGCACTGCAAAATAGGGGTATTTCCTGAAAAAGCAAGGTATGGCTGGGTCTGACGGAACTCAGAGGCAAAAGGCGCACGGCTCATGGTCAGACTGTGGTCCCTGGCGTTGCTGGTTGCCGGTATCTGGCTGTTGTCGGCTTACGGTCAGTCGCGGCCGGAGGTGCTGGGACCGGATGCGCCCGCCGCGCAATTTTCGGCCGGCCGTACCCGCGCCGTGCTGGCGCGGGTGTTGGGACCGCAACTGCCGCATCCCGCCGGCAGCGAGGAAGGACAAAGGGTTCGCGCGCGTATCCTCAAAGAACTGGCGGCGATGGATGTGCCGGCGCGCACCCAGACGGGCATGAGTTGCTACAGCGCGCCGCGCTGGCACTTTCTGCCCTGCGGCACCGTCACCAACATTATCGCCGAGGTCTCGCCGGGCTCTGGCAAAACCATCCTGTTGATGGCGCATGCCGACAGCGTCGCGGCGGGACCCGGCGCCGCCGACGACGGTTCCGGCGTCGCCATCCTGCTGGAAACCATCCGCGCGCTGAAAGCGCGGGGCGGCGGCACGCATCCTGTCATTGCGCTGTTCACCGACGGCGAGGAGGCGGATCTGCTGGGTGCAGCTTTTTATCTCCGCGATCCCGTGGCGAAAGCCGGGATCGGCGCGGTGATCAATGTCGAAGCGCGGGGGAATGAGGGGCCCAGCTATCTGTTTCAGACCAGCGGCGGCAATGCCCGGCTGATCGATCTCTATGCCGCCGGCGTGCCGCACTATGCGACCTCATCGCTGTACCAGGAAATCTATAAGCGCCTGCCCAATGACACCGATCTTACCCCCATGCTGGGATTGGGTGTACCGGCCTACAATTTCGCCTTCATCGGCAATTCTGCCCATTACCACACGCCGCTGGACCGCCAGGAAAATATCGATCCGCGCAGTCTGCAGCAGCAGGGCGAGGCCGCGCTGGCGGTGGCCGACCGGTTGCGCACGGCGGACCTGACGCAATTGAAAAGCGGCGATGCGGTCTATCTCGACGTGTTGGGCCGCTGGCTGCCGCGCCTGCCGATGGCTTTCGCCTTGCCGCTTTCCGTCGTGGCATTCGTGCTGATCGCGCTGGCGGGATGGCGCGAGCGGCGCGGCTGGAAACGGGCTGTAATGGCGGCAGCAATGCCGCCACTTTTGATTGCGGCCTGTGTCGGCATGGGCTTTTTGCTGCATGGCCTGGCGGTGTGGATTTCCGGCCAGGCCGATCCGTCTTTCGCCCATCCTCTTTGGTTGCGGCTGTCGCTGGCCTTCGCTGCTTTCAGTGCGGCGCTGCTGACGGCGCGATGTTCCGGCGCGATCGCGTGCTGGCTGTGGTTCGCGGGGCTAGCCATCGTCTGCTCGCTTTTGGCGCCGGGCCTGGCGCCTTACTTTCTGTTCCCGTCCCTGGTGGCGGCCCCGTTGCTGCTGGTGACCATGAGAGGGGCGCGCAAGGCTGCGTTGTTCGTCTCCGCTTTGGTTGCGCTGGTGATCTGGATCGGGCTGAACCAGGGCGGCGAGCCCATCATGGGACTCAAGCTGCATCCGCTGTTCACGGTCAGCGCCGGGTTCGGCTTGCTGTCCCTGCTGCCGCTGATGGCGAAAGCGAGCGGCTGGAAACCAACCCTCATCGTATCGCTGGTGCTGTCAGTGACCTTCGCGGTCGCGGCCGGATTGCAACCCGCCTATAGCGAACGGGCGCCGCAGCGTCTCAATCTCCGTTATGCCGAACGCGACGGCAAAGCGTTCTGGCTGGTCGATGCCGGGTCGCGGTTGCCGGATCGCTTGCGCGAAGCCGCGAATTTCCCGGCCTTGCCGCAAGAGGTGAAAGACATGGGGCGCTTTTATGTTGCGCCCGCCGGACGGGCGCATCTGGACGCGCCACACATCGCCGTTCATCGCGGGGACAACCAAGTCAGCCTGGAGATGGATACCACCGCCGACGGCTTCGTCCTGCTGATGCCGGCTCGGGCGCGGCTGCAAAGCGTGGACATCAATGGGGTTCAGACGGCGGCATCGGATGGCGCGACGGCGATCGGCTGCGCCACGCCCGACTGTGCTCATGCGCATGTGACCTTGCGATTCGCATCCGGCACACTCGCGCCGCTATTGCTGGAGACCTACGCCCAAGGCCTGCCGCCGGAGGGCGCCCGCCTTCTGGCCGCCCGGCCCCGGGATGCGGTCCCCTCTCAGAGTGGCGACCGCACAATATCGGTGACCAAAATCGAGATACCGGCGCCCTAGGGAGCTATGAATGCTTTTGGGAAGCGGCGAAAGCTGCCTTCTGCTCCGGCGTCGCCTCTTTCTGGTATTTTGCCTTCCACTCTTGCGTCGGCATGCCATGGACCATTTCGCGCGCTTCTTCCTTTTCCAGCGCGATACCCTTTTCGGCGGCAGCTTCGCGAAACCAATCGCCCAGGCAATTGCGGCAGAAACCGGCCGTGATCATCATGTCGATGTTCTGCACGTCGGTGCGTTGGCGCAGATGCGACACCAACCGGCGGAACACGGCTGCCTCAAGCGCTTCCTTGGTCTGGTCGTCCATTGTGCCTCCTTTCATATTTGGCCCCCATCCGTCGCAGCTCGGGTTTGCGAAGTCGCAAACACCTCGCTGCGACACCTTCCCCCGCTCGTCGCTTCGCTCGCGGGGGAAGGAAGCTGGTGGATGCTGATCGTCGTGGCCCACGATGTGCGGCGCTCGAGGTTAGCTTACATATCCGTCGGAGTCAGACGTCGACCGCTTCCTTTGCAAACTCCGCATTCTCCTGGATGAACTGGAAACGCAGTTCCGGCTTCTTGCCCATCAACTGTTCGAACAGGCTTTCCGTCTTCTTGATATCGTCGCTGGGAATGTGAACCTGCAGCAAGGTGCGATGGCCAGGGCGCATGGTGGTTTCCTTGAGTTGGGCCGGCATCATCTCGCCCAGGCCTTTGAAGCGCGACACTTCCACCTTGGCGTTGCTGCGGAATTCCTTCTTGAGGATGCGCTCGCGGTCGGCATCGTCACGGGCATAGATGGTCTTGCCGCCCTGGGTCAGCCGGTAGAGCGGCGGCATGGCCAGGTATAGCTTGCCGTCTTCGATCAAGCCCGGCATCTCGCGATAGAAGAAAGTGAGCAGCAGGGACGCGATATGGGCGCCGTCCACGTCGGCGTCGGTCATGATGATGATGCGGTCATAGCGCAGGTCGCCCGCGCTGTACTTCGCACCCGTGCCGCAACCCAGCGCCTGCACGAGGTCGTTCAATTCCTGGTTCATTTGCAGCTTGCCCGCCGCGGCGGACGCAACATTGAGGATCTTGCCGCGCAGGGGCAGGATGGCCTGGGTGGCGCGGTCGCGCGCCTGCTTGGCGCTGCCGCCGGCGCTATCGCCCTCCACCAGGAAAATCTCGGTGCCGTCCGATGCGCCCTTGGAGCAGTCCGCCAGCTTGCCGGGCAGACGCAGCTTGCGCGTCGCCGACTGGCGCTTGGTTTCTTTTTCCTGCCGCTTCTTGAGCCGGTCCTCGGCGCAGTCGATGACAAAATCTAGCAGTTTACCGGCGTCGTTGGGGCTTTCCGCCAGCCAATGGTCGAAATGATCGCGCACCACATTTTCCACCAGGCGCTGGGCATCGGGCGAAGACAGCTTATCCTTGGTCTGGCCCTGAAATTCCGGCTCGCGGATGAAGACCGACAGGACCGCGCAGGCGCTGTCCATCACATCGTCGGCAGTGATCAGGCTGGTCTTGCGGTTGTTGACCCGCTCGCCATGGGCGCGCAGCGCCTTGGTCAGGGCATTGCGCAGGCCCTGTTCATGGGTGCCGCCCTGGGATGTGGGAATGGTGTTGCAATAGGAGCGCAGAAAAGGATCGCGACTCGGCGCCCAGGTGACCGCCCATTCCATCGCGCCGCGGCCCGCTTCCTTCTTGTTGTTCTCAGTGCGGCCGGAAAATTCGCGGGCCGTGACCGTCGGGGCCTTGCCGGTTTCGCTTTTGAGAAAGTCCAGCAAGCCGCCGGGGAACTTCAGCACGTCCTCGGCCGGGGTCTCGTCCTTGATCAGCGAGGGATCGCAGGACCAGCGGATTTCTACCCCGCGAAATAGATAGGCCTTGGACTTGGCCATGCGGTGCAGCCGCGCCGGCGAGAACTGGTGATCGCCGAAGATCTTGGCATCCGGCTTGAAGCTGGTGATGGTGCCGCGCCGGTTGACCGCGCCCAGATCCTTGAGCTTGCCGATGGTGTGGCCGCGCTCGAAGCGCAGCTTCCAGGCGTGCTTGTCACGCGCCACGTCCACTTCCATCCATTCCGACAGGGCGTTGACAACGCTCGCGCCCACGCCGTGCAGGCCGCCGGAGGTGTCATAAGCCTTGCCGTCGAATTTGCCGCCGGCATGGAGCGTGGTCATGATCACTTCCAGCGCCGACTTGTTCTTGAATTTGGGGTGCGGGTCGATCGGGATGCCGCGGCCATTGTCACGCACGACCAGCACGTTGCCCGATTTCAGTTCCAGCTCGATGCGGGTGGCGTGTCCGGCAACGGCCTCGTCCATCGAATTGTCGATGATTTCCGCCGCCAGGTGATGCAGGGCATTGGCGTCTGTGCCGCCGATATACATGCCTGGGCGGCGGCGCACGGGTTCCAGCCCCTCCAGCACCTCGATGTCCTTGGCGGTATAGGCCTTGGAGGCGGAAGCGGAACCGTCGAAAAGGTCGGGATCGTTTTTGGCCATGTGCAAGCGATGTTAGGGTGAACGCAGTTGCGGAAAAAGACGCGAATCGAACGTCTTCCGCCCCTGTTTTACTTTTTCTCAACCATCAAAAGCGAGCCCAAAGCGGACCTGAACAAAAATCAGCCGCCAAAGCAATTATTAAGAGCGGTTCGCCATAATGGCCCTGTGGGAGAAAAGGTTTCCGGGTGTCATTCTTTCGTTTCCTCACTGCCGGTTTGGAAAGCGAACCGCGCGTCCTGAAGGCGCAGCTGATGTTGGCGGCCACCACGGCGCGCCACACCCGCGTCACCGCGCCGCTTTGGGCGGCGGCTTGCGCCATTCTCACCTCCACCGGCGTGTTCGGAAATGTCAGCTTCGCCTATACGCTCTTCCTGCCGCTGGTGGTAACGGCGTCCATGGCCGCCGCGGCCCTGATGGCGACTGCCTACCAGCATTACGATGACAGTGAAGGCGATGTGGCGTCCTGGCAGCAATGCTTTGTGATGATCCAGGCCTTCGGCAGCGCCGCCTGGGGCCTGATGGCCTGGCTGTGCTGGGAAAAAGGCAATGCGCTGAATCACATGTTCCTGGCCGCCTGCGCGCTGGCAGTGATCGCCAGCCTGGTGGTGACGCGCGGCAGCAACATGAAAATGTTCGTCGCCAACCTGCTGCCGCTTTCGCTGATGACCTCGGCGCGCTTTCTGCTGGGGGACAGCATCGTCGACATGGCGATGGGCGTGGGCGCGCCGGTTGTCGCATTCCAGATGTGGTACACGGGCCGGCCGCTGGTCCTGCGCATGGCCGAGGACGCCCGCCTGCGTTTTAAGGTCGAGGACCTGGCGCATGAGCTGGAGCACACCCGCGACGAAGCGCTGAAGAAGCGCTTCGAGGCGGAAACCGCCAACGCCTCCAAGACCGCCTTCCTGGCCAATATGAGCCATGAACTGCGCACGCCGCTGAACGCCATTCTGGGGTTCTCGGAAATCATTTCCCAGGAATGTTTCGGACCGGTGGGATCGGAGCGCTACCGCGATTATGCCGGCGATATTCATGCTTCCGGGGCGCATCTTCTGTCTCTGATCAACGATCTTCTGGACGTGGCCAAGATCGAGGCCGGGCGCATGGATATCGCGCCACATCCGCTGGATGCCGGCCGCATCTTCGACATCGCGCTCAAGCTGATCAACATCAAGGCGCGCGAGAAGGACCAGACCCTGGCGATAACGGTGGAGCCCACGGCGCCGCCGCTCTATGCCGACGAGCGGGCGGTCAAGCAGATCCTGATCAATCTGGTCTCCAACGCGGTCAAGTTCACGCCATTGGAAGGGCGCATCGAAGTGGTGGGCAGCCGCGCCGCCAACGGCGATTTCCAGATCATGGTGCGCGACAATGGACCGGGTATCCCGCGCGACAAGCTGGATACGATCTTCACGCCCTTCAACCAGGTCGACAACCGCTTCGACCGCCAGGCCGGCGGCACCGGACTGGGGCTGGCGCTGGTCAAAGGTCTGGCCGAACTGCATGGCGGGCGCGCCTGGATGGAAAGCGAATTCGGCAAGGGCTGCTCGGTGTTCGTAACCTTGCCGGTCAAGCGGCCCGACGCCAGCACCGCCCAGGCGGCGTAGCTCCCGTCCGCCGACACAAATGAAAAAGGCCGGGGTGAGCCGGGAATAGCCGAAGGTCCGGTGGACCTTCGGTCCCGGCGAACGGTCCATAGCGGCAGTGTATGGACGCGGCGCGCGGCCAGGCGCGACGCGAGGCCGGGACGGCCAAAGAAAAAGGGCGCGGTAAACGCCGCGCCCTTTTTTGTTCGATCAGCCTGATCAGACCGAATAGTACATCTTAAACTCGATCGGATGCGGCGTATGCTCGAAGGCATACACTTCTTCCATCTTGAGTTCGATGTAGCTGTCGATGAAGTCCTGGCCGAACACGCCGCCCTTCTTGAGGAAGTCATGGTCTGCCTTGAGGCTGTCCAGCGCTTCGCGCAGGCTGCCGCAGACCTGCGGTACCTTCGCCAGTTCTTCGGGGGGGAGGGCATAGAGGTCCTTGTCCATCGGGCCACCCGGATGGATCTTGTTCTCGATGCCGTCCAGGCCCGCCATCAGCATGGCCGCATAGGCGAGATAGGGGTTCGCGCCGGGATCGGGGAAGCGGACTTCGACGCGCTTGCCGTTGGGCGAGGGCGAGAAGGGGATGCGGCAGGAGGCCGAACGGTTGCGGGCCGAATAGGCCAGCAGCACCGGGGCTTCGAAGCCGGGGATCAGGCGCTTGTAGCTGTTGGTCAACGGGTTGGTGAAGGCGTTCAGCGCCTTGGCATGCTTGATGATGCCGCCGATGTAATAGAGGCAGGTGTCCGAAAGATCGGCATAACCCGAACCGGCGAACAGGGGCTTGCCGCCCTTCCAGATCGACTGGTGAACGTGCATGCCCGAACCATTGTCCCCATAGATCGGCTTGGGCATGAAGGTGGCGGTCTTGCCATAAGCCTGGGCGACCTGGTGGATCACATACTTGTAGATCTGCATGTAATCGCCGCACTTGGTCAGGGTGTTGAACTTGAAACCAAGCTCGTGCTGGGCGCCTGCCACTTCATGGTGGTGCTTTTCCGGATTGATGCCCATGTCGCGCATCACCGCCAGCATCTCGCCGCGCATGTCCTGCTCGGAGTCGATCGGCGGGACGGGGAAATAGCCGCCCTTCACCTTGGGCCGGTGGCCGAGATTGCCTTCCGGATATTCGGTGCCGGTGTTGGTCGCGCTCTCCTTGGAGTCGACATAATAAAATGCCTTGCCCATAGAGACGTCGAAGCGGACATCGTCGAAGATAAAGAATTCGGCTTCCGGGCCGAAATAGGTGGTGTCGCCGACGCCCGACGAATTCACGAAAGCCTCGGCCGCTTTGGCGATCGAGCGCGGGCAACGCTCATAATGCTGGCCGGTGGTCGGCTCCAGCACGTCGCAGATCAGGATCAGCGTGGTCTGGGCGAAGAAGGGATCGATCACCGCGGTGTCGAGATCCGGCTTCAGCAGCATGTCGGACTCATTGATGGCCTTCCAGCCGGCAATGGAGGAACCGTCGAACATCGTGCCTTCGTTGAGGAAGTCGTCATCCACCATCATCAGGTCAAAGGTGACGTGCTGCCACTTACCGCGCGGGTCGGTGAAGCGGATGTCGACGTACTTGACTTCCTTCTCCTTGATGAGCTTGTGAATGTCGGCTGCGGTCGTCTTCTTGTCGGCCATAGTTCAGTCTTCCCTTCAACGTTGACTTAATCAGTTGTCGCTCCCGCTCTCGCGGACGCTACGGTTTCTGCGGTCGCTCCGGCTTGGCCGGCGCTCCCGGCTGCCCACCCTGGGCAGCAGAACTGGTTTCAGATAGCGTCCTCGCCGGTTTCCCCGGTGCGGATGCGGATGGCTTCCTCGACATTGAGGACGAAAATCTTGCCGTCGCCGATGCGGCCCGTGCGCGCAGCCTTCTGGATGGCTTCGACAGCGGCTTCCTGGCGGTCGGCCGGGATGACGATCTCGATTTTCACCTTGGGCAGGAAATCCACGACATATTCGGCGCCCCGGTAGAGTTCGGTATGGCCCTTCTGCCGGCCGAAGCCCTTGGCTTCGGTGACGGTAATGCCCTGGACGCCCACTTCCTGCAGGGCCTCTTTCACTTCGTCGAGTTTGAACGGCTTAATGATGGCTTCGATTTTTTTCATGCTGCTCCTCCGCGCGCCTTGGCAGGCGCGACGATCCGTTAACGCTTTAGCAGGACTTGTGCCGGTTTTTCTAAAAAATATCCAAGCAAATACAGCCACTTACGAGGGCGGGCGAAAAGGGAGGCAAAATGACGGATTAATATATGGGCAATATGAGCAAATAATAGGCAACTTGGAATGGCTGGAGGCCAGCCCATTCCGTGTCAGTCTCTCTCGCCGGGGAAGGTGATCCTCATGCAGTGGCGAATAGCAGCTCTGGTAGCGATGGCGCTTCTGGCGGCGCAGCCTGGCGCCCAGGCGCAGTCCCAGTCCGACATTGTTTGGCCGACCTATGACCAGGTCGCGCGCGTTTCGGACCCAAGCCTGAACTGTGCCGCCCTTGAGGCCGAAATCAGCCATGTCGCCTCGGACATCCACTTGCTGAACAAGGCCCAGACCCGGGTGGAAGATGTCCTGCACAGCGCGTTCGATCTGGAGCGCTATGGCGGCAGCAATGGCCCGGGCGGCATGCGGGTCAGTATCGGCGGCGTCGCCGGCAAGGAAGCCTATGCCAAGGCGCGGGGAGAAATCCTGGCATCCCTGCGGGTGGCGCAGGGCCGCCGCGATCATCTGAAAAGCCTTGAGCCGGGCTGCAAGCCTGGGCCACAACCGGTGGCGGCTCCCTGAACGCGCGACCATGCCCAATCCGGTTTTTTCCAGTCTGCCCACCAGCATCTTCCAGCACATGACCGTGCTGGCGCTGAAACATGAAGCCATCAACCTGGGGCAGGGCTTTCCCGACCAGGATGGGCCGCTGTCCTTGCGGGAGGTGGCGGCCAGGCAGTTGCTGGAGGGCTCCAACCAGTATCCACCCTCCAAGGGCATGGCCATCTTGCGCCAGGCGGTGGCGGCCCATGCGTCACACTTTTATGGCCTCAGCTACGACCTCGAAGACGAAGTGGTGATCACTTCCGGCGGCACCGAAGCGGTGACCGGCGCGCTGATGGCCATGGCGGGGGTGGGCGACGAAGTGGTGATGATCGAACCCACCTATGACTCCTATCGCCCCATGGCCGAAGGCGCTGGCGCGGTGGTGAAAACCATCAAGCTGGAACCGCCCCAATGGCGGCTGACGGAAGAAGCCTTGCGGGCCGCGATCACCCCCAAGACCCGCGCCATCCTGATCAACTCGCCGCATAACCCGGCCGGACGCGTCTTCAGCCGCGAGGAACTGGAGGCGCTTGCCAGGGTCGTTACCGGAACCGGCATCGTGGTGATCTGCGACGAAGTCTACGAGCATCTGGTGTTCGACGGACGCCCGCATATCCCGCTCGCCACCCTGCCGGGCATGCGCGAGCGGACCTTGAAGATCGGTTCGGCCGGCAAGATTTTCTCGCTGACGGGCTGGAAGGTGGGCTGGGTGATGGGGCCGCGCGAATTGGTGAGCGTGGTGACCAAGGCCCACCAGTTCATCACCTTTACCACTTCGCCGGCGCTGCAGACCGGGGTGGCACATGGTTTGACGCATGAAATGGATTTTCCCATCCAACTGACCCGGCGATTGCAGAAAAACCGCGATGTGCTGGCGGCCGGACTGACCCGGCTGGGCTTTGAGGTGCAACCCTGCGAGGGGACATACTTTCTCACCGCCGGCATTACCAAGCTGACCAATGAAAAGGACTTCGCCTTCTGCGAGCGGCTGATCCGCGAGGCTGGTGTTGCCTTGATCCCGCTCTCGGCCTTTTTCAAGAGCGGCACGCCGGATACATTCGTGCGCTTTGCTTTCTGCAAGCAGCAGGACTTGATCGAACAGTCGCTGGAACGGTTGGAGAAATACTTCGCACCGGCGTCGTAGTTTCGAAGTTCGCCCGGAGTCTGATATCAATGATATGGCGAAATTCGAAACTAAAACGACGCCGGGATTCAATAAGTGGCTGGTGTCCTTCGATTCCGAAATTCGCCAGCGGCCGATATAGAGATCGTGCGAATTTCGGAATCGGGACACCAGCATGACAAGCGAAATCCTCACCACCGCGGAAATGAGCAGGGCCGATGCCTTTGCGGTGGCGCATGGGGTGCCGTCGCTCACCTTGATGGAGAATGCGGGCAGGGCGGTGGCCGAAGCCATCGTGGCGCGGTTCAAGCCCTGTGCGGTCACGGTGCTGTGCGGGCCCGGCAACAATGGCGGCGACGGTTTTGTCGTCGCGCGGCATCTGGACGAAAGCGGCTTTACCGTGCGTGTCGCCCAGGATGCAGAACCGAAAGGCGATGCAGCCGCAATGTCAGACCGCTGGAAGGGCACGCGCGTTGCGCTGGAGCCCGAAGCACTGGACGGCGCCAGGCTGGTGGTCGACGGACTGTTCGGCGCCGGGCTGTCACGACCGCTCGAAGGCGCCTATGCGCAGGTCGTCGAGGCCTTGAACGATTTGCCGGTGGTGGCAATCGATATTCCCAGCGGCATTTCCGGCGACACCGGCCAGCCTTTATCTATGGTCGCTCCGGCTCACGCCGACGCTCCTGGCGGCGTTTATGTGAAAGCCGCGCTGACCGTCACCTTCTTCCGCAAGAAGCCCGGACATCTTTTGCTGCCGGGCCGGGCGCTCTGCGGCGAGACTATGGTGGCCGATATCGGCATTCCGGCGGAAGCGGCGAATACACAGTTGCATGAGAACACGCCCGCGCTCTGGGATTATCCCTGGCCCGAACTCGAAGGGCACAAATATTCCCGCGGCCATTGCGTTGTGGTGAGCGGACCGGCCCATGCCACCGGTGCGGCGCGGCTGGCGGCGCGCGCGGCGCTGCGGGTTGGCGCCGGCCTGGTCAGTGTGGCCTCGCCCATGGATGCGGTTTCTGTCAATGCCGCCCATCTCACCGCCATCATGATCAAGCCCTTTCATGGTGGGGCGGAGCTGGGCGCGCTGCTTTCGGACCGGCGTCTCAATGCCGTGGCGATGGGCCCTGGATTGGGCGCGAGCAGGTTAACGCGCGACTTGGTCACCACGGTGCTCAAGTCCGGCACGGCGACCGTGCTGGATGCCGATGCGATCAGCGCCTTCAAGGAAGAACCGCAGAGCCTGTTCGGCCTGCTGGACAACAGATGCGTGCTGACCCCGCATGACGGCGAGTTCGAGCGGCTGTTTCCCGGCCTGCTCGACAAAAGCAGCAGCAAGCTGGAAGCGGCGCGGGCAGCCGCGGCGCGCGCTCTGTGCGTGGTGCTGCTCAAGGGCGCCGACACGGTGATCGCCGCACCGTCCGGCAAAGCGGTGATCAATGCCAATGCGCCTGCAACCCTGGCGACAGCGGGGGCAGGGGATGTGCTGGCGGGGATGATCGCCGGGCTGCTGGCCCAGGGCATGAGCGCCTTCGATGCGGCTAGCGCCGGGGCCTGGCTGCACGGCGAAGCGGCGGGCCTTTTTGGGCCCGGCCTGATCGCGGAAGACCTGCCGGAACTGCTGCCCACCGTTTTGGCGGGCTTGGCCGGGAAGAGCCCCGCCAAGCCCTAGCAACCCTAGAAAACCCCTGCTATAGGGGCCCGCTTCGGGCGGGTTTCCGCCCAAAATGGCGGATCTTGAAACGGGTCCGCATGAATGCGGACATGGCGGAACTGGTAGACGCGCTGGATTTAGGTTCCAGTGACGAAAGTCGTGGGGGTTCAAGTCCCTCTGCCCGCACCAGTTTTGCAATATTGAGAGAGTAGACGAGATGCAGATCAGCGAGACACTTTCCCAAGAGCTGCACAAGCAGTTCACCGTCACCTACCCGGTCAGCGAGCTGGAGGGACGGGTTACTGCCCGCCTGGAAGAGATGAAGCCGCGCATCAATCTCAAGGGCTTCCGGCCCGGCAAGGCGCCGGTCTCCTTCCTCAAGAAGCAGTTCGGCAAGTCCATCATGGGCGAGGTGGTCGAGGCCGCCGTCAATGAAGGCAGCCAGAAAGCGATCTCCGACAACAAGCTCAAGCCCGCGCTGCAGCCGCGTGTCGAGCCGCTGGGCAGCGTCGAGGACGTGGTCGAAGGCAAGGCCGATCTCACCTTCAAGGTGATCGTGGATTTGATGCCGGATTTCACCGTGGCCGATGTCTCCAAGCTGACGGTGGAGCGGCTGACCTCAGATGTCGCCGACGCCGATATCGATGAGGCGCTGGACCGGCTGGCCAAGAATGCCCGCAGCTATTCGACCAAGGACGGCGCCGCCGCCAAGGACGATGTGGCAGTGATCGACTATGAGGGCAGCATCGACGGCGTGCCTTTTGCCGGCGGCAAGGGTGAGGATTTCAGCCTGACCCTGGGCAGCGGCACCTTTATTCCCGGCTTCGAGGATGGCCTGATCGGCGCCACCGCGGGCGAGAACCGCGATGTGAAGGTGACATTCCCGGCGGACTATCATGCCCCCGAAATGGCGGGCAAAGACGCGGTGTTCAAAGTCACCGTCAAGGAAATCAAGCAGCCGGACGAAACCAAGATCGACGACGAGCTGGCCAAGAAGCTGGGTCTCGACAATCTGGCTACCCTCAAGGATCGGGTGCGCGAGCAGTTGGCCGACGATTACAAGGGCGCCAGCCGCATGCATCTGAAGCGCCGGGTGCTGGATGCCCTGGACAATGCCCATGATTTCCCGCTGCCGCCCGCCATGGTGGAGCATGAGTTCGCCAACATCTGGGCCCAGGTCGAGGAAGAGCTGAAGCGCGAAGGCAAGACGGCCGCCGACGAAGGCAAGACCGAAGACGAGCTCAAGGCCGAGTACCGCAAGATCGCCGAGCGCCGGGTGCGCCTGGGTCTGGTGCTGGGCAAGCTGGGCGAGCAGAACGGCATCACGGTGGCCGGCGACGAAGTGCAGCGCGCCATTATGGCCCGCGCCCGCCAGTTCCCCGGCCAGGAGCAACAGGTGTTCCAGTTCTACGCCAAGAATCCCCAGGCCCAGGCCGAAATCCGCGCCCCCCTGTTCGAGGACAAGGTGGTGGATTTCATCGCCGAACTGGCCACGGTCAATGACCGCAAGGTGGATAAGGAAACTTTGTTCGCGGATCCCGAGGACGAGCCCACAAAGGCTTAAGCCGGTTCGCAATTCGGCCCAGGAACACTATATTAAGCGTGGCCGGGGGACTTTCCGGCTACTGTCTGCCGACGAATCATGAGGCGCCCGATGGCCAATCCAACTGAATTCTACAACAACACCCTGGTCCCCATGGTGGTCGAGCAGACCGCCCGCGGCGAGCGCGCCTTCGACATCTATTCCCGCCTGCTCAAGGAACGGCTGATCTTCATCACCGGCCCGATCGAGGATTACGGCGCCAGCCTTCTGACCGCCCAGCTTCTGTTCCTGGAAGCCGAAAATCCCAAGAAGGAAATCCATATGTACATCAACTCGCCCGGCGGGTTGGTGACGGCGGGCATGGCGATCTACGACACCATGCAATATGTGCGGCCCCAGATTCAGACCTATTGCATCGGCCAGGCGGCCTCGATGGGCTCGCTGCTGCTTTGCGCCGGCAAGAAGGGTGATCGCTACGCTCTTCCCAATGCCCGGGTGATGGTGCACCAGCCGTCCGCTTCCTTTTATGGCCAGGCGGTGGACATCGCCCGCCACGCCCAGGAGATCGTCAAGCTCAAGAGGCGGCTGAACGAGATCTATGCCAAGCATACCGGCCAGACCGTGGAAGCCATTGAAAAGATGCTGGACCGGGATACCTACATGACCGGTGAGGAGGCCAAGGCTTTCGGCCTGATCGACCATGTGATGGAACGCCGTCCGGAGCCGGAAACTCAGCCTTAATGCTATTTTTCGGGCTAAAGTTCCGAAATATCAGCAAAATTCGGCTCTGACCGGATTAAACAAATCTTGATCCCGTCGGCCATAGCATGGTCGAATGTTGGGAGGTGGGGGTGCTTCGGCGCTCCCTCCACGTTGTGCAAAGCAGCATATGCCGTTTAGGCTAGAGGCTGCCAGCGCCCCGCGAGGGGCAAAAAGTTAGCCCCAAAGGGGCAAAGGGTCGAAAGGGCCCGGTGGAAGACGATGAGCAAGGCCAGCGGCGGCGAGTCCAAGAACACGCTCTACTGTTCTTTCTGTGGCAAGAGCCAGCACGAGGTCAGGAAACTGATCGCGGGCCCGACCGTGTTCATTTGCGACGAATGCGTCGAACTCTGCATGGAAATCATCCGGGAAGAGAACAAGACCTCCTTTATGAAATCCAAGGAGGGCGTGCCCACCCCCCAGGAAATCTTCAAGGTACTGGACGACTATGTGGTCGGCCAGGCCCATGCCAAGAAGGTGCTCTCGGTCGCGGTCCACAACCATTACAAGCGCATCAACTCGTCCGGCAAGAACGGCGACGTCGAGCTGGCCAAGTCCAACATCATGCTGATCGGCCCCACCGGCTGCGGCAAGACCCTGTTGGCCCAAACCCTGGCGCGCATCCTGGACGTGCCTTTCACCATGGCCGACGCCACCACCCTGACCGAAGCCGGTTATGTGGGCGAGGACGTGGAGAACATCATCCTCAAGCTGCTGCAGGCGGCCGACTATAATGTCG
>Ga0163163_10000750_pt1 | contig 27660 bp, 29 predicted proteins | sample S65metaG_FD_119766 | JGI IMG/M metagenome (GOLD analysis project Ga0163163, IMG submission 119766) | Switchgrass rhizosphere microbial communities from Kellogg Biological Station, Michigan, USA - S6-5 metaG | ecosystem: Host-associated > Plants > Roots > Rhizosphere > Soil | place: USA...
ACTGATTGAGCACGCCCGCTTGCTGCTCCGGATTCGACTGGCCGAACATTCGTCCGACCATTTCACCAAAGGGCGGCGTGCTATCCGCGCGGAAGGCGTCGGCGACGCCTTTGCCAACGATATCCGGAGGCGCGGTGCGTGCGACTTCGTCAAAATTCTGGTGTGCGGCGCCCGGATTGGAGCCACTCGCGTTGGCGTATTGCTGCAGTATGTCCATCAGTCCCATCGCAATCTCCTCGTCTCCAACATCTTCGAAATGAATCACTTTTGCCGCATGTCGCGCCCGCCTATGCTGGGCGGTTACGCCGGATCAAGTGATAAATCACCAGAAGAATGATTGCGCCGATGAGCGAGCCGAGAAAGCCCGCGGGTTCGCCAGCCTGGTAGAACCCCATTGCCTGCCCGCCATACGTTGCGAGCAAAGATCCGGCAACCCCGATCACAGCAGTAATGAAAAAGCCCGACGGGTCGCGCCCCGGAGTCAGCATTTTCGCCAGAAGGCCGACGACAAACCCGATGAGTATGGTCCAGATGATGCCCATTGCTGTACTCCCTTCTTGTTTCAGGATACAGGCAGGTGCGAGTCCAGATAAGCACTGCATTGTTGGCTCGCGAAGGCCCACCACCGCGTGTACGGTGAAAGGAAAGTACCGGTAACCGCGTCGCAAAGATATCAGCCGACGGACGAAGGCTCCGTAGGACTCGCGGGACTCGCGGTAGGTCGATCTCTGACTGAATCCGGCATCTATGCCTGGTTGCGCGCCAAGTGGTAAAATCCGCCCGCCACGGCGAAGTGCGATCGGGAACAGGACCGCCCTGAGCGGCGCGCTGGTGGTGCGGCGGATGCGGACGTTGGGTCCCCACATCGATGCAAGGGCGAACGTGAGTTCGCCCTTTTTGCTCCCGGATCGGATGTGCCGGAGAAACCGGCCGCCTGACCAGGCTTTACTGGAAGCTGATCATGTTCGATTTCGTCTACAAGCAAAAACGCCTCGTGCAAGTCGTGCTGGCGCTGATCACGCTGCCGTTCGCATTCTTCGGCGTCGACTATTACTTCAGGGGAACCTCCTCGGCGGGCGAAGTGGCGCGCGTCGGCGGCGACAAGATCACTCCGGCGGAGTTCGCCAATGCGATCCGCGACCAGCAGGACCGGATGCGACAGTCGCTGGGCGCGAACTATGACCCGGCGGTATTCGACAATCCCGAAGTGCGTTACGCGACGCTCGAGCAGCTGATCAGCCAGCGGCTGCTCGACGATCAGGCGCGCCGCGACCGGCTCCGCGTCTCCGACGAGCAGGTCCGTCAGTACATCAGCGAGATTCCTGCGTTCCAGGTCGATGGAAAATTCTCGCCCGAGCGCTACCAGCAGCTGCTGGCGATGCAGAGCCCGCCGAAATCCTCGCCGGAGTTCGTCAACGACGTACGGCGGGCGCTGATCCAGACCCCGCTGCAGGAGCCGATCGCCGGAGCCAGCATCGTCGCCAAGAGCAACGTCGAGCGCTACCTCGGGCTGGTCGATCAGAAGCGCGAGGTCGCGTATGCAGCGATCGGGTCCGACGCTTTTCGCAAGGACGTGAAAGTCGATGACGCGGCAATCAAGGCCTACTACGACGCCAACCAGTCAGTGTTCCAGACGCCTGAACAGGCGAAAATCGAGTACGTCTCGCTGACGCCGGATTCTCTCGGCACGCAAGCCAATATCGATCCTGCTGCGGTCCGCAAGCAATACGACGAGAACCTGAAGCAGTACGCCAAGGCGGAAGAGCGGCAGGCCAGCCACATCCTGATCGCCGTCAAGCCGGACGCCAAGGACGATGAAAAGGCAGCGGCGAAAAAGAAAGCCGAGGATCTCGCGGCCCAGGCGCGCCGTACGCCCGCGAAGTTCGCCGAGCTTGCCAAGGAGAATTCGCAGGATCCGGGTTCGGCCGCGCAGGGCGGCGATCTCGGATTCATCGCGCACGACGGCTCGATGGCCAAACCATTCGAGGATGCGGTCTTTTCAGGCAAGGAGGGCGACATCATCGGGCCGGTGCAAACCGACTTTGGCTGGCATGTGATCAAGGTGACAGCCGTCAAGCCGGCAAAGACGCAGAGCTTCGAGGAGGTCAGGGGGCAGATCGAGCAGGACCTGAAGCGGCAGCAGGCGACGCGGAACTTCGTCGACGCCGCGAGTCAGTTCGAGAACCTGGTCTACGAGCAGGCGGAATCGCTGCAGCCGGTCGCCAAGGCGCTCAACCTGAAGGTGCAGACCAGCGACTGGTTGACGCGCGCGCAGTTGCAGCCGCTGGGCCAGAACAATCCCAAATTCGTGCAGGCGGTATTCAGTCCGGACTCGCTGCAGGCGAAGCGGAACACCGATGCCATCGAGGTCGCGCCGAACACGATGATGGCGGCGCGCGTGATCGACTACAAGCCTGCCGCGCCGCGCGCGCTCGACGAGGTCAAGGCCGACATACGCCGGCAACTCGAGCACACCGCGGCGAGCGAGCTTGCGCAGAAGGTCGGCAGGGAAAAGCTCGCGTTGCTCCAACAAGGCAAGGATGCCGGGCTCGTGTTCGGCAGACCGGTCACGCTGGCTCGAAACCAGGCGCAGCCGGGATTCCAGACCGAGGCGCTGGCTCGAATCTTTCAGGGCGATCCGGCCAAGCTTCCCGAATACGTCGGCATGCCCGCACCCGACGGCGGCTTCGCCATCTATAAGATCGTTCAGGTCATCGCAGCGCCCGCGCCGGATGCGGCGCGCCTGTCGGCGTTCTCCGCGCGCGTCGGCGAGCAGCTCGGTCGTGAGCTCTTCGCGGCCAACCTCGCGAGCCTCAAGGCGAAGGCCGAGGTCAAGATCAATCAGGCCGCTCTGGAGAAGGACTCGCGTTCCGGCGAGGCCCCGGCCCCTGCCGCTCCCTCGCCTCCGGCACGCCGTCGCTGACGCGGGTACCGGGCGAGAGGGAGAGCGGCGCGAGGGCCTGGCGCTGCGTCAGCTCGTCGGGGCCGCCGGCGCCGGCGCGCAGTTCAGATCGCGCATCATCTTTTCGTTGTCGGCGATCGCTTTCTGCCGCTCGGCAGGCTCGAAAAATACCTTTTCGCCCTTTTCGTTGTAGCGATACACGTTGACATCCTCGCGCAGCGTCCGGATTCGGCCGCGCGCCTGCGCGCACATGTCGCCTTTCTTCTTCGCGTCGGCCTGCTCCTTGTCGGACTTCGCCTCGGCGTCGGCGCGATCCTGCTGGCGCTTTTTGATTTCGGCATCCTTGGCGGCCATGCTGCGCACGGCGTTGGGATCGGCTGGCGCGATGCCGGGATTGACTCTTTCCGCCTTGGCGCTTGCCGGCGGCTGATCGCCGTAAACGACGCGCCCGTTCTCATCGGTCCACTTGTACAGGACCGCCTGGGCGCTCGCCGCCGCCAGCACTATCGCAACGGTGCACAAAGCGGTGAACCACAGCGACTTTCGCAACTTCATCCAGTTTCCCCGGAAAACGAGAACCGGCACAAGGTAATGCCATTCTCTCCCCAGCGTCAACCCGCAGCAGTCCAACGGTCGCTTCAGCCGTTTACCGGGCATGACGAGGCGCGTATAATCCGCTTTTGCGCATAGGAGAAAAGGTGATTATGCGTGTCGTTCAAAAAGCCCTCACCTTTGACGACGTTCTGCTGCTCCCTGCCCATTCTTCCGTCGTTCCCCGCGACGTCAGTCTCCAGACCCGCCTTACCAAGACCATTTCGCTGAACATCCCGCTGCTGTCGGCAGCGATGGATACCGTGACCGAAGCCGGCCTTGCCATCGCCATGGCGCAGGAGGGAGGCTTGGGTGTCGTGCACAAGAACATGTCGCCGAGGGCACAGGCGGCGCACGTCGCCAAGGTCAAGCGCTTCGAAAGCGGCGTGGTCAAGGACCCGATCACCGTCCCGCCGACGATGTCGGTGCGCGAAGTGCTGGCGTTGACGCGACAACACAAAATCTCCGGCCTGCCCGTCGTCGACGGCAAGAAAGTCGTCGGTATCGTCACCAACCGCGATCTGCGGTTCGAAACCAATCTGGACCAGCCGGTCGCCAAGATCATGACCCAGGGCGACCGCCTGGTCACCGTGCCGGAAGGCACCGAGCTCGAGCTCGCGAAGACGCTGATGCACCAGCACCGGCTGGAGCGCGTACTCGTCGTCAACGACAAGTTCGAGCTCCGCGGGCTGATCACCGTCAAGGACATCCTCAAATCGACCGAGCATCCGAACGCCTGCAAGGACGATCTCGGCCAGCTCCGCGTCGGCGCCGCTGTCGGCACGGCTGGAGACACCGATGAGCGCGTCGAAGCCCTGATCGCTGCGGGCGTCGACGTAATCGTGGTCGATACTTCGCACGGCCATTCGCAGGGCGTGCTCGATCGGGTGCGCGACGTCAAACGGCGTTATCCGAAGGTGCAGGTCATCGGCGGCAATGTGGCGACGGCGGGCGGCGCCCGGGCGCTGGCTGACCAGGGCGCGGATGCGATCAAGGTCGGCATCGGTCCCGGTTCGATATGCACGACGCGGATTGTCGCCGGTGTCGGCGTGCCGCAGATTTCCGCCATTCTCAATGCCATCGACGGCGTCGCGGCGCTCGGCATCCCACTGATCGCCGACGGCGGCATTCGCTATTCGGGCGATATCGCCAAGGCGCTCGCCGCCGGCGCCTCGTGCGTGATGCTGGGTAGCCTGTTCGCTGGCACCGAAGAGTCACCGGGAGAGACCGAGCTCTTTCAGGGGCGCTCGTACAAGAGCTACCGCGGCATGGGATCGCTGGGAGCGATGCAGCAGGGCTCGAGCGACCGCTATTTCCAGGATTCGGAAGGCGAAGGCGCCGCCGAAAAACTGGTCCCCGAAGGCATCGAAGGGCGGGTGCCGTACAAGGGCTCTATCGCCGCGGTCGTTCACCAATTGATGGGCGGGGTTCGCGCCGCGATGGGCTATTGCGGCTGTGCGACCATCGACGCTTTGCGCACGCGCGCCGAGTTCGTCGAGATTACCTCGGCCGGCATCCGCGAATCGCACGTGCACGATGTACAGATCACCAAGGAAGCACCGAACTATCGCGCCGATTAGCGGGCGGCGGGCGGGGAGAAGGACGGCGATTGGTCAAGCGAGTTAAGCCTGCCGGCAGGCAGGCCGGGATGCCCTTTATCCTCGTCGTTGTCTTCATCGACGTGCTGGGCATCGGCATCGCCCTTCCGGTCATCCCGATGCTGGTCGGCCTGTACACGCCCAGCCGCGAGCTGCAGGCGTATTGGTATGGCCTGCTGGTCGTCGCCTATGGCGTCATGCAGTTCTTCTGTGCGCCGCTGCTGGGCGCGCTTTCCGATCGCTTCGGCCGGCGACCGATCCTGCTCTGGTCGCTGCTGGGGCTCGGCGTTCATTTTCTGTTGCTGGGCCTGGCGCCATCGCTGCCGCTGATGCTGTTAGCACGCATCATCGGCGGCACCGCCGGTGCGAGTTTTTCGGTGGCCAGTGCCTATGCCTCGGATGTCACGCCTCCTGAGCGGCGCGCCAAGAGCTTCGGCATGATCGGCGCGGCATTCGGCCTTGGATTCATCGTCGGCCCGATGGTGGGGGGCTTGCTCGGCGGCGTCGACCTGCACCTGCCGTTCTTCGCCGCCGGCGCGCTGTCGCTGATCAATGCGATCTACGGGTACCTGGTGGTGCCCGAATCGCTGCCGCGCAGTCGCCGCGCGCCGTTCGCGCTCGCTCGGGCCAACCCGTTCGCGGCGCTGCTGGCACTGGCCCGACACCGCGAGATCGGCAGACTGGTCGCCGTGTTCGCGCTGATCGTGCTGGCGCAGCTGATACTGCAGACGACCTGGGTGCTATACACGCATTTTCGCTTCGGCTGGGGACCGCGCGAGAACGGCTTCGCCCTGTTCTGCGTCGGCCTGGTGGCGGCGATCGTGCAGGGCGGACTGCTCAGTCCGTTGCTGCGGCGGCTCGGCGACGTGCGGCTGGTGCTGCTGGGGCTGACCACCGGAACGTGCGCGTACCTGGCCTATGGCCTGGCGCAACAAGGCTGGATGATGTACGCGATCATCGTCGCCAACTTTCTGTCGTTCGCCGCCGGGCCGGCGCTGCAGGGCATCGTCTCGAACGCCGTCGATCCGACCGAGCAGGGCGTCACGATGGGCGCGCTCAATTCAATCAACAGCATCATGTTCGTCGTCGCGCCGTTGATCGGCGCGCCGCTGCTTGCGCTGGTCAGCGAGATGCCGCCGTCGGACTGGCGCATCGGCGCGACATTCTACGTCAGCGCAGCGCTGCAACTCGTGGCCATGCTGATGGCGCGACGACATTTCGAGGCGCGCCGTATCGCCGCCGCAACATGAGCGCATCCATGCACTGCAAGATCCTGATCCTGGATTTCGGCGCCCAATACACGCAGCTGATCGCGCGGCGCGTGCGCGAGCTCAATACCTACTGCGAGATCCATCCGTACGATGTGCCGCCTTCGTTCATTGCCGAGTTTGCGCCGGCCGGCATTGTTCTTTCCGGCGGCCCGGAGAGCGTGACTGCCGGAGACACGCCGCGTGCCCCGGGGCCGGTATGGACGGCCGGGGTGCCGGTGCTGGGCATTTGCTACGGCATGCAGACGATGGCGGCACAATTGGGCGGCACGGTCGAGAACGGGCGGACGCGGGAATTCGGCTACGCCGCGGTGCGGGCGCGCGGACATGGCCGGTTGCTCGAGGGCATCCAGGACCGCAGCGGAGCCGACGGGCAGGGCCTCCTCGACGTATGGATGAGTCACGGCGACAAGGTGATCTCCATGCCGCCGGGCTTCGCGTTGATGGCGAGCAACGAGGCGACGCCGATCGCCGCGATGATGGACGAATCGCGTCGCTTCTACGGCGTGCAGTTCCACCCGGAAGTCACGCACACCCGGCAAGGCAAGACGATCCTGCAGCGGTTCGTGCGCGACATTTGCGGCTGCCTCGGCGACTGGACGATGCCGGCCTACGTCGACGAAGCGATCGCGAAGATCCGCGCGCAGGTCGGTGACGACGAGGTCATCCTGGGCCTTTCCGGTGGAGTCGATTCGTCAGTCGCAGCCGCGCTGATCCATCGCGCGATCGGCCCGCGGCTGACCTGCATATTCGTCGACACCGGGCTGCTGCGCGAAGGCGAGGCAGCGCAGGTGATGGCGACTTTCGCCGAGCATCTGGGCGTGCGCGTCGACATGGTCGATGCCAGCGAAGCCTTCTTGCGCGAGCTCGCCGAGGTTGTTGACCCCGAGCAGAAACGCAAGATCATCGGCCGCGAGTTCGTGCACGTTTTCCAGGCGGAAGCCGCCAAGCTACGGACCGGAGGAATTGCGGCCAAGTGGCTGGCGCAGGGGACCATCTATCCGGATGTGATCGAATCCGCCGGTGCGAAGACCGGCAAGGCGCATACGATCAAATCGCATCACAACGTCGGCGGCCTCCCCGAAACGCTGCATCTGAAGCTGCTCGAGCCGCTGCGCGAGCTCTTCAAGGACGAAGTGCGCGAGCTTGGCCTGGCCCTCGGCCTGCCGCGCGCGATGGTGTTCCGCCACCCGTTTCCTGGCCCCGGCCTCGGTGTGCGCATCCTGGGCGAGGTCAAGCGCGAATACGCCGATCTGCTGCGCCGCGCCGATGCGATTTTCATCGACGAGCTGCGCGAAGCGGGGTGGTACGATCGTGTCGCGCAGGCGTTCGCGGTGTTTCTGCCGGTCCGTTCGGTCGGGGTGATGGGCGACGGACGCACCTACGAGCACGTCGTGGCGCTGCGCGCAGTCGAGACGACCGACTTCATGACCGCCCACTGGGCGCCGCTGCCGCACGAGCTGCTGGCGCGGGTGTCGAACCGGATCACCAACGAAGTTCGCGGCATCAACCGCGTCGTCTACGACATCTCCGGCAAACCGCCGGCAACGATCGAATGGGAGTAAAGGCCGACCCGATGAAACGCGAGAATTTCTCCACCGGCACGCGCTGGGAACCGCTGGTCGGCTATTCGCGCGCGGTGCGCGTAGGGAACCGCGTATTCGTGTCCGGAACGACGGCGACGGGCCCGGACGGCGCGATCGTCGGCAAGGGAGACATGTACGCGCAGGCGCGGCAGGCGATCGCCAACATCGAACGCGCGCTCGGCACGGCCGGGGCTTGCCTCGGCGACGTCGTGCGCACGCGGATGTACGTCACCGACATCGCGCAGTGGGAGGCGGTCGGCCGTGCGCACGGCGAAGCCTTCCGGGACATCCGTCCAGCCACGGCGATGGTCGAGGTCCGGCGGCTGATCGACGCCGACATGCTGGTCGAGATCGAGGCCGACGCCGTCATCGCCGACGCTGCCGGCCCGGTGGGGTGAGCACGATGGCCGGCCCGCGGCGCGATGCCGCGCCGTCGTCCACGGTGCGCGCGGCCGATCCGGTAGCAAGGTGGATGGCGGAGGCGCTTGCGCTCGCGCGAGCGGCGCAGGCGCGGGGCGAAGTGCCGGTCGGCGCGATAGTGGTCAGCGAGGGCACGATCGTCGGACGCGGCGGCAACGCTCCGATCGCGGAGAACGATCCGACCGCGCACGCCGAGATCGCCGCGCTGCGCGAGGCAGCACACGCACTCGGCAACTACCGGCTTCCGGGCTGCGAGCTGTATGTGACGATCGAGCCTTGCGCCATGTGCGCCGGCGCGATCATGCACGCACGCATTCGCCGGCTGGTGTTCGGCGCGCCCGATCCGAAGACCGGCGCGTGCGGGAGCGTCGTCGATCTGTTCGCTGAGCCGCGGCTCAATCACCACACGACGGTCACCGGCGGCGTCGCGGCCGAGGCCTGCGCCGCGCTGCTTTCGGATTTTTTCGCATCGCGGCGGCAGGACGCGCGCGGATGAAGTCGCCCACCTACGGCATCGGCCTGTACGCGCCGGCCGGCTTTGTGGCCGAGCCCGAAGCCATATCGCGCGCGACCGAACGCCTCGAGGCGCTCGGCCACCGCGTCATCGTCGACCCGACGGCATCGAATCGCTGGCAGCGTTTTTCGGCGTCAGACGACGAGCGGCTGGCCGCGGTCATGCGCATGGCGTCGGATCCGCGCGTCGATCTGGCTGTCGCCGTGCGCGGCGGCTACGGGTGGTCGCGGCTGCTGGACCGGATCGATTTCGATGTGATTGCCGCGTCGAAGACGCGCTGGCTCGGCCACAGCGACTTCACTGCATTTCAGCTTGCGGCGTGGACGCACGCCAGGATGGTCAGCTTCGCCGGACCGATGGCAGCCTACGATTTCGGTGCACTCGAGCCGTCCTCGTTCACGAACGATCATTGCTGGGCGCTCCTCGCGGGCGCGAGCTACGAGATCGAATTGCCGCTGGAGGGGCCTGCGGATTTCTCTGCGAGCGGAACGCTATGGGGCGGCAACCTGGCGATGGTCGCGCACCTGGTGGGCACGTCGCACTTTCCGACGATTGCCGGCGGCATCCTGATGCTCGAGGACATCGGCGAGCAGCCCTACCGGATCGAGCGGATGCTCTATCAATTGCATTTCGCCGGCGTGCTCGGGCAGCAGCGCGCGATCCTGCTCGGCAGCTTCAACGGATTCGAGGCCTCGCCGAACGACAACGGCTACGACCTGGCGGCGGCGATCGCACACGCGCGGGCGCGCTTCGGCGTGCCGATCTACGCCGGCCTGCCGTTCGGCCACTGCCGCGACAAGCTGACTTTGCCCTTCGGCGGACACGCCGAGCTCGAAGTTACCGGCGGTACCACCAGGCTCCGGCTGTCCGGCTACGGGGCGGCGCCGCGGCAGGGGTCGCGCGCGCTTTAGCCGGCCGAGGCGACCCGAAAGTCCAACGCGACTTCTCCTGTGGCGCGCCCAGCGGCGTCGAAGCTGCGCTCGATGAAGCGCGCGCTATCGTCCCGCGCGATCAGCAGGACGGTCGACGAGCGCGTTCCGTACTCCGGGCTGACGATGAACGGCGACGAGAGCAAGCTTTCCCATTGCGGCGAAACGCCGGTCGCAGGCAGGTTGGCATCGCCTGCGGGCTGGCGATCGGCAAGGAGCGCGAACAGAGTCTGGACCGGCGGGTCGTCGTCGGCGAGCCATGCGGCCAGGCGCGTCTTGCTGCGCAGCAACTTCGGCCAGGGGGTGTCGAGCAGGTGATTCGACAAACCGTGGATGCCGGCGCCGAGCGAGAGCGCACCGCTGGCGCGGTTGGACGCGAACGCGACGTCGCTGTCGTCGCCGACCAGCAGGTTGAAGCCGTGATAGCGACCGCCGTCGGGAAGCAGCGCCGCACTCGAGCGCAGCGGCGACGCGACGTCGCACAGCACGCGCATTACTAGCTGGCCCCGCGAGGGCGCGTAGGGGTCGCGAGGTATACCCTCGCGAAAGTTGGTGATCAGCGCCCAGCGTCCGCTTCGCGTGACGCCGAACCAGCTGCCGCCGGCGACGAGGTCGCGGCCCGCCAGGACGCCTTGGTCCCACCAATGCGCCGGCTCCGCTGCGCGGGCATGGAATTCGTCGCGGTTGGCCGCGATCACGCATCGGTATTTCGGATGCGCAGCGAGCGCGAGCAGCGCCAGGCACATTTCAAGCCCGGCGGGCGCAAGATCGAACGCAGGCGCGATTCATCCGGCGCCGATATTGGCAACGAAGCGCTCGATCTTCCGCGTCGATCCCGGCGCCAGAAACTGCGAAAACCGGTGGGTATCGAGCAGGTCCGCCAGCATCACCTCGAAGCGAGCCGGATCGTGGACGCTCTCGTAGACTTCCATCCACAGCATCGGCTCGTCCTGACGCTGCAGCAGCCGGCCGGTGACGCCAGCGCGCTCCTCGATACTGGCGAGCACCGCGGCGATCGTTTCGCGCGCGGCGGCCGCGCGCGCGGGGTCGACCCGGTAATAGACATAACAATGAACCGGTCTGGCGATCATGCGATGCGACCGCGCGGCGCCACAGGCGCCGGCACCTCGTAGGGAAGCGCTGCGAGGCGCAGAGACGCGCCGCCGGAAGCGGCAAGATGCACGTCGCCGCTTTCGGCGGCCGCGAGCTGCAGCACAGCCAGCACGTCGCTGCCGCCATCGGGTGAGGCGGCCGCGTTGACGATCGTGCCGCACGCCTGCTCGCCGAACGTCGCGCTGTACAAGCGCTCGCCCGCGGCCGGCGGTGCGCCATCGAGATGCGCGAGCGCGAGCCGCTCCTTCAGGCGTCCCAGATACTGCGTGCGGGCGACGATCTCCTGGCCGGCGTAGCAACCTTTCTGAAAACTGATTCCGCCCAGCGCGTCCCAGTTGGCGGCCTGCGGCACGAACAAGTCGGAGGTGGGCGCAGTGATGACTGGAACACCGGCGCGTATGGTCAACCATTGCCACGCCGCGAAGCCCGCGGTGCGGCATACCGAGGCCAGGCGTTCCCAGCACGCCTCGGCAGCATCGGGCGCGACGGTGATGACATAGCGCGGTCCGGGGAGTGCCGCGACAAGCCGATCGTCGAACGACGCGACAGCGCCGACGGCAGGAGCTGCGCCCAGTGCCCTGCGGACCGCGTCGCCGGCGTCAGGCCCGCCGATGCCCAAGCGGACGCTCTCGCTGCTCGCATCGCTTACAGTGACGCGCGAGCGCAGGACGAACATGCGAAGACGCTTGGCAATGGCTTCGCTCAAACTCTCCGGCAACAGCAGCTCGAAAATCGATTCACCGCTGCGCCGGATCAGGAAATTGGCCAGCATCCGCCCCTTGGGCGAGCACCACGCGCCGTATTGGGCTTCGCCCGGGCCGAGCGCGGCAACATCATCGGTAAATTGCCCCTGCAGAAACCCTGCCGCATCCGGCCCCGCAATGCGCAAAACCGACAATGCGGACAGGTCGCAAACGACCGCGGCGTCTCGCGCGGCAACGAGCTCGGCGGCTGGCGCGCCGAACGAGGCTACGCCGCCGCGGTCGAAGCTTGCGCCATGCGCGGCGAGGTAATCGGACCAGGATGGATTCATCGGGGGCATCTGGGTGTACTTTCCGTCCGGGCGTGCCGGCGGGCCAGGGACCGCGCCGGCGCCGTGCTGGCGGAGGCTGACAAAAGCGTGTTAAAATCGAACGTTAGCCTGGATGGCAGCTTTCGAATCCGGTCGGGTACGCAAAGGCGGCGTACGGCGCGGCTTCAATCCAGGCAATTCGCAGATCCGCACCATCAGGGTGCCTGTCGTGCCAAGCACACGGGCCCAGTCGCGGATCGAGGCTCAACCCTGATAAAGGAGTGTAGTAATGTCGGTCACGATGCGTCAAATGCTGGAAGCCGGCGTCCATTTCGGCCACCAGACCCGCTACTGGAATCCGAAGATGGCCGAGTTCATCTTCGGCCAGCGCAACAAGATTCACATCGTCAATCTCGAAAAGACGATGGCGATGTACCAGGAGGCGATGAAATACGTCCGCCAACTGGCCAGCAACCGCGGCACCATCCTGTTTGTCGGCACCAAGCGCCAGGCGCGAGAAATCGTCGCCGAGGAGGCTCAGCGTGCCGGCATGCCCTTTGTCGACCACCGCTGGCTCGGCGGCATGCTCACCAACTTCAAGACCGTCAAGGCGTCGATCAAGCGCCTGAAGGACCTCGAAGCGATGGGCCAGGACGGGACCTTCGAGAAGATGAGCAAGCGCGAAGCGCTTACGCTGCAGCGCGAGATGGACAAGCTGAACCGCAGCCTCGGCGGCATCAAGGAGATGACCGCGCTGCCCGATGCGCTGTTCATCATCGACGTCGGCTATCAGAAAATCGCGGTGACCGAGGCTAACAAGCTGTCGATTCCGATCATCGGCGTCGTCGATACCAACCATTCGCCCGAAGGCATCGCGTACGTCATTCCCGGCAATGACGACTCGAGCCGTGCGATTCGCCTGTACGCCCGCGGCGTCGCCGACGCGATTCTCGAAGGGCGCAGCCAGGTAATCCAGGAGATCGTCCAGACCGAGGAATTCGTCGAGATTTCCGGCGACGAAGCACGGAGCTAAGCGCAGCGAAAGGGGGCGGCGCCCCCTTTTGTTTAGGTGTCACGCCGGCGCGCATGAGCAATCTGCGGCCGACGACCAGAAGGATGTGGAGCGGACAAGCATGGCGGAAGTAAGTGCGAGCAAGGTGATGGAGCTGCGCGGGCGCACCGGCCTGGGCATGATGGAATGCAAGAAGGCGCTGCTGGAAACCGGCGGCGATATGGCGAAGGCCGAGGATCTGCTCAGGATCAAGAGCGGGGCGAAGGCGTCGAAGGCTGCCGATCGGGTTGCGGCGGAAGGCGTCATCGGCGCGATGATCGCGGCCGACGGCAAGACCGGCGCGCTGCTCGAGCTCAACTGCGAGACCGATTTTGTCGCGCGCAACGCCGATTTCATCGCGTTCGCGGGCAAACTGGCTGCGCTCGTCGTCGAAAAGAATCCGGCTGGCGTCGCCGCGTTGCTCGCACTTCCGCTAGGCGATGGCACGGTCGAATCGGCGCGGCAGGCGCTGGTGCAGAAGCTCGGCGAGAACATTTCGGTGCGGCGCTTCTCCCGCGTCGCGACGCCAGCGCGGCTGGCGCAATACCTCCACGGCGGCCGCATCGGCGTGATGGTCGAGATCGAGGGCGGTGACGAGAAGACCGGCAAGGACGTAGCGATGCATATCGCCGCGAGTGTCGCCAACGTGCGGCCGGTGTGCGTTTCGCGTGATCAGGTTCCGGCCGAGCTGATCGACAAGGAACGCGCGATCTACAGCGCGCAAGCAGCCGATAGCGGCAAGCCGGCCGAGATCGTGGCGAAAATGGTCGAAGGCCGGATCAACAAATACCTGGCCGAGGTAACCTTGCTCGGCCAGCCGTTCGCGATTGACACCGAGCAGACGGTCGAAAAGTATCTGAAGTCGAAGGGCGCGACCGTCCGGGGTTTCACGCTCTATGTCGTCGGCGAGGGCATCGAAAGAAAAAAAGATGATTTCGCCGCGGAAGTAGCGGCGATGGCCAAGGCCTGAGCAATCATTGCGGAGGACGAACCTGCCATGACACCGCAAAACATCGCGCCTGTGTCCAACGTGGCGCCGCTGCCGCGCACTGAGCCGGCGTACAAGCGCATCCTGCTCAAGCTTTCCGGCGAAGCGCTGATGGGGAACGATCCCTATGGCATCAATCGCGAGGTCATCGACCGGATCGTTGCCGAAATAGGCGAGGTGGTCCGGCTGGGCGTGCAGGTCGCGGTCGTGATCGGCGGCGGCAACATTTTCCGCGGCGTGGCTCCGGGAGCGGCGGGCATGGACCGCGCCACCGCCGACTACATGGGCATGCTGGCCACGCTGATGAACGCGCTGGCGCTGCAGGACGCGATGCGCCGCGCCGGGTTGGTGTCGCGCGTGCAGTCGGCGTTGTCGATCGAACAGGTCGCCGAGCCGTACATCCGCGGCAAGGCTCTGCGCTATCTGGAAGAAAACAAGATCGTCATATTCGCTGCCGGTACCGGCAACCCTTTCTTCACCACCGATACCGCAGCCGCATTGCGCGGCCGCGAGATGGGTGTCGACATCGTGCTCAAGGCTACCAAGGTGGACGGCGTCTACACTGCGGATCCGAACAAGGACCAGTCGGCGCGGCGCTATCCGACACTGACTTTCGACGAGGCGATCGTCAAGAACCTGAAGGTGATGGACGCCACCGCGCTTGCGCTCTGCCGCGACCAGAACATGCTGCTCAAGGTATTCAGCATCTTCGCGCCTGGTGCGCTCAAGCGCGTGGTAATGGGCGAGGACGAAGGCACGCTGGTGCATTGCTAGCACTGTGGTCCGTGCGGTCCCTGAACAAGACCGCACGCTGCGCGCGATCGCGGATTCGCGCAACAGGACGCTGGCCGCGTGCAACCGATTCGGCAAGGAGCTCCCAATGATCGCTGACGTAAAGAAGGCCGCCGAGCAGAAAATGCAAAAATCGGTCGAAGCCCTGAAGACCGACCTGGGCAAGGTCAGGACCGGCCGCGCACACACCGGCCTGCTCGATCACATCAAGGTCGACTACTACGGCACGATGATGCCGATCAACCAGGTCGCGAATGTGACCTTGGCCGACGCGCATACGATCACTGTGCAGCCTTGGGAAAAAAAGATGGTTCACCCGGTCGAGAAAGCGATTCGCGATTCCGACCTCGGTCTCAATCCGGCGACCAGCGGCGACCTCATCCGGGTGCCGATGCCGGCGCTTACCGAGGAGCGGCGCAAGGAGCTGATCAAGGTGGTGCATCGGGAAGCGGAGAATGCACGCGTCGCCGTTCGCAACATCCGTCGCGATGCGATCAGCCATCTGAAGGATTTGCTCAAGGCGAAGTCGGTTGCCGAGGATGACGAGCGCCGCGCGCAGGACGACGTGCAGAAGCTAACCGACCGGTATATCGCCGACGTCGACAAGCTGCTGCACGCGAAGGAAGCCGATCTGATGGCGGTGTGATCGCAACCTTGTTTACCAGCTCGACTCGCGAAGTTCCGGAAGTGCGCGCCGTGCCGCGCCACATCGCCATCATCATGGACGGCAATGGTCGCTGGGCCAAGCAGCGAATGCTGCCGCGCGTCGCTGGCCACCGCAAAGGCGTCGAGGCCGTGCGGGCGACGGTCCGCGGCTGCATCGAGCAGGGGGTCGAGTACCTGACGCTTTTCGCGTTCTCCAGCGAGAACTGGCGCCGTCCCGCCGACGAAGTGTCGATCCTGATGCAGCTGTTCCTGCGTGCGCTGGAACAGGAAGTCGCCAAGCTCGACGACAACGACATACGGTTCAAGGTGATCGGCGACATTTCGCGATTCGAGCCAAAGATACGCGAGCTGATCGCCGCCGGAGAGGCCGTGACCGAAGGCAACTCGCGTTTGACGCTGACGGTTGCCGCCAACTACGGCGGGCGCTGGGACGTGGCGCAGGCGGTGCAGAAGCTGCTGGCTACCGAGCCGGGCGCGCTGCGCGGCTTCGCGCCCGAGGCGCTGGAACCGTATTTATCGATGGCCTACGCGCCGGAGCCGGACCTGTTCATACGCACCGGCGGCGAGCAACGCATATCGAATTTCTTGTTGTGGCAGCTCGCCTACACCGAATTCTTCTTTACCGACATGCTGTGGCCCGATTTCGATGCCGAAGCGCTGTGCGCGGCGATCGATTCCTATCGGCAGCGCGAGCGTCGGTTTGGACGGACCAGCGAGCAACTGCAAGCTGTGCGCGATTGAGCCGGGTGCTGAAGACCCGCATCATCACCGCGCTGGTCCTGATTCCGCTGACGCTCGCCGCGCTGTTCGGGCTCCCGCCGCGCGCCTGGGGTGCAGTGACGCTCGCCGTCGTCGTCGTCGCGGCAGCCGAATGGGCGGAACTCGCCGCGCTCGAGAGGCGCGGCTGGCTGTTTTTCGTCGGCACGACGCTTTTCGCCGGGTGCGTGCTGCTGCTCGATCCCGCCGCGGGCTTCACGTCGGAGCGCGGCTGGCCGGCGCCGATGGTGTCGTGGATTTGCGGCGCTGCTACCGTGTTCTGGTTGCTGGTCGCGCCGGCGTGGTTGGTCTCGGGACGGCGCATGACATCGCGGCCTGTGCTCGCGATCGTCGGCTGGCTGGTGCTGATCGCGACCTGGGTGGCGGTGGTCGCTCTGCAGACGCGCTCGCCGGGCGTGCTGCTGGCGATGATGGCGATCGTGTGGATTGCCGATACCGCTGCCTACTTTACCGGCCGGCGTTTCGGCCGCAGGAAGCTCGCACCGTCGATCAGTCCCGGCAAGACCTGGGAGGGCGTCTATGGTGCGCTCGCTGCGGTGGCGATCTACGCGTTGCTGCTGCTCCCGCTCGCGGCGCCAGCCGGCTCCACGCGGCCGCTCGACGCGATTGCTGCGGCGATCTGGGTCGCTCTGGCGCTGCTGTTGACGGGACTGTCGATCATCGGCGACCTGTTCGAATCGCAGTTGAAACGTCAGCGCGGTGTCAAGGATAGTGGGGCCATTCTGCCTGGCCACGGTGGCGTGCTCGATCGAATCGATGCGCTGACCGCCGCCATGCCGCCTGCTGCGTTGATTGCGCACCACCTGCTCAGATGATCGCTCCCATGCCCGCGCGGAGCATCGCCATTCTCGGCGCCACGGGATCCATCGGCGCCTCGGCGCTCGACGTCATCGCCCGGCATCCTGAGCGCTTCGAAGTGATGGCGTTGACCGCCAACCGGCAGTGGAAAGCGCTGTTCGAGTTGGTCTGCCGCTTCAAGCCCCGCTACGCCGCGATGCTCGATATTCAGGCCGCAAACGAGCTCGAGGGCGCGCTCCGAGCTGCGGGTCAGGCGACAATAGTCCTTGCCGGCCGCGACGGGCTGTGCACTATCGCGGCCTTGCCAGAAGCCGACACGGTGATCGCAGCGATCGTCGGCGCCACCGGCCTCGAGCCGACGCTCGCGGCGGCAAAGAGCGGCAAGCGCATCCTTCTCGCGAACAAGGAAACGCTGGTGCTCGCCGGCAAACTGTTCATCGCTGCGCTGCGCGACGGCGGGTCGACCCTGCTGCCGATCGACAGCGAGCACAACGCCATCTTCCAATGCCTGCCATCCGACCCGGCCTGCGGCGGGCCAGCGCGCGGCGTGCGGCGCATCCTGCTTACCGCATCAGGCGGGCCGTTCCGCAGCACGCCGTACAACGAGCTGTCCGGAGTCACGCCTGAGCAGGCTTGCGCGCATCCGACCTGGCGCATGGGCCGCAAGATATCGGTCGATTCGGCCACGATGATGAACAAGGGCCTCGAGGTGATCGAGGCCCGCTGGTTGTTCGGCCTGCCGCCCGAAGCGATCGACGTCGTCATTCACCCGCAGAGCATCGTGCATTCGCTGGTCGAGTATGTCGACGGCTCGGTCCTGGCCCAACTCGGGAATCCGGACATGCGCACGCCGATTGCGCAGGCGCTGGCGTGGCCGGATCGGATCGCTGCCGGTGTTGCGCCGCTCGACCTGGCGGCACTCGGTGCACTCGACTTCGCCGCGCCCGAAGCCGCGCGCTTCCCGTGCCTGGGCCTCGCCTACGATGCGCTTCGCGCCGACGGGACCGCGCCGGCCATGCTCAACGCGGCCAACGAAGTCGCCGTCGCCGCCTTCCTCGAACATCGCATCCGCTTCACGCAAATCGCGGCGGTATGCGAAGAAACGATGTCGCGGCTTGCGGCGCGGCCGCTGACGACGCTGGACGAGGCGCTCAATGCCGATCGCGAGGCTCGTGCTCTGACGCGGCAGTTGCTCGAGCTCGACCCGGTGCACACGCTCCCGGCATGATGCTGCTGCAGAAACTGCTGTTCTTTGCCGTGACGCTGGGAGTGCTCGTGGTTTTTCACGAGCTCGGCCATTACGTCGTGGCGCGGCTCGTCGGGGTCAAGGTGCTGCGCTTTTCGGTTGGATTCGGCCGCATTGTCTGGTCGCGTCGCCTCGGCCGGGACCGCACCGAGTGGGCGTTGTCGGCGGTGCCGCTGGGCGGCTACGTCAAGATGGTCGACGAACGCGAGGGCGAGGTCGCTCCCGCGGACCTGGGACGCGCATTCAATCGCCAGTCGGTGTGGCGACGAATCGCGATCGTCGCGGCCGGCCCGGTCGCCAATCTGCTTCTGGCGGTGCTGCTTTTCGCGGGCACCTACGTCGCCGGGATTCCCGGCGAACGCGCCATCCTGGCCGCGCCTCCGGCCGGCTCACCGGCGGCCGTCGCGGGCTTGGCCGCTTCCGATGAAGTCGTCGCGGTCAATGGCGAGCACGTTCTTTCGTGGCAGGACCTGCGCTGGCGCCTGCTCAAAGCGTCGGGGAACGACGACGCTACGGTCACCGTGGACCGATCGGGCATCAGGTCGCAGCACCTGCTGTCGCTGCAGAGCCTGCGCCGTGACGACTGGGAAGGCAATTTCGTCTCGGTGCTGGGGCTGAAGATCGATCTCGGCCCGCCGCGGGTCAACGATGTACTGCCCGGCCGGCCCGCCGCCGTGGCCGGATTGCGCGCCGGCGATGCGATTATCGCGATCGATGGTCAGGCTGTTCGGTCTCCCTCGGAGGTCGCGGCCATTACCAACGCCCATCCGGGAGAGCGCCTTGCCTTCACCGTGCTCCGCGACGGCGCATCGCAGGACATCGCTGTCGTCCCCGAGCCGAGCGATCAGGACGGAAAAAAGATCGGCCTCGCCGGCATGCGACTCGCGGTTGATCCCGCCGCGGTGGCGCAGATCGGAACGACGGTGCGCTATGGTCCCGCCGAGGCCGTCGTGCAGGGAGCGCGCAAGACTTGGGAACTTTCGCTGTTCACCGTGAAGATGCTCGGCCGAATCCTCACCGGCCAAGCGTCGCTGAAAAATGTCAGTGGGCCGTTGACGATGGCCGATTACGCGGGACAGTCGGCGCAGGCGGGCGTGCTGACGTTCATCGGTTATCTCGCATTGATCAGCATCAGCCTGGGCGTGCTCAATCTGCTGCCCGTTCCCTTACTCGATGGCGGACACTTGATGTATTATCTCGCCGAGATTGTCAAAGGCGGTCCGGTTCCCGACCGCGTGATCGAGGTCGGCCAGCGTATTGGCATGGCCGTACTGGCCATGCTGATGGCTTTGGCGCTTTTCAATGACCTGTCCCGACTCTTCTGAACCCCCCGCTTGCCGTCATCCGGCGCGCGCACGTCGCGCCGGCTCGAAACTGAAGGCGCTTTTGGCATTGTTCGCGGCGCTGTTCGCGCACGTCGCGCTGGCATTCGAGCCGTTTGTCGTCAAGGATATTCGCGTCGAGGGCGTGCAGCGCACCGAAGCGGGAACAGTGTTCAGCTACCTGCCGATCAAGGTCGGCGACCGTGTCGACGACGAGAAGGCCTCCGCCGCAGTCAAGGCCTTGTACGCGACCGGCTTTTTTCGCGACGTCCGCCTCGAATCCGAGAATGGCGTGCTTGTCGTCATCGTCCAGGAGCGGCCGACGATCAGCCAGATCGACATTGCCGGCACCAAGGAATTCGACAAGGACACACTGAAAAAGGCGCTGAAGGATATCGGCATCGCCGAGTCGCGGATATTCGACCGTTCGGCGCTGGAGCGCGCTGAGCAGGAATTCAAGCGTCAGTACATCAACCGCGGCTACTATGCGGTCAAGGTGACGACTACGGTCACGCCGCAGGAGCGCAATCGCGTCGCCATCAATTTCACCGTCGAGGAAGGCCAGCCCTCGAAGATCGCCAATATCAATATCGTCGGCGCCAGCGCCTTTCCGGAAAAGACGCTGACTAACGAGATGCAGCTGTCTACGCCGGGCTGGCTGACCTGGTACACGAAGAACGATCAATATTCGAAGCAGAAGCTGCAGGCCGACCTGGAAACACTGCGCAGCTACTACACCAACCGCGGCTATCTGGAGTTCGCCGTCGATTCGACCCAGGTATCGATCACGCCGGACAAGCAGGACATTTACATCACGATCAACATCACCGAGGGACCAAGGTACACGGTGTCGGACGTCCAGCTCGCCGGCGAGCTGCTGCTGCCTGAAGCCGAGTTGATGCGTCTGGTCCAGGTCCGTCCGGGCGACGTCTATTCGCGCGAAAAGCTCACCCAGTCGACCAAGGCGCTGTCCGACCGTCTGGGCAGCGACGGTTATGCGTTCGCCAACGTCAACGCGGTGCCCGACATCGACCGCGTCAAGCGGACGGCGGGATTCACCTTCTTCGTCGATCCGGGCCGTCGCGTCTATATCCGGCGCATCAACATCAGCGGCAACAGCAAGACGCGAGACGAGGTGATACGCCGCGAGTTGCGCCAGCTCGAAGGTGCCTGGTACGACGCCGCGCGCATCGAGCGATCGAAGGTCCGGATCCAGCGGCTCAACTTCTTCGAAGACGTCAACATCGAGACGCCCGCAGTTCCCGGAAGCCCGGACCAGGTCGATATCGAGGTCACGGTCACTGAGAAATCGACCGGCAACCTGCTGGCAGGGGTCGGCTACTCGAGCGCCGACGGCATCGTCCTGTCGGGATCGATCTCCCAGAACAACATTTTCGGCAGCGGCAACGCCCTGGCCTTTTCGATCAACAGCAGTCGAGTCAATCGTGCCATCGGGCTCAGCTTCACCGAGCCGTACTGGACCACCGATGGCGTCTCCGAACGCTGGAGCTCTACGACAAGAACGTCGATCCGTCGTCGCTGCCGATCGCACAGTACTCGTCGTCGACCTTTGGCGGTGCGGTTGGCTTCGGCGTGCCGATCACCGAAACCGACTCGATCAACTTCGGCGGCCGGGTCGAGCACACCAAGGTGACGCTGTTCGATCAGAGTCCCCCCTCGTATTTCCAGTTCGTCAAGGACTTCGGCACATCGACCAATAGCTACATCCTGACGGCCGGCTGGTCGCGCGATTCGCGCGACAGCATCCTGTTCCCCAGCCGAGGCGTGCTGCAGAGCCTTTTCGGCGAGCTCGCGTTGCCGATCGGGGACCTGACGTACTACAAGGTCAACTATCTGATCCAGTGGTTCACGCCGATGCCCTTGAACACCGTTCTGATGCTGCGCGGCGATTTCGGCTACGGCGGCGGCCTGGAGAACAAGACGCTTCCCTTTTTCAAGGCGTATTATGGCGGCGGGGTGGGATCGGTCCGCGGTTACGAGACGGCGTCGCTGGGCCCGCAGGATATCCAGGGCAACGTGATTGGCGGGCGGGAGAAGATCATAGCCAACGCCGAGCTGTTCTTTCCGCTGCCGGGCGCTAAGGCGAACGATCAGTCGGTCAGGTTGTCGGTGTTCACGGACGCAGGCATGATTCGCGACGCCGGCCTCCAGCCCGAGCTCGAATCGTTCCGCTATTCGGCGGGGGTCGGGGTCGCCTGGAACTCTCCGGTCGGACCGCTGAAGCTGAGCTACGCCTACCCGCTGAAGAAGAAGAAGGGAGACCGCATTCAGAACTTCCAGTTCCAGGTGGGTACGATATTCTAGTGTGGAGCGAGCGTAGACTGGAGATCGGCAGGACCTTCATCGCGCGACGGGATCCGGTGGGCGCCGCAAGATTTGCGCAGGAGAGAAAGTTGAAACATCGCATGCAGCAGTTGCTCATTTGTGCCGCGGGAGCGTTCCTCGCGGCCTCCCTTGCCGCTCCCGGCTTCGCCCAGGGCGCCGATTTCAAGATCGGCTTCGTCAACAGCGAACGGCTGTTTCGCGAAGCGGCGCCGGCGAAGCGCGCACAGACGAAGCTGGAAAAGGAATTCGCCGGCCGGGATGCCGAGATTCAGAAGCTCGGCAAGCAGGTGCGCGACCTGCAGGCGACGCTCGAAAAGGACGGGGTCACGATGGCCGAAAACGACCGCCGCGCCAAGGAGCGGGACCTCGCCAACATGAGCCGCGACCTGCAACGAATGCAGCGCGAATTCCGCGAGGACCTCAACCTGCGGCGCAACGAGGAGCTTACTGCCGTGCAGGAGCGCGCCAACAAGGTCATCCAGCAGATCGCGATCGATGAAAAGTTCGATCTCATCATTCAGGACCCGGTCATCTACGCCAGCCCGCGCATCGACGTCACTGAACGAGTGATCAAGGCGCTCGCCGACAAGTAGTCCCGCCAATCCGCGGCCGCCCAAAGCGCATGAGCAACAGTCAAGACGCTGGGGGCATCGCTCTGAAGTCGCTGGCCGAACCGGCGCGCGCCGAGCTCGTCGGCGACGGCGGCGTGCTTATCGATCGGGTCGCCACCCTCGACGGCGCCACCGCAGGGGCGATCGCCTTTCTGGCCAATCCGAGGTATCGCCATCAGCTGCAGTCGACAAGGGCGAGCGCCGTCATCATCGAGCCGCGCTTTGCGGCCGAGACCGCCTTGCCGAAGCTGGTTACTTCGAACCCGTATGCGGCCTATGCGCGCGTCGCGGCGCTTTTTCATCCGCCTCATCCGGTCGCCGCTGGCATACACCCGACCGCGATGGTTGCGGCGAGCGCCCGCGTCGCCGCCAGCGCGACGATCGGTCCCTGCGTCGTCATCGGCGATCGCGCGACCATCGGCGAACGGACATGGATTCATGCCGGCTGCGCGATCGGCGAGGATTGCAGCCTCGGGGACGACATCGTGCTGTATCCGCGAGTCGTCCTGTACGCGCGCACGGTCGTCGGCGCCCGCACGCTCATTCACAGCGGCGCCGTCCTGGGCGCCGACGGCTTCGGCATGGCCGATGAGGACGGAAAGTGGTTGAAAGTGCCTCAGGTCGGTCGGGTCGTCGTCGGTGCGGATGTCGAAATCGGGGCCAACACTACGATCGACCGGGGCACTATCGACGACACAGTCATCGAAGACGACGTCAAGCTCGACAATCAGATCCAGATCGGGCACAACTGCCGCATCGGCGCACACACTGCGATTGCCGGCTGCGTCGGCGTCGCGGGCAGCGTCAGGATCGGTCGCAACTGCCAGATCGGCGGCGCGGCGATGATCACCGGCCACCTGGACATTGCCGACGGGACGGTGGTCTCCGCTGCGTCAGGCGTGTTCGACACGATCCACGAGCGTGGCGTCTACACCGGTGCCTTTCCCTCGCTGCCACATCGGGAGTGGCAACACGTCGCATCGATAATGAGGCGCCTGCGCAGCTTCGCCGACCGGATCCGCGCACTCGAGCGCGACCGCCGGGGACAGGGAGAATAAGCATGCAGATGGACGTCAACGAAATCATGCGGCATGTGGCCCATCGGCCGCCTTTCCTTCTCGTCGACCGCGTCATCGAATGCGTACCAGGCCGCAGCATCAAGGCGGTGAAGAACGTGACGATCAACGAGCCGTTCTTCCAGGGTCATTTTCCCGGCTACCCGGTCATGCCGGGGGTGCTGATCATCGAGGCGCTGGCGCAGGTATCGGTGATCCTGGTCTATCAGACATTGAAGCGAATGCCGGACGATAAGTCGATGATCCTCTTTGCCGGCATCGACAACGCGCGCTTCAAGCGGCAGGTCAGGCCGGGCGATCAGATGACCCTGGAATCGACCGAGATCCGGCTGGTTCGCGGCGTCGGGAAGTTCGCGGTCCGGGCGAGCGTGGGCAACGAGTTGGTTGCGGAGGCCGAATTGCTGGCCGCGTTGCGCGACATCTGACGCTTGTGACTCGCGTCCACCCGACGGCGATCGTCGCCGCGAGCGCCGAACTCGCAGGCGATGTCGTGATCGGTCCGTACACGGTGGTCGGCGGCGAGACGACCATCGGCGCGGGCACCACCATCGGCGCGCACGTCGTCATCGCCGATCGAACCAGCATCGGACGCAACAATCGGATATTCCAGTTCGCATCGGTCGGCGAAATTCCTCAGGACAGGAAATATACCGGCGACCCGACCCGCACGGTGATCGGCGACGGTAACGTAATACGCGAGTTCGTGACTATCCACGCCGGGACGGCGCAGGATAAAGGCGTGACGACGATCGGCGACGGCAACTGGCTGCTCGCGTACTCGCACGTCGCCCACGACTGCGTGATTGGCAGCGGCACGACGTTCTCCAACAATGCCCAGCTCGCCGGGCACGTGATCATCGACGACTATGCGGTGCTCGGCGGCTTTGTCGGCGTGCATCAATTCTGCCGTGTCGGCACGCACGCGATGCTGGCTGCCGGATCGATCGTGCTGCAGGACGTACCGCCGTATGTCACCGTGTCGGGATCGCCGGCCACGCCGCGCGGGACCAACAGCGAGGGCCTGCGCCGCCGCGGATTCAGCGGCGAGGACATCGCCGCCATCAGGCGAGCGTACAAGACCTTATACCGCCAGGGCCTCACGCTCGACGACGCGCGGGCGGAGATTGCCGCGTCAGCCGTCGCCGTGCCCGCGCTGCAGGCGCTGACCGCGTTTCTGGAGATCCCAGGGCGCGGGATCGTCCGTTGAGCGTCGTCGCTCGCGACCCGGCCGCGGTGACGATAGGAATCGTCGCCGGCGAAGCCTCGGGCGACGCGCTGGGGTCCGACCTGATCCGCGCCGTCCGGGCACGCCTCCCGGGAGTGCGCTTCGCCGGCATCGGCGGCCCGCGCATGGAAGCCGCCGGTTGTGAGCTCTGGTATCCGCACACCGAGCTCGCGTTACGCGGCTACGCCGAGGTGATCACCCATCTGCCCGCACTGCTGCGCATTCGCGGCGATGTTTTTCGGCGCCTGCGGGCGGCGAACGCGCCGCTGTTCATCGGTGTCGATGCGCCCGACTTCAACCTCGGGCTCGAAGCAAAGCTCAAGCGGCGGCGCATCCGGACGATGCACTATGTGAGCCCGTCGGTCTGGGCGTGGCGTCGCGATCGCATCGGCACGATCGCACGCTCGGCCGATCATCTGCTGGCATTGTTTCCATTCGAGCCGCCGCTCTACGCCGATGCCGGCATCACCGTAACCTTCGTCGGTCATCCTCTGGCGGCCGGTGCGGCGACGGCGGCCAGTCGCAGAGAAGCGCGCGAACTTTTGAAATTCGAGATCGGCACGCCGGTCTTTGCGCTGCTACCCGGCAGCCGAATGTCCGAGCTGGAGATGCACACCGAGCTTCTGCTGAAGACCGCCGCGGCACTGTTCGAAGCGCAGCCCCTGGCGAGGTTCGTCGTGCCGCTGGTCAGCCGCGCTGCGCGAGAATATTTCGAGCGTGTTCAGTACCGCCTGCAACTGGAGTCCTTGTCGCTGAAGCTGTTGTACGGTCACGCCAGCGACGCCCTGCGCGCCGCCGACGTCGGAATCGTAGCGTCCGGCACGGCCACGCTCGAGGCGGCGATGGCGCGCTGCCCGCACCTGGTCTTCTACAAAGTCCATCCGGTCACCGCCGAGATCGTCAAGCGCAAGCTGCTGCTGCCCTTCGTCGGTCTGCCCAACATTCTGGCCGGGCGCTTTGTCGCGCCGGAATTCCTGCAATGGGCGGCGACGGTGGACAATCTTTCCCGGGCGGCATTGAACCTTTACGATGACGCCGTTACGAGGCGCCGCACCGAAGCGCTTTTTGCGTCACTGGCCGATGCGCTGACGGCGGATGGTGCGACAATCGCGGCGGAGGTGGTGGTGACGGAATTGCGCACGGCGGGGGTGGCATGCTGATCGCAGGGGTCGATGAAGCCGGGCGGGGGCCGTTGGCCGGGCCGGTAGTCGCGGCCGCGGTGATTCTCGATCCGCAGAGAAAGATCAAGGGCCTGCGCGACTCCAAGCTGCTGACACCGGAAAGCCGCGTCGAGCTCGCCGTGATCATCCGGGCCCGCGCCGTGGCATGGGCGGTGGCCCATAGCGACGTCGGCGAAATCGATGCCCTGAACATCCTCCAGGCAACCTTGCTCGCGATGAAGCGGGCGATCGAGCAGCTGACGACGGCGCCCGAAGTCGTCTGGATCGACGGCAATCAGTGTCCACCGCTCGACTACCCGTCGCGGGCGATCGTCGACGGCGATCGCCTGGTTGCCGCGATCGCCGCGGCCTCGATACTCGCCAAGACGACGCGCGATGCAATGCTGGTGGACCTCGACCGCAGTTACCCGCTGTACGGATTCGCCCGGCACAAGGGCTATTCAACGCCGGAGCATCTCGCTGCCCTGGCGCTGCATGGCCCGTGCGCAGCGCACCGGCGCTGGTTCGGTCCGGTCCGCCAGACCGGATTCGATTTCTGATGGCGAGGTCGGCGTCGCGCAAGCGCCCGGCAGCGCTTTTGTTCGACGTTTTCGGCACCGTTGTCGATTGGCGCGGCAGCGTCAAGAAGGAGCTCGCGCGTCTCGGGCGATCGCATGGCGTGCGCGCTGACTGGGGCGAGTTCGCCGATGCCTGGCGCGCCGGCTATCGTCCGGCAATGGATCGGGTGCGTCGCGGCGAACTGCCATGGCAGCCGCTCGACAGCCTGCATCTAAGGATGTTGCGCGGGCTGGTCGATCGCTTCGGTCTCGAGCTCGACGCCCGCGAGATCGCCGCGCTCAACCTGGTCTGGCACCGGCTCAGCGCCTGGCGCGATGTTCGGGCGGGTCTGCGCCGTCTTAAACGCGGCTGCCTGATAGGCACCTTGTCCAATGGCAACATGGCATTGCTGGTGGAGCTGTCGAAAGCCGCGCGCCTGCCGTGGGACTGCATCCTTTCGGCGGAGCTTTTCCGGCACTATAAGCCCGATCCCGAGGTCTATCTCGGTGCCGCCGCGCTCCTCGCGCTCGACCCGGCCCAGGTCATGCTGGTCGCTGCGCACAAGGACGATCTGGCGGCCGCGCGGCGCTGTGGCTTGCAGACCGCGTATGTGCACCGTCCGCTGGAATTCGGTCCGGACACGGCGCATGGCGGCCCCGACCGGCGTAGCACGCTCAATGCCGGGGATTTCGAGGACCTCGCCGATCAGCTCGGGTTGTAGGCGCGCGCAATATGCTATGTTTGAGCCCGCAGCGGCGCTCGATCCTGTGCCGCCGCGAGTCCATTCTAAGCAGGAGATCCGGCTTTGATTCACTGTGTATTGCATGACCCTAACGATTCGGTCGCCGTCGTCGTTGTTGAAGGCATTAAAGCAGGACAAACGCTGACCGGGCTGATCCTCGATGAGGACCGGACGATAGATTTGCGCTGCGCGCAAGACATTCCGCTCGGACACAAGGTCGCTTTGAAAGATCTGAACGTAGGCGATACCGTGATCAAGTATGGCGTCGATATCGGCAAGGTCGTCGCGCCGATCAAGGCCGGCCAACACGCGCACGTGCACAACATCAAGACCAAGCGCTGGTGACGAGCGTTTGCCGCCGCGCGCGAC
>Ga0163163_10000754_pt1 | contig 27527 bp, 23 predicted proteins | sample S65metaG_FD_119766 | JGI IMG/M metagenome (GOLD analysis project Ga0163163, IMG submission 119766) | Switchgrass rhizosphere microbial communities from Kellogg Biological Station, Michigan, USA - S6-5 metaG | ecosystem: Host-associated > Plants > Roots > Rhizosphere > Soil | place: USA...
CCTGGCAATTACGAGATCAAGCTCGGCACGCCATTCACCGATCTGCTGGCGATGGCCGGTGGCGTGCGCGGCGGACGCAAACTGAAAGCCGTGATTCCAGGTGGCTCGTCGATGCCGGTGCTGCCGGCCGAGACGATGTTGAACCTGACGATGGATTACGACGCGATCCAGAAGGCCGGCTCGGGTCTCGGCTCAGGTGCCGTCATCGTGATGGACGAAACCACGTGCATGGTGCGCGCGTGCCAGCGCATTGCGCGCTTCTATTTCGCCGAATCGTGCGGCCAATGCACGCCATGCCGCGAAGGCACCGGCTGGATGTACCGCGTGCTCACGCGTATCGTCGAAGGCAATGCCACGATGGAAGACGTGAACATGCTCAAGCAGGCGGCTGGGCAAATCGAAGGCCACACGATCTGCGCATTCGGCGAAGCCGCAGCCTGGCCGGTGCAAGGTTTCCTGCGCCACTACTGGCACGAGTTCGAGTATTTCGTCGCCAACAAGCGCTCGATCGTCGATGCGGAATTGGGAGTGGCGGCATGAGCGCCCAACCGACCGCGCCGAATACCGCTCCCGACATGGTCAACATCGAAATCGACGGCCAAAAGCTGCAGGTGCCGAAGAACTCGATGATCATCGCCGCCGCGGACAAGGCCGGCATCCAGATTCCGCGTTTCTGTTATCACGAGAAGCTGCCGATCGCGGCGAACTGCCGCATGTGCATGGTCGAGACGGAAATGGGCGGCAAGCCGGTGCCGAAGCCGCAACCGGCATGCGCGACGCCGGTCATGGAAGGCATGAAGGTGTTCACGCACTCGCAGCGCGCGCTTTCCGCGCAGCGTAACGTCATGGAATTCCTGCTGATCAACCATCCACTCGACTGCCCGATCTGCGACCAGGGCGGCGAGTGCGAACTGCAGGACTTGTCGATGGGTTATGGCCGCTCGGTCTCACGCTTTGCCGAGCGCAAGCGCGTTGTGCCGGATGAAGATCTGGGTCCACTGATCGCGACCGAGATGACGCGTTGCATCCAGTGCACGCGCTGCGTTCGCGTCATGACCGAAGTGGCTGGTTCGCCCGAGCTCGGCGGCATGGGCCGCGGCGAGAACCTCGAGATCGGCACCTACATCGGCAAGACCATCGACTCCGAACTCGGCGGCAACATCATCGATGTCTGTCCGGTCGGTGCGTTGACGAACAAGGTGTTCCGCTTCAAGGCCCGCGCCTGGGAACTGATCGCGCGCGAATCGATCGGCTACCACGATGCGCTCGGCTCGAACTTGTGGCTGCACACACGCCGCGGCGACGTGCTGCGCGCCGTGCCGCGCGATAATGAAGCGATCAATGAATGTTGGCTGTCGGATCGCGACCGCTACTCGCATCAGGGCTTGTATGCATCCGATCGTGCGACCAAGCCGATGATCCGCAAGGACGGCGAACTGGTCGAAGCGACGTGGGAAGAGGCGATCGCGTTCGTCGCGCAAGGTCTGAAGAAGAACGGCGCCGACCTTGGCGCACTCGTTGCGCCGCTCGCGTCGTGCGAAGAAGGCTTCCTGCTCGCCCAGATCGTACGCGCGCTCGGCAGCGACAGTATCGATTATCGTTTGCGCGTGACCGACTTCGCCGATGGCGCCGCCGGTGCGACGTTCGAAATGCCGCTCGCCGAGATCGAAAAGGCGAACGCGCTGCTGCTCGTCGGCAGCAATCCGCGCCACGATCAGCCGCTGCTCGGTCACCGCATTCGTAAGGCGTGGAAGCGTGGCGCAAACGTGTACGCAGCTAATGTGCTCGACTTCGATTTGAATTTTGAGCTCGCCGGAAAATTCATCGCGTTGCCAAATCGACTCGCCGACGAACTTGCTGCTCTGGCGGCCGCGGCTGGCGAGAGCGGCGGGCAAGCTTCGGCCGAGATCGGCGTAACGATTGCATCTGCCAAGCCGACGGAGGCACATCGCGCTGCGATCAAGGTACTGCGCGACGCGAGTTCCTCTGTGCTCGTGTTCGGCGACTATGCCGGCCATCACGCGCAGGCGTCACTGCTGCGTGCGCTCGCGAAGTTCATCGCGCAGGCAACGAACAGCGCGTTTAACGAAATCAGCGACGGCGCCAATGCGGTCGGCCTCGCGCGCGTCGGCGCGCTGCCGAAGGCGAACGGCAAGAATGCCGCGGCCACTCTCGCGCAGCCACCCAAATCATTCCTGGTCTATCACGCCGGCTCGCAGGACACGAGTTCGCCCGCGCGCTTCGATGAAGTGCGCAGCAATGCGGATTTCTGCGTGTATATCGGTGCCTATGCCTGCAACGGCGTCAAGCGCACCGCGCACGCGGTGCTGCCAGTCGGCCTGCCAGCGGAAATCGATGGCACGTACGTGAACATCGATGGCATGGTGCAGACGCTTGCGGCGGGCGGCAAGCTGCCTGGAGATGCGCGTCCAGGCTGGAAGGTATTGCGTGCGCTCGGCGCCGCGCTTGGCGTCGCCGGTTTCGATTTCACCGAAATCGGCGAAGTACGCGGCATGATCAAGTCCGCGCTGACCGCTCCGATAGCTGCAGCGACGCGATCGAATGCAGAGCCGGGCGCGAGAACTAGTGCGCCCACGCCGCCAGGGCAGTTCGAACGCATCGCAACTCTGCCGATCTACCGCAGCGACGCCGTGTTGCGCCGCGCGAGCGCCTTGCAGGCGCATCCGTTGACCGGCCAATGCGCGATTGGCCTGCATCCGGAAGATGCACTCGCGCTGGGTTTGAGCGAAGGCGCGAAAGCGAAGGTCAGCGGCGACAACGGCGACGTCGAGCTTCCCGTCGTGATCACGCATGCCGTGCCGAAAGGCGGCGCGTGGCTCGAGAAGACCTGGCCCGAAACACGCGTCCTGCCGGCCAATGGCGGCGCGTTGACCGTGACGAGGGCCTGACGTGTACGACTGGGTTCATTCACATATTCACGACTGGCTACTCGGCTACGGGGCGGTCGGGCTCGTGTCTTGGCTGGTGTTGTGCATCATTGCCATTGTTGGACCCGTGATTATTTCCGTGGCGCTGTACGTATGGTGGGAGCGCAAGGTGCTCGGCTGGATGCATGTACGCATGGGGCCGAATAGCGTGGGTCCGGCAGGTTTGCTGCAGACATTCGCTGACGTCTTCAAACTGCTGCTTAAGGAATACCTGATTCCGGCGAAGTCGAGCAAGCTGCTGTTCGTGCTCGCGCCGCTGCTGGCGCTGACACCGGCGTTCGCGGCATGGGCGGTGATTCCGTTCGATCAGCGCGGCGTGCTCGCGAACATCAACGCAGGGTTGCTCTATCTGCTGGCGATGACCTCGATGGGCGTGTACGGCATCATCCTCGCCGGCTGGTCATCGAACTCCAAATACGCGTTCCTCGGTGCGATGCGCTCGGCGGCGCAGGTCGTCTCGTATGAAATCGCGATGGGCATGGCGCTGGTTGGCGTGCTGATCTGCGCGGGCAGCTTGAACATGTCCGACATCGTGCGCGCGCAAGGCGCAAATGGCTTCCTCACCTGGTTCGCAATCCCGCTGTTCCCTCTTTTCATCATCTATTTTGTGTCCGGCGTCGCCGAGACAAATCGCGCGCCGTTCGACGTCGCCGAAGGTGAATCGGAAATCGTCGCCGGTTTCCATGTCGAATACTCCGGCGCCCCGTTTGCTGTGTTCTTCCTGACCGAATACGCGAACATGATCCTGATCTCGTTCCTTGCAGCGACACTGTTTCTAGGTGGCTGGATGTCGCCAGTGCAAGGCTGGGTCCGGTACGAGGCGCCCAGCGCGATTGCATGGATGGTGGAGTGGATTTGGAAGGGTGGCTGGCAGTGGCTGTTCATCAAAGTGTTTGTCTTTGCATTCTTCTATCTATGGTTCCGCGCCGCCTTTCCACGCTACCGCTATGACCAGATCATGCGGCTCGGCTGGAAAGTGTTCATCCCGATCGCCCTTGTCTGGATCGGTGTTGCCGGTGCGTTCGTCTATTTTGGCGTGATCACGCCAGTAGGGGCCGCGCCGTGAACAGCATCGTCAGATACTTCAAGAGCTTGATGTTGCTCGAGCTGATCAAAGGTCTCGCCTTGACCGGCAAGTACATGTTCAAGCCGAAATACACGATGCGCTATCCGATGGAGCGTATTCCGCAATCGAACCGCTTCCGCGGACTGCATGCGCTGCGCCGCTATCCGAACGGCGAGGAACGCTGCATCGCCTGCAAGCTGTGCGAAGCGGTGTGTCCGGCGCTCGCGATCACGATCGATTCCGAGCAGCGCGCCGACGGCACGCGTCGCACGACGCGCTACGACATCGATCTGTTCAAGTGCATCTATTGCGGCTTCTGCGAAGAAAGCTGCCCGGTCGATTCAATCGTGGAGACGAATATCCACGAATACCACTTCGAGAAGCGTGGCGAGAACATCGTTACCAAGCCGCAGCTGCTCGCGATTGGCGACCGCTGGGAACAGCAGATTGCGGCTGCGCGCATGCAAGACGCGCCGTACCGCTAAGGGGATGAGATGGATTTGACTTTGAATCTGGCCCTGTTCTACGCGTTCGCCGCGGTGCTCGTCATTGCGGCGCTCGGCGTCGTCAGCGTGAAAAACTCGGTGCACGCAGCGTTGTTGCTGGTGCTGACGTTCGTCACTTCCGCTGCGCTGTGGCTGCTGATGCAGGCGGAGTTTCTCGCCATTGCGCTCGTGCTCGTCTATGTCGGCGCGGTGATGGTGCTGTTCCTGTTCGTGGTGATGATGCTCGACATCAACACCGAGCCGCTGCGCGAAGGCTTCATCCGCTACCTGCCGGTCGGCATTGGCGTTGCCGTGGTCATGCTTGCCGAGATGATCGGCCTGATCGGGGTGAAGAGCCTCGCGACGCCCGCGCCGATCGATCCTGCCGGGGCGTCGAACACGGCGTGGCTCGGCAACGCGCTGTTTTCCAACTTCCTGTTGCCGTTCGAGACCGCCGCGGTGATCCTGACCGTCGCCGTGATCGCGGCGATCATGCTGACGCTGCGCAAGCGCGTGAACACGAAGTACGAGAATCCATCGTGGCAGGTTTCGGTGCAGGCGAAAGATCGCGTTCGCATCGTCAAGATGGCCAGTGCGACGAAAGAGGCGGCCGCGCCATGATCACACTCGCACATTTCATAGTGCTCGGCGCCGTGCTGTTCTGCATCTCGGTGGCCGGCATTTTCATCAACCGCAAGAACATCATCATCCTGCTGATGGCGATCGAACTGATGCTGCTGGCGGTGAACATGAATTTCGTCGCGTTCTCGCGCTATCTCGGTGATGCGAGCGGGCAGGTGTTCGTATTCTTCATCCTGACGGTCGCTGCGGCGGAGTCGGCGATCGGCCTGGCGATTCTCGTCGTGCTGTTCCGCAATCGCGCGACGATCAATGTCGGCGAGCTCGACGAGCTGAAAGGGTGAGGACGAGCGCTTGCGCGATGCGTTGAAGCGCATCGCGCGCGAGGACGAACGCCCGGAGCAGGATGCGAAGGGCAGGGTTGCTTGGCGAGGCCCGGATGGCCGAGCTTAGCAACACCGATGTAGTGGAAGGAAAACCGAAGAAACAATATGGCTTTGAACTCTACAATTCTGCTCACCATCGCCCTCGCGCCGCTGTTCGGCGCGATCGTCGCCGGTCTGTTCCGCAAACAGATCGGCCGTGCCGGCGCGCACTGGGTGACAATTCTAGGCGTGGCGCTGTCCTGCGTGTTGTCGGCGGATGTGCTGTACCAGCTTGTCTGGGGTGGTGCCGACACGTTCAACCAGAATCTCTATACCTGGTTCCAGGTCGGCGATTTCTCCACGCACGTCGGCTTTCTCGTCGATCGGCTGACCGCGTTGATGATGGTCGTGGTCACGTTCGTGTCGCTGATGGTGCACATCTATACGATCGGATACATGTCCGACGACGACGGCTATCAGCGCTTCTTCAGCTATATCGCGCTGTTTACTTTTTCGATGTTGATGCTGGTAATGGCGAACAACTTCCTGCAGCTGTTCTTCGGCTGGGAAGCGGTTGGACTCGTCTCATACCTGCTGATCGGTTTCTGGTTCAAGCGACCGACGGCGATCTTTGCCAACATGAAGGCATTCCTCGTCAATCGCGTCGGCGACTTCGGCTTCCTGCTTGGCATCGCCGGTGTGCTGATGTTTTTCCACACCTTTGACTACACCAAGGTATTCGCCGCTGCCGATACGCTCGACGGCGCGACCTGGCAGATCCTCGGCACCACCCCGTGGTCGGTCGCGACCGTGATCTGCCTGTGTCTGTTCGTCGGCGCGATGGGCAAGTCCGCACAGGTACCGTTGCATGTGTGGTTGCCCGATTCGATGGAAGGCCCGACGCCGATCTCCGCGCTGATCCATGCCGCAACGATGGTGACCGCGGGCGTGTTCATGGTCGCGCGCATGTCGCCGCTGTTCGTGCATTCGGAAACCGCGTTGAGCACCGTGCTCGTGATCGGCGCGACGACCGCGTTTTTCACCGGCCTGATCGGCCTCGTCGTCAACGACATCAAGCGCGTGATCGCATACTCGACGCTGTCACAGCTCGGCTACATGACCGCGGCGCTCGGTGCGTCCGCATTCGGCGCCGGCATCTTCCATTTGATGACGCACGCCTTCTTCAAGGCGCTGCTGTTCCTCGGTGCCGGTTCGGTGATCATCGCGATGCACCATGAGCAGGATATGCGCTACATGGGCGGCCTGCGCCGTTACATGCCGATCACCTGGATCACGATGTGGATCGGCACGCTGGCGCTGACCGGCACGCCCGGTTTTGCCGGCTTCTTCTCCAAGGATGCGATCATCGAAGCCGTGCACGAGTCGCACCTTGGCGCCGCCTCGACCTACGCCTACTGGTGCGTGCTGCTCGGCGTATTTGTGACCGCGCTATACAGCTTCCGCCTGTTGTACCTCACATTCCACGGTCGCGAGCGTTTCGTCGTCGAACACGGCGATCACGGACATCATGGTCATCACGAGCCTGGACATCTCGAACATCCGCCGCATGAATCGCCGTGGGTCGTGACCGTGCCGCTGATCCTGCTGGCGGTTCCCTCGATCGTCGTCGGCGCAGCAACGGTTGGCGCAATCCTGCATGGCGATTACTTTGGCTCGGCGATCGTTGCCACACAACATGAGGGCGAATTCGTTGGCTGGATGCATCTCGTGCTCGAAGGATTGATGTCGCCGCCATTCTGGCTCGCGTTTGGCGGTTTCGTCGTCGCGACCTATGTATACCTTTTCAATCCGGCCGTTGCCGATGCGGCCAAGAAGGCTCTGCATCCGCTATGGACCGTGCTCGACAGGAAGTACTGGTTCGATCCGGTTTATCAGGCCGTGTTCGCCCGCGGTTCGATCCTGCTCGGTCGCGGTTTGTGGCAAGGCGGCGACGTCGGCGTGATCGACAATGTGTTGATCGACGGCACGTCGGCCGGAGTCGCTCGCATTGCCGCAACGGTGCGCTGGGTGCAGTCCGGATATTTGTATACCTATGCGTTCGCGATGATCCTCGGGCTCGTCGCGCTGCTCGGTGGGCTGTGGTACGTGGTGCGATAGGGCAGGGAAGCGAACTCAATGCAATCCAATTCCATCCTGCTCAGCCTCCTCATCTGGCTACCGATCATAGGCGCTGCAATCGTCTCGCTCGTTGGCGGCGACAACGCCAATCGCGCGCGCTGGCTCGCTCTCGCCATCTCGATTGTCGTGTTCGTCGTGAGCATTCCGCTGTTCACGGGCTACGACGCTTCGACGCCGAAGATGCAGTTCGACGAGTTCCAGGTCTGGATTGGCGCGATCAACGCGAACTACCATCTCGGCGCCGACGGTATTTCGATTGCGCTGATTCTGCTGACGACGTTCACGACCGTACTCGTGATCCTTGGTGCCTGGGATTCGGTGCACGACCGCGTCAACCAGTATCTCGCTGCATTCCTCGTGCTCGAAGGCTTGATGATCGGCGTGTTCTGTGCGCTCGACGCGCTGCTGTTCTACGTGTTCTTTGAAGGCATGTTGATTCCGATGTTCGTCATCATCGGCGTCTGGGGCGGGCCGCGCCGCGTCTATGCGACGTTGAAGTTCTTCCTGTACACGTTCTTCGGCTCGATCTTCATGCTCGTCGGCCTGATCTGGCTTTATTTCCACGCGCATTCGTGGGAATTGAGCAAGCTTGCGGAACTGAAGATCAGCGCCAGCGCGCAAGCCTGGCTGTTCTTCGCTTTCCTGCTCGGCTTCGCGATCAAGGTGCCGATGTGGCCGGTGCACACCTGGCTGCCGGATGCGCACGTCGAAGCGCCGACCGGCGGCTCGGTGATCCTGGCGGCGATCATGCTGAAGATCGGTGGCTACGGTTTTCTGCGCTTCTCGCTTCCCATCGTGCCGGACGCCTGCCACGAATATGCGTGGTTGATCATCGCGCTGTCGCTGATCGCAGTGATCTACGTCGGCTTTGTCGCGCTGGTGCAGGACGACATGAAGAAGCTGATCGCGTATTCATCGGTTTCGCACATGGGTTTCGTAACGCTCGGCACGTTCATCGTATTCGCCTTGATGCGCGGAGGCGGCAGCCGCGACGCGGCGTATCTCGGGGCCTCCGGCGCGATGGTGCAGATGATCTCGCACGGCTTCGTCTCCGGCGCGATGTTCTCCTGCGTTGGCGTGCTCTACGACCGCATGCACAGCCGCATGATCCGCGATTACGGCGGCGTGGTGAACACGATGCCGTGGTTTGCCGCGCTGTGGGTTCTGTTCTCGATGGCCAACTGCGGCTTACCGGGCACCAGCGGTTTCGTCGGCGAGTTCATGGTGATCGTCGCCTCGTTCCAGATGAACCCGTGGGTTGCCGCCGGTGCGGCGTCCACGCTGATCATCGGCGCGGCCTATACGTTATGGCTGGTGAAACGCGTGATCTTCGGCGACATCGCGAACGAGCACGTCGCGGAGTTGAAGGACATCAATTTGCGTGAAGCCATCGTGCTCGGCGCGTTTGCCGCCGGCGTGCTGATCCTCGGCGTGTGGCCGGCGCCGCTCACGCATCTGATGGATGCGTCGATCCGGCATATCGTCGACCAAGTCGCGATCGTGAAGATTTGAGGCAGACATGACGTTCAACATCCACGATCTCTTCCTGCTGCTGCCTGAGGATTTTCTGCTCGGTGCGACCTGCGCCATTCTGCTGATCGACCTGTTCCTCAAGCCCGGGCAGCGCTCAATCACGCATTGGTTGTCGCTGGCGGCGCTGCTTGGCACGATGGCGTTGATCCTGGCCGACACCGATCCGCAAGTCACGGCGTTCAGCGGCGCCTACATTCACGACAAGATCGCCGCAGTGCTGAAAGTCTTCATTCTCGGCATTTCCGCGGTCGTGTTTGTGTTCGCGCGCGGCTACCTGCGCGATCGCGAATTGTTCATCGGCGAATATTATCTGCTGTGCCTGTTTTCGATCCTCGGCATGTTGTTGCTGGTGTCCGCCGGCAATCTGGTGATGGTGTACTTGGGGCTGGAACTGTTCGCGCTGTCGACGTACGGCCTGGTCGCAATCAATCGCGATTCCGGCATCGCTTCGGAAGCCGCGATGAAATACTTCGTGCTCGGCGCGCTCGCCTCCGGTCTGCTGCTGTACGGCATGTCGATGATCTATGGCGCCGCGCACACGCTCGATCTCGCCGGCATTCATGCCGCCGCGCCGAGCGTGGAGCATCCGCAATTGCTCACGTTTGGGCTCGTATTCCTCGTCGTCGGCATCGCGTTCAAGTTCGGTGCGGCGCCCTTCCATATGTGGCTGCCCGACGTCTACGAAGGTTCGCCGACAGCGGTGACGATCTTCATCGGCTCGGCGCCGAAGATCGCCGCGTTCGGCATGGCCTACCGGCTGCTCGAAGCGGGGCTCGGCGGTTTGTCGCCGCACTGGAGCCTGATGCTCGGCGTGCTGGCGGCGGCATCGCTGGCGATTGGTAATGTCGTCGCGATCGCGCAAACGAACATCAAGCGCATGCTCGCGTATTCGACGATCTCGCATGTCGGTTTCCTGTTGCTCGGACTCGCCAACGGCACGCCGAGCGGTTATGCCGCGGCGATGTTCTACGCGATCAGCTATTCGATCATGGCGACCGCCGCGTTCGGCGTGATCCTGCTGCTCGCGCGCGCCGGTTTCGAAGCGGAACAGATCGCCGACTTCAAAGGCTTGAACAAGCGCAATCCATGGTATGCGTTGATCATGCTGCTGGCGATGGCATCGCTCGCCGGCATCCCCCCGCTGTTCGGATTCTTCGCCAAGTTGCTCGTGCTCAAGGCCGCGATCGATGCCGGCATGATTTGGCTGGCGATGGTCGCAGTCGTATTCGCGATCATCGGCTGCTACTACTACCTGTACGTGATCAAGGTCATGTACTTCGACCAGCCCGAACAGGAAACTGCGCTCGTGCTGCCGCAGGACAAACCGCTGCGCTGGCTGTTGTCGCTAAACGGCGTCGCGCTCGTTGTGCTCGGCCTGCTCTGGGGGCCGCTGATCGGATGGTGCTATCGCGCTTTCGGACTGCCGTCCTGATTCTGCGCTTGAATTGAAGTTGCGCAAGAGCACAGCGCTCAGCTAAAATGGGCGTTCCCCTGGTGCGGGGTGGAGCAGTCTGGCAGCTCGTCGGGCTCATAACCCGAAGGTCGCAGGTTCAAATCCTGCCCCCGCTACCAACTGGGTATCCAAAGAAGTCCAGGAAAGCCAGAAACCCGCATAGCAGCGGGTTTTTTTATGTCCGTAGTGTCCAACATAGTCCGCGGGCAAGTGGGGGCAGTTTTAAAGGCAACTGGCCCCCAGCGAGGGGGCAGCTCAAAGCCGTATTCGCTCAAGCGGACCGCTGCGGACGGACTGCGCTAAACTGTCAGGCATTGCGGCAGCGGCCGCTTGGCTGAAGTCTCGACACTAAAATGCCCCCATCGAAGCCTCGCGCTGACAACGTTCAAGACTGGCTGGCCCGCTTGCTCTGCGGGGCTGTTGCCGCTTGGCTCGCAATAAACATCTATGCCTTTTTGCTAACTAATTACGCCACGGCGCGCTTCTGGGAGACGTGGATCGAGCCCGGCAGCTCTCTCGCTCTCTGGGTTCCGCTTGTAGCCTTCGCGCTGCTTACAGGCACTGGAATCGGTGTTGCAATGGGCTTGGTCTTACCGCGGAACAGCGCTCTGAAGGTCTCCGCCATCGCCGCCTGCTTCCAATTGGCGACAGCTATTGTCGCTGGGGGCGTGGCGGCTTCCGTTGTGCTTGCCGTCGGCCTTTTTATGGGCGCCATGCCGTCTCGCGTGGCGCGCTAGCACCAGAAAATCGGTTGATCATCTGGGGCCAACTTTGGCGGCAACTGTAGCTGAGGAATAGGCGAAATCGCGCAGTTAAGCCGTTTTTGCGGTGTGATTCATGGCTGCCCCCGACGGGACTCGGTGACAACCGGCATGTGTCACCAAGCGGACGCGCCGACCAGCTGTCGTCTGCCAACGCCTTCTAGCACGGCGTAGACGCTCCGCAGCAAATCGAGATTCTTCAAATGCACCCGATGTTGGGCCGAATAGAGGATCTGTTCGATTTCCTCGGCGGTCAGGTGACGCACGTAGTGCGCGGGAACACCGGCCCACATCTCACCTTCCCTTACTGCCTGGCCCGACGCGACCAAAGCGCCCGCAGCGACGATGGCATGGCGCTCGACATGCACCCCATCCATGATTGTTGACCGCGCTCCAATCAGACTGCCGTCCGCAACCGAGCAGACATGCAGCATGGCACCAGGCCCGATAGTGACATCTTGGCCGATGCTGACCGACGCTCCGCCGTGCGCATATTCACGATTGCGGGCTACGCACAGCCGCGCGCCTTTCTGGATATTGCTGCGCGCGCCTACCGAAATTCGGCACACATCGCCGCGAACGATGGCGTTCGCCCCCACAAAAACATCGTCAGCAAGATCGACATCGCCGATGACTTGCGCCGATGGATCAACGTATACGCCTTGACCCCAAAGAGGTTGGCGACGCGAAAGTGATCGAACGTCCAAGGCGATGCTCCAATAGGCAGCATGTTATTTACCCTGGCCCGAGCTGGTATGCAATTTTGCGTGCTTGAATATATTGAGCGAAATCAATTAGCTACAGCGTGGGTGTTTTGCCACTCCACACTGGGTGAAATCAGTCGCGAACAATAGGGTAGAACCCATCCGAAAAGCGAGTTATCTCCAACTTGCATGACGGCACTTGTCACCCCGGGTGGACCGGTTTCTCTAGATTTGTGAACGACGGATGTCCGGGGATTCGCCAGCGACAGGGCTAGGCGATTCGCCCCGGTGGTTGGGGATATGCTGTCGGCAGCGGCGTGTCTTCGAACGTGTCGTCGGAGGATTCATGGCAGGAGCCTCTTCGAAATCGTCGGTCCCGACGCTTGTCATTGATGGTGAGGGCGATCGCCTGGCGCTTGCAGGCGTACTGGGAATTCGCACCCTAGCTCAAGCCAGGCAAGCGCTCGAACGTTGGCGCAAGCAGCGCAAGCCGCATGTGCTCGATGTCGGCAAGCTCAGCGGTTTGGATACGCCCGGTGCGATGTTCTTGTGCGAGCTGCGCGATCAGCACGTGGAACTCGCAGGAGTTCAGCCCGGGCACGAGGCGTTGCTCGAGTTGATTGGTGGACTGCCGCGCAAGCCGCTGGCCAAACCGCCCGCCATTCCACGTTGGCGCCAACTCGTGATCCAGCTCGGCAAGGGCGTCGACGACTTATGGCGCGACTCGATCGACATCATCACCTTCGTCGGACGTACCGCGAGCGCGTTCGGCCAGGCGCTGCTGCATCCGTCGTTGCTGCGACCAGCGTCGATCTCGCGTCAGATTGCCGAGACCGGCATCAATGCGCTGCCGATCGTCGGTGTCATGGCGGTGATGATCAGCATCGTCATCGGCTATCAAGGCCTTGTGCAGCTGCGCCCGCTCGGCGGCGAAGACTTCACGATCAATCTGGTCGCGATCTCGGTAGTGCGCGAGATGGGTGTGCTGATCACGGCGATCATCGTAGCGGGGCGTTCTGGCTCTGCTTTCACCGCCGAGATTGGCGTGATGAAAGCGCGCGAAGAAATCGACGCGCTGCATGCGATGGGCCTGCAGCCATTCGATTTGCTGGTCCTGCCCCGAATGATCGGCCTGATCATAGCGTTGCCGTTGCTGGCGTTCTTCGCCGACGTGATGGGGCTACTCGGCGGCGCGATGATGGCGCAATCGCTGCTGCACGTGGCGCCACAACAATATCTGGAACGCGTGCGCATGTCCGTTGAGATGCGCGATTTGTTCGTGGGTCTCATCAAAGCGCCGGTGTTCGCCCTCTTCATCGCCACGGTCGGCTGCATGCACGGATTGCGTGTGCGCGGTTCGGCCGAAAGCGTCGGCCGCGAAACGACGCGCGCGGTAGTCAAGGCGATTTTCCTCGTCATCGTGTTCGACGCCTTGTTTTCGGTCTTCTTCGACAAGGTCGGGCTATGAGCGCCGCCAGAGCCAAGCATGCCGAGCCGATTCTGTCCGCACGCGGGATCGTCAACCGCTTCGGCAAGCAGCGCGTGCACGACAAGCTTGATCTCGACGTCGAAGCTGGCGAGATCCTCGGCATCGCCGGCGGTTCGGGATCGGGCAAGACGGTTCTGCTCAAGACGCTGATCGGACTGCATCGACCCGACAGCGGCAAAGTGCTCATCGACGGCAAACCGATCGACACAGTTGACGCGCGGGAGAAGGCCGAACTGATCGGCGCTTTGTTTCAACAGGGCGCGCTGTTCTCGTCGCTGTCGGTGGCGCAGAACGTCATGTTGCCGATGCGCGAATACACCAGCCTGCCGATATCCGAGCAGGAAAAAATCGCGGCGGTGAAAATCGAACTTGCCGGCTTGTCGGCGGACAGTGCCGCGAAGTTTCCGGCGCAGTTGTCTGGCGGCATGGTCAAACGCGCCGCTTTGGCGCGGGCACTGGCGCTGGACCCGAAGGTATTGTTCCTCGACGAGCCGACCTCGGATCTCGATCCGCTCACCGCCAGCGGCATCGATGAATTGATTGTGCAGCTCAACCGGGGTTTGGGAATTACGGTCGTCATTGTCACCCACGACCTGACCACGTTGTTGAGTGTGTGCGACCGCGTTGCCGTGCTGGTGGACGGCAAGATCACCGTCGGCACGGTCGACAAGCTGGCGCGGTCGCACGATCCGTGGATCCGTGAATTCCTGCACGGCCCGCGCGCGCAGGGCGCGATGAACGCAAGGAGATCGAGTCATGGAATCCGATAAGCATTATTTCATCGAGGGGTTGTTCGTCATCACGTTCTCGATTGCGGCGGCGTTTTTTTTCGTCTGGCTGAGCCGACCCGGCGACAAGGACGATGTCCTCTACCGCATCCACTTCGCCGAGTCCGTCAGCGGGCTTGCACTGGGTGACCCGGTGAAGTATCTCGGCGTAGACGTCGGTACGGTCAAGACGATGCGCATCGATACCACCGACCCACATCAGGTTGAGGTCGAGGTCAAACTGCGCAAAGATGCGCCGATCAAGACCGATACCAAGGCGATACTCAAGGTCAAGGGCATCACCGGCGTGAACTTCATCGAGCTCAGCGGCGGCGGCGCAGACGCCCAGACGCTGGTCGCCGCCACGCCTGCTGGTCAGGTTCCGGAAATCACTGCGGAAAAAAGCTCACTCAGTACCATGCTTGAGCAATTGCCGAAGGTGATTGCGAAGTTTTCCGCAATCGAGGATCAGACCAAGAAAGTGGTATCGGATGTCGGTGAAGTGACGACCAAGGTCAAGGAGAATCCTTCGCTGCTGCTGCGCTCCCCGAGCAAGAAGAACGAGGAGGCCGGCGTCGGCACCAAGAAGGACAAGGACGCGGGCAGCAAGAAGGACGGACATAAGTAGCTCGAGCAAGCCCCGGGAGCAAGTGAGCGATGCGTTCCGGCGCTACCGATGGCCTTCTACACGATGAGTCGCGTTTGGTGCCTAGTCGGGAACATACGTGTCAGGGTTCCCAAAATCGAACGTGGCGAGCGCGCCGTCGATTGCTTTACCCTCGCAATCAAACTCCACGGTGAACTGACGAACGCCAAGTTCTTGTTTGATCAGCACCATCAGATCGACAAGCCCCACGCTTTCGAGCTTGCGATCCTCGCAAACACAGGTCCACAGGCCCCCTTCGAACCGCACGGTTAATCCACCCACCGGCTTACTCCTCGCTGTTTGAGGTTACTGGAATGATTTTGGGTCATGCGACCGATGACCGCAATCGAAAACGATGTTGAGGCTGACCTGAGCCCGGTTGCATCCGGCAATCATCAGCTACTCAGCGCTGGCTGTCCACAGCATTAGCAGCTGGGATCGAGTGTGGGCGTAGGTGCCGCATCAACTGTGGATCGCGATCGGCATGACGGAATGGACGCGGGCGGTCGATTGCATATCCCTGCACGTAGTCGACGCCCATTTCGCGTAGGCGGATCAGCATCGACTCGTCTTCAACCGACTCGGCTATGGTGCGTTTTCCCATCAAATGGCTGATGCGATGAATTGTTTCGACTATCGCGTGGGCGACCGGGTCGTTCATCATGTTTTTTACGAAGCTGCCGTCGATTTTTACGAAATCGACCGGCAGATGATGAAGGTAGCCGAACGAAGACATGCCAGCGCCGAAATCGTCCAGCGCAAATTGGCAGCCGAGGGTCCTTAGTTGATGCATGAACCGGGTTGCCTGAGTCAGGTTGGCGATGGCAACGGTTTCCGTTATTTCAAAACAGATCGCACCCGGAGCAAGGTTGAATTGGACAAGTTGTTCCTTGACGAAATCAAGAAACGAATCGTCGCCGATCGACATTCCCGACATGTTGATCGTAAACAGTCCGCTGTCACCGGTCCGACATTGGATCTTGGCGATCTCCTGCAATGCCGTCCGTATGACCCAGCGATCGATCGCGGTCATCAAGCCATAGCGTTCTGCCGCTGGAATGAAGGCCATTGGCAGAATGATTTTGTTGGACTCATCCACCATCCGCACCAGCAGTTCGGCCCGCGGTCCGCGTGATCCGGAATTGCTCAGCGGCCTTATTTCCTGCGAATACAATCGCAGTTGGTTGGTTTCGAGCGCCGCGCGAATCCGCGAAACCCACGTCATCTGATCTTTGCGGTCGGATAGATCGCGGTCGCTGGCGACGAAGCAATGCACGCGATTGCGGCCCTTTTCCTTGGCAAGCGCGCACGCCTCATCAGCGGCATTCATGACATCGGCGAAAGTGAACGGTGCATCCGCCAGATTGACGACGGCAATGCTTGCACTTGTCCAGAACGAACGGTCGCCCACGAGAAAGTGGAAGTCGTACATCGTCTTGCACAATTTGTTGGCGATGCGTTCCGCGCTTTCCGGAGCGCAGTTCTCGAGCAGCAGGCCGAACTCATCGCCACCCAGGCGAGCCACCGAATCGCCGGCGCGCACGCAACCTTGCAGCAGCGGTCCGATCTGGCGCAGCAGTTCATCGCCCCCCGCATGCCCGCACGCATCGTTGACCACCTTGAACTGGTCAAGGTCGACGTACAACATGGCGTGTTGTCGAGTCGATGCCGCAGCATTTTGCAGCAACAAGCGCAGGCGATGCTCGAATTCGCGTCGGTTCAAGAGACTTGTCAACGCATCGTGCGTATTCAGATAAGTAAGCTGCGTCACGTACTCGCGTTCGCGCCGGATGTCGTGCAATACGAGGACGACGCCGGCAACCTCACCGGTGACGGAACGAATTGGCGCGGCGGATTCTTCCACCGCGATCTCTTCGCCATCGCGTGAAAGCAAGCGGCGTTGCGTGGAAACCTTCACATGATGTGGCTCGCGCAGCACCTGTTCGACAGGGTCGAGCGTGGTTTCGCCAGGCTCATTGCGCCATCGGTAGATTTGCGTGAGCGGCTGCCCAACGGCTTCGAAGTCGTTCCAGCCGGTAAGTGCCGCTGCGACGGGGTTGATGTATTCGATGCAACCAGAGGCGTCGGTGCTGATAACGCCTTCACCGATCGATTCCAACGTCACGAGCGCGCGTTCCAAGTCCGTGCGGCGTTGCTTTTCGCTGGTCCTGAGCGCACTTTGCGCCATGTCGACTTGCCGCAGCATGCGTGACGCGATGAGCCACGCCAATGCAGCGAGAAACAGCGACGCTGCCAACATGGCAAGGTTGAGTTCGCGCTCGAGTTGCCGCGAAACGCCGCCCAATGTGGCGGAAAAATTTTTCTCCAGCAGGGTCAGGTCGGAATCGATCTTGTCGATGTGCTGGAGGATCCTGGCTTCGGCGGCAAGGCCGGGATCGGACGAGATCTGCGTGTGTAGTTGCTCGGCAGTCCGCATCAGCTCGGAGATCTGGCGATCGCCCTCGGCCCATATGGCAACAGCACTGGCGAACTCGGGCAGATCTCGAAACCGGCGGAACAAGCGCATCATGCCCGGTATGTCATCGGCGTAATTCTGGCCAGCAAGAAATCCCTGGCGTACGACGACGTCGTCCGGAGCTGCTTTCTCAAGTTCCTCGCGCGCCCGGCGGTCACCCAGCGGAACTGCCAGCAAGGTCCGGAATTCCTCATAACTGGTTTCCGTGCGGGTTTGCGCGTAGCGATGAAGCGACGAGATCGCCTGTTTCTGCGCCTTGGACCAAAGGCTTTCTCCGCTGACGTACGCCCGCACCGCCGACAGCATGTCGGAACGTATGCTGGCGAGCAGCATGAGCAGGACCAGAGTTGCGACGAATGGCAGGGCGACCAGCAACAGATGTCGGCGAGATGGCTTGCGCGCGGAGTCCGGCTTGTTCGCTGGCGCCGAACTCGATGCGTGTGCAATGGAAACGACGGCGCTCATGCCAGTGGGTAAAGCCGATAGAGATTGCGTTCCTCTCGCGCCGTATGTTTTGCAAGCAAATCGCCAAGCTGACGATGCTCGTCGACGAACGACAGCGAGCGTGACTCCTCGAATGTCGTACGCCGATGATGTTTGACGAACTTGCGCACCAATGCTTTCACGCGCATCTGCATCAGTGCCCCAGGCTTAGAAACTTCCACACAGCACCGGGACATCCTCGAAGCCGTCGGCGAAGATCCGTTCGTCGGCGGCGAAATTGGTCAGGGGATATGTCGCGACCAGAAGCGGCGTCGCGAGTACGCCGGAGGTCAGCGCCGTAACGAAGGCATCTACTTCATAGGAGCCAGCGATGGAGTTGGCGCTTGCCGCAACAGTCGCCAAGCCGTTCGCGTCGGTAGTCTCGAGCAACAGGGGCCCGCTCGTCACGCCGTCGCTCAGTACCGCCGATGCACCGCTCAGCGGCGCCACGAACAGGATGGTCGCACCTGCAGCCGGATCTGCCCCGGCGATCACCTTGACCGCGAGCAAGCACTCGAATGGCGTGCCGATCGTGGCTGCCTGGCCTTGGTCGCCGCTGGCGATGCTCGTGACAGCAGGCTCGCCAGCGCCGGTGTTCGTGAGGTCGAAAGACGCCGTTTGACCCAGCCCACTGATGCTCGCCACGACTGTATATCGGCCCGCAATGCCATTGGCCGTGCCGATGACATTTGCTTGGCCACTGACATCGGTTATCGCGCTGGGCGCTGACAGAACTGCGCTTGCGCCTGAACCCGGCGCAGCAAACGTGACGGTGATCCCTTGCAGCGGATCTCCTTCGGCATCGCTAACTTTCACGACGAATGTCGCGGCGAATGCCGTGTTTACCGTGGCCGCCTGAGGTGTGCCGGTCGCCGGCACGATGTGGTTCGGAGGCAGGGCCGGAATGGGTGCCTGCGTCAGTGCCGCGTTGCTGAAGATGATGGTGGAGGCCAGGTTGGCGGCGAGCACGCCAGTGGGATAGGCAAACAAGCCAACGCCAATACTGCCAACGTCGCTGGGCGCGCTGTCATAGCCCAAACCAATGTGATATGTACTGCCCTCGAGCAGCTTCACAGTGACCGCCGGCGAACTCTGTGTCGAACTGAGCGTGCTGGCGCCGCTGTTCAGGGCCAAGCCGACATTTCCAGTTGTCAGCGCGTCGAGTGCGAGCACGCTGCTCGCCGTGACGTCTGCCTCCAATACGTAGTGCTTTGCCGGCAGATAAGCGCTCGCAAGGTTCTGGCTGAACTCGCCGCTGTTGGCAATCCCCAGGGTACCTACGGCCAACCCCGAAATCGTGGCCTGACCTGTAGTAATGGTCAACAGCGGGGGCGCCAATAGCGCTGCAACTCCTGCATAACTTCCGTTCCACGGCCCAACGCCGATCGGGCCCGATCCTTGTGCGCCGATTACGCCGCCGCCAATGCTGCCGTTGTTGGCTGCGTCGGAAAAGGCGCTGTTGGGTATCAGCACCGGCGCTGCGATGGCGGGGTGCAGCACCAAACCTGCAATCCAGGCCAGCACAGCGACCCGCAGCAGTCTTGTGATCGTGCAAGGGGTTGCGCACAGCGACGGGATTTGTCGGCGAGATGGATGCATAAACAAAATCCCCATTTGAATGTGAGTAGCGAGAATTCGGCGAGCGATCCGAACTCATTGACGCATCCGGTATACCTTGTCGTCGCGGTTATCGCCTACTGTGAAGGTATGCAGTGATCTGGCGGTAATCCTGCGGATTCAGCGACCTTGTCTGCGGTTCGCCTGTCAATGTTTACAGTGGCCGTAAAGCAGTGGTCGTGCTAGAAAACAGAGTTCCTTGTTTTTCGCAGTCGGGGATGCTGGAGTTCGGCAAGAGCCGCTTGCCCCTGTTGACGGGTGTCGGCTCGGGCACGCAACATCCAGTGCATTAATACGCTACTAATGTGGGCCAAGATGAACGAGCGGGACGCTGTACACATACAGATGGTAGTGAAGGGGTTTCTCGAGGAGCGCTTCGATATTTCCGCGGACAAGGTCGCCGACAACACGTCCATCCGCGATCTGGGGCTGGATTCAATGATGATGCTGGAGGTCATGCTCGAGCTGGAAGATCGCTTGGGCATCAAGCTCAGAGATCTGGCCATGCCCGTCAATCCCACGTTGCGCGACGTCGTGGCATTGGTCGAGAGAAATCAGCCCGTCCAGACGCAATGAGTCGCGAAAGTCGTGACGTCGTTGTCACTGGACTTGGCGTCATTTCCCCAATCGGCCTGAACGTCGCCGAGCTGCTGACGAGCTTGCAGCAAAACCGGTCGGGTATTCGCCTGTGGGAATCGCCGCTGTTGGACAAGCAACTGCCGGCCGGAGTGATTGGTCGGGATTTCTCCGCTGAATTCTCCAAATTGGAGCTGCCTTATCTCGATCGCTGCAGCCAGATCGCGATTCTGGCGGCGCGCCAGGCAACGAGGGATGCGCGACTGGAACAGTTCGCCGAATATGGGCAGCGAGCTGGGCTCTTCTACGGATCCGTTACAGGCGGCGTCCAGACCGAACACGATTGGGTTCACCGGTTTTACGCCGAACAAAAGCAGGTTTCGAAGCCATACACCATCATGGCATGCATGCTCAACGCCGCACCGGCTCAAATTTCGATCCGGCACCAGATTCTGGGTCCTGTGATGACGCATAGCAGCGCATGCACGTCTTCCGGTGCCGCAATCGGGGACGCGTTTCGCGCCATCCGGGACGGATACCTCGATGTTGCGCTTGTCGGCGGCGCGGAGGCGGCACTGACTCCGGCATTCATGGCTTCGTGGCGCGGGCTGCGTGCCCTGGCCGAGCCACACGAACTCGATGCGAGCAGGAGTTGTCGACCGTTCTCCAAGGACCGGAGCGGATTGGTTCTCAGCGAGGGCGCCGTTTTCATGCTGCTCGAATCGTGGGAGCACGCTCGGCAGCGCGATGCCAGCTGCTACTGCCAATTGTCCGGATACGGTATTGCTTCGGACGGGTACCATATCGGAATGCCGAAGGCAGAAGGGCAGGTCGCTGCGTTGCGCGATGCCTTGCGGGATGCTGGCTTACGGCCTGATCAAATCGGCTACGTGAACGCCCACGCGACTGCGACGCCGGGAGGTGACCCGATCGAAGCGACGGCGTTGCGCGAAGTTTTTGCCGAGGCGCCCGTCAGTTCGACGAAAGGCATCCACGGGCATTTGCTCGGTGCTGCGAGCGCGATGGAACTGGCGACGGCCATCCTCGCCATCAACCAATCCTTCCTCCCGGCCACCGCCCATCTGGACGAAGTCGACAACGCGTGCGCATTGAACCACGTCGCCAATGCACCCGTTCTCGATCGGGCGGTTGAGCACGCGCTGTCGCTTTCTGCCGGTTTTGGCGGCACCAATGTAGCGCTCGTCGTTTCTAAACAAGACAGCCTGAGGACAACCGTATTGTGAACGCTACAATCAACCGGCCACATCCGTGGTTGTTGATTGAGGAACAGGGCTATGGGCGCAATCGAGCACATCTCGCCGCTACAACTTTCCCGAATCGCAACGGACTTCAGGGCTGATCAGAACAACACGCTCTGGATCACGCTGGCGCAATCGCCAATCGGTCGAACTCAGAATTTCTCCTTCGAGCTTTTGCAAGATGCGTGTACATTGCATAAAAGTATACATGCGAACGGCATCGCCTGGATGTCGAACGGCGCGATGCACCCGATAAAATACGCCGTGTTGAGGTCGGCGCATCCGGATTACTTCAGCCTCGGCGGCGATCTGGCGTATTTTCTGCAGTGCATTCGCCAGCAGGATAGTAAGGCGCTACGCGATTACTCGATGCTGTGCCTCGACATGGTCTACGATTGGTCCACGACGTTGAATCGCCAGACGACAACGATCGCGCTCATTCACGGTCGCGCTCTCGGCGGTGGCTTTGAGCTGGCGCTGGCGTCGGACTTCATCATCGCCGAGGAACACAGCGAATTCGGCTTCCCCGAAATACTGTTCGGACTTTTCCCGTGTACCGGCGCAATGAGCTTTCTGGCGCGGCGCGTCGGCGTGCATGAAGCCGAGCGGATGATGACGAACGGCAAGGTGTATTCCGCGCCCGAACTCAAGGCCAAAGGCGTTGTGGACGAACTCTGCCCCAAAGGCAAAGGTATGGCTGCGGTGGAAAAATTCATCGCCGATCACGCCCGGCATCGGACGGCGCGCATGATGCTGCAGCACAGTCGTTATCGGTTGGCGCCGATCGATTACAAGGAATTGCGAACGGTCGTTGAGGAGTGGGTGGAAGTCGCGTTGGTCCTCGGCGAAGAAGACCTCAGGGTGATGGATATGTTAGTCAAAATGCAGCGAGCCAGCATCATCAATTGACGTATCGCGCGGAGCGCCAATCATTTTTGCAAGCGCGGTTCCAACCGCTCGCGATGATTCGCGAATGTCTGCCGCAAGCCGATCTCTCGAAGGTGCGATCTCGTCGCTGGACATGTTCATCAGCGCGTTTGCAAGGGTGACCAGGCGCATTGCGCCGACATTCGCGCTGACACCTTTCAGCGCGTGCGCGGCTGTGCCGATGGACGCGTAGTCTCTGCTTGCAAGTGCGTCAAGCAAGAGCTGGCAGCAGCGCGAGATGTCGCTCTCCGCTTGTGTCAGCAACTGCGGCAGGAAGTCCGGGCGAGCGTTGATTTTTTTCAGCGCATCGATGACGTTGTCGTCGAGCGGATTAGCCGGGACCACGGTCAGCGCAGGCCGCGCGGGTTTGATGTCGGCTGGCGCGCCATCGGTTCCTGGCGTCGCAACGGCGTTGGCAGGAAGAACAAGCCGCGCGAGTGCATCTCTGATGCCGACAAGATTGATCGGCTTGTAGAGAACCCCGGCGCCGCCCACCTCCCGCAAACGGTTCGCCGTCCGCACGGTCGCGTCTGCGGTCAGAAACAACGCTGGTATCGGATTCAATCGCCCAAAACGATAGGTCTGCAACACGCGCACACCGTCCATGTCGCCGAGATTGTAGTCAAGCAAAAGCAGATCGAAGTTCTGTTTGGCGAGCATCTCCAGAGCCGCCATTCCGCTGACACACGTTTCAACTTCATGCTGATCGACCTCCAGCAACTCCTTGAGCAGCATGAGATTGCTCTCGTTATCATCGGCAACGAGAATGCGCTTGCCGCAAACGATCGCGGCAGTTGCTTCTTCGCTTTTTGCGGCCGCCGCTTCGGCGCGCCGCAGCGTAAGCTCGAACCAGAAGCGGCTACCGCTGCCGAGGGCGCTTTCGAAGCGCAAATCGCCCCCCATCAAATCAATGATCTTCCGGGACAGCGCAAGTCCAAGGCCTGTGCCGCCATAGCGGCGGCCGATGCCCTGGTCGACCTGGGAAAACGGCTCGAACATCTTTTCGCGAAAGGATTCCGGAATACCGATTCCGGTATCGGTGACACTGAATCGAAGCCGATAGTCGCTCCCCGTCTGCTCGAGCAGATCAACCGCGAGCCGGACGCTGCCGTGCTCGGTGAACTTCATGGCATTGCTTGCCAGATTCAGCAGTATTCGATCGAGGTGATGAGTGTCTATTTCCACGAGATCAGTAACAGCGGGGTCCATGTCGGCGCGAAAGGTCAGGCCTTTGCGTGCCGCCATAGTTTCGAACGTGGTTCGCAGCTGCGTAATCTGCTGATTCAGATCGACGGGTGCATAACTCAAGGCAACGGTTTTTGCATCGAATTTCGCTTCGTCGAGCAGATCGTTGATCTCGCACAACAGATTGTCGGACAGAGTAAGTATCGTTTTTGTCCGCCGGGCCACCGAGGCGTCGCTGGTTTCGACGGAGAGCAATTCGGCCGACGCGACAATTCCCGTGAGCGGCGTTCGCAGCTCGTGACTGACCTTGGCCAGCAAATCAGACTTGGCCCGGCTTTGTCCCTCGGCATGCTCGCGGGCTTCGCGCAAGGTCTTGATCAGGGTGCCCGCGTAAATTGGCACGACCACGATCGGTATCAACAGTGCCGTCCATACCGCAGGATGTTGTTGCCAATACGGATTGATGAGGAGGGCAAAAGAAAATCCCGCGATCGAAGCGAGCTGACACAAATGCATCAGCGGCCGTCCGGTTCGAAAGCCGAAGCCAAGCGTGGTGAACAAATAGAACCCCGCGAGCAAACTGCCATATTCGCCGGTCAGGGCGATCCAGATAGACAACATCAACGGATCGAGAACTGCTGTTGCAATCAGTAGGGCGTTCGGCGTCGAATATGCGCCGTCCCGGCGTATCAGCCGGAAGGGCAGTGCGACATAGATGCAGTAGCAGATTGCGAGGCCGAAGAACCAGGCCGGAACACCGTCGAGCGTGAAAAAAAACACCAACAGGTCACTGACGATAACCGTCAGAGCGAAAGACAGTCGCACCTTGGCCTGAGCCAGGAGAATCGCCCGCAAGCCGAATTCGGTTTTGTCGTGAGCGCCTTCGACCAGATTCATGTCCGTACCTGAAAAGTCGGCGCTATGCCTTGGCCGGCGCGCGTGAACTATGCGAGAGTATGTGACTTCTGCCGAATCTAGTCTATTGTGTTGCTTCGATTCGACCCGGTCGGACAATGCCAGCTACTCACGGATCCACCCAGCCTCACAAGGTGAATGCGCTTGTCGTCGACGACCAGCCCAGCACGCTACTGCTGATACATGCGATGCTGGACCGCGCCGGATATAACGTCGTCGAACGCGCCACCGGCGAGGCCGCCATCGACGCCTTGTCGAGCGAACAATACGACCTGTTGATCCTGGACCTCAATCTATCGGACATGTCCGGAATCGATCTGCTGCGCAATCCGCGTTTGCGGAAAGTGCCTCCGGTTCTGGGCATTACCGCTTCATTGACACCTGATATCGCGGCGCAGGCTGAATCGGTCGGTGTCATCCGCGTGCTGCAAAAGCCGATCTCGTGCGAACAATTGATCGAGTGGGCAGCTGCGGCGATTCGCGATGCGAAGTCAGCGGAAATTGCGGTCTGCAGTGGTCCCGTCATCGACTCGATCATATTGTCGGAGGTGCGCGGCATCAGCGACGAACGGTTGTTTCATCGTTTCGTCAATCAGGCGCTCGCCGACGCATGGCATTGCGTGGCTCAGCTTGAACATGTGCCGAAAGGTGATCTTGCGGTGTGGCGTCAACATGTGCAGGCGCTCGATGGCGTCGTGCGCAGTCTTGGAGCACGGCGCTTGGCAAGCGCGATCTCCGAGGCGCTGATGCTGCCGTCAGCGCAATTGCGTGATGGTGCGGAGCGTCTGACAACGCAACTGATCGATCTGCTTGACGAAGCGCAGGAGTCGCTGCGCGAATCTTTATCGCACGGCGCGAGCTGGTCGTCGGGGGACGCGGACGTCAATGGAACTGCGCCGCCGGTGCCACTTGAACTCAGCGAGCGCGAACGCGACGTACTGCGCTGGACCGCGGCGGGTAAGACCTCATCGGAAACGGGGATGATCATGGGCATCTCCGCACGCACGGTGAACTACCACATGACCAGCATCCTGTTCAAATTGAACGCGGTCAACAAGACCCAGGCTGTGGTCAAGGCCGTGATGCTCGATCTGCTCGACTAACTCAGGCGTGGTGAATTTCACTGCTTGAGTTTTGCGCGCGTTCCGACTCCACGCGCTGTTCCTGGCGTCGTTGCCGCAGCGGACCGTATCCAATCAGCTTCTTGGTCTTCTCGTCCCACAGGCGCAAAGCCAAGGTCCTCAGACTGGCGCTGAACGTGATCGGCTTGACCTGCTGGAACAGCGGAGTCGCTTCATGGCAAGTCTGCAGGTTGTAGTTCGCAATTCGCGGACTCATGTGATGAATATGGTGAAAGCCGATGTTCCCGGAGAACCACTGCAGAATCCCTGGCAACTTGTAGAACGAACTTCCCTGCAAGGCGGCGCTGGTGTAATTCCAATCGTCGCCACGTTCCCAATACACGTCCTCGAACTGGTGTTGTACATAGAACATCCAGACGCCACCGGCTCCCGCTACCATCGAGATGGTCAACTGGATCAGCAGATAAGCCTTGATTCCATAGATCCAGCTCATCGCCACGACGAAACACGCCACCACCAGATTCATCCACCATACCGAATGGCGTTCGCGACGGCCCTGCGTCGAGGGTATGCGCTGGATGACGATGAAGAGAACCAGCGGCACCACGAGCAGCAGAACCAGCGGGTTGCGAAAGATCCGATACGCGAACCGTTTCCACCGGGGTGACTGCAGGTACTCCTGCACTGTCATCGTCCAGACATCGCCCGTGCCACGCTTGTCCAGATGTCCCGCAGTGCCGTGATGGATCGCGTGTTCCCAGCGCCACTGGTAATACGGCGTAAAGGTCAACGCGCCGGCGATCAGGCCTAAGCCGTCGTTGGCGCGTTTCGATTTGAAAAACGAGCCATGCCCGCAATCGTGGAAGATGATGAAGATGCGTACGAGAAATCCGCCCGCCAGGATGGCCAGCGGAATGGTCAGCCACCAGGACACGCGCAAACTGAGGTACATCAAGTACCAGAGCAGCGCATACGGGATGAACGTGTTGGCGACTTGCCACAGTGCTCGAGACGCCGACGGCTGCTGGAATTTCCTGATATCGACCTCGGGCGCGGCCGTAGGCTGTTTTGTGCTCATGATCGATTTTTTGCGTATCCCGTTGATGGCGTCGCGGAAACAGCTTTGATCCTGCTCGGTACGCTGTTCAAGTCTACCGCACCCGGGAGGTCGCAACGTAAAGATCTTGTACACACGTGCTTTAGCCGACGGCAACGCGCTTCGCTTGCGCAGCCCGCCGATGTACCGCCTACGTGCTGACTTCCTGCGCCGGTTCGGTCGCGCTGGACCGAGCGGCTAGGGGAGTAGCCAACTGCTCCAACTCCTCTCCCGCTATTGCGCCCTCAACGGCCACCGCTGCTGCCGCGAGTTGCTGGCAGCGCTTGCCGTCTTCGCAGAGCACGCGCATGTAGTCGGCGTCGAAATTCAGACGCTCGACGAGAAAATCGACAAACGCGCGCACCTTCGGCGACTGCACCTGACCGCGCGGAAATACCGCGTTCAAATCGTATTCCGGGCCGCGCCAACCGCCGAGTACGCGTTGCACGAGACCGTGCTCGGCATAGGCCTTGATCATCACGTCGCTCACGAGCATGAGTCCCTCGCCACACAGCAACGCGCCGCGCAGAGCGGCGGGATCGTTGGCGACCAGCACCGGGTCGATGACGTACTCGATCTCGCGTTTACCATCGGACAGCGCCCAGCGGAATCCGCTGTCGTTCTGATGTCCTTTGCGCAAGGCCAGCGTACGATGGTGCTGGAGGTCGTCCGGATGCAGCGGCTCGCCGTGGCGTTCGATATACGCCGGACTCGCGTAGACCTGCGTACGGAATACCGCGAGCTTGCGCGCCACCAAATTTGAATCCGGCAGGTTGCCGACGCGCAACGCGACATCGATTTCTTTTTCAATTATGTCGAGCGGCTCGTTGTTCAGCACCATCTCTACGCGCACCTCCGGATGGCGCGCATGGAATTCGCCGAGCAAGGGCGCGATCCAAGTCGTGCCCAGCGAATACGGTGCGGTGAAGCGCAGCCAGCCGCGTGGACCACTTTGCAACTGACCGACCGCGCTCTC
>Ga0163163_10000755_pt1 | contig 27525 bp, 21 predicted proteins | sample S65metaG_FD_119766 | JGI IMG/M metagenome (GOLD analysis project Ga0163163, IMG submission 119766) | Switchgrass rhizosphere microbial communities from Kellogg Biological Station, Michigan, USA - S6-5 metaG | ecosystem: Host-associated > Plants > Roots > Rhizosphere > Soil | place: USA...
CTGGCGGAGCCCGGCAATGCCATCGAAATTTCGGTACGGGGCCGCGGTGTGGAAGCCGTTACCATCCCGATGCCTTTTTATAAGCGAGCGAGGTAGGAAATGTATCCGGAAAACTTTCGTTACACCAAAGAGCACGAATGGGTGCACGTCGAAAATGGGGTCGGCACCATCGGCATTACCGACCACGCGCAGCATGAATTGGGCGATATCGTCTATGTCGAAGTGCCCAAGGTCGGCACGCACGTGGAGCAGGGCAAGAGCTTCGCGGTAGTCGAATCAGTCAAGGCCGCCAGCGAAATCTATGCGCCGGTGTCGGGCGAAATCGTCGAAGCGAACGATGCTCTCACGGCCACGCCGGAATTGCTGAATTCAGATCCGCATGTCGCAGGGTGGATTGCTAAAATAAAATTGTCCGTCCCGGAAGAAATCGATCGGCTCCTTTCCCCAACCGATTACCAAGCCTATCTGGGAGAAGGGTAAATGATCGTTGCGCTACCTACCTAAGTCAGACGCAGAGCGTCGCGAGATGCTCGACACCATTGGTCTTTCCAAGATTGAAGACCTGGTGGCACACCTCCCCAAAGCTGTTCGTTACGATAAGCCGCTGGCCATCGCGCCGGGCCGCAGTGAATACGACATTCTGGATTATTTCAAGGAGCGCGGCTCCGAAAATGCCGCTGCCGGTGGGAACGGCTACGCCTGCTTTCTAGGCGCGGGCGTCTACAATCACTACCGCCCCGTGATGGTCGATACAGTCGTATCGCGCGGCGAATTCTTGACCTCGTATACCCCGTATCAGGCCGAAATTTCGCAAGGTACGCTCACCGCGATCTTCGAATTTCAGAGCATGATCTGTCAGTTGACGGGCATGGATGTTGCGAACGCCTCCATGTACGACGCGTCAACTGCGGTGCCGGAAGCGGCCATGATGGCGATCCGGGCCACAGGCCGAAGCCATATCCTAACCGCCCGCACCGTGCATCCCGAATATCGCGAAGTGCTGCACACGTACACGCAGCATCAGGGCATTCCGCTCGATGAGTTTGGTTATGACGCTACCTCGGGGTTGATTGATATCGAAGACTTGTCTCGCAGCATCACCAAAGACACCGCCGCCGTCATCATTCAGACTCCCAACTTCTTCGGGATCGTCGAAAATGTCAAGCAGGCCGCAGCGATAGCGCATGAGCACGGCGCCCTGCTGGTGGTCGTATTCTCGGAAGCTGTCTCACTCGGATTGCTGGAGCCGCCGCGCGATGCCGATATCGTCGCGGGCGAACTGCAATCGTTCGCCATCCCCCCCAGCTACGGCGGACCCTTCGCCGGAGTGATCGCCTGCAAGGAAAAATGGATTCGGCAGATCCCAGGCCGTCTGGCCGGGGAGACGAAAGACGCCAACGGCAACCGCGCGTTCTGCCTGACGCTCGCGACCCGCGAACAGCACATCCGCCGCGAGAAGGCGACTTCCAACATCTGCACCAACCAGGCGCTGATCGCCCTGATGGCGACAGTGTTCCTGGCCGTCTACGGCAAGCAAGGCCTACGCGAGCTGGCGGTTCAAAATCTGTCTAAGGCGCACTACCTTGCGGGCAAGACCAAAACGATTTTTAGCGGTCCATTCTTCAATGAATTTGTGGTGAGATCCGAATTCAAGGGCATTGCTGAAATCAACCGTGAGCTCGAAGCAAAGAAAATCATCGGCGGCCTGCCGCTCGAAAAGTTTTATCCCGAACTTAAAAACACCATGTTATTGTGCTGCACCGAAATGAGTAGGAAGCCCCAGATGGACCTGGTGGCGGAGGCCTTCGCATGATTAAGAAGGTGAGAACCCACCCAACGCAGAACGAGCAACTGCTGTTCGAGATCAGTTCTCCCGGCAAGAACGGCTATCAGCTTCCAGACCTCGATGTGCCAACCATCGATGCCGTTGATGCGCTCGGGGCAGGGAACACGCGCACTGAGATCGAGGACTTCCCGGAAGTCAGCGAAGTGGACGTCATCCGCCACTTCACGCGCCTCTCCACCTGGAATTTCGCCATCGACCTGGGTCTATATCCGCTGGGCTCCTGCACCATGAAATACAACCCGCGCATCAACGAACAGGCCGCGCGCGTCGACGGCATGGCGTGGATTCATCCCTATCAGCCAGACTCGCTCTCGCAAGGCGCGATGCAAGTGTGCGCCGAACTGGAGCGCTGCCTGCTCGACATCACCGGCATGGACGCGATCACGTTACAACCCGCCGCGGGCGCGCACGGCGAATTCACCGGCATTCTGTTGATTCACGCCGCCCTCGCCGCGCAGGGCAACCCACGCAAGAAGCTTCTGATTCCGGATTCAGCCCACGGCACCAACCCGGCTACCGCACACATGGCCGGCTACGCCGTCGAAAACATTGCGTCTAACGCGCGCGGGATGGTGGACACCGAAGCCCTGGCGCGCGCCGTCACCGAAGATGTCGCCGGGATCATGATCACCAACCCCAGCACTATCGGCGTCTTCGAGGAAAACATCGCCCAGGTGGCGGACATCATGCATTCGAAGGGCGCGCTGCTCTATATGGACGGCGCGAACATGAATGCGCTGGCAGGGATTTCGCGTCCGGGAGATTTCGGCGTCGACGTGATGCACTTGAACCTGCACAAGACGTTTTCTACCCCGCACGGCGGCGGCGGCCCGGGCGCAGGTCCTGTAGCCGTGAAGCAGCATCTGGAGCCGTTCCTGCCGATCCCGCGCCTCGCACGCGTGGGCGACAAGTGGACCTGGAATTATGACCGGCCGCAATCCGTCGGCCGCGTACGCGCGTTCTACGGTAACTTCGGAGTGCTGGTGCGCGCGCTGGCCTACATCATGGCGCATGGCGGCAACGGCCTGCCGCGAGCCACTTACGATGCGCTGCTCAACGCCAACTACATTCGCAAACTGCTCGAACCCTATTACGATCTGCCCTACGCTGAGCCCAGCATGCACGAATGCGTATTCAGCGATGCCCGGCAGTCCAAATTAGGCGTCGATACCATGAGCATCGCAAAACGTCTGATCGATTACGGGTTCCATCCCTACACGGTGGCGTTTCCGTTAATCGTCAAAGGCGCGCTGATGATCGAGCCTACCGAGACCGAGAGCAAGCGCGAGCTCGACCTCTTCTGCGATGCGATGATTTCCATCGGCAAGGAAGTCGAAGAAACGCCGGATCTGGTCAAGACCGCGCCCCACACCACACGCACTGCGAAGGTGGATGAAGTTACCGCCGCGCGCAAACCGATTGTTCGCTGGAAGCGGCCGTAGCTGGATGGTCATCCAACTGATTGTCTTCCCTCATTCATTCCAACCGACGACTACCAATCCTGCAATTTCTTGAAAGTGCCGGTCCCGGCTGGCAACCGTCAATCCGTAACGAAGCGCGATGGCTGCGATCCACATGTCGTTTTCTGGGAGAGGCGTTCCTTGCGCTTTGAGTTCGTTTTTGAGGCGGCCGTACTCGCGCGCCGCTCCTAGGTCGCACATGAGCACTATTCTTCCCTCAGTAAACTGATCGAGCACTGCCCGGTTTGCATCCGGACGGCTCGATCTAGCTGCTCCAAAATACAACTCGCCCCAGGCGATTACGGGGATAAATAGTTCTGCGGCTGTCGCTACCGCAGCGAGGATGGAAGTCTCCCGCTTGAGCAGCCCGATGATGATGTTGGTGTCGAGGAGAAACCTACCACTCACTAGGCTCGACGCCTTCGCACGCCGACTCAATCGCTTTAGTCATCTCCGCTGCCGACACATCATCCAGAACGCCGCCAAGGGAAGTGAGCAAAGTGTCGCCGCTTTCCCCGTGCGGACAGGGGCGTTCCAAACCCTCGACACACAACAGGAATTGCTGTTGCTGTTCAACCGGGAGGGATTCCACCCGGCGCATGATTTCGCTCTTGAGGTTCACCGCGGCAACTCCTCTCTTTCAGGATAGACCATCTTTCGTCTATGCCCAGCGATGGTTTGAAGCTGCCGCACCCGCAGGTACGCTTATTTCCCGCCTTCCTTCACGTAAGCGCGAATTACCTTATCCACGTAATCCTGCGTTTCCGCGTAAGGCGGCATCCCGCGATAGCGATCCACGGCGCCCGAACCAGCGTTATAAGCCGACAGCGCCTTCACCACGTTGCCATCGTATTTGATCAGTAGGTCGCGGAGGAGGCGTGCACCCGCGTCAATATTCTGCGCCGTATCGTGCGGATCGGCCTCCAGCGCCCTGGCCGTCGCGGGCATCAGTTGCATCACCCCGAGCGCGCCTTTCCGCGATACCGCATCCGGCCGCAGATTCGATTCCACGCGAGCTACGCTCTCGACCAGCGCCGGCGGCAGACCCGTGCGGCGAGCCGCGTCTCGAACCAGAGTGGTTGTGTCTTTCACCGGCGCTGGCGCAACGGGTGCCGGAGGAACCGGAACGAGTGGCGCAATATACTCCTCGATTTCAAACGACGCCACAGCCGCGGCCGGCATTTCGATCACGCCGTCTTTGGTGTACAACAGGACCCTGGAACCGGCGATCTCATGCCGCTCCGCATGAATGCGGAAGCCGGTTGAAAGCACGGCGTACTCGCCCCCGAAAACCGGGAGTGCTGCCGCGAGCGCCGTCAATACCCAGCCGCTGAAATGACTTGACACGAATCGTTACCAGTTTAGACGTATATCGACGGCCGCGCGTGCAGGCATTAACCCCGCGCGACCGCCAACAGCCCCACCCCGATCGCCAACAGGATCCACATGAACGTAAACAGCAGCTTACTCCGCTCGCCCGCGCTCTTGAACTCTCGCCACACGAATAAACCCCATGCGACAGCGAGCACCGGGCCCCCCTGACTCAACGCGTAACTGGGGGCGGCAGCGGTTCGCTCATCGGCAGGCGCGCCCAGCGCCAGCATTCCCGCCAGGAACGCCACGCCGGCCATGGCGCCTCCCAAAATACCAAGCAAATGCTGCTTGCCGGTTCCTTTGAAGTAATCCGCCAACCCGATTGCATCGCCGGACACGGGAAAGTTAAAAAAGAACGGGTCCAGGATCGCTGTGGATATCAAAATACCTGCGGCGAACATCAACGCCGCACCATAGGGAGCCACGCCACCCTCTCCCAGGCTTCCCAGGTCGAGCAGCGGCCGGAACAGACCCAGCGCGATGCCGCCCGCCACACCCAACGCAAGCGCTAGCACCAAGCCACGCGATCGCGAGGCTTTTGTGCGCTTCAATCGCGCCGCGGGTGGCGAAGCGTCCCCCTTAGCCGCGTCGGCCTTTGTTGCTTCTCTTGCGGCCTCAGACCTCGCGATCAAGTAATTACTGTACGCCGCCGCGCCCATCACAAGCGCCGCCAGTAGCAGCCCCGCGCCACACAGCGACGGCAGGAAGCCGCTCGATACTTCAAAGATGAAAGACCAGGCGGTCGAAACCACCAGCGCCGTCGCGAACGTGATGGTGAACGCCAGCGCCATGCCAGCCACCGAGATAGTCGCCGCCAGCAGCATGTTTCCGAGGTTGAAAACGATTCCGGCCGCGATCACATACGCAATATTCCGATACCCCGTGATCAGGAAATTATCCTGGAAGGTCAACTCGCCCGAATTCAAAGATCCGGCCGTGAACGCAGCCACTACGGCGAGCACTGCGAACCCCAACGCGAAATCGTAATAATAAAGCTCGAAGCGCCATTTCCGGGCCAATTTCAACGTATTGGCCCAGGACCCCCAGCAAATCAGCGATATGACCAGAAGCGCAAGCGTGGCGACTTGAGACGCGGGAAGAATCATAGAATTTTGGATGCCGGCGAGGCTTCTGCATCACCTCGCTGTTCCTGCATTATAACGGTGATCGGCAGGTCCGCGCGCAACGGTTCCCCGGTTATGGCTGTCGCACGCGACCGGCGCTAATGGCTCTCGCCCTCGGCGGCAGGCTCCACTTTCAGCGGGAAGTGCGCGCCTGCGGGCATCGGCACAAGCATCTGTTCTTTGCGGTAGATCAGCGTCGAAGTATTGTAGCTGGCGATCTCGAAACCGTGGCCGTGAGTGATGGCATCGGTGGGGCAGGCCTCCACGCAGTACCCGCAGAAGATGCAGCGATTGTAATCGATGTTGTACACCTTGGCGTACCGCTCGCCACCACTGATGCGCAGCTCCGCGGTATTCTCGGCCGCTTCGATATAGATGCACTGCGCCGGGCAGGCCGCCGCGCACAGAAAACAGGCCACGCACTTCTCGAGCCCGTTCTCATCGCGCTGCAGTTCGTGAACTCCACGAAAGCGCTCCTGAAACTTCGCGGGCGCGTCCGGGTAATCGTCGGTGATGGTCGGGTTGAGCATCTCGCCAAAGGTGATGCCCATGCCTTTAACGATGGCGGCGGCTCCGCCGAAAACTTCCGAGATCTTGGCCATGGATACCTTCAGCTTAACCCATCGGACCGACTCCAGCGCCGCGCGGCCCCTAAACCGCCGCTTCCCGCTGTTTCTCCGGCTGATTGGTAAGATGCTGATCCAAGACTTCCAGGAATTTTGCGAGCCACGCCGCGTGCGCGGGCCATGCCGGCGCAGTGACCAACGCGCCGTCGGCGATGGCGTCGTTCATGCCGATCGACGCATAGGTGCCGCCCGCGATTTCGATATCGGGAGCGCAGGCCGGGTACGCGCTGACGCGTTTCCCCTCGACGACGCCGGCGGCGGTGAGCAACTGGGCGGCGTGGCAGATGGCGGCGATGGGCTTCTTCTCGCGCGCGAAGTGGCGCACGGCGTCGAGTACCTGGTGGTTCAGTCTCAAATATTCGGGAGCCCGTCCGCCCGGCAGCACCAGGGCGTCATAGGTCTCCGGTTGCACGTCGATGAAGGACGCGTTGAGGGTAAAATTGTGGCCCGGCTTTTCGCTATAAGTCTGGTCGCCTTCGAAGTCGTGAATCGCGGTTCGGATCTGTTGCCCGGCCTTCTTGTCGGGGCACACGGCGTGAACGATGTGTCCCACCATTTGCAATGCCTGGAAGGGCACCATGACCTCGTAGTCTTCCACGAAGTCGCCGACAATCATCAGAATTTTCGCATGAGGCATGGCGTATTCCTCCGTCCATATTTTCTCAGATCGACACCGGAACGTAGTGTATCATCACGAAATGAATGCGGCCGAGTTAGAGCAGTCCTGGCAAACCGATCCCCGATGGGCGGGCCTCCGGCGTCCTTATAAAGGTGACGACGTGGTTCGTCTGCGCGGTTCAGTTCAGATAGAACACACGCTGGCGCGGATCGGAGCCGAGCGTCTGTGGAACCTGCTGCATACCGAGGCTTATATTCCAGCGCTGGGCACGCTGACCGGCAACCAGGCCGTGGAGCAAATCCAGGCAGGGCTGAAAGCCATCTACGTTTCGGGATGGCAAATCGCCGCCGACGGAAATCTCGCGGGACAAATGTATCCCGATCAGAGCCTGTATCCGGCCAATAGCGTCCCGGCCGTGGTGCGCGGCATCAACGCGGCGCTGGCGCGCGCCGATCAAATCCAGACCCGCGAGGGCGCCGGCGACACCCGTTGGTTCGCTCCTATTGTGGCCGACGCCGAGGCCGGATTCGGCGGCCCGCTGAACGCCTTCGAGTTGATGAAGTGGATGATCGATGCAGGCGCGGCCGGCGTGCATTTTGAGGATCAACCGGTAGCCAAGCGCGGGAGCCACAGCGCGGCTGTCGTATCCATCGCAGAGGCGATAGAGAAACTGGTGGCGGCGCGTCTGGCTGCTGACGTGTGCGGTGTCCCGTCGCTGATCATCGCTCGCACCGATGCCGAAGCCGCGCGCTTTTTGAGCGGGCGCCCCGATGATCGCGACCGTCCATTCCTCACCGGCGAAGATTCCGGCGGCGGCGATCTGGGCTACAAGGGCGGCCTGGACGCTGCCATCGTGCGCGCCTGTGCCTACGCGCCCTATGCCGATCTGCTGTGGTACGAGACAGCTCGGCCCGATCTGGAAGAAGCCCGCAAGTTTGCGGAGGGCGTTCACCGGGAATTTCCGGACAAGATGCTTGCCTACAATTGCCCGCCGTCATTCAACTGGAAGCGCAAGCTCGACGAGGCCGCCATCCAGAACTTCCAGCGCGAGTTGGGTGCGATGGGATACAAGTTTCAGTTCGTGACGCTGGCCGGATTCCATGCGCTCAATCACTCGATGTTCACGCTGGCCAAAGAATACGCGACCGACGGCATGATGGCCTACGCGAAATTGCAGGAGCAGGAATTCCAGTCTGCCAAAGCGCACCGCTTCCCGGCGATCAAGCACCAACGTTTCGTCGGCAACGGCTATTTCGATGATGTGATGAACACGGTGCTGCGCGGGCTGTCGGCAGGGCGTGCGGACGGCGATGAAAAGGACTAGCGCGGGCGATTTGGATCGGGTTAGCTATTGCCCTTAGTCGGCTGCAATTAGTGCCGCGCCGCACCGAATCAGGAAGGTCGCTGTGGAGTCCATTGGTCCACCAGCGCGAGTCGAGTCGGAGGCGTCTCCGGTCGGTATCCATACGACCGAGCCCTCTCGTGCGCGGGTCAGCAGCACTCGATAAGAGTTCTCCATGAATCGCTGGGCGCTGTGATTCTTAACACGTTGCCACGACGTTCCTGAGGCGAGCGAAAGTCCAGGAGCGCGACACTTCACTCCATAGGAAGTCTCCACCCCAACAGATACAAGCAAAGTCGAGCTCAAGTCCCTGACAGGTATACTCGTTCGCCGGTACCTCAAGAGTGTATGACGAGCGGATATCCCCACGGGGGTTGAGATACCATTGAGCGATCTCGTCGCCCGCGGTGGCATTGAGGGTCACCCCAAGGCCTTCGGCACGAAGCCGTCGAGCGCCTGAACTTGTCACCAGACCGAAGCGGCGCTCTCCTCGTCCGCGCTCCAGAAGCCAAGCCTTCGCCTTTGCTAGTGAGCGCGTAACTACGAGCGGGTACTCATGCAGACTCTCGGCTACATTTTGTGCAGCCACTTCATTGCCGGAGAGGACGTAGTCTACCCATCGACTGAGATTTGGTGAACGGTAACTCCTCTGCGGCACTCTGAGTTGAAGGCCGGGTTCGACGCTGAATGCTAGCGCGGGTGGCAACTCTCCCAAGGTGAACGACCCAGCGGAAGGGCCTCCGTGCAGGACATCCGGCGGAGCAAAAACACTCCATTCTCGTTGATCGTCGGCCCCCATTTTACGCAGGGCCTCGCCCCAACCGAATACGCCTTCTTCCCCCGAGTTGATCTCTTGTCCGCCGCCAATTAGGCATACGCAGGCACACCAATCATGGTGGCGGGACATCAACTCGAGAAGAAGTGCTGGTTCCGACCCAGTACGCTCGAACTTCTCCATACCGTGCTTCTCGTCCCAGGCACGTTGTGCTTCGTCGAAAACGATGACGTGCTCATGCGGAGGATCTTCCGCGGCGCCACGAAAGCTCTCCTGAAGAAAGTCATTGATATGCTGTATGCGGGCGCGCACTTCGCGCCGAATAGTTCCCAGACTCTTCCGCTCCCCGGCACGGCGGCGGCGTAGGTGCTCATCCCGAGCTAGAGCCTCGCGAAGAACCACTACAAGTGGTGTATTGCCTGATAAGTAGACGATATCTCCGTGGCGTTCCACGCCAGTTGCAATAGTGCTATGTACAACGTGGAGCCCTGCGAGAGTCTTACCCGATCCAGGCACACCAGTGAGGATGAGCAAGAATCGCCTCCCTTGTTCACGAGCTTGTTCGATCAGAGCCACGAGGCGCGCAGCAGCCGACTGGAGATTGTCCGCGTCGGCATTCGCGATACTTCGTACATCGTGCCCAGCAAAGATGCTCGTGGCAGCTTCAATGACGTTCGGAACAGGCCGATATGCTGATCGATCCCATCTTTCACCGGCCAGGCCGATCTCTTGATCCGATCGCGGGATCGCTGACAGGTAGTGGTGAAGCCCCTCAGCTCCCACAGGCACCACAACATCTACGAACGCAGGAGGTGGCGTGAATAAGGGATAGCCGATACCGCCGGTCGGTTCAACCTCAGTGCTCCACAACACGGGAAGGATTCTACGTTGGTAACTCTCCGCGTGAAAATCACGTAGATCGAGAGCGTACTCCTCCGCCTGTCGGCGATCTTCGGCGGTGAAAGCGTCTGCGCCGACCTTGCACTCGACGACAACGATTACGTTATTGGCAAGAATTACGATGTCTATGCGCCGGCGTAGCCGATACAGCGGATACTCGAGAAGGATAGTCCAGTCCCTGGCTTCGGAGCGAACCTGCAGGAGCTGGATCAAATTGCGTTGAAGCTGCGGGATTACTCGAACCCAGGCCTTTGTTTGACGGGTATACTGCGATGCGAAACCGTCACAGGAGTAAGCTTGCTGAAGGGAGCCGACGATCGTCGCTGTGTCTTCATCGATAAACCGCTCGATCGTGCGCCTTACGTATGCTGGCATGCGGGAACGGCTAACAGTATTAGGTCCTCACGTCGGGTACTAACGCAGTTCGAGTATCCGGTGCGCTTCGCTGTTCGTCACAAACAACGCACCCTTCGCGAACAAAACCCCATGAGGCCGCGAAAGCTTCCATGTCAGCGGATCCGCCTCTGGCCCGTCACCGCGCACGCCAGTGCCGAGCACCGTCAAAATGATTCCAGTCTTGAGATTAATGCGCCGAATCGCGTGATTCTCGGTATCCGCCAGGAAAAGATTCTCGCCTCCGTCATACGCCAGGCCTTTGGGTCCACCTAACGTCGCGTCAATCGCCGGACCGCCGTCGCCAGTGTAGCCGGCCTTTCCGGTCCCGGCCACGCGATGTAGCGTTTGGGTTTTCGCGTCGATCCGCAGGATGGCGTTGCCCTCGCGCAGCGCCAGATACAAATCGCCATTACGTGCCATCGCCAACGTGCGCGGGCCTTTGAGCGGAGTTCCTTTGACCGGCGCTCCTTCAGGCGTTGCGGCCGCCTCGCCCGTACCGGCATAGGTTTCGATGATTCCAGTATTGAGATGTAACCGGCGAATCCGCTGATTGCCGATGTCGCAGATCAAAAGAGTACCGTCGCGGTCAAACAAAATGCTGTGTGGCTGGTTCAATTGAGCCTTGGTGCCCGGCCCGCTGTCGCCGCTGAAACCCCTGACGCCGGTCCCGGCAACCGTCGAGATGATCCCGGTCTTCATATCCACTTTGCGGATGACATGGTTGTCGCGCTCCGCAATATAGAGATCGCCCTTCGCATCGAAGCGCACTTCATGCGGCATGTTCAGCGACGCGTCTTTGGCGGGGCCGCCGTCTCCCTGGTAACCCTTCTGGCCGTTCCCTGCGACAGTCGTGAGCTTCTTGGTCTTCAGATCCAGCCGCCGGATCCGCTGGTTGTCCAGATCGCAGAAGTAGAGTCCGCCGTCTGGACCCATCGCCATGCCGTAGGGGTTGTTCACTTGGTTGTCCGAGAACCCTGATTGGCCGGTGCCGATAAGCGTCGTTACGGACGCCGGTGCGGCGAGTCCGCTGGCTATCATTACGATGACCGCAATTCCAATTGAGAGCGACCTGAAAGTTTTCATGCGACTATCCCTTTCCCCGCCGACCGTTTCCGCGCCAGCCGCTACGAATTTTACCAGATGGCGGCGGGCTTACGGCCCACTTACCGGCGCACTTCTCGGCGCAGCGCCCTTGCGGAGCCAAAACTGTGATATATTCCCTCACGGCACGCCAATTTAGGGAGGCTTTATGACCAAGAGAGAATTCCTCGCCGCCAGCGCCGGAGCCGCTCTGGCCCTGACGAAAGCAGGTCCGGCGTTCGCGCAGCAGGTTGCCGCCGCCGCGCCGCGGACCGCGCCGAAAATCCCCTCGCGCACGGCGAAAACCACCAAGCTGTTCAAGAGTCCGCCGGGATTCCCTAACGGAATTGCGGCGACCCCCGAGGGCTTGTGGATTGCCCAACAAAAAGTATCGGGCGCGGCCGCCGTCAACTACCACGTGCCGGAACCGAAGGACCTTTCTGAAGCCGCCTGGCTGGTGGATTGGAATGGCAAGCTGCTCAAAACCGTGACCACTCAATCGCGCAACACCAGTGGGCTAGCGGTGGGCGGCGGCTACGTTTGGATGTGTGCGAACGCGGCGCCCGAAGGAATTTTCCAGGTGGACATGAATTCCAAGCAGATCAGCCACCGCCAGATCCCGCTCGGTCCGGCGGACAACGGCGGCGGCTGCCACGGCGCGTTCTGGCATGAGGGCAAATTGTGGATCGCGTCACTGCGGCTGCGCGGAATTCTTCGCGTGGACCCCACCACTTGGGAGCCAGAATTTTTCATCCCGTTCTATGCTGTGGAGGGGAGGCCGCGCTACCACGGCATCGCCTGGGACGACGGCACCATTTGGCTGATCACAGGCAACGACAGTCGCAACGATGCCGAAGGCCGGGCCGGCCTGGTCCGGTATGAGGCAGCCACCGGCAAAGTGCTCGAGACGGCGGACTTCGCTCCTGGCACCTGCGACCCGCATGGCCTCGCCATGCACGACGGAGCGCTGGTCAGCTGCGACGCCGGCATTCACCCCGGTTGGCCGCCCAACGATAGTCCCACTAGCGGCTGGGTCTTCAAGATCGAGCTGGTCTGACATTTCGCGAGGCGCGTCCTCGGCACTATTGATTTACTACCGGGCTCCCGCCGGAGCCGCGTCCGGTTGTGCGCTCTTCGGCGAATTCGCCTAGGTCCTGCGATCTCCTGTAATTCCAGTAATATAGCGAGATTCAATGAACTTCCTTTAAAGACGCTAGCGGTTTCCAAGAGCTTTGCTGGATGGCCCCAAAGGACTTACTCGAATCAGCTGGATTATGATCGCTAATGTAAGGCGGGAATTCCATCATGATCCACTTGATCCAATCGGTCCTAAACGGTGTGGCGCTCTTCTTGGGGCCCTTAATGCTCGTTGGCGCGATCGGCAGTGGTTTGGCGATGCTGCAGCGGGGCTACGACTCCTTACTGGAGCACCAGCGGCCAGCCCTACCCAAGCGGCCATTGGGCCCGTCTCTGCAACGGCTTTAACTGGAAATAAGGGAAGGCTGGGAGTCCGGCGTTGTTGCCCGATTTCCGGTGAGGACGTGGGGCTGAGAAGAATTCTTCTCAGCCCCTCAATTTATTTAGGCAACTATTTGCGGGATGAGTTCTCCGGCCACGTCGGTCAACCGCATATTACGGCCGTTGTAGAAATAGGTCAGCCGTTTGTGATCCATACCGATCAGGTGAAGCATGGTGGCGTGCAAATCGTGAGCCGGGACAATCTGCTGCTCGGCTTTCCACCCGAATTCATCTGACGCACCGATGGTTTGGCCGCCCTTGATTTTGGCGCCCGCCATCCAGACCGTCATGGCTCCCGGATTGTGGTCGCGCCCGACGCCTTTTTGCGATAGCGGCATGCGGCCAAATTCCGAGTGCCAGGTGACTAGCGTTTCATCCAGCAGTCCCCGCCGCTTCAGATCGATGATCAGGCCGGCAATCGGCTTGTCCACTTCCGCCGCGTGCAGGCCATGGTTCTGTATGATGTTGCTGTGTGCGTCCCAGGTGTCGATGTTCTGGTTCACCACAGCGCCGTTCCACAGCTGCACCACGCGTACTCCGCGTTCGATCAGGCGCCGGGCCATCAAGCACTGGCGGCCGAACGGTTCGGTGATTTTCTCATTCAAGCCGTACAAGCGCTTGGTTTCGTCGCTCTCGGAATCGAGGTCGACGGCTTCCGGAGCGCAATCTTGCATGCGGAAACCCAATTCATAGGAACTGATGCGGGCCGTCAGCTCGCTAATCCCAGGATGAGCCTCAACATAATTCTGATTCATGCGAGCCAGTTGATCGAGTTCGGCGCGCTGCTGGTCCAGATCGAGCGATCCTGATGGCGGATGAAGGTCGAGCACCGCGTCGCCGGTCGCGTGGAACATGGTTCCTTGATAGGCTGCCGGAAGGAAGCCCGAGCTCCATTGCGAGGCGCCGGTGAAGGGCCCGCCGCGCGGGTCCTGAATCACGACGAACGCGGGAAGGCTCTGATTCTCGCTGCCGAGACCATACGTGATCCAAGAACCGGCACTTGGGAAACCCGCGATGATCGAACCGGTATTCCATTCATAGGTCGATAGCGTGTGATCCACCGAACGGCCCTGCGCCGAGTGAATGAACGCCAGCTCGTCGACGATGCCGCCAATATTCGGGAAGAGATCCGACACCCACTTGCCGGATTGTCCATATTGCTTGAACGGGTACGGGCTCTTCATCAATGGCCCGGGATAGCCTTGGCGCACGGTGGCGCCGTCCAGCGGCTGGCCATGATGCTTGATGAGCATTGGCTTGTAGTCGAAAGTGTCGACCTGGCTGACGCCGCCGCACATGAATAGCGAAATGACCGACTTCGCGCGAGCCGGGAAATGCGACGGCTTCGGCAGGGACGGAGAATGCGTGACGCCCGCGGAACCGACACAAGACTTCTCGCCCGTGTTTGCCGGGGGGGCGCCCAGCAGGCGGTCCTGGCCCAGCAGATAGGCAAGAGCGAGACCGCCGATACCTTCGGTGCTGCGATACAGAAGGTCGCGCCGGGAAATGAAACGCTGATTGTTTCTTCCGTTACATTCTTTCATGGTCGGCTCCTAATTGATATATACAAACTCGTTCGTGTTCAGTACCACATGGGCAAACTCGGCCAGCGGGGTTAACCAGAGCTTGGTTGTTTCATCCCTCGAACCGGCTTGATTGGCGCCCAAACGTTTCTGCATGAACTCCTGACCTTGCTGGAGCTCTTTCGCGCTGGCTTGGCGGCTGTAGGCGATTTGGTAGAGCAGTTTGATCTGCGCGGCAGGGTCAGTTCCCGCTTCTTTCTCGATGCGAGTTGCCAGATCCTGCGCCTGAACCAGGAAGCTTTCATTGTTGAACAGCGTCAATGCCTGCGTCGCTACAGTAGTGACTTCGCGGCGCTCGCAGCTCAAACTTGCGTTGGGCTGATCGAAGACATCAAACATCGGGTATTTCAGATTGCGCTTAATGTTCGCGTAAACGCTGCGCCTATAAGTGGAAGGGTCGTCCTTGGTTACTAACCACGTACCGCGAATGGATGCCCCGCTCACAATATTCTTTGGAATCGGCGGGTAGAAGGACGGGCCACCCATTTCCGGATTCAGATCGCCGCTGGCGGAAAGAACGGCATCGCGAATGATTTCCGCTTCCATGCGCTTCACCGGGAATCTCCACATGAACTGATCGGTGGGATCCTTGGCCAGGCTGTCGGCGTCGTAGAACGTCGACGACATTTTGTAGGTCTCCGAGTTCATGATTTCGCGCTGTATCTGCTTAATGCTCCAGCCCTTCTGCACGAACTCCGTGGCCAGCCAGTCCAACAATTCCTGGTTCGACGGCTGCGTACCCATCTTTCCGAAGTTGTTGGGAGTGCTGACGATGCCTTGGCCAAAATGCTGATACCAGAGCCGGTTGACCATCACGCGCGCCGTCAGAGGATTGTCCTCAGAAGTGATGAACTTCGCGAAGGCCAAACGGCGTCCGCTGGTTGGATATTGACTGTTTGCCGGGGGAGTAATCTTCGCGGGCTCTTTACTGAGCACGGTAAGGAAGCCCGGTTCGATAACCGGCGCCTTCATTTCGTCCGCGAAAGGACTCAACCCTGTGGCGGCAAAATACATCGGTGGCGGCTCGTAGTGATCGCCGGCTTTAGGAAGGAACTTGCCTTTAAAACCGAAGTCTTCGTAAGTAATGCCACCAAAGGTTCCAGGTTGGAATGGCGGGTGCGGAGTGAAGCGGAAGTCCCCATCGCGCATGCCCATGGCCGTCGGCGGCTTCTCCGGCATTTGTTTCTTCAGCGCGGCGATCTGGTCTTCCAGACCCTTGCGCGTTTGTTCATCCGCGTCGCTTACCTTAATGACAGCCGGTTTATAACCGGCCGCATCGTCATCGGCGAAGCGGACGGTCGAGACCTGAGCCACCAGCAATTTCTGTCCCGCAGTGCGCTTGTCTTCGGGCGTCGCGAAGGCGTCCTGAATATCCTGCGGGAATTTCGCCAGGGTCTTCTTGAACAGCTCTTTCTTGTAGGGTTCTTCGATGACCGCGATCTGCTTGTTCAGATCTTTGATCTTTGCGTTCAGATCATTCGCGGTCTTCTCATATGCATTCCACTGATCCGCGGGCACCAGCGGGTGATCGTATTCGACGGCGCTGTTGAAGATCGCGATGGTCTTGTAATAATCTTTGCGCGTGATCGGGTCAAACTTATGATCGTGGCAGCGGGCGCAATTAATGGTGAGTGCCTGGAAGCCCTGCATCGCGGTGCGCGCCATGTCGTCCATGTAGTCGAACCGATAGTTCGGATTTTCCAGATCGCGATCGAAGACCCTTGGCCCAAGGCGGACGAAGCCGGTGGCAGTCACGGCATCGAACGAGGGATTCGGTAATTCGTCACCGGCCAGCTGCTCGGTGACAAACTGGTTATAGGGCTTGTCTTCGTTGAACGCCTTGATCACGTAGTCGCGATAGCGCCAGGAATCCTTGAAATCGTAGTCGTATTCATAACCCGTGCCATCGGCGTAACGAGCCACGTCCAGCCACATGCGAGCCCACCGCTCACCGTAGTGATTGGAGGCGAGAAGTTTGTCCACCAGCTTTTCGTAGGCCTGCGGGTCGGGGTCTTTCACAAACGCGTCGACTTCGGCGGGCGGAGGCAGCAGCCCGATGAGGTCGAGATATACACGCCGGATCAGAACGTTTCGATCCGCGATGGGTGAAGCCTTGAGACCCTTTTCGTCGCGCTTCGCAGCGACCAGAGCGTCAATGGCATTCTTGCTCCAGCGAGCGTCAGCCACTTTCGGCGTCGCCGGGCGCACCGGTTTTTTGAAGGCCCACCACTGACGGTCGGCATCGGTGATTCTTCTTTCGCTGTAGCTCCCGAAAACCAGCAGCGTGCCATCGCTGGTCTTGTTGTCTGTTGGCGCCGCAGTCACTGCAGGCGCAGCTTTCGGTGCTTCAAACGCCGGAGCGCCGGCGTTGATCCAATCCTTTACCACCGCGATCTCGTCGGCGCTAAGCCGTGGCATCGGCGCCATCGGCATGGCCGGCTGCATCTCGCCGGTGATGCGTTTGTAGATCAGGCTCTCGGCGGCGTTGCCGGGGACGATGCCCGCGCCATGATCGCCACCCTTGAGGATGGAATCGCGCGAGGCCATGCTCAGATGCGACATCTGCGCGGTCTCGCCGTGACAATTCTGGCACTTGTTGAGGACGGCGGCCACGTTCGGAGCCGCCTTCTGGCCTAAGACGGCCGATCCCGGCATCAATAGAGATAGCACCGCAAGCGCCCCTAACGGCAGGGCAGCAATCCAATTTCGGGTGTTTCTATGGGGGGACTGCACGCGCATCGCATTCTCCTCTTAACGGTTGAGATCGGCGCCGGGGTAACCCTGCGCTCTTAGCTTTATCCACTTGAAAGCATACACCTATAGAACGAGGGACACAAGGCCATCATGGCTATGCCAATAGGGCAGGGGCCGCGGTACCGATGACCGCCCCCGCCTGCCCCGTCAGGTGTGGAATTTTCAGGTTTTTGGAGCAAAGGAGCAACTTTGTCTCCGTGCGGTTTTGGTTAGCGGCGCGTACGATGGTCGTAATTCTTCGGGATGTTCGCGCAGGTAAGCCAGCAGATGGCGTCGCTTCTCCCTACCACGGCCACTCGCCGGAATGTCCGATGGGAGTAAATCGGGGATCAACTCGGGCAGGCTTTCCTCTACCCGTCGATAGATCGATACCCACATTTTCTTGACGGCGGGGAGCGAGGTTCCCAGCATCTCGGCTAACTCCTCGTCGGTCGCGCCCGGAAGTGCGCAATTGAGCAAATGCTGTTCGCTCCGATTCAAACTAAGCATCGGCGGATGATAGTCAAAAAGCGCGCCCACCCAGCTGCCGTTCCAACCGGCCTGCCGTTTGAGTTCCAGCTCCCGCGTGATTCCCAAAACGTGGGGCTTCCTGATGATCTCGCTGGGGTCGGTTCTTAACGTGGCCGTGTAGCCGCCGGCGAGCGGGTCCCAAAGCAGCCCTCCCGTCTTGAGAATAAAGTCGAGGTGTACGGCGCTCCAGGACTGTGTGCTGATCAGTTCCTTCCAAAGATAGCCGCGGTGTGCTTGAATAAATCCCCACATCAGGAGACGGTGCACTTCGCCGTGCGGCTCATATTCGAGGCGAATGCAGACGTCCCAACAAACCAGATTCAAGCCGCCGCGCGAGTTCGCCTCGCGAAGCTGTTTCCCGGTGAGAACCGGAGATTCGCCCCTCATAATCCGTCTGGTCAGTTCCGGCCCCACCCAAAAATGCGGCGGCGTCTTCATCTCACGTAGAAAATCATCCTGCACAAAGGCGCTGACGCCGGAAAGGCAGATTGGGGCGTCCGAACCCTCGCCGTCCTGAACCACAACTGCCTGTTTCGCTTCGCATTGGAGTATGCGGAGCCACACCTCGGGCAGATGTTCGATCGTTGGCCCATATCGCGGACCAATGACGGGATGATTCGCGACAATATCCACACATTCCCGAATATCCCCGGGTTGCATAGCGCGTTGGCGCAGCTTCATATTGTTTCTGCAAAAGGGCGTTAATCGGCTCTTTTCGGGTTCTTTTAGGACCCTAGCACTTTCTTACGCGTTGTGCCAACATAACCCGTCGGGGAACGCATGAAATGGCTGCCTTGTAAGGCATGCGTTCTGCAGCAAAGGGGCGACATGATATTAAACTCGCAGAGAAGTAGTGCATCTCTCGTAGCGGATTTACTCGCTTTTACATTTTTCCTGGCGTCCAATGCTCTCGCGCAATCTCGCGCCGAGCTCTATGTTCCGCCACCGCCGCGATGGCAACAGGCAATCACCGCCCTGCAAACGGTGGCGGGAACCAATCGCTACAATTTCTGGCAGTGGGCTTGGTTGTGGCAAAGATCCCCTGCATTCGACGGCGCTCCCGCGTCATTCGGAATCGTGGGCTCTCTCGAAAACACTCCCGGGTTGATCGAAGAAATCATTGCAGCCGGCGGTGGTAACGGGTCTCAAAGGTACTTTAAAAATCTGGGTGGCGGACTTTTTTGCGATTTGCGCTATCTGTAGCGAGGTCCTAAGGCTTGGTTCAACAAATGACCGCTAAATGCCCGAGGCTTGACATTAACTATTTGTTTTAGATAACCGCGCCAGACTTTTGAGCCAAGATGGTGGCCTCGTATTTCAGGGGAGGGCTCCAATGAACACAGATTTTCCGAGATCAAGTGATCGCAGAATCAGGGCTTCTCTGATAGCTGCTTTGATCTTCCTGTCATTTTTATTAGCTGCAGCCGCACTCGCGCAAACTCCTGGCATGTTCACGCCGACCGGCAAGATGACCACTCCGCGATTTTTTCACACAGCCACAACGCTAGCTGATGGCAGAATCTTGATCGCGGGCGGCTTTGTTGGCGACTACTCTCCGTATGGCTCGGGCTCGACCGCAACAGCCACTACGGAACTCTTCGATCCAGCAACGGGCAAGTTTACCGCGGCGGGCAACATGAACTTACCCAGGGCCAACCACACGGCGACGCTACTCGCGAACGGCAAGGTCTTGATTGCAGGAGGCTCTCAAAACACCTTGGCGAGCGCGGAACTGTACGATCCGTCGACTGGCACATTTAGCATCGCCACCAGCATGCCGGCGTCCGAAATGTATGGAAGAACTACGGCGGCGCTCCTACGCGATAGCAAAGTCCTACTTGCCGGGGTACCATTCGGAGCCGAACTATACGACCCCAGTGTCAATACGTTCACGGCTACGGGCGGAGGGATAATCCCGACATTCCAAACAGCTACCACACTCCGGGACGGTCGGGTCTTGTTGGCCTACGCTTTCAACTCCCAACTTTACGATCCTGCTTCACGCACGTTCAGTGCCACCGGGAATACGACCGGGTACGAATTCCAGGCCACTCTGCTTGCCAATGGGAGCGTGTTAGTCACGGGTGGAAACGATGACCCTGGTGCAAGCGAAATAGCAGAAGTATACGATCCCACCGCTGGGATGTTCACTCCTACGGGGAACATGATTTCCTCTCGGGCTAACCACACCAGTACGCTGCTTCCAGACGGTAGGGTTTTGATTACCGGAGGGTCGGGATGGGTTTCTGCTGGTCCAGGCATGTCGTATTTCTGCTGCCTTGCAAGCGCGGAAGTCTACGATCCGCTCACGGGTCTTTTCGCCAACACAGCCCTCATGGCTACGGGCCGCGCTGGCCATACCGCCACGCTGCTCACAGACGGTCGGGTTTTGATCGCGGGCGGAGGAAGCAGCAGTGCAGAACTTTACACCCCAGGCTGCGCAGCAAGCTGCCCGCCCGATCCATGGCAGGCGGCGGTCAACCTCATGAAGGCTACGGCGGGCACCGATAGCCTCAATTTCTGGCAGTGGGCGTGGTATTGGCAGAGGTCCCCCAGGTTCGCCGGGGCACCCGCCGGATTCGGGGTACTCGGCTCTATCGATAACACTCCTGGATTGATCTTCAACATCATCGCATCGGGGGGTGACGATGATGGCTTAGCGGTTGTTTCCGCAGAACAGTGGGTGGCGTATTATCGTAGCTCCCTGACGGTCGTCAGCGGCGTGGTTAACGCCGCCAGTCATCTTGCGGGGGCGATCGCGCCCGGAGAGCTCGTTGTCGTCACCGGCTCCGGACTTGGCCCCGCGAAAGCCGTCTTGGCTGTTCCCGACAGCTCTGGTCGTTATGCCGCTCAGCTCGCGGGAACCACTGTGCTGGTCAACGGTACGCCCGTGCCGGTGATCTTCACCTCGGCGACGCAGGTAGAGGCTGTCGTCCCGGACTCCCTTGCCGGCGGAACAGCTCAGGTCGCGGTCACTTATCACGATGAGACCTCCGCTTCGTATCCGGTTCCGGTTGCTGCCGCGGCGCCGGGGATCTTCACCGTGGATTCGACGGGGCAGGGACACGCCGAATCTTTCGACCAAAACGGTGTAATAAACACCCCCGCCCATTGGCAAGGTGATGTTATTACTCTATTCGCGACCGGCTTGGGTCAGCAGGCGACTGGCGTCACGATCCACGGCTTCAATCTACCGATGATGCCGCTATCCGTCAACAAGGGAGCTTTCCCTGGTGTGACGCAGATCCAGGTGCCGATCCCGTTCGGTCAAGACTGCGATACGGATGTGGTGCTCCAGGTGGGTGACGCCATGAGCCAGCCGGGCGTGACCATTGCCATCGACATATGTATTTAAGTCCCATAATCGTGGAGGCCGGCGACCGATGCGATTGGACCGCACGTGTTGCGACAAAGGGGCGACATGCTATTAAGCATGACCACGCCGCGCTTTTTCCACACAGCCACGCTGCTCGCGGACGGCAGAGTCCTGATCGCTGGCGGACAGAGAATAGACCCAGGCATCTTCGAGTTCACAACCGTTCCGAGCGCCGAGATCTACGATCCTCGCACCGGCACATTTCACCGCGACGGGCAAAATGACTACAGCCCGATGGGCCCACACGGCCCCCTGCTTCCTAACGGCAAGTCTTGATCGCCGCGGGTGGGAGCATCAGCGCCGAACTCTATGATCCCGGCGGTGGTAATGGAATTCAGAACATTTCCGCCGAGCAGTGGGTGGCTTACTATCGCCAGGTGATCGCGACAGACCCGTGGGAACAGGCCATCGCGCGGATGCAGGGCTCGGCGCGAACCGATCGCTACAATTTCTGGCAGTGGGCCTGGTTTTGGCAGAGAGCTCCCAGGTTCGCCGGCGCCCCTGCGGGATTCGGAGTGCTCGGGTCTATCGACAATACTCCGGGAGCGATCTTCAGGATCATCGCAGCGGGGGGTGGCGACGGGTTAGCGAGCGTCTCCGCGGGACAGTGGGTGCAGTATTATCGTCAGGCGGCCTCGCAATAATCCCGTAAACGCACACGTCTGGCTCTACGAGCGTTTGATCCTTCTTGCCGGCCATCCGATTCGTTGCCTTACGGATCCCTCGCCCTCGCGATGTATACTGGCTCAATTGACTTCAGGCGTCGTAGTCATGGGTGTCGCGGGGAGCGGCAAATCCACACTGGGAGCGGCGGTTGCGGAGCGAATGGGCTGGCCGATGATTGAAGGCGACGATTTTCATAGCGACGAGAACCGAGCCCGCATGCGCGCCGGAGTGCCGTTGAGCGATGCCGATCGCGAAGGCTGGTTGCGTAGTCTGGCGCGAGAACTGCAGCGGCATCCGGATGGCGCGGTCCTCACTTGCTCAGCGTTAAAACGAAAGTACCGCGACCTATTGCGGGACGCCTCGCCAGGGCTGGCTTTTGTTTTTTTGGATATACCGGAGGACGAGGCGCTGTGGCGTGTGCGCGCTCGCGGGCACCACTTTTTTCCGCCGGAACTCTTGCAGAGTCAGTTCGCAGCTCTGGAGCCACCGTTAGATGAGCCGGGCGTTCTCACATTGGATGGGGGACTTCCCCTTCACGACTTAGCGGATCAAACGGTCGATTGGCTCAGGGCGAAATCCGGGGTTCCCGTATGACCAGCGCCGGCATTCCGAAGCTGCGATGGCGCATTGGCAGTCTGCTTGGCGCGGGAGTGCTGATCAATTATTTCGACCGCATCAGCTTGTCAGTGGCGGGTCCGCAATTGCAACAGACGCTGGGACTCAGCTCGACGGAACTCGGATGGCTGTTCAGCGGATTCTTCTGGACCTACGCGCTGTCGCAGATTCCGGCGGGAATGATTTTGGATCGCTGGGGCGTTACGCGCGTGGGACGCTGGAGCGCGTTCCTGTGGGGCGTGGCCTCCGCTATCACGGCAGTGTCGAGCGGATTCGCCGGAATCTTCGTGGCGCGGGCGCTGCTGGGGATCGCCGAAGCCCCGAGTTTCCCGGCCAATTCCAAAGCGACGGGCTACTGGTTTCCGCGGCAGGAGAGGGCGTCCTCGACGGCGCTGTTCGATGCGGCTGCGAAATTCTCTAACGTGATCGGCGTGCCGCTGGTGGCGCTGGCGGTGGTGCACTTCGGTTGGCGCTGGGGATTTGGATTGGTGGCGACGCTCAGCTTCCTCTACTTCGCGGCGTTCTACATTATCTATCGCGACCCGAGCGCGCATCCGCAGCTTTCAACGCGAGAGCGCGAGTACATCGCAGCGGGCGGCGGATCGCCAGAGGGACAGATCTCAACCAGTCCGGCTGGCATGCTCGGCCACCTGCTGCGGAGCCGTAAGGTGTGGGGTTTGTCGATCGGCTTCGCGGCGTACGGTTATTGTTTTTACCTGTTCCTGACGTGGCTGCCGGGCTACCTGGTTCAGACCATGCATATGAGCATTCTGAAGTCGGCGACGTTCGCGGCTATTCCATGGATGTGCGCAACGGTGTCCGACCTCGCGGTGGGAGGCTGGCTGATCGATCACCTGATTGCGCGGGGACACGATGAAACGCGCGTGCGCAAAGCGGTCCTGCTGACGGGAATGTGTTTTGGACTGGCGGTCTTCGGAGCCACGACAACCACCGATCCGGTGATTGCGATCGTATGGATTTCTGTGGCGTTGAGCGGGCTCGCGGCGGCTGCGCCGGTGGGCTGGTCATTGCCTTCGCTGATCGCACCGCGCGGCGGAGTCGGCACGGTGGGGAGCATTATGAATTTCGCGAACAACCTGATGGGTGCGGTGGCGCCCATCGTAACCGGCATGATCGTGGGCAGCACGCATTCTTTTACAAATGCGTTCCTGGTTGCAGGCGTGGTCTTATTGACGGGCGTTGCATCCTTCGTGTTCCTGCTAGGACGCATCGAGCCGGTGCCTGAACCGTTGGGCAAAGCAGCTCTGCCGGTCTCACTGCCGGGAGCACGTTAGGTTACGAACCCGCGGAGTGCGCCTGCTGCGCCGCTTGCTGTGACTCTGAAGACGGAACTGGTACTCGTTAGGAAGAGACTCGCTGCGGCGAGCACCACGAATGCGAGCATAAGGGCGTATTCCGTTAGATCCTGTCCCTGCTGGTCTGTCCAGAAGCTTTGGTTCATCCAGAAGCGTTGTTTAATATGCCGCACGCCGTTGGTTTGCCTGGTACCAGTGATATTGTAGCGACGTTGGCGCAAAGACCACTTCACGCCTTGTGCTGGAACATGTCGAACGGCTCGAAATTGCCGTTCAGGAGTTCGTGCGTATCAGGATGCCCGAGCCAGCCTGCGATCATCGTTGCGTAGACGCGGCGGAAATCTGTCGTGTGGAGCAGGTTGTCGCCTTCGTCGAGCTTCGCTAGGCTGGGAATCTGGCCGTAGTGCCCGCCCTTTACTTGATTTCCGACGACAAACATCAGATTCGCGGCACCGTGATCGGTGCCGAGGCTGACGTTTTCGGGAACGCGGCGGCCGAATTCGGAGAACGCCATGACCACGACATCGTTCTCGCGGCCGATGCGCTTCAGGTCCTTCATGAAGGCGGAGACGGAATCTGATGCGTAGGTCAAGAGGCGCTGATGGACGTCGTTCTGAAATACGTGCGTGTCGAAGGCGTTGTTTCGATACGCGGTGTAGTATAAGCGCGTCGGCATTCCAGCTTCAATGAGTGCGGCGACTTTGGGCAGATCCAGACCGACGATTCCGTAATCGACCGGCGAATGATATTTGGACCAGGCTTCCTGCACCAGCGCGGATGCGCTCTTGGCGCTGCGCGCGGTATCGAGCAGAAATTCGCGCGCGGGGTTCGAAACCTTGCCGTTGTCGGGAGTGGCTTTAAAGACTGCGTTTTCGTCGAAGAAACTCTCGCGCGAGAATTTGTTGGGATCGTCGAAGACCACCGGGACGTGGCGGCGGCTGCGTACCGCGAGCGACTGGTGCGTATCGATGTTGACGATGAAATTCGGTGGTGCTTCGGGCGCGATGGTGTCGGCGAGGCGGCCTACCCAACCATATTGCTCGCCGCTATTGGGCGCGGCGGTGTGCCAATAGGCCATCGACGAGAAGTGCGAGAACGACGGATTTTCGTAACCGCAGCCGTGGACGATGGCGAGCTTGCCATCCTTATATAACCGTTCGAAGCCAACCATGCCGCGATTGAAGCCGAAGTGATCGTCGATGGGGCGCAGACTTTTCTTGGGAAGTCCGATCTTGGGGCGGTGCTTGTAATACGCGTCGTCGGCGTAGGGGACCAGCGTGTTGAGGCCGTCGTTGCCGCCGGAGAGTTCGAGAACCACCAGGATTTTGCCGTTCGACTCAGCTTCCGCCGCGAGGGCTGCGGCGGCGCGTCCGAAGACACCGACGCGAAGCGCGGTGCCCGCAGTCATGCTAAGCCCGGAGAGGCCGGCTTTCAAAATGTCTCGACGATTCAGTTTCATATTTCTAACCTCAGCTTAGCTGATACTCAGGTTGGCTCATGATCAAATGGAGAACCAAGCGCAACGGTTCTTCGAGATAAGTTTTCGCCTGCGAGATGTCGGACGTACCGAGCTCGCGATCGAGGAAGGCGACCAGTTCATGGCGCACGTCGTCGCTGGGCGGGACGCGCATGAAGCGGCGAATCAGGTAATCGACTACTTGCGTTGTGTTCTGCGGATTCTCGGCCAGCACCATCTTGGCGATGTGAAGCTGAGCGGTGTCGCGCGTAATAGGCTTCACTCGTTCGAGGGCCAACTGCGAGCCGCGGAAACTGCCGTAGCGGGTATTGAAGTCCTCGTCGCGATCGGCGGACATGTTCGATTCCGCCATCTCGCCGCTCTTGGTGTCGGGGATGGTGGCGGTGGTGATGTCCATGCCCTGGCGGATGCGGTCGGCTACACGTCGGACTTCTTCACTGGCGGCGACGCGGTCCGGCGCGATGAAATTGATGTCGGGGAAGAGCACGTCGCGGGCGAAGTTGCCGCGCTCGAGTAACAGGCCGGGAGTGATCCAACTATGGCCTCCGGCCCATCCCGCAACTGTGGGCGGCGAGAACAGGCGCTGGCCTAGAGCGGAGGTGGCGGAGTTGAAATCCGGCTCGCCGGGAATGTTTTCGAGACCGAGCTTTTTATATGTAGACACGGCGAGCTCGACCGGGCTCTTGATGTGCGTGCCGACGGAAGCCGAGCTGTAGAAATCGCGCGACAGGAGCATGGCTTCGAGCAGCGGCGCGATTTCGTAATGATTGTCGCGCAGCACGGAACCTAATTTCTTTTGCAGTTCCGGTGACGGGTTATCGCGGACAAAGAAGCGGTAGAGTTTGCCGGCGATGTAATCGGCGGTAACGGGCTGCTGCATGATGATGTCGATGATTTGGACGCCATCGAAATTGCCGGTCTTGCCTAGAAATGTTTTCACGCCGTCGTCATGCTTGTCTTTATTGACGACGAATTTCAGATCCACATAATTCCAGCCGGTGAACGCGCGGGCGGCTTCGCGGATGTCCTTCTCAGAGTAATTGCCCACGCCCATGGTGAACATCTCCATGATTTCGCGTGCGAAATTCTCGTTGGGCGCGCCCTTCACGTTCACTCCGGCGTCGAGGAAGGTAAGCATGCCGGGGTCCTGTGCCATCGAGACCATGAGGTCACGGAAATTGCCGGTGCCGTGGTTTTCATAGAGCATCAGTTCGGCGAGGAGCTTGCGATAGTCGCGGACCTTCGGCTCGTTGGCGGCGTAATGACCGTGCCAAAAGAGGGCCATTTTTTCCTGCAGCGGGCGCGGGCTGGTGAGCATGCGGTTCGCCCACCAATAGGCCACGCGGTTGGTTTCGAGAACACTCGCGCGGAGCCAGTAGAAAAATTCGTCAACGATGGGCTGGAGGCGGCGATTGCCGGTGGGCTTTACCTTGATGCCGAGCGCTTCGCCGTTCTTCTTGGCCATGTCGGTGACGGCGGGGCGGCTGGGCGGAAACGGTTCGAGGCCGGGATCGCGAATGCCGGATTCATCGAAGGCGGGCAGGTGGCTGACGTCGGTGCCTTCATAGCGGACCAAGCGCGCGATGGCCTGCGCGGGAGTCATCTTGGCGAGAGCGTCGATCTCAGCGGGCGTGCCGCCGAATCCGGCGCGTTCAAGCAGGTGAGCCGCGAAATCGCGATTCCAGTCTTTGGCGGTGATCGGAGTGAGGTCGTTCTGCCAGGCGGCGGGTCCGGCGGTCTGGGCAAGCAGGGGAGCGGGAGAGATCGCGATCGCTACGGCGACGGCTAGGATTGCAGCCAGGGAATCCACTCTGCGCATGTGTTCCAACTCCTTAAGATTGTGCTAAAGAAGATGTTCCCACGAATTGCGGGGGGACGCCACTGCGGGATGGCGGGTGGGGAGGCGGCTGAGTAGAGAGACACTTCGGCTGTGCGGCTGGGATTTTTGGATCGTCTCGCGGTGGGCTGCTTACGTAAGCAACCCACCGGGGGTGAAGAAAACAGGCGGCTGTTTATTTTTTCAGCCCGCACCAGCGCTAGAGCCTGTGCGGGCTCCGGTCTTAGAAAAGTGTACGAATCAACCGTCAATTGCGCTCTCCTGTTTCCTTTCGCGGTTACCTGGCGCCGCTCTCGCGACGTTCGTATCAACCAGAGAATCGATTCTCTTC
>Ga0163163_10000757_pt1 | contig 27476 bp, 23 predicted proteins | sample S65metaG_FD_119766 | JGI IMG/M metagenome (GOLD analysis project Ga0163163, IMG submission 119766) | Switchgrass rhizosphere microbial communities from Kellogg Biological Station, Michigan, USA - S6-5 metaG | ecosystem: Host-associated > Plants > Roots > Rhizosphere > Soil | place: USA...
GTGCGTGATTTTCTCGATAAGGCGCCAGGTCTGGTCGGTGCTGCCGTCATCGACCAGTACGACATAGCTTTTCGGCGAGATGGTCTTTGACTTCTCCAGCTTGGCCATGTCGGCAAGCAGATAGGTCAACGTGTGCTGGATTCCCGCTTGTTCGTTGTAACAAGGGATGACGAACGCGATGACGGGCGCTTTGGCAGTCATGGTCAAAATCAGCCGTGGCTTGCGCGGCGAACGGTCCCCGGGCGACTGGTAAATTCGAGTCACATGTCGCACGGCCGCGTTAATCCAAGGTATGCCGGCAGCGTTTACAAACCTTTTACCGCTGCGGACCGGCAAAAGGTGCCAAATCCGCCCTGTTCCCAAGCGCGTCAGATGCCCGCGAGCTCGCGCATAATACGGAAAAGGCGTTGCTGGCCCTCGAAGCCGATGCCGGGATGGTCAGAGAGCGAGATCATGCCGCCGTCGATACCGGCGTCATCGGCGAAACCGCCGAAGTCGCCGAACACGCCGGGGTAGGATTCGGCGCCGCCAAGGCCAAACCCCGCCGCTATCGCGAGCGACATCTGGTTGCCGCCGTGCGGGAACATCGCGCCGCGCGGCCAGCCGTGCCCTGCCAGCATGTCCAATGTCTTTGCGTATTGGCCAATGCCGTAGGCCTGCGGCGGATCGATCTGGATCACGTCGCGGCCGGGACGAAACCCGCCGAACCGCACCAGGTTTTCCACGTCCTGCGTCGAATAAAGATTTTCGCCGGTCGCCAGCGGCGGCTCGTAGCTTTTTGCAAGCTCGGCGAAAAGCGCGAAATCGAGCGGGTCGCACGGCTCCTCGAACCATCGCAGCTTGAAGGGCGCCAGCGCCCGGGCGTAACGCAGGGCTTCGGCGCGATCGAATTTGCAATTGGCGTCGACGGCGAGGTGCTCGCCGGAGCCAACGATCTCGAGCACGGCCTCCAGACGGCGAAGATCTTCGTCAAGCGGGAGGCCGCCGACCTTCATTTTCACCATCGTGTAGCCGGCGCCGAGGTGACGGCGCATTTCATCCTGCAAGTCCTTGATCGTCTGTCCCGGCCAGTACCAGCCCCCGCCCACGTAGCAGAACACCTTTTGTGAAATCTTGCCGCCGTTGAACCGTTCGGCGAGCAGCGCATGCAACGGCTTGTCGGCAATTTTGGCGACGGCGTCCCAGATTGCGACCTCGATGGTGCCGATCGCGATCGACCGTTCGGAATGCCCTCCGGCCTTTTCCCGCCGCATCATGCAGGCGAGAATTTTTGCGGGATCGAGATTGCCGCCGCCTGCGTCCAACAGGGATGCCGGGTCGGCTGAGAGAACGCGTGGGATGAACCGCGCGCGCATCTGCGCGCCGCAGGCGTAACGGCCGGTTGAATTGAAGGCGAAACCGCAGACCGGCCTGCCCTTACGAACTACGTCGGTGATCACGGCGACCACCGACGTCGTCATTTCGGTAAAGTCGAAGCTCGAATTGGCAAGCGTCGACTTGAGCGGGATCGCCGTCTCGCGGATGTCGACGATACGCATTCCGCTAGCCGGAGTTCACTAGATTTGTGGGATCTTGGCGTCCTTGATCACCTTGCCCCACTTTTCGACTTCCTTCTTGATGTAGGCGGCGAATTCATCCGGCTTGTTGGCGATGGGATCAAAGCCAAGCTGCGCGCATTTCTCTTTGACGTCGGGAAGCGCCATCGCCTTGACGATTTCCCGGTTGAGCAGATCGACAATTTCCTTAGGCGTGCCGGCCGGCACGAGGATGCCCTGCATCGTTTCGGACTCCTGGCCGCTGACGCCGGCTTCCGCCATCGTGGGCACGTCCGGCAAAGCGGAGGAGCGCTTGGCCGAGGTGACGGCGAGGCCGCGCAATTTTCCAGCCTGCACCTGCGGCGCGGTCGGCGGCAGCGCGGTGAAGGCGATCGGCGTATGGCCGGCGACTGCCGACTGAATCGCAGGGCCGGCGCCGTTGAACGGCACCGTCGTGAGGTCGAGATGGAAGGTGAGCTTGAACAGTTCACCGGCGAGATGCGGCGTCGTGCCGGTGCCCGGCATTGCGTAATTGTACTTACCGGGATTCTTTTTGATCAGGTCGACCAGCTCTTTCACCGACTTGGCCGGAAAATCCTCGTGCACCACGAGAATATTGGGCGACGCCGCAGCGAGCGTGACGGGCGCGAAATCCTTGAAGGGGTCGTAGGGGTTCTTGGCGTACAGGCTCGGATTGACCACGTAGCTCGAGCTCGCGACGAGGATCGTGTAGCCGTCCGGCGGAGACTTTGCGACTTGCGTCATCCCGATGTTGCCGCCGGCGCCCGGGTGGTTCTCGATGTAGAACTGCTGCTTCAGGCTGTCGGACAGCTTTTGCGCGATCAGGCGCGCCATCACGTCGGTCGGTCCGGCGGGTGCGAATGGCACCACGATCTTGACCGGGTGGTCGGGGTAGCCTGCCGCCGCCGCTGGCAAAGCGCCGAGCGTGAGCGCGGACAGCGTCACACCGGCGGTGATGAGTTTTATTGTTGAGCGCATTCGTCTCCTCCCAATTTTTTTCATCGTAGCATTGCGCGGGATCGTTGCCAGTGGGGCTTGCATCGTCCGCGCTCACAGGCTGTATTCCGGCGGCTTCGTTCCCTTTCGTCAGAGGAAATTCAATGCCCGCCCGAAAGATCACCCGCCAGGACATGCGCGACGCTGCGGAGACGTACAAGAATTGGGGCAAATGGGGGCCCAATGATGAAATCGGAACGCTCAATTACACGTCCGCCGAAGACATTGTCGCGGCGACGCGGCTGGTAAAGAAGGGCAAAGTCATCTCGCTCGCGCTCAATTTCGATCACACCGGGCCGCAGGGCGCGAAGAGCAAATACCCTTCGATGGGCCGCACCAATCCGATTCACACCATGCTGCGGACTGGCACCGACGCCTATTCGGGCGTGCTCGACAAGCGCGGCATCCGTGCCGCCGACGACATGGTGACGATGCCCCTCCAGTGCGGCACGCAATGGGACGGCCTTGGCCACGTCTTTTATGAGAATTATATGTGGAACGGTTATGACTGCCGTGAAGTGACGAGCGCCGGCGCGCAGAAGTGCGGAATCGAGAAGACGAAGAACAAAATGGTCGGCCGCGGTGTTTTTCTTGACGTGGCGCGTTACAAGGGCATCGCCTCGCTCGACGACGGCTACGGTATCACCAATGACGACCTCTACAACACGGCGAAGAAGCAGAAAGTCGAGCTCAAACGCGGCGACTACGTCATCGTGCGCACCGGCATGATGGAGCGCTGCCAGAAGGCGGGAAGCTGGGATGGATATCCCGGCGGTGACGCGCCGGGCTTTTCGTTCGAAACGCTCGATTTCATCAAGCAGACGCAACTGGCGGCACTTGCGAGTGACACCTGGGGTTGCGAGGTGCGGCCGAACGAGAGCGAGGAGGGGATCAACCAGCCCTGGCACTGGATCACGATCCCGATCATGGGCATGACCATGGGTGAGATCTTTCAGCTCAAGGAGCTCGCCGACGATTGCGAGCAGGACAAGGTCTACGAGTTTTTGTTCGTTGCGCCGGCCATTCCGATCACGGGCGCGGTCGGCTCGCCGGTCAATCCGCTGGCAATAAAATAGAAGGCGTTGCAGGAGCTTTAGTCATGGCGAAGGAATACCCGGTCACGCACACGGACGCCGAATGGCGCAAGCTGCTCACGCCCGAGCAGTACCAGATCATGCGCAAGCACGGCACCGAGATGCCGGGAAGCTGCGCGCTATTGCACGAGAAGCGCGCCGGCACATTCCGGTGCGTCGCCTGCGATCAGCCTTTGTTCGCGTCCAAGCTCAAGTTTGAAAGCGGCACTGGCTGGCCGAGTTTCAACGATCCGATCACCGGGGCGGTCGAGATGGAATCAGACCGCAGCCACGGCATGGTTCGTGATGAAGTGCATTGCAGCCGCTGCGGCAGTCACCTCGGGCATGTGTTCAATGACGGGCCGCCGCCGACCGGCCTGCGCTACTGCATTAATGGCGTTGCGCTGAGATTCGAGCCGGCTTGAGCATGACGACGGTCGGACACAACGCCAAGCGCGTCGGCGCCGAAGTGCTCGCCGACATGCTGGCAGGCTACGGCGTCACGCATGTATTCATGGTGCCGGCCGTTCTCCGCCGAACCTTCGCGGAAATGGAGCGCCGGACCAAGATCGCGCGCATCCATTGTCATGGCGAGAAATCGGCCGCCTACATGGCCGACGGCTATGCACGTGCGTCGGGCAAGCCCGGCGTCTGCATGGCGCAGGTGATTGGCGCGCTCAATCTCGCGGCGGGCCTGCGCGACGCGTATCTTGCGCATTCGCCGGTCATCGCGATGACGGGCGGGCGCGATCCGAAGACGAAATTCCGCAAGGTCTACCAGGAAATCGACGACGTGCCCGCATTCGAGCCGGTGACCAAGATGAACGTCACCATCGACGACGTGGCGCGCATCCCCGACATGATACGGCAAGCCTTTCGCACCGCGACCACCGGTGCGCCCGGCCCCGTGCACCTGCAATTCCGCGGCAACGAGGGGCAGGTCGATCTTGAAGAGGCCGAGATGGACGGGCTTGTCGAGGCGCAGTTCTCGCGCGTGCCACCGTTTCGTCCCGAGCCGGAAGCGGCGCATGTGAAGGGGGCGCTCGAGCTGCTGCAGAAGGCCGAGCGGCCGATCATCGTCGCTGGCGGCGGTGCCCGCGCATCGGGCGCCGGCAAGGAGCTGGTCGCGCTGGCGGAAGCGTTGCAGATTCCGATCGCCACCTCGCTCAACGGCAAGGACATCATTCCCGGCGTGCACTCCCTGTCGGTCGGCGTGGTCGGTAGTTATTCGCGCGAAAGCGCCAATCGCGCGGTGAATGCCGCCGACCTCATCTGCTTCATCGGCACGGAAACCGGCGGCATGACCACGCACTTCTGGGCGGTGCCGAAAATCGGCACGCCTGCGATCCAGATCGACATCGAGCCGGAAGCGCTCGGCCGCAACTATCCATTGCAGGCAAGCGTGCTGGGCGACGCCAAGAGCGTGCTCGTGCGCATGCTCGGCCAGATCGACAAGTCGACCGCGGCGAAGCGCGCAAACTGGCTCAAGGACATCGCGGCGCTGCGTGGCGACTGGTACGCGAAATATAAGCCGATGCTTGAGTCCGACGCCGTGCCGATTCATCCGGCGCGCATCTGTGGCGAACTGAGCAAGCACATGCCCGACGATGCCATCGTCGTGGTCGACACCGGCCACGCCGGGATGTGGATGGGCGGCATGTACGATCTGCGCACGCCGGCGCAGAGTTACATGCGCAGCGCCGGTCACCTGGGTTGGGCCTTCCCCGCCGGCATTGGTGCCAAGGCTGCGTGTCCGGAACGGCCTGTCGTTGTTTTCACCGGCGACGCCGGCTTCTGGTATCACATCGGCGAAGTCGAGACCGCGGTGCGCTGGAACCTTGCCTCTGTCACCATCGTCAACAACAACGGCGGCGGCAATCAATCGAAACGCGGCTTCGACCGCGCCTATGGCGGCGAGCAGACCGAACAGGCCCGCGAGTTGTGGACCTACAACAAGATGAATTTTGCCAGGCTGGCCGAGGATATGGGTGCCCTTGGCATCCGCGTGGAGGATGCAAGAGATATCGCCCCCGCGCTTGAGCGCGCGCTCGCATCAAAGCGTCCTGCGGTAATCGATGTCGTGACTGACATCGAAGCGTTGGCTCCGACGGCGGTCAGCTGATTTAAGCCGCGACGCGATCGTGCGATAGTACCGGCAGGCTTGCCTGTCCGGAGGGCGACACCATGAAACGCGCGGCATTCTACTTTTGCGGTCTTTTGACCGGTCTGGCTTTGGCTTTTGCGATTCCCAGAGGCCAGGCCCATGACGCCGACACGCTTGCAAACAGTGCGCCGCAGAAGAACCCGCTGTTCCTCAACATGACGAGCGGCGATTCCTGGCGCGGCTGGATGGGCTTGCACTTCGCTCACGCGACGCTGAGGCAGGGGCACCCGGTCGCGATCTTCCTCAACCTCGATGCCGTCAAGCTCGCGGCAAAAAGCGGAGAGCAGGAAAAGAAACCATCGATGCAACGCGTGCCGCGCGATGTCCTCGTTGATTTCATCAAGGACCGCGGCATCGTCCTGATGTGCGGCCCATGCATGACCGAGTTCGGTCTGAAACTCGACGACTTGATAACAGGCGTGCAGATGGGCAGGCCCGGCTACACGCAGGGTTTCATTTTCGCGGAGAACGCGCGCACCCTGACATGGTAGCTAACCTTCGCCGATCTCGCGCAGGATCTCCGACGTATGCTCGCCCAGCAGCGGTGAGGGCCGTTCCGATGCGGCGCGCCAGCCGTCGATCACGATCGGCGTGCGCACGCCGGGGATCGTGCCGGCCTTGGCAGCCTTGCTCTTGAGGGCAAGCTTCATCCCGCGATGGGCAACCTGCGGATCGTTGAAGACCTGCTCAAGATTATTGATGGGCCCCGCGGGAACCTGCTGGGCCTCGAGCTTGTTGAGCAGCTCGTCGCGCTTCATGCACGCAGTGAGCGCCGACAGCTTCCCGACAAGTTCCTCGCGGTGTTTGAGACGGCCGACGTTATCCTTGTAGGCCGGGTTCTGCGCGAGTTCAGGGCCGCCGATGACGTTGCAGAACTTGACGTACTGGTTGTCATTACCGGTCGCGACAATGATGTGGCCGTCCGCAACCGGAAAGACCTGGTACGGCACGATATTGGCGTGCGCATTGCCGATGCGCTTCGGCACGTTGCCCGAGACGAGATAGTTCATCGCCTGGTTTGACAATACGCCCACGGTCGAGTCGACCAGGGCAGCGTCGACATAACAGCCTTTGCCCGTCTTCTCGCGTTCGGCCAGCGCCGCCAGAATGCCGACGACGGAATAGACGCCGGTGAAGATGTCGGAAACTGGAATGCCGATGCGGGTCGGCTCGCCGCCCGCCATGCCGGTCAGATCCATGATGCCGCCCATGCCCTGCGCCATCAGGTCGTAGCCGGCGCGTTTGGCGTAGGGCCCATCCTGGCCGAAGCCGGTGACCGAGCAATAGATGAGTCGCGGGCATTCGGACGCGAGGCTCTTGTAGTCGAGGCCAAACTTGGCGAGGCCGCCGACCTTGAAGTTTTCGATCAGCACGTCCGACCGCGCGGCAAGCTTGCGCACGATGCGCCGGCCCTCGTCGCTCTCGAAGTCCATTTCGATCGAGCGCTTGCCGCGGTTGGCCGCGTGAAAGTAAGCAGAACCAATGTGGTTGCCGTCGGCGCCTTCGACGAAAGGCGGACCCCAGCCGCGGGTGTCGTCTCCAGTGCCCTTGCGCTCGACTTTGATTACATCGGCGCCGAGGTCGGCGAGCAACTGTCCGGCCCAAGGCCCGGCCAGAATGCGGGCAAGTTCAAGGACGCGGAGACCCGCTAGCGGCTTCGGCATATGAAGAAACTCCCAGGAAGAACGCGGTGATGGCGGGGTTATACGGCCATCGATGTGGACTGACTATAGTCGGAATTATCTATTGGGCACCTGCAGTTAGAGCCAAATTCCATCGCGGGCCTATGGCGCTAGGTCGCACCGGCGGCTAATGTGAAATGGGCGCGACGAGGGGATTTTGGTTATTGTCGGTGACCGACCAAACGCGACGACATGTCCGTCGCTAAAAAAGACCCCATGGAGGAACACATGAAACGATTTTCGACACTACTCGCAACTGCGGCTGCCGCGATGCTGATTTCGGTGTCGGCGCAAGCGCAAATGACGATGAGAGCGTCGCACCAGTTTCCGGGCGGTAAGGGGGACGTCCGCGACGACATGGTGCAGATGATCGCGAAAGACGTTGCCGCTGCCAATGTCGGCTTGAACATCCAGGTTTATCCGGGCGCGTCGCTATTCAAGCCGAATGACCAGTGGAATGCCATGGTCAATGGGCAGCTCGATCTCACCCTGTTCCCGCTCGACTATGCCAGCGGTAAGGTGCCGGCCTTCAGCGCGACATTGATGCCAGGTCTGATCCGCAGCCAGGAGCGGGCAAAGCGGGTCAACGACTCGCAGTTCATGAAGGATATGCGCGCCGAGATCGAGAAGCACGGCGTTATCGTGCTCTCCGATGCCTGGTTTGCAGGCGGCATGGCGGCCAAGGGCGGCTGCATCGTGAATCCGAACGACATGAAGGGCCGCAAGTTTCGCGCGGCCGGTCCGACGTTCGCAGGCATGTGGGAGAGCGCCGGCGCCAGCATCGTGAGCCCGCCCTCGAACGAAATCTATAACGCGTTCCAGAGCGGTGTCGTGAACGGCACAGATACAAGCCTGGGAACGTTGCAGTCGATGCGGCTCTACGAAGTTACTGATTGCCTCACCGCTCCGGGCAACAACGCGCTCTGGTTCATGTATGAGCCGGTGCTGATGTCTAAAAAGAGCTTCGACAGGCTCAACAAGCAGCAACAGGACGCGTTGATCGCAGCAGGCAAGAAAGCACAGGCCTATTACGAAGGAAAAGCCGAAGCGGTAAACCAGGAATCAATCAAGGCGTTCGAGGACCACAAGGTGAAAGTGGTGACCTTGAGCGATGCCGACTACCAGGCATGGCTGGAGATGGCCAAGAAAAGCTCCTACGCCAAATTCGCCAAGGAAGTGCCGAACGGTCAGAAGCTGATCGATGAAGCGCTTGCGGTGAAATAATGAAAACGGCGGCCGGCGAGTGCATTGCTCGCCGGCCGTTTCCGGCGCCGCTGAGCTGCGCATCGTTCCGAATCTCCAGAACAACTTAAAAAGCCGGGCCCATGGACGCATACATTCGGGCTGTAACCTTCCTATCGCGTGTGGCTGGCGTGGTTGCGGCCTTCCTTATTGCTCTCGCAGTGCTTGTGATCTGCGATATCGTCGTTGAGCGCTTTATTCTCAACCTCACGACGATCTGGCAGATCGACGTCGTGACGTACTGCATCGTCGGTGCGACGTTTGTCGGCAGTTCTTACGTCTTGATGACGCGCGGCCACGTCAACGTCGACATCCTGCCGCTCCACGTAAAGCCTCGCGCGCGCTTTTGGTTGGCAATGGCGACCGGTTTTCTCTCGCTGGCTTTTTGCATCGTCATCTTCGTTCTTTGCACGGCTTACTGGTACGAGGCCTATTCAAACCGGTGGCTGTCGAACACCGTGTGGCGGGCAAGGCTCTGGATTCCGTACCTCTCGATGCCGGTCGGGCTCGGTCTTCTCATCCTGCAATACGTCGCTGATTTGCTGTCCGTGATTACGGGGCGGTCGCCGCCGTTTGGCATTCAGGACAAGCAGGATGCCGAGGATGTGGTGCGGGCGCAGGCGCGTGAGGCGCTCGGTGACGCGCCATGAATCCGACAACACAAGGACTGATTGTCTTCGTTGTCACGCTGCTGATGCTGGTTTCCGGCATTCCGGTGGCGTTTGGTCTGGGCGCCATCGCAATCGCCTTTCTGGTCCTCTTCCAGGGTTTTGACGCGCTGCACGTCGTTGCCGAAACCCTCTGGTCCGGCCTCGACGAATTCACGCTGGTTGCTATTCCAATGTTTGTGATGATGGGCGCAGCCATCGGTTCCTCGCCGGCGGGCAAGGATCTCTACGAAGCGCTGGACCGCTGGCTCTACCGTCTGCCTGGCGGCCTCGTGATATCGAATATCGGCGCCTGCGCAATCTTCGCGGCCTTGACGGGATCGTCACCGGCCTGCTGCGCAGCCATCGGCAAGATGGGCATTCCGGAAATGCGGCGCCGCGGCTATCCGGATGACGTGGCCACCGGGTCGATCTGCGCGGGCGGCACGCTCGGCATTCTCATTCCGCCGTCGGTCACGTTCATTCTGTACGGCATCGCAACGGAGACATCGATCGGCCGACTGTTCATCGCCGGTGTTCTGCCGGGGCTGATGCTGACCGCATTGTTCATGCTCTGGACGGTCTTTCTACTCTGGAAACGCGGGTTCCGATCACACGAACTCTCTTTCCGCTATTCGTGGAAGGAGAAATTCCAGTCGATTCCCAAGATAGCGCCGTTCTTGTTCATTATTTTTGGCGTCATGTACGCGCTCTATGGCGGCGTGGCGACGCCGTCTGAGGCGGCTGGTGTCGGCGCGGCGCTCTGCATGTTCCTGGCGATCCTGATCTATCGGCTTTGGAAACCCGAGCAGATTTGGCTGATCCTGCGCGACACGATGCGCGAGTCGGTGATGATCCTGACCATCATCGCGACCGCCGTCCTGTTCGGCTACATGCTCACGTCGCTCTATCTCACCCAGACGCTGGCGCAGGCGATCGCCGACCTGCACGCCAACAAATGGGTGCTGATGTTCCTGATCAACATCTTCCTGCTGGTCTGCGGTTTCTTCATTCCGCCCGCGGCCATCATCCTGATGACCAGCCCCATCCTGCTGCCAATTATCACGGCCGCAGGCTTCGACCCCGTCTGGTTCGGCGTGATCCTGACCATCAACATGGAGATCGGCCTCATCCACCCTCCGGTCGGCTTGAACATCTACATCGTTAACGCTATCGCGCCGGATGTGCCGCTCGCCAAGGTCATGTGGGGTACACTGCCCTATGTCGTATGCATGATGCTGGCGATCGTCATCTTGTGCTTCTTTCCTGAAATCGCCACATGGTTGCCCGATCATCTGATGGGCAAAGCCATAGGGCCGAAATGAACACCTCGTTTTTCGGGGAACTGCTGCAGACCATATCCGAGCGCGGGCGCGCGCTGCTGGCCCGCGACCGGCGCGGCGACGCGTCGGCGCGCTCCGAAAACCTTGTCGAGTTGTGCGAACATCTATTGTCCGGCCGGGGGGAGGCTTCCGGCGTGGCGCTCGCCCGCGAAATCCTCACCCTTTACGGCACGCTCACCATCGGCCCGCGCATCGCTTTCTTCGAGGCATTGGCGCAGCGCTTCGGCATCGATAAGGCGCGGATGGATCAGGCCATCGACACATGGCGCGCATCACCGTCGGACACCACGGCCGCCGAGGTGCATTTGGCCTCCGAGCCGCGCCGGCAGGAACTATTCCGCAGGCTCAATCTGGCGCCGGGAGGCACCGCCGCCCTGGTCCGCATGCGCGAGCAATTGATGGACGCCCTCGACCATCGACGAGACGATTTCGCTGCGGTCGATGCTGATTTCGTTCACCTTTTCTCGTCCTGGTTCAATCGCGGATTTCTGGTGTTGCGACACATCGACTGGTCGACACCTGCAATCGTCCTCGAAAAAATTATCCGCTACGAAGCCGTGCACGAGATTCGCGGCTGGGACGATCTGCGGCGACGTATCGACCCGCCGGATCGCCGTTGCTATGCCTTCTTTCATCCAGCGCTCGTGGATGAACCGCTGATTTTCGTTGAAGTGGCGCTCGAGCGCGAAATCCCCGGCGCCATCGCGCCAATCCTCGCCAGCGGTCGCCAGCAGTTTGTCGAACCGGACAAGGCCCGCATTGCTGTTTTCTATTCCATTTCAAATTGTCAGCGCGGACTATCGGGAGTCTCTTTTGGCAATTTCCTGATCAAGCAGGTCGTGGAAGAAATCTGCCGCGAACTCCCGAAGCTCACGACGTTCGTGACGTTATCACCAGTTTCGGGTTTCGCGCGCTGGCTCGACCGGGAATTGAAAGCCGAGAGTTCTTCGGCAATCAGCGCGAATGACCGCATCGTCTTCGAGCTGTTGGAGCGGCCGCATTGGTGGACCGATCCGGAGATTTTCAGCCAGCTGGAAGACCCGCTGATGCGTGCCGCCGCCTGGTATTTTGTGCGGGCACGCAACGCACGCGGCGGACTCGTTGATCCGGTGGCACGTTTCCATCTCGGCAACGGCGCGCGGCTCGAGCGCATCAACTGGCTCTCGGACACCTCGGAGCGTGCAATTGCGCAGGGATACGGGGTGATGGTGAACTATCTTTACGATCTCGACGACATCGAGAAGAACCACGAAGCCTATGCGGAAGGGCCTACGGTGGTGGCGTCGAATTCCGTCCAGCGGCTGCTGCGACCGCCGCTCGAACTAGTGCCGATCGCCGGCTAGGATTTTCCGTAGACCGGGACGATGGCACCGCGGGTGACGCGGTTGTCCGGCGAGGCGAGAAACACGATCGTCGAGGCGACTTCTTCCACTTTCGGCCAGGTGGCATGGTCGGCCTTCGGCATGGCCTTGCGGTTGGCCGCGGTATCCATGATCGACGGCGCAACGGCGTTCACCAGAACTCCGTCCTTCGCGACTTCCTCGGCGAGCGCAATCGTAAGCGCGGCCACTCCGGCCTTTGCGACGGTGTAAGCGGCCATGCCGGAGCCGCTCCGCGGTTCCAGCGCCGGACGCGCCGCGACATTGACGATGCGCCCGCCGGCAGCAGACACCATCGCCTTCACCGCGGCGCGGCAGCATAAAAAACACGAAGTGAGGTTGCTGTCGATCTGCGCCATCAGCGCGGCCTTGTCGATGTCGGTGATCCTGGCCGCGGCGAAGCCGCCCGCAATGTGGATCGAGGCCCACAGAGATTTCGCGCCCGCGTAGACCTTTGCCACTTCCGCTTCCTCGGACAGGTCGGAAACCTTGATCAGTGTCACCTGTGGCTGGCCTCGATAGGGGAATCGCCCGGCTTCGGCGTCGTGAACGTAAGGCACCGTGCAGGTCGCGCCGGCGCCGATCAGCGCGCTGACGACAGAAGTGCCAAGCGCGCCAGTGCCGCCTGTCACCACCGCATGCTTTCCGGAAAAATTCATCCTGATGTCCGAACCTTGCTTAGCCGCGCCCGCGCTTCACGCGTGTCGGAAGAACCTGAAACTCGATCCAGTTCGCGACTTCACTGACGCGCAGCTTTTTTTCGAGCACATTCTTGCTGATGCCATGACGCCAGGCCAGCCGCTTGCAGCCTGGGTCGCGATCCAGGGTCTCGAGATCGTCCGCAAAGGTCTTGATATCAGCCTCGTCGGCGAAAAAGCCTTCCTCGATGAGGCGCCCGCCGATGCGCCGGACGATGGCGGCAATCTCTCGAAGCGGATATTCGGGGTGATACTGGACCGCCCAGGCGGTGGAGCCGTTGGTGCGGATTTCGGCGCTCTGTACGTCGGAGACCGCATTGGTGGAAAGAACGGTCGTGCCTGGCGCGATGGCTTCGACCTCGTCAAGATGCACGGTCGGCGCATTGAAGACATCGAGCTTGCCGACATACATGGGATGCTTGCGACCTGCCTCGGTGAGCCTGATGCCGCGGCCGAAACCGATTTCACGGCCTTTCGGATTCTTGCGGACGCTGCCGCCGGCGGCGGCGGTGATGATCTGGATGCCCCAGCACGACCCGAAAATCGGTGTCCCGGTTTTCAGTGCCGCGCGCACCAGTTCGATTTGCCGCATCACCTCGGGGCCGGCATTGTAGACATGCAGGCTGGAACCGGTGATCGCTATCCCGTCATAGCCTTCGAGCGAGGCGCCTTCGGGCAGCAAGGCCGCCGGGTCGCCGGGATAGCAGATATCCACCATGGCCCCGGGCAGCAGCTCGCGCAGCAGATCGGAATAGCCTTTGCTTGCCGGAATCCCGCCGGCTGCGACGTGGTCGGCCATTGTCTGCGGGGAATTTCCTTCAACGACGAGCAGGCGGGGCGAGGGCATCGGTTCCGGTTTCAGGTTCGCTGACCGCCGCCCCCGGCGTGCACCATGAGCGACGCGTCCTTTGATATGGCGGCGCGGCGGCCTTTTTGCAATCGCGGCGAAATTTATGACGCAAATACGAGGTTAATTCATTCCTGTTCTTGAGTGTGCGGTCCAAGCCGCTCATCCTGCTTCAGAACAGCGAATCAGCGCGCAATGGCCGACTTCGACCTCGCCATCATCGGTGGCGGCATCAACGGCGCAGGCCTTGCCAGGGATGCCGCCGGCCGCGGCATCCGCGTGCTGCTTGTCGAGATGAACGATCTCGGATCTGGAACGTCCTCGGCGTCCAGCAAAATGATCCATGGCGGTTTGCGTTACCTCGAGCACGGTGCCTTTCGCCTGGTCCGTGAAGCGCTGAGTGAGCGTGAGGTGCTGTTGCGGATGGCGCCTCACCTGGTGCGGCCAATGCGCTTCATGCTGCCGCCGCTGCCGGGCCTGCGCTCGGCTCTGCTGCTGCGCTTCGGGCTGTTTCTGTACGATATCCTCGGCGCGCGAAAGCTGCTGCCCGCGTCCCTTACGGCCGATCTGACTCACCATCAGGCCGGTCATCCGCTCAAGCGGGAATTCCGCTACGGGTTCGAATATTCCGACTGCTCGGTCGACGATTCCCGGCTCGTCGTGCTCAACGCGGTTGACGCTGCCGAACGTGGCGCCGTCATCCGGACGCGCACGCGCTGCACGCGTGCCGAGCGGCGGGAAGATTGGGAGCTGGTGCTCAACGACCACGGCCGCCGCAGCGTTGCGACAGCGCGCGTGCTGATCAATGCGGCGGGTCCCTGGATCGGAGGCGTGGCGGACACCATCATCCGCCAGCCACTGGCGCGCGGCGTCCGGTTGATCAAGGGCAGCCATATCGTCGTGCGCCGTCACTTCCAGAATGATTTCGGCTACATTCTAGAAGCGCCGGACCGGCGGGTTGTATTCGTCTTGCCCTTTGCAGATGATTTCAGCCTGATCGGAACGACTGACGAGAATTTTGTCGGAGATCTCAGCGCTCCCACGCCGACGCCGCAAGAAATCAGTTACCTATGCGATGTCGTCAATCGCTATTTCCGCAATGTTGTCACGCCCGATGAGGTGGTCCGGTCTTTTTCGGGGGTGCGAGCCCTCTACGACGATGGCTCCGACAAGCCGGAAGATGTCACCCGCGACTACGAACTTGTTCTCGACGGTGGCGACGGCAGGGCGCCTCTGCTCACCGTCTATGGCGGCAAGATCACGACCTACCGAAGGTTGGCGGAAGCCGCGCTGGCGCGACTCGGACGCTACTTTGGCGCGACACGTCGCTGGACCGCGCAATCCACCCTTCCGGGCGGGGAATTCTTGCCTGGTGCATTTGCTTCACAAACAGACGAAGCGATGCAGCGTTGGCCATTTCTGAGCAGGTCACATGCACGCAGGCTGTTGCACGCCTACGGGCTGCGCATGGAAAGAATCCTTAAAGACGCGCGCAGCATGGACGAATTGGGACAATGCATTGCCGGCGACCTGAGCGAAGCGGAAGTACGCTACCTCGTCGAAAATGAATGGGCGCAGACCGCCGACGATGTATTGTGGCGGCGAAGCAAGATCGGCCTGCTCGCGTCCAGCGAGCAGGTGGCCGCGCTTGAACGGCTGATGACGTCCATGAAATCGAATTTCCGCCAATAATCGCTGGAGATTTCCGTTGCCGGCGGCACTCATCGCGATTGATCAGGGCACCACCTCCACCCGCGCGATTGTCTTCGACGCAGAGCTGCGGCCGTTCGCCACCGCGCAGCAGGAATTGCGCCAAATTTACCCGGCGCCCGGCGAAGTCGAGCACGATCCCGACGAGATCTGGTCGGCGGTCGTGGCGACGGTTCGCGCAGCAATGAAACAGGCTCGCATCGGCGCAAAGGATGTTGCGGGCATCGGCATCACCAATCAGCGTGAAACCGTGGTGATCTGGGACCGGCAAAGCGGGCGGCCGATCCACAACGCGATTGTCTGGCAGGATCGCCGTACGGCCGGCCATTGCGACGCTTTGCGTCGCGACGGGCACGAACCGGACATCGCGCGCAAAACCGGGCTTCTCATTGATCCGTATTTTTCCGCATCCAAGATCGCCTGGCTGCTCGATCGTATCGAAGGTGCTCGTGCGGCTGCGGAGGCCGGCAAGCTCGCATTCGGCACGATTGACACCTTCCTGCTCTGGCGGCTCACGGGCGGCAAGGCGCATCTGACGGACGCGACCAATGCCGCGCGCACGCTGCTGTTCGATATCGGAAAGGGGGCCTGGGACACCGATCTCTGCCGTCTTTTCAAGGTGCCCGCCGCGTTGCTTCCCGTTGTGCGCGACTGCGCGGGCGTGTTCGGCGAAACGGAAGCAGGCCTGTTGGGTGGTCCGATCCACATCCGTGGCATCGCCGGGGACCAGCAGGCGGCCACGATCGGGCAGGGATGTTTCGAGCCAGGCATGGTCAAATCGACGTATGGCACGGGCTGTTTTGCGCTGCTCAATACCGGCCCCGAGCGCCTGGCGTCACGCAACCGCCTGCTCACGACCATTGCCTATCAACTCGAGGGCCAGCGCACTTACGCACTTGAAGGCGCGATCTTTATCGCCGGCGCCGCCGTGCAATGGTTGCGTGATGCGCTGAAAGTCATCGCCTCCGCCCCCGAGGTCGGACCGCTGGCGCAGCGGGCCGATCCGGCGGAGCAGGTCTATCTCGTGCCAGCCTTTGTCGGCCTGGGAGCGCCCTATTGGGACGCGCAGGCGCGCGGCGCAATCTTCGGCCTGACGCGCAATTCCGGCGCCGCGGAGCTGGCAAGGGCCACTCTTGAATCCGTCGGCTATCAGACCCGCGACCTTCTGGAGGCAATGCGTGCCGATTGGCCGACATCACATGCCAAAACCGTTTTGCGTGTCGACGGCGGGATGACCGCGAGCGACCCGTGCATGCAATTCCTCTCCGACATCCTTGACTGTCCGGTCGATCGGCCGACGGTGCTGGAAACGACGTCCGTTGGCGCTGCATATCTCGCTGGCCGCGCCGCCGGAATTTGCGCCGATCTTGCCGGATTCGCAAAGCAGTGGCGGCTCGACCGCCGCTTCGAGCCGCGCATGGATGCGAGCGAGCGCGAGCGAAAGTATGCGGGCTGGAAGCAGGCGGTGCGGCGAACGTTGACCACGGCAAACTGACATCGGGTTGACCTGCCCGCGCGCGCCGCTAGCGTGTGCGCCGCGAACGGGGAATCGATGGCGAGCGGCGGCGAAGACCAGGGCACAGGTGGAAAAGCATCGCTGATCCGCTTCGAGGCGGTCAGCAAGCGGTTCGGCGCCGTGGCCGCAGTCGAAAGACTCACCTTGGATATTGCGCAGGGCGAATTCTTCGCGCTGGTCGGTCCGTCCGGCTGCGGCAAGACGACGTTGCTGCGCATGCTCGCCGGCTTTGAGACGCCGAGCGAAGGGCGTATCTTTCTTGGTGGAGACGATATCGTGCTCGTGCCGCCACACCGGCGGCCGGTGAACATGATGTTCCAGAGCTACGCGTTGTTTCCGCACCTCACGGTCGAAGGAAACATCGCCTTCGGATTGCGTCAGGAAAATGTGGGACGCGAGGAAATCGCCGCGCGCGTCGCCGAGATGCTCAATCTCACCCGGCTGCAGGGCTTCGGCGGGCGCAGGATTCACCAGCTGTCGGGTGGTCAGCGCCAGCGCGTGGCGCTTGCCCGCTCCTTGATCAAGCGGCCGCGCGTGCTGCTGCTCGACGAGCCGCTCGCCGCGCTCGACAAGAAACTGCGTGCCGAGACGCAGTTCGAATTGATGGAGCTGCAGCGCAGGCTCGGCACGACCTTTGTCATCGTTACCCACGACCAGGAAGAGGCGATGATCGTCGCCGACCGCATCGCGGTGATGAATCAGGGCCGCCTGATGCAGGTGGGGACGCCCACCGAAATCTACGAGCAGCCCAATTCGCGGTGGGTCGCCGACTTTATCGGTGAAGTGACGATCATCGAGGGGCGCGCGACCGCACTGGGGTCGATCGACAGCGCGTTGGGGGCGCTCGCCGTTTCCGATCGCGCTGCAGGCGCCGGCAAAACGCTGTGGCTGGCGCTGCGCCCGGAAAAAATCAGTATGACTGCGCACCGTCCGATGGACGGGAAGAACGCCGTGGCCGGCAGTATTTTCGAAATCGGCTATCGCGGCGAGACGTCGGCGTACAAGGTTCGTCTCGCTGATGGTTCGCTGATGAAAGTCTCAATCGCCAATGTCAATGCACGCGCCCGCGCGCCATACGCCGAAGGCGATGCCGTCTGGCTATCGTGGTCGCCGGACGCCGGCATTGTTCTGACGGATTAGCCATGCGGGACGAGCGGACTTCGCGAGATTGGGGCAGGCGGATGGTCGTCTTGCTGCCCTATCTTTGGCTGGCGATCTTCTTCCTTGCACCGTTCGTCATCGTGCTCAAGATCAGCCTATCGCAATCGGTGCTGGCGCAGCCGCCTTTTATTCCGGTGCTTGATCTCACCGCGGGCTGGCAGGGGCTGAAGGAATTTGCAGCACAACTCTCGCTGGATTCCTTCGCGCTGCTCGCATCCGATTCCCTTTACCTGCTGTCCTACGGCAAAAGTCTGCAGGTGGCCGCGATCTCTACCGCGCTTCTGTTCGCGCTCGGCTATCCGATCGCCTACGGGATGGCCCGCGCACCGAAGGCCTGGCAGCCCATGCTGGTCATGGCCGTCGTGCTGCCGTTCTGGACGTCGTTCCTGATCCGCATCTATGCGTGGATCAACATTCTGCAGCGCGATGGGTTACTCAACGACGTCCTCATGCGGCTGCACATCATCGACGCGCCCGCCGCATGGCTGTCCTCCGACACCGCGATCTATATCGGCATCGTCTATTCCTATCTGCCATTCATGGTGCTGCCGCTCTACGCGAGCCTCGAAAAAATGGACGAGTCGCTGCTGGAAGCGGCGTCCGACCTTGGCTGTCCGGCGTGGAAGGCGTTCTGGCTGATAACGTTCCCGCTGTCGCTTCCGGGCGTTGCGGCGGGTGCGCTGCTCTCATTCATTCCGATCGTCGGCGAATTCGTCATTCCCGATCTGCTCGGCGGCTCGGAATCGCAAATGATCGGCCAGACCTTATGGACCGAGTTCTTCTCAAATCGCGATTGGCCGGTCGCGTCGGCGATTGCGATCGCTCTGCTCGGCCTGCTGCTGGTGCCGATCCTGTTCTACGAGCGCCTGCAGCAGCGGTCGCTCGAAGGAGGGCGGACATGAAACGCGGACCATCTCCGTTCAACCTCGTTTCGGTGGCCCTAGGGCTTGCGTTTCTCTATCTGCCGATCGTCATTCTCGTCATATATTCGTTCAATGCCTCACGGCTTGTCACGGTCTGGGGTGGGTGGTCGCTCGTATGGTATCGCGAGCTGCTGAACGACCAGGCAATTCTCAGCGCCACCTGGATCAGTTTTCGTGTCGCCTTCCTGTCGGCAACCGCCGCAACCGTGCTTGGTACGCTGGCGGCCGTTTCCCTGACCCGCATGGGACGTTTTCGCGGGCGGCTGCTGTTCTCCGGCATGGTCTATGCGCCGCTGGTGATGCCGGAAGTGATTACCGGGCTGTCGCTGTTGCTGCTGTTCGTCGCGCTCAATGCGGATCGCGGATTCTGGACAGTCGTCATCGCTCATACGACGCTGACGACATGTTTCGTCACCGTGATCGTGCAGTCGCGGCTGATTGGCTTCGATCGAAGCCTCGAGGAGGCGGCGATGGATCTCGGTTGTTCGCCGTTCAGGACGTTCAAGACGATCACGCTGCCGCTGATCGCTCCCGCGATCGCCGCCGGGTGGATGCTCGCATTCTCGCTATCGCTCGACGATCTCGTGATAGCCAGCTTCACGACCGGGCCGGGGGCAACGACATTGCCAATTCGCATCTATTCGGAAGCGCGGTTGGGGGTAAAACCGGAAATCAACGCGATCTGCACCATCATGATCGCGATTGTCGCGCTCGGCACGGTCATATCCTCGCTGATGATCAAAAGAGGCGCGAGCCAGCGCGAGCTGGCTGCGCTGGGAGCGCAGGTCTAGGCGTTAATCGCTGCTGCGTTTGCCCGGTGGGCGGAACAGGAAGACGACAAACCAGACCGGTATGATGATCATCGAGCCGAGCAGCAGGTTTGGCCACGCCCAGGCGATACCTTGCCGCGCATAGTCCTCGATGCGCTCCGTGGACAGCCCGAGTTCACGGATGATCTGTTCGGCCGTGATCCCGAAATGTGCAAGGACGGTGCCGACGATCAGTGAGGCGACGACGACCTTGACCAGGGTCCGAAAGAGAGGGTTCAGCATCCACGGTCCATCATGCCCGCAGGGATCAGCGGGTGATTCGTCTGTTGCGGAATAATAGTCGAAGGCGCGGCTGACGGCACTCGCCGCTGAAGGCCGTTATTCAGCCTTTTGTTGCGTTTCCGGCGCGGCCGTCTGGTCCGCCGCCGGGATCGTGCCCGCGGGTGGCGTGCCGCCGGTCAGGCGCTCGATGGCACGGCGCACGGAGTCCCGCGCGTTTCGCTCCTGTAACGCCCTGGACAACGGCGCGGCAGCGCCCGAACGCCGGATCAGTGCTTCCGGGTCCGGCAGCATGATCGGGTCGTCCCACGACCCCTGTACGATAAAGGGTAGTTCGAAGGCCGTCGCACCTGGGCGTGGCGGCGCCACAAGCGCAGCCGTGCCCTTGAGATCGAGCTCGCGCTCCGGGATCGATGCCGTTCCGGCCAGCGCCAGCTTGACCGCGGCGCCCTCGATGGTCACATCATCGACGGTGACCGTGCCATTCGCGACCTTGAGCGCGATGGCGATTTTTTCGTAAGGCGTGCGTCCGGTGCGGAATTCGCCGCCGCCCGAAAGCGGCCGCCGTTCAAGACGGCGCAGCAACTGTTCGACATTGAGACCTGCAAGCGCGCCGTTCGTTCCGGTCAAAGTGGCGGTTCCGTTCAACGTCCGGGTCACTGCCAGCACGCTATTGCCTGTGCCTTCAACGTTGAGCGACATGCTGCCTTTGCCTTCGAGCCGCCGCAGGCCGAACAATTGCCCCAGGCATGCCTCAAGGTCCACGTCGGTGAATTGCAGCTGTGATTTTACCTCGACGCCCTGATCAAATTCGGCAAACGCCAGCGAACCCTTGATCACGCCGCCATAGGCTTGCGCCTCTCCGACCGTGACGACCAGGTGCCCGCCGCGCAGATTGGCCGCTATCGCGGTGCGGCCGAGCTTGGCATTGGACACGACGACGTTCGCAGCTGACAAGCGTAGATCGACGTCGAGACTCGCAAGGCCCTCGAGCGTGATGTGGCCACTGCTCCATGAGCGTTCATTGGTCGTCAGCAAACGAATGGTCGACACATAAGGGGTCAGGTCGAGCGTGTCGGCGGCGAGTGTGCCCTGCAGAGTCTGGCGTCCGTCGGCGGCAAAGGTGAGCACGCCTTCGGCGGCGTTGCCGTCGAGTTCGACATTGACGCTCGACAGGCTGATGGTGCCGGCGACGACGTTGGTCCGCGCCTTGATTGCGAACCGGCCGAAGCCGCCGCCGGGCGGTGGCTTTTGCCCGGCCCACACCAGCGCACTGCGCAATGAAGCCGCATCGGCGGCGAGCGTGCCTTCGATCTTCAGTGTCGGCTTGAGGCTGATTGCGCCTTCAAATGCAGCCTTCATCGGCGTGCCGGAGACGCGCAGTTTCACGCCGCTGCGGTTACCCGCCAGCACGGACGGAAAATCGGCGAGCGTCAGGCTGGCGTCCATCGGTGCGTCGCGCCAGATGAATCGTCCAGTGGCGCCAAAGCTTTTGGAAATCGAAGGCCACGCAAGCGAGAATTCGACGCCAGACAGAGTTTCGGCAATCTTGCGCGCCTCATCGCGGATCGCGATGGTGCCGCCCTCGATGCGCATTTCGGAGAACGCTGCGAGCCGCTGTGCCGTCGATTGGCTGCGCGTGAGCGCCTCGATCAATCCCGACCAATTGGATTGGCCGTTCGGACGCAGCTCTACCAGGATTTTCGGCCGGTCCAGTGTAACGTCGGCGATTTCGACCCGGCCGATCAGCAACGGAAAAAATCGCAGGCGTGCGGTCAACCGCTCGGCAACAAGCGCAGGCTGTTTGGCATCGCCCAGGATCACATCGTCGAAGCTGACGCTCCCGGTCGGAAACAGCGAAACGCTGGCTTTCCCGCGCAGGACGGGCTCGAGTCCGGTCACCCCTCGGACCTCGCCGAGGACTTGCTGGCGCACGGTATCGGCGGAAATCAGGTAACCGGCTGTCGTAAGAACGAGCAGCCCGCCCGCCATCACGGCGAGCAGGATAATCCCCAGGCGTTTCAAGCCGGTTGCGGCTGTCAAATGGAGGTTTCCGGTTGTTTCGGCGTCAGGCGCCGGCGGACTATAGCATCGGGTCCGCTAGGACCAACCTTGGATAGGCTCTGTGACCCTTTCATGGCTGGGCCCGGTTAAACTTACTGGGCTGCCGTCACGGAATTGCGGCGGGCGTCGGCAATTTCGGCGATCAATTTCTTGATGATGGCCTGTCCAAATGAGCTGAAATCCTTGGCCTCGATCACGAAACTGCCGGGGCCGCCTATGACGTTGTCGCGGTAGTATTTGGTGAGACCGCCGGCCGGGTTGGTGTGTTCGGGATTCCAGGGCAACGGTGTCTCGCTGAGAATCGTCAATCCGTTGATCGTAATGCCGAGGGCGAGGGCCTCGTCCCGCGCCTGGCCGATGTCACGGCCCGCATTGTTCGTTCCGTCGCCTGAAACGTCGATCGTGCGCCGGTCGGCGGCGAACGGCGCGCGCCCAAGCTCGGCGACGGCCGCATCGATGCCGCCACTGATTGATGTCCGGTCCGCGAAGGACCGCGGCGACTCTAGCAGCCGGTCGCCGAAGGCCTGCGCCGCTTTTGGTCCATCGATCATCATCCAGTTGATGACGACCTTCTGGCTGCCGAAGCCGGACCATTCAAGAAACAAGACACCAATGCGTCCATGACGGCCGGATCGGATGGCATCGACGACCCGGGGGTTGGCCATTGCGGCGGCATAGCCTTCGCGTTGCAACTGAAATTTCTGGCTATCGACGCTACGTGACACATCCGCTGCAAGAACCAGCAGCAAGTCGACAGGCTCGGCCGCGCGGACCGGCGCAATAGCGAGCACCAACGCGAAGGCGATGCAGCGAAACAAGCGGCCCATGACGGGAGCCTAACCGATTTTGGATTTACTGCGCCAGCACGCGGGTGACCGGAAAAATCACTTCGGCAAGCGTACCCTCATCGACCCGGCTGGTTATCCGGAAGTAGGCCTGATTTGCTTCCGCAAGTGCCTTGGTAATCGGTAGTCCAAGTCCGGTTCCACCAGCGTCCCATGTGACCGTCGGAACTTGCCGGAAGGGCTCGAGCGCAATCTGCAATTCCTTTTCACTCATGCCGGAGCCGGTGTCGCGAACGCGCAGCACGACCTCATGATCGTCGGTCTGCGCGGTCGAAATGATCACCTGCCCGCCGGCGCCCGTGAATTTGATTGAATTCGACAACAGGTTGAGCATGATCTGGCGCATCGCGCGCGCGTCGGCGACGATTTGCGGCAGATTGGCATGAAGCGACGTGCGGATAATGACCCGTTCCCGATTCGCCTGCTGCTGCATGATCGCCACGCATTGCTGCACGAGATCATTGAGATTGACGCTCACGAATGTGAGCTCAAGCTTTCCGGCCTCGATCTTCGACAGATCGAGCAAATCGTTGAGAAGCGAAATAAGATGTCCGCCCGAGGCGTGGATGTCCTTGAGATATTGCCGGTAGCGTTCGCTGCCGATCGGGCCGAAACGCTCGTCCATCATCACTTCGGAAAAACCGATGATGGCATTGAGCGGCGTTCGGATTTCGTGGCTGATCTTGGCAAGAAATTCGGACTTCGCCGTGGACGCCTTCTCGGCCGCGCGCTTGGCGTTGATCAATTCCTCTTCGCTGCGCTTCCAGGCGGTGATGTCGCGCAAAACCACGCAAAGTTTCTCGCCGTCCTCGATGCGCCCGATCGTGATATGCAGCGGGACAAGCCCGCCCTGGCGCACGCGCCCGATTGCTTCGTAGCCGGCGCCGAGTGAATCGACCCCGTCGCGCCGGGCAAGCCGCCCGAGATGCTCGAGCACCGGGCGGTGGGATTCCGGAACCAGCAGATCGCTGAGTGAAAGGTCTCCCAGTTCGCCCGCATCGTAACCGAAAAGCGCCTGCGCGCTGCGATTGCCGGAGAGCACGCGGCCGTTACTATTCAGAATCAAAACTCCATCGGTCGCAGTGTCCAGAATTGCCCTGAGTTCGCGGATCTCCTCATCGCCCCGCTGCGGCGATGCCTCTGCCTGTTTGCCGCCCGCATTTGGCTGCGTATCGATCATCAAGGCGAGCGCGCTCTCGCCGCTCCATGTCACGCTGAACAAGCGCCCTTCGACCGGCTTCTGCTTGCCGTTGCTCGTCGCAATCGTCAGCGACTTGGTCGCGCCGAGGTCCTTTGCGGCTTCTTTCTTGGGTTCGATGAACAGACTGTCGAGGCCGCCGGCTTCGGTCAGCTGGTCGAGAGTCGAATATCCGGTCCAGTCGAGGAAGGCGCGATTTGCGTAAATCAGGCTGTTGAGCCGATAGACCAAAATGCCGGTCGGAAGGCGCTCGAAGATCGTTCGGTCTTCCAGCGTGTCGCGTGCCGGCTTCGGCGTCTGCGGCGTCTCGGCTGGTGCCGCAACGGGCTCGGAGGATTCGAGCGGAACCGGGGCGCTGGATTTACCCGATGTCTTGCGCAGGCGTTCGCTCAGCTCGCGCGCAAGCTCCTGAAAGGCAACGTGCTCTTTGGGGCTCAGCGCCGGTGCGGCGGGCGCCGGTGCCGCCGGGAAAGGCAGCACTTTTGCTGGTTCGCTGGGCGCGCCCGGGTTGTGATCGAGCTTCCGGCTTTGCAAGTCCTTGAGCCTGTCCACGTCGCGGCACAGGCCGAAACCGCGAAATCCGCCAAAGCGGCGATCGCTGTCGAACATTGGCAGGCCCGACATCTCGACGGTGAGCGGCTGGTCGAGTCCCTCGATTGGCCAAGCCGTCTCGATGCCGCTGAAGGTCTCGTGCCTGGACAGCGCGTTTGCGATCTCTCCCACTGGATCGAGGGTCAGTGTCTTGGCGACCTCGGCCCAGCTGAGCCCGAGCACGGCGGCCGATTTCGTGCCCAGCAGATCGGCAAATTCCCGGCTTGTCACAGTGAAGCGTGTTTCGGCGTCGGTCTTCCACACAAAACGGAACGGCCGCGATTGAAGTTGGGATTCGACCGGGTTCGGTATCTTCGGCGTTTGCGCGCCGGCGCGCGGAGTAGAGCGCTTCTGAGTTGGTTCGGAGAAGATAGCGAGCAGACCAAACGTCGAGCCGGCGCCGAGTTTGATCATGGTGATATGACCGGCCGCGATGTCGCCTTCGGCCATGTCGTTCAGGCTGGCCTCGCGCGCCAGCTTTTCGGCACCGAGCGCGACGAGATCGCGTTTATGACCCATGCGCTCGATCGCTGCGGGATGGGCGGCGATGGTCTCGCCGTCCGCCGTAAAGATTGCTGTGTCCGGGCCCAAATCGCGCAGCAACCGTGTTGCACGATCCGGCAGAGCAAGAGACTTTCCGGCTCGTTCAGCGGAGGCGATCAGGATCGCTGCGCTGTCGCCGGCCAGCGCGACACGCGAGCACAGGCAGACAAGCGTTGCGCCAAAGCTTGCGCCAAAGCCGCGCAGTCTCTCCAGCCGCGGAGTGCCGGCTTGCGGGAGCGTGTCCGACAGGCGAGCAACTTGAACGGATGCCGAATGACTGGCGTCGAAGCGCAGCAGCGCGGCAGCTCCGGGCGAGGCTGCGTCAAAGATCGCAGCGCCTGCCGGGTTGGCCCAAAGAATGCGATCGGCATCGGGACTCCACAGCCATACCGGCGCGGGAGCGAGCGCATGCACCGCGAGTCGCGGGTCACGGAGAATTGCAAGCTGCGGAGTCGGGTGCGTCATCACGCTGTCGCAACAATTACGGCTAATAAAGAATTAATAGGGCGGCTGGTGATGTGCGTCCACGCACCGGCGTGCGCCATCCAACGCCAATCGCCGATAGCGTTAACCCATGCAGGTTCCAGGTCTGGCGGCCGTGCGGTGCCGGCCTAAATAGGGTCAAGCCCTCCAGGACGGACGGTAGGCCGCAGTGTTGGTCCGGCAGGGACCAGCGCCGAGGATTTGAAAGGTCTGGGTTGGTCAAAGTGCCCCGTTCAGCCCGCGGGACGGGTTTTTATGGCCATTTGTGCAGTGCAGTATTTTTTATTGCAATGCACCAAAAATGAGAGTACAAGACCCCCACATTCCGTCAGGCAATTGTTCTGCGTGCGTCGACCGGCGGATTTGCATCAGTAGGGACCGATTTGCGGAGGGCGAATGGTCCGATCAATCGAGGGGCCCTCCTTAGTCAAGGATGATTGCTATGGCCGAAACCACGTCCGCCACCACGTCAAAAGGCAAGCCGAAACCGGTCGCTATCGCAACCGGCTCTGAATCGCCGAAGTTCGAAATGCCCCGTTTTGAAATGCCGAAATTTGAAATTCCGACCGCCTTCCGCGAATTTGCCGAAAAGGGCATCGCCCAGGCCAGAGACAACTACGAGAAGGTCAAGACTGTTGCCGAAGAAGCGACTGATGTCTTCGAGGACACGTATTCGACGGCCACCAAGGGCTGTGCGAGCTACGGCCTCAAACTCATCGAGACCACGCGGGCCAATAGCGACGCCGCTTTCGATCTGATGAGCGACGTGATGAACGCCAAGTCGTATTCGGAAGTCGTTGAGCTCTACAGCGCCTATCTGCGCAAGCAGTTCGATACGCTCGTCACGCAGGCCAAGGACCTTTCCGAGCACGCTCAGAAAGTAGCGACTGAAACCGCCGAGCCGATCAAAGGCCACTTCACCAACGCCCTGAACAAGGCGGCCTGAAGACTCGCGCTGTTCCTGAGCAGTGACCCGTTTCTAAGGCCCGGACCAAATGTCCGGGCTTTTGTTTTGCCTATTGGCGGGGAGCGCTTGCCAAAAAGGCGGGCGGCACCTAGGTTCCGGCCGCTTGGATCGGCTTTGATAAAGTCGGCTGCCTGTGCAGGCGTAGCTCAGTTGGTTAGAGCGCTGGTCTGTGGAACCAGAGGTCGGTGGTTCAAGTCCACCCGCCTGTACCACTTCTGCAAAGTGCGCAAAAAGAAAACGCCGGCCTGATGCGCCGGCGTTTTCTGTTGGAGAGTCTTTTTACGAATCTAGCGTGAGCTGTAACGGCCGTTGCCGTTGCTGCGCGGATTGGTAGGCACCGTGCGAGGCGGGTAGGGGCGTCCCTGCGGTCCGCTGAACAGCCAGTCGAAGAAGTTGTTGCCGCCGCCATAGCTGTAGCCGCCGCTCGGGCCGCCATACGCTCCGACCGGCATGCGAACCGGCTTGGACGACGTATTGGGCGCGCGCTCGACCCCGATATCGGCGACCTTGCGCTCGCTGCTCTTGAGGATCGCGAGCATCTTGGCGTCACGTCCGTAAACGTCTTCGCGCAGCTGCAGCTTGCCGGCGTCATCCACGAAGGCGGTCTGGTAGGTCAGATGCACCGGGATGAATTTCGGGAAGTTGATGTTGATCTCGCTGCCGCCGAACATGCTCTCGAGTTTGGCTTCAGTGTAGCGTTCCTTCGGGAGCACCAGCGACAGCAGCTTCTCGCCATAGGTCAGCGGATTTTGCACGCGCATGCAGCCATGGCTGTAGGCGCGCTTGTCACGCGCGAACA
>Ga0163163_10000759_pt1 | contig 27442 bp, 20 predicted proteins | sample S65metaG_FD_119766 | JGI IMG/M metagenome (GOLD analysis project Ga0163163, IMG submission 119766) | Switchgrass rhizosphere microbial communities from Kellogg Biological Station, Michigan, USA - S6-5 metaG | ecosystem: Host-associated > Plants > Roots > Rhizosphere > Soil | place: USA...
GGCGACCGCAAGATACATGGACCAGAGAATGACAGCAGGTGCGTTCGTCGTCATCGACGTGCTGATCTTGTCGAGGGGAAGACCATCAAAGAGCGTTTCCATGTCGGCGAGGGAATCGATGGCGACACCGCATTTTCCGACTTCTCCTTCCGACATCGGATGGTCGGAGTCATAACCCATGAGCGTCGGCAGATGAAACGCGACAGAAAGGCCCGTCTGGCCCTGCTCAAGCAGGTAGCGGTATCGCTTATTTGTATCTTCGGCGGAGCCGAATCCGCTGAATTGCCGCATTGTCCACAGGCGGTTGCGATACATCGTGGGATATATGCCACGCGTGTAGGGAGGCTCTCCCGGCATTCCCGGATCCGGAACCGGTCCAATGTAGAGCGGGTCTACCGGTACGCCTGAAATTGTCGTGAACGGCCGTTCCTTAACGATTTTCGCCATGCGCCTTTCTCTGTCCGTGATTATAGCCGTTCCCTGAGCGGATTGAGTTCGAGCGGCATATTTGTGGGACTGCTGAGCCGCTCAAGACACTCGTGAAAGTGTCACATCCAAATTGTGTTCCGTTTCCGGTTTGTCTACAGTGCGCAGGTACTATGGATGAGAGACAGGAAATTGCCAGACTGATTGAACGCCTTGACGCTCTCGAACAGAAGTTTTCGAGAGTCGAACGACAGCTTGCGGATCACACTCATAACAGAGTGCCGCATACCGAATCTCCCGTCACTCAGGTGCAAGACAAGACTCGCATCATTGACAACGCTCCGCCGTCCGTTCCGCAACTGAAAGCCATGGCGAAGAAGGCGTTGGAACCGGAGTGGAATCTGGAATCCGTCATTGCCGGCCGATGGCTGAACCGCGTCGGTCTCCTGCTGGTTCTGATCGCGACCGCCTTCGGTTTGAAGTACGCATTTGACAACGAATGGATTGGACCGGCGGGACGAGTGGCGCTCGGCCTCATCTCGGGCGTGAGCCTGATGAGCTTCAGTCAATGGCTGCGGAGCAGGGGGTACAGTTATTTTGCCGAAGGCATCACGGCTCTGGGTGGGGGAGTATTGTATCTGTCCCTCTATGCCGGATGGGATTTCTATAAATTGCTTTCATCAGGACAGGCATTTGCCGCGATGATCGCCGTGACCGCCTCGATTCTATGGATTGCCGAAGAACTGAGTTCACAGCGCGTTGCACTGATGGCGTTGATCGGTGGATTCCTCACGCCAATGCTGGTGAACACGGGACAGAGTGCGGAAGCAGTCCTGTTCAGTTATATCCTGGTCCTGGATGCAAGCCTTCTGTGGTTGGCATGGAAACACAGCTGGCGTTCCATTGAACCAATGGCTTTCCTCTTTTCCGTGATCTATTTCTGGGGCTGGTATGGCCGCTTCTTCAACGCTTCCGAATCACTATCGGCCACAGTGCTCTTTGCGACCTTGTTCTTCGGAATATTTGCGGCATTGCCCGCCGTTGCCGCGTGCGCTCACGGACGGATATACGAAGTGCAGGTTGTTCAAATGCTTTTCAATTCGGGCAACTACCTGTTTGCACTCCACCTCATGCTGTGGCCCGAATACCGATGGGCGCTGACTGCAACGGTAATCGCTCTGGCGGCGTTTCATCTGGGGATCTACAGGGTAATACCACGCGTCGACCAGGAGTCCACGGTGGCCCGGATACTATTTGCCGGATTGGCGCTGACTTTTGTTTCGCTGGCGATTCCGATTCGCCTGGATGGCATATGGATTTCCATCTCGTGGTCGATCGAAGGCGCGGTGCTGGTCTGGAGCGGTTTTCGAGCGCGATGGTGGTTTCTCCGGGCTTCCGGTATTGCATTGTTTGGCGGCGTGGTTTTCCGTTTCTGGTTCTTCATGCCCGAAGCGAATTCGTTCCTGCTGAATCCGCGCTTTGCGACTTTCGTCGTGGCGCTTGCTTCGATGGGAGCCTCTGTTTATTTCTGGCGAAAACAGCCGGACACTATCGTTGGAAACGAAAAGGATCTTTTCCATATTCTGGGTGTTGCGATGAATGTGCTGGCACTTTGGGCGCTGTCGCTGGAAGTCCGTCAGTATTTCTTCCACTTCAACGATCATTTGAACCGGCAGATGGCGCTGTCCCTATTGTGGACGGTATATGCCAGCGGGTTGCTGGTCAGTGGAGTGAGCCGTAACGCGGAGGGACTGCGATGGCAGGCGTTGGTGCTGTTTGGTATTGCGGTCGGCAAAGTATTCCTTTACGACCTGTCATTCCTCAGCGGCGGCTACCGCATTATTTCTTCGATTGTGTTGGGCGTGGTTCTTTTAGGCGTTTCGTTTCTTTACCAGCGCCATATCTCGGCGACAGGAAATTAGGTCTTCATATGTGCTGTAGGCGCGGTTTATGACCGCGCACATTCCTTCAGGCTGAGTCGGTGGATGATAAAGCATGCGCGGTCATAGACCGGGCCTACAGCCCGAATATCGTGCACACTAATCAAGCCCGAAGGCGAGCATGACATTGCCGGGAGTGCCATTGCCGCCTCCAACGAAGCCGGAGCCCATGAACACCATTCCACCGGCAACGGTCGCGCCCGGCTGTCCGAGCGAACCACCGCGGGCCGCGATTCCATTTTTCGTTTGAAACTCAACGGCCGTATTGAATTCCCATAACAGATGGCCATCAGCGCTTGAGATTGCGCGAAGCATTCCGCCTTGAGCGCCGGCAAAAATAACCCCGGGGATCCCTGTCGTCGCCGCCGCGATTCCGCCGCGCTCTCCCGCAATCGCCGTGGATGTCCATCTCCGCGATCCATCGGCAAGATTCACGGCCGCGACCATTGCGCCGGCTTGATTGAGGGGATAGTAGACCGACGTTCCATCCGATGTGCCTCCGAAAACTATCAGTCCTGCGGCTCCTGGCGCACGGTCGAACAACGTCGTCTTCCATACAACGGCGCCGTCTTTGTCGAGATCGAATGCGATGGACAATCCACCCTTGGTTCCCGCAACGAGAATGTCGCGGCCATCGGGAAGCGCGTGAAGAATGAGCGCCGATCCACCGAAGTCGTAGTCAGGACCAAGAGTTTCCGGACAGTTGTCGCCCGGAGTTCCCGTTGCGCGGCAGTTGTTGATGAAAGCATCGCCTTTCACTTCCTGGTGCTGCCAGACGATTTTTCCGCTGTCCATGTCGAATGCGATCACCGAGTCGGTTCCCGCCGCCGCTGGAAACGTATAGCCATTGCCGGTTCCCACATAGACTCGCCGCCGCTTGGCGTCAATGGTCGGTGCATTCCATACGGAGCCGCCGGCCGGACCATACAACGTGACGCCCTGGGCATTCTTGCCTCGTGGCGAAGGTTCTTCGGCAATCACAAACGTTCGCCAGAGTTTCTGCCCGGTATTCGCATCGAGAGCGACCACGTGCCCTCGAAAGCTGCAGCACTCGTAGGTATTCACGGCGCCTGTGGTCGTTTCCATCGACGACATCGGAATGTAGATGCGTCCGTCATAGACAGTTGCGGATCCCGTGCTCTTGGCGCGCGGGTGATCGCCCGCCTTCATCTTCCACAGCAGCTTTCCGGTTTGTGCATCGAGCGCATAAACGCGCGTCAGGAGGTCGACAAAGTAAACCGCGAAGCGCGTATTTCCCTGGCCTTTGATTGGCGCAACCGTCGGCGCAGTGCGAGTGCCGGATTCGGCATGGAATGACCAATAGACGCATCCCGTCTTCGCATCGAGCGAATAGATGTATCCCGCATCGCTGCCGAAAAAGACGCGGCCGGATGCAACGGTCGGTTGCGAGTGCATTTCACTGGCATTCGGCAGCCCAAACGCCCACTTCAGTTTTAGAGAGGGAACCTGTGCGGCCGTGAGTCCTGCCGCAGCGGCGGTTTGGAATCGTGCATTCTGGAGTCCTGCGCCCCAGCCATTCCATGAAGGCCCGGCGGATGGATCCGTCATAGCAGGGTTGGAAGAACAGGCGTTGGTCATCTTCTGGATATCGCCCGAATCCGCGCTTCCCATCGGCCGTGCCGCGAGGAATTCACCAATCTGCCGCTTCTGCAGATCGGAAAGGGCCGCCGCCTGCGTCTGCATGCTTCCCGTGGTGAGGGCCTCATACACGCGTTCAGGTGTCAGTTCTTGCAATGTGCCGATGGACGCCGCTGTTTTGCCGTCGATTTGCTTTGCGCTCGTGCCGTGACAAGTTCCGCAGTTCTGCTGATAGATCGCGGGCCCAACTCGAAAGCCCGGCACAGGCCGTGCGGGTGCTGCAGGTCCCCGCTGCTGTGCATGCACCGCGAGATTTGCCAGGACCGCGAATCCCAACGTGAGTATCGCAAGACCGAAATTTCGAAAATATAAGCGGCGCATGTTTCCTCCAGAGTGCTGAGATATCCCAACCAGCATCGAGTATCAAGAAAGAAAACGGAAAAACGATGGAACTATTGGTGGTCTTCTCTTGTCTTTAAGTGTGATGATTTTCCTCCAGAGGAAACCTGAATGAGACTGGCCGTCGCCGGCGCTTGCCTGACGTTCCTGTCACTGACAATTTCCACATCGGCTTTGCAGCAACCTCCTACCGCGAAGGGCAGGATAGAGGGTGTGGTCACGCGTGCGGGTGCGGGTGATCCAATTCCGGGTGCGCGAGTGACGCTGACGAGAATGGGCGGAGTACTGCCCGTGGGGACGCCGCTGCCTCCAGCACCACCACCTCCTCCGGGACGAATCGCGGATGCAGCCACTGGTCAGATCGTTTCGACCCTGTCTACGGAGAGCGTTCGTCTCAGCTCGATCGGGAGTGCGACCTCCGGTCTTACCGACAGCCAGGGTCGGTTTGTATTTCGGGATCTGGATGCTGGCGCCTATCGGGTGTCTGTCGGCGCCAATGGGTATGCGAAGCAAGAGTATGGTCAACGCACGCCGGGAGGGCAGGGGACACCGGTCAATTTGAACTCCGGTCAAACCGTGGATATCGGTATTCTGCTAACGCCGGCCGGAAGCGTGAGCGGCCGCGTTCGCGACAACAGGGGACAACCGGCAGTAGGCATACAAGTACAGCTAATTAGGCCGACATACAACGCGAATGGCCAGAGAACTTTTCAGTCGGCAGGATCCTCGCGTACGGATGATCGCGGAGAATATCGTCTGTTCTGGATTACGCCAGGCCGCTACTTTGTCATGGCAAGCAGCGGAGGAAATCCGAGCGTCGGCGCCCTCATCAGCAGTCCCAATGAAATGGCGGGAGACGGTATTGCTCCCACATTTTATCCGGGTTCGATAGACATCTCGCAGGCTGCGACGGTCGACGTCAAGCCTGGCGGAGACATAGGAGGTGTCGATGTCATTGTGAACCGACAACCTTCCTACAGAATCCGCGGCCGTGTCGTCGACGTCCGCAATGGGCAGAATCCCACTGCTGCGAATATTTCTTTGAATACTCCGTTACTGACAGGAGGGATCAATATCTCAAATTCCGTCGTGAGCTACGACCCTCGCGACGGGACCTTTGAAATACGCGACGTCAGTCCCGGTCCTCACACCATTCGCACAACACTTCCCAATTCTTTAAATACGGTGACGCTTGCAAATGCCGGCACTATATCGGCTGCGAGCCAGGCTGTTTTCGGACAGGTTTCATTGAATGTCATGGGCGATATGGATGGTGTCGTCGTGACTCTGACTGCCGGCGTCTCTATTGCCGGGCGACTTTCAGTGGAGGAGCCGGATACTCCAGGGACTCCGGGGACAGGCAGCCTGGCTTCGTATCGCGTACAGTTAAGACCGGCGGCCAGTGTGATTTTCGCGGGTGCGGGAAGCCCGCAACCGCTGTCGCAACCCACGAGTGCGGATGGAATGTTCCGCATCGATAACGTCGTACCTGGCGAATATCTCTTCGCCGTTGCTCCACTTCCCTTGGATTTCTATGTGAAGCAGGCGAGGTTCAATCAGAACGACGTTCTGAGTAAGCCGATGCAATTCTCTTCATCGGATTCCGGCACTCTGGAAGTCCTTCTGAGTTCTCGCGGTGGGCAAATTGACGGAACGGTGAGCGATGAACGGCAGCGTGTAATTCCGAATGCCCAGGCTGTGCTGATTCCCGATCGACAGCGAGATCGCATCGACTTGTATAAAACTGCGATGTCCGATGCGAAGGGACTCTTCAGTCTTCGAGGTGTTGCGCCCGGCGACTATCACCTCTTCGCCTGGGAGGCCATTGATCCCTATTCGTACTTCGATCCCGATGTGATGAAGCAATTTGAATCGAAAGGCAGGCCCATCCACATTGCAGAATCCGCGAAGGAGAATGTGGATGTTCGAGTAATTTCCGCGGAACCATAGCTGAAAGGGGACGGGGAATGTTCAATGTTCAATTCCCAATTCTCATCCGATCCCCTCGGATGACAGTTGAACATTGAGCATTGAACATTGAAAAATTCCACGTCCCCTTGCTTCCCGTCCCACCTGGAGAAATAGCCAAAATTCCGTGTGCTATCCTAGCTGCCCTATGGCAGAAGTGAAAATCACCACGCGTGCAGACGACTATTCCCGATGGTATTCCGATGTAATCGCCGCGGCAGAACTCGCCGAGCACGCGCCAGTCAAGGGGTGCATGATCATTCGTCCCAACGGTTACGCCATCTGGGAAAAAATGCAGCAGGCGCTCGACCGGATGTTCAAGGAGACCGGTCACCAGAATGCCTATTTCCCCATGTTCATTCCGGAAGGCTTCCTTCAAAAGGAAGCCAAGCACGTGGAAGGATTCGCCCCCGAAGTCGCTGTCGTGACACATGCCGGTGGTGAAAAGCTTGAAGAGCCGCTCGTTGTCCGGCCGACGTCGGAAACGATTATCTGGAATACGTACCGGAACTGGATTCAGTCGTATCGCGATCTGCCGTTGCTGATCAACCAGTGGGCCAACGTTGTGCGTTGGGAGCTGCGCACGAAGCTCTTTCTGCGCACCACGGAGTTTCTCTGGCAGGAAGGCCACACCGCGCATGCGACGTATGAGGATGCTGAAGAGGAAACGCTGCGCATGCTCAATGTCTACAAAACGTTTGCGCAGGATTTCATGGCGTTGCCAGTGATCGAAGGGCGCAAGACCGAGCGGGAGAAGTTTGCTGGGGCCGATCACACGTATTCCATCGAGGCCATGATGGGAGATGGCAAAGCGCTGCAGGCAGGCACGTCGCATCATCTTGGTCAGAATTTCGCGAAGGCGTTTGATGTGACCTTCCAGACAAAAGACGGGACTCGCGAATCGGTGTTTGCAACCAGCTGGGGACTCTCCACTCGAATGATCGGCGCGCTGATCATGGCGCATGGCGACGACAACGGTATCGTGATCCCGCCAAAACTGGCGACGATTCAGGCAGCCATTATTCCGATAGCACGGAAGCCCGAGGAGAAGGCGCGCGTGATGGAAGTGGCTCATCGGCTGGCTGGGGAATTCAAGGCAGCGGGAATCGGATACAGATTGGATGAGCGCGATCAGTACAGCCCGGGCTGGAAGTTCAATGACTGGGAGAAGCGGGGCGTGCCGCTTCGCATCGAGCTTGGGCCCAAGGATGTGGAGAAGAATCAGGTCGTGATTGCGCGTCGAGATACCAGCGAGAAGAGTTTTGTATCTCAGGAAAATCTGGCGCAAACCGTGTTGCAGTTGCTGGATACAATTCAGAAAGCCATGTTCGATCGTGCTGTGGAGTTTCGGGATCGTAACAGTCACCGAGTCGACGATTACGGAAAGTTTAACGAGATGCTCGATGCGGGTGGTTTTCTGTGGTCGCACTGGTGCAGCGCCGACGCGTGCGAAGAGCGGATCAAAACAGAAACGAAGGCGACGATACGATGCGTTCCGTTGAAGCAGGAAAAGGAATCGGGCAAGTGCATTGTGTGTGAAGGCCCATCAGACGGTCGGGTGATCTTTGCGCGGGCGTACTGAGGTGAATGCTGTACCCCTCACCCGCCGCTTCGCGGCACCCTCTCCCGTCGGGAGAGGGATTTGCTTTTGCATGGCCGCGTATGTCCATGCCTGACGATCGCGCGCAGTGGATTCGCCAGATTGCCACTCTCGCACTTCTTACCGCCGGTTTTCATCTGCTGCAATTCGTGGCGAGCACCGCCTTGTGGCTTCGCGCCGGCTCGCCAGTTATCGCGGCATTCGGGCTCGATGCCATTGTGAGTGCCGTTGCAGCGCTGCTGCTTTCCATTCGCATCCGGCATTCTTATGACAGACTCGCCACCGAATGGAAGTCCCGCGTTGTGGCCTATGGTTACATCATCGGTGCCGTTCTGTCGCTGCTGCTTGGAATTTCCAGCTTTCTGGCGGATCACCGTTCGCAGCGAAGCCTCCTGGGTATTCTGCTCGCCGCCGTTTCGATGCTGGTCGTTCCGATTGCCGGTTCCTATATGAAAGTCCTTGCCGTCGAGCTGCGCAATCAGACTTTAAAGGATGCAGCCGTATTCACATTTGGAAATTCCTACCTGTCAATGGTATTGCTGATCTCACTCCTGTTGAATGCGGGCATGGATTTTGCCTGGGGCGATGCCCTCGGAGCATTAGTGATGGTTCCGTTTCTGGCTCAGAAGGGAATTCAAATCCTGATCGAGGAAGGAAGTTCGGAATATGTCGAAGACTAGCGTCGCGCTGTTGCTTTGTCTTTTTGCCGTCGCCGCGATCTCTACAGCATCGCAGTCCGGCCCTTTAATTATCATTGACCACGCCACCATTATCGACGGTAACGGCGGCACCCCCATTAAAGACGGTGCCGTCGTCATCCAGGGAGAGCGCATCCAGCAGATTGGCCCTCGGGGCACGATCAAACCGCCTCCCGGAACAACTCTCATTGATGCGACTGGGAAGTTTGTAATCCCCGGCCTTATAGATTCCCACATTCATTTCGACCAGTCGGGCGACATTTTCACGAGACCCGATGCAGTAGATCTTCGAAAGGTACGTTCCTACGAGGAAGAACTTGCGTGGACGAAGATGCGATTGCCAGTGACCCTGATGCGGTATATCGCTTCGGGTGTCACCAGCGTTGTCGATATGGGCGGTCCGCTCTGGACCTACGAGGTTCGCGACCAGGCGAGCAAGACTGCGAACTCTCCACGCGTCGTCGTCGCCGGTCCATTGATTTCGACCTCCGGCGAAGCGGCTTTCTCGGCAAGCGATCCGGCCCTGTTTGTCGCAACAACCCCCGAGATGGCCCGGGACCTGGTGCGCAAGAACGCCGATCATCATCCCGACCTGACAAAGATTCTGTTCGTGCGTGGAAATGGTGATGTCGATAAGCAATTCGCAGTGGTCAAGGCGGCGGCGGAAGAAAGTCACGCGCGCGGAACCCGTGTTGCTGTTCATGCCACCGAACTTGAAACGGCGAAAATGGCATTGCGCGCCGGTGCGGACATACTGGTGCATAGCGTGGAGGATCGCCGCATCGATCGGGAATTCATCGACCTGGCAAAAGGCAGAAATGTCCTCTACATCACGACGCTGATCGTGACCGAAGGCTACGACGAAGTTTTCGGCCAGGCCGTGAAGCTCACCGATATCGAGCAGCAACTCGGAGATCCGCAGGTGATCGCCACCTGGTCACAGCTGACGAAAACTCCGGCGAATGAAATTCCCGGTGGCGTGCCTCCGCCAATTCTCAGGGATTCCCAGCAGACGCAGTTCATGAATCTCCAGCTGCTGGAGTCCACTGGCGTTCGCATCGTGGCCGGCACCGATGCCGGAAATATCGGAACCCTTCACGGACCGGCCATACACCGCGAGTTCGAACTGATGGTCGCCGCTGGAATGCGGCCGGCCGACATTCTTGTGGCGGCGACAAAAAATGGCGCTGCCGTCATGGGAAGGGAAGCGGATCTCGGAACGCTGCAGAAGGGTAAGTATGCCGATCTTGTCATCCTGGATGCCGATCCGCTGCGTGACATTCGCAACGCCAGAAAGATCTTCAAGGTCATCAAGAATGGAGTCATTCTGGATATTTCAACGAATGCGTTGAAGTAAGCGCGGCCTTCGGGCATACTTCCAGTGTGAAAGCTGAAAATGATAATCGTTTTCATTTGGAACAGCTGCCCGTAGCGAAGCAGCTATCGCTGGTCCCGCTCTCCTCGACGTTCCGCATTGAGCGCCTGGACGGGCCAGCTCAGGACTGCAACCGGCTTCTGGATCTGGGCGTCACCCCCGGGGAAGACGTCGTTGTTACCCACACCGCACCGTTGGGAGACCCACTGGTGATCCGCATCCGCGGCGCGTCCCTCGCGTTAAGGAAACGAGAAGCGGCGTGGATCTGGGTCGTATGAGCTGCCACCCTTCGGACACCGAACCTTCCGGGACCTCTACCGTCGACCTTAAAGAACAAAGCGTCGCTTTGGTGGGCATGCCGAACGCCGGCAAGACCACCCTCATGAATGCTCTGACCGGCGGAAACTTCAAAACGGCAAACTATCCCGGAGTTACCGTGTCCCTACTTCGCGGCCGGACAAAGCCGGAGTTTGGCGCTTCGCGAAACCTCATCGACCTGCCCGGAGTTCATAGTGTCATCTCCCCGTCGCCGGAAGAGGAACTGGCCGTCCAGGTAATTGAAGGCAAACATGCGAAGGTTAAGCCGGACGCCTTTGTTCTTGTGGTTGATGCGACACAGCTCGAGCGTCACTTGAAGTTTGCAGGTCTGGTCGCGCGTCAGAAAAAGCCGACAGTGGTCGCCCTGACAATGATGGATCTGCTGCCTCGCACGCGACTGGTTGTCGATCCGGCACGGCTGGCGGAGACCCTGGGTGTCCCAGTGATTCCTGTGGATCCCCGTACGGGTAGAGGTATGGAGGATCTGATCGGGGAACTCGATCTGGTGACACAGGGAGCGAGCCTGCCGTACACGTCGAATGCACTTGCGGAACTTCCTCGCGAGCCTGTTGCGGCGTTCATGCAAGTTCGAAACCTGCTGAAGCAGAGTGGCTCGGTGATGCATTCCAACGAAGCCGATTCGATTACGGCGAAGATTGACGGCATCGTACTGCACCGTTACCTCGGATTCCCCGTGTTCTTCCTCGTTCTGGTATCTCTGTTTGCAGCGATCTTCTGGGCGGCACAACCGTTCATGGATGCCGTCGATGCGGGATTTCATTTCGCGGGAGATCTGCTGACATCGCTAGCCCCGAATTCCGTGGTCGTCCGGTTCCTGGCCGATGGGGTCATTGGCGGAGTTGGAGTGGTGGCGGTGTTCTTTCCGCAGATCATGATCCTGTTTTTCCTGATGACCCTTCTGGAAGACTCGGGATACCTCGCGCGCGGTGCAACGCTGGTGGATCGTCCGCTGTCTTACCTCGGGCTTCACGGCCGATCGTTTGTCCCCATGCTTTCCGGCTTCGCGTGCGCGATTCCCGCGGTATTTGCCGCGCGCTCGATACCGGCGCGGCGTGAACGATTGCTGACCATCTGGATATTGCCACTGATGAGCTGCAGTGCTCGATTGCCGGTCTACTCGCTCCTGCTTGCGGCATTGTTGCCTGCCGCAGCATTGAAAGCAGGATTGAGCCTCGCGGCGATATATATTTCCAGCCTTCTGGTAGGCGCTCTGGTTGCGGGACTGGCGGCTCGAGTCTTTCTGAAATACCGTACGCCGTCCCTGCTTGCGATGGAATTGCCAGCATATCGCGTGCCACGAATGAAACCGATTCTGAAAATGACATGGGCTCGCGGGTCGTCGTACCTGCAGCGGGCCGCGGTGCCGATCATGATCGTGTCCGCCGTGCTATGGCTGGTTTCAAACTTTGGAACGACCCCGGACCGAATCATCGCCCCAACGCCAAAAGATCAATCATTCGCGGCGGCACTGGGCCATCAGATGGAACCTGCAATGCATCCGATGGGCGTGGACTGGCGAGTTGGCGTGGGCTTGATTTCTGCGTTCGCGGCCAGAGAAGTATTCGTCAGTTCCATGGCGATTGTGTTTCACGTCGAAAGTGCCGATGAAGGAACACAACAGGAAGGCCTGCTTCAGCAGATGCGGACGGCCACATTTCCCGGAACCAGCCAGCTTATTTTCACGCCGTCGAGCATTGCGGGCCTGATTGTATTTTTCTTCTTCTCGCTACAGTGTTTCTCAACGGTCGCGGTGGTTCGCAAGGAAATGAATTCGTGGAAGCTCGCAGGTCTTCAGTTGCTGTTTTATACCGGTCTTGGATACGCACTGGCCGTGATCACGGTTCAGTCTCTGCGCGCATTCGGAGTTGCCTGACTTAAATAACTAGAATCCGTAGAGATGCTCGGCGGGATGGATAATTCCGTCTTTCCAGTCCAGCATCACCGCCGCCGCCAGAAGGGTTTCGGCCTCGCCTTTCGCTACCATGTCCTGGAGAACTTCGATCTGTCCAGGCGACAGTCTGTTGGCTTCCAGGGCCTGCCGCCAGCTGCGGAAAGCTTCTTCGTTTACAGGCTCGCTCATGACGACAGCATATCATTCCTGATTAAATTCGTGAGACTCTGCCGTCGGTTCGATGTTGAGTCATACTGCCGTGAAAAGGAGTGACCATGGAAGATCTGAAGACTGTTCGGGCGGCACTCGAGAAGAAACTCGCTGTTCTGATCGCCCGGGAGAAATCGATCGGAGGGGATATGCGCCAGCCCTCCGAGCGCGACTCCGAGGAGCGGGCTGTAGAGCTGGAGAATGCCGAGGTACTTCAAAAACTCGATCATCAAATTGCCGAAGAGATCCAGCTTCTTCGGAAGGCAATCGGCCGCATGGATTCGGGAAGCTACGGGACGTGCACGAAATGCGGAAAGGATATTTCCAAAGAGCGGCTGGAGGCACTGCCACACACACCGACATGTGCCAATTGTGCCTGACGGATTAAGGAAGCCTTGTCTTTTCTTCCTCTTCTTTTAGCGTCCGTTCGAGCTCTCGGATCTGTTCGACGAGTTGTGGAGTCGCCGAGCCGCAGCTGGCGGTCGCCTGAACCCAGAGTTTCTGCAATCGTTCTGTCAGCTGCTGGACGGTCAAATCTGACATGGGAAATAGCCCCAACGGGAGTTGAATCAACTAATGCTATCAAAGGCATGGTAGGAAATATCTAACTTTCCTGCCAATCACAGTTTCATGGGGCGGGGCGCGGCGAACTTACATTACATTTCGTTATTGGGCCGCCATGATCTTCTGAAGACGGCAAACGCAGTATCGGAGGCTGATGCATCATTTGAGAAATCCGAGGAACTCATACGACGCGTACCTGGACAATTTGAAGAAGCAGTTTGAAGGTGAATGAGCGTCGGCTACGTTCTGGCGACGGAAGCTGCGGTTGACCTTGTCCAGATCTGGGGATACATCAGGCAGAAAGCCGAAGTTGAGATCGCGGACCGAGTTGAATCAGTCATTCAACGATGAGGCGAGGTTGAGCTGCGTCTCGATGAACTCGTCGATTGTTCCGAGTTTGATTTCAAGACGGTTGATCATGATCGCTGGTTTCACCGTAACCTCCGTAATTCTCGTCATTCCCCCGTAGTGATCGCGAGGTTTCATCACGCGCGCCGGATGACACCAGCTGGCAGCCGTCCCTATTCATCGCAAATCAGCAGCCGGTGTGTTGCTGAAATTCGGCTCGAGTTCCTGTTTGAACGGGAGCTTCATCACGCTCCAAAACTCATTCGACTTTGGATAGACGCTCGGATCAGCCACACCAAGCCGTTCCGGCAATGTCCCTGGCCGGTAAACGAAAGTGCCAAACAGAATATCGACAAGCGACAGCGTCACGGCATAGTTTCTGGATTCGGCAAGATTGGCGCTGTGATGAAAACGATGCAGTTCCGTCCCCACCAAAACGTAGTTCAACCATCCCGCGCGTATGTCCACGTTAAAGTGTGAGATCAAGGCCTGGAAAGTGACGATAGTGCTGGCGACCAGCACTGTTTCCGGAGTAGCACCCAGATAATAGAGCGGCAGCACGGTGACGGCGGCACGAACCGTGAAGGCGTTGATCGGATGAAACGCCGGATGCATGAACACGTAGACCTGTTCTGGCAGATGATGCGCGGCGTGGCTGCGCCACAGGAAATTTCCGACCCTGCCACTCCCTTCGTGACTCCACCGGTGCTGCCAATAATTGACGAGTTCCACGGCCAGAAGGGCCGTGGGAACTGAAAGATACAGTGGCCAGTAGGTAATGGGCCCAACGTGACCTGCATTGAGCCGAATCGATGCCAGACCGAGTAGGCCATCGACAACGGCAATGGTCGCGCCCCCTGCCACGATATATTTCAAGTCACGAAAAAATGATCGCCACGTCATCTTCCATTTGCTTTGAACAGGGAAGAGGAACTCGAGCGTCACAAGGACGACGACATCTGTGATCAGGAGTGTCGTCAAGACGTTTGAGTAATTCGAGTTCTGAATAATCGCACGCAAGGCAAGACCAACATTGAACGCGAACAAAATCGGCCACGTCAGCCACGTCACAGCCCACGGCGCGGTCGGTTGGCCCACTTTGTTTTGAGTGTCCTGATCGTAAGGGGTAACGGTTCTCATATGGGTTCCTCCGGTTGGCCTGAAATTAGCGATGTCAGGAACATCGTGTCTGCAAACGTACGCGCTGACCTACAATCGAAACCATAACCACGAATGCGGAAGTGTTCGTTATCGAACATTCGTCAGCAATCTGTTCAGCAAAGTTGGAGGTAGGGCGTGGATCGTCGAGTACAACGGACCCGAGACGTGCTGCATCAAGCCCTGATTTCACTGATGATCCAAAAAGGGTACGAGATCATCACCGTTCAGGACATCATCGACGAAGCGAACGTGGGAAGATCGACCTTTTATGCCCATTACACAAGCAAAGGAGATCTTCTGATAAGTGGGCTGAAAAACCTGAGCAAGAATCTGGTCGCGTATCAACGATCTGCAACCGCTCTAAAGGGCAGCTTTCGGGAGAGGGGCTTTGCGTTCAGTCTTGCGTTCTTTGAGCATGTACATTCCCATAGGAAGGTCTACCACGCCATCGTAGGCCGTCAGAGCGGCACGGTCGTCTTCAGCGAGTTCCGGACGATGCTTGCAGATCTGGTACGAAACGAACTTGGAGCTCTGCCACCCTACCAATTGTCCGATCTTCCTCGAAATGCCGTCATTGACTTCGTTGTGGGCGCCGTGATGTCCGTCCTCACGTGGTGGATGGGCGAGAGGTCCGGAGTTTCGCCGGGCGAGGCGAATAATATCCTTCAGCGATTGACGCTACCTGCCATCCTGAAGCGCTAGCGCCGAGAGTCCAGGGATTGAACGTCCGGGCGCATGTCCTCTTTGTTTCATAATCGGGCCGAGTAATACCTCGCATTCACCTCGCGCTCTTGATCCTCGACAGGTAGCTCACATCGAGTCATGATTTTTTCGCGATTTCGCGAGTGTGATCGCGAAATTTCGAAACGAATTATCCCCCCTCCTTCGAATTCAACCGATTGTCCGTTGGAATCTGCCGTGCACTTGATGGTTCCGGTTATGAGAAATGTCAGCATTTTCTCGAATCGAGGTGTGAAACATGGCTCAACAAACGGAAACATCCACTACTTCCCGTCGAGTCCGGTCCGTGTGGCTCGTTGGTTCTGCAGTCCTGGTATTCGGAGCCGTTATAGGGGGTCTCGCTTTTGCACGGCGTGCCGTTCCGGAAAACGTCCTTGCCCTCAGCGGTCGGATCGAAGGTGATGATTCGGTGATTGCACCGAAGTCCAGCGGAAGAATTCTGGAGATCCTCTTCCGCGAAGGAGACCGCGTTTCGGCCGGAGAGGTCATCGCTCTGCTTGACGATCAGCAGGTGCGTGATCGAGAACAACAGGCTCGCGCGGCGCTTACGGTAAGTCTGGCCCGCGAACGGGCAGCCCGCAGTCAACTCGCCGCACTTCTGGAGCAATTGCAGCAGACTCGAATTCTAACCAGCCAATCGAGGACTGATGCTCAAGGCCGCGTTAGTCAGGCCGAAGCCGACTTATCGAGCGCAGAAGCCGAATTGGCCCAGCAGGAGGCGTCGCTGAAACTCGCACTGTTCGACAGGGACGCATACGCGGGCCTGGCGGAAAGCGGTGCGGTTTCCGAACGTCAAAATGTTCAGGCGATTGCCACAGCCGAACTGCAGACGGCTGTGGTGGCTGCTGCCAGGCGTCGCGTCGAGGCATCCCGAGGAGCACTGACTACGGCTCAAGCGAGCCTGGACAACCCCAATATTCGCGTTGCTCAGGAGGCAGTTGTGCGGCAGCAGATCGCCCAGCAGGAAGCGGAAATCGCTGCATCTGTTGCCGGTTCCGAACAGGCCCGCTTTGCGCTTTCAGAGGCGCAGGCCAATCGCAACGATCTGACCATTACCGCTCCATTCGATGGCACCGTGATCACCCGTTCTGCAGAACCGGGCGAAGTTGTTGCTGCGGGAACGCCCGTTGTCACTCTGCTGGACTTGAGCAAAGTTTATTTGCGTGGATTTGTACCGGAGGGCGACATCGGCAAAGTCAAAGTGGGACAGCTGGCGCGGGTATATCTGGACTCCAATCCGAAGGATCCCATTGAAGCATTCGTCTCACGCGCGGACCCTGAGGCGACTTTCACTCCGGAAAACACCTACTTCAAGGACGACCGCGTCAAGCAAGTCGTCGGAGTCAAATTGCAAATCAAGGGCGGACACGGTCACGCAAAACCGGGCATGGCGGCGGACGGCGAGATTCTCATTCGTGGTGACCAATGGTCAAAGGGGCAGAGAGTCCAATGAACGGCATCGCCATTCGCGTTTCCTCTCTCCGCAAGAGCTACGGCTCCGTAGAGGCCGTTCGTGGCGTCGATTTTGAGGTTGCTGCTGGCGAGATATTTGGTTTGATCGGGCCAGATGGAGCGGGGAAGACTTCCGTGTTTCAGATTCTCGGCGGCGTGATGCCACCCACCTCCGGCGAAGCCATCATGCTGGGGCGCACTGCGCGTGATGCGCGCGCGGATGTCGGTTATCTCACGCAGGTGTTCAGCCTCTATCATGATTTAAGCGTCGCGGAGAACTTGCAGTACATGGGTGAACTTCGCCGGTTGTCTCGAGATGAAATTCGATTGCGCGGCAATCGGTATCTGAAGATGTTCGACATGGATCGATTCCGGAATCGCCTGGCAGGAAGGCTGAGCGGCGGGATGAAGCAGAAATTATCGCTGGCATGTGCGTTGATCATTGAGCCGAAAATTCTGCTCCTGGATGAACCCACGACCGGAGTCGATCCTGTTTCGCGCCGAGAGTTCTGGGATGCTCTGGCAGATCTTTCCCGCCAGGGGATCACGATCGTTATCGCCACTCCTTATCTGGATGAGGCGGAACGGTGCACGCGGCTGGCCCTGATGCACGAAGGCCGGATTCGTCAGACAGGAACACCACACGAAGTGCGTCACAGTACCGGTCTGGAGCGGCTCGTTGTTCGGACCGCCAATCTCGGCCGCGCCGAGGAACTCTTGAAGAGCCACGCGGAAATTCGAGATGCGCAACGATTTGGAGATCGCCTTGACGTCATGGTGCGAGACGCGGCTTCCGGCGAACGACTGACGCGCGCCGCGCTAGCTGACGCCGGTATGTCCGTTCAGGAAATCGTTGCGGCAACTCCGATGCTGGAAAGTTCATTTGTTGCCCTGCTGCGTGAGGAAATTCCGAAAACAGAAACAGTGTCCTTTCCCCGGATGCACCCGATTGAGGCTGAGAAGTCCGGTCCAGCCGCTATCACCGCCACCGGACTCGGAAAGAGGTATGGCGAGTTTGCTGCCGTGAAAAATGTCAGTCTCAATATCCACCGTGGGGAAATCTACGGTCTGTTGGGAGCCAACGGCGCGGGCAAGACGACAATGATCAAGATGCTGTGTGGTTTGACTGAACCGACCGAAGGGGGAGTCTCCTTGTCCGGAGAAATCGGCTCGCTGCGTTCTGGCGAATTGAGACGGCACGTCGGCTACATGTCGCAGAAGTTCTCACTCTACGATGATCTGACGATTGAAGAGAATCTCGATTTCTTCGCCGGAGTTTACGGCGTGTCCCGCGAAGAACGCGTCGAAAAGAAACGCTGGGTACTATCGTTTTCCGGACTTGAAGGACGCGGAAATTTGATGACGGGTAGTCTGCCGGGTGGATGGAAACAACGCGTGGCATTTGGCGCTTCGCTGATGCATGAGCCGCGAGTCCTGTTTCTCGACGAACCCACGTCCGGAGTTGATCCACTCGCACGCCGTGCTTTCTGGAGAATGATTAACAGTTTCTCCGATCACCAAATGGCGATCCTGGTCACAACGCACTATCTCGAAGAAGCTGAACAGTGCAATCGGCTCGGATTGATGGTCGCCGGTGAATTGGTCGCGGAAGGAACACCCTCCAGCCTGAAGGCAGCTCAAAAGGGTCACTTGCTGGAACTACTGACGGATAGACCTCAGGATGCAAACAATCTTCTCAAAGATGAGATGGATCGTTGGCGAATCTCTCTCTTCGGAGATCGACTGCACGTCATTGTCGATGACGATCCGCAGACGGGCATTCGCAGGGTTACCAATCGGCTCGTGGACGCAGGCATCATGGTACGAAGTGCCCACGAAGAACGTTACTCGCTGGAGGACGTGTTCATTGCAGTCGTCGAACAAATGCGTCTGGAGGGCAAGTCCGCCGAGGACTAGAAAGAATATGAAACGCATTGTGGCGCAGGTCCGGAAAGAACTCACGCAACTGTTGCGCGACAGGTTGACGTTGGCACTGGCCCTGGCGCTTCCCGTTCTTCTGTTACTACTGTTGAGCAAGGCGACTTCACTGACCGTGAAAGATATTCCTATCGCGGTTCAGGATCTGGATCACACCGCACTATCACGGCAGTACATCGAATCCGTTGGCGCGTCACTGTCCTTCGATGTCCGCGCCTTGCCAGTCGAGATGGCGCCCGAAGAAGCTTTAAAAGGAAATCTTGTTCGCGCCGCACTCCTTATTCCTCCAAGGTTCGAACGAAATCTGTTGCGTGGACAGGCGGCCGATGTGCAATGGCTCATCGACGGCACCGATGCAAATACCGCCAACATCATGAGGGGAAAAGCCACAGCGATCACGCAGGCGTTCAATGCAGGCATTCGTCCGGCGACGCCGCAACCTGCGATAAAGTCCGAAATCCGGTATTGGTTCAATCCGGGACGCGAAGACCTGAAGTACTTTGGGCCGGGAGTTCTGGCATTCGGTATGACGATATTCCCGACGCTACTTGCGGCACTGGCGCTGTCGCGCGAAGGCGATTTGAAAACCATACTGCAGGTCTATGTTTCGAGCATTACGGCATCGGAATATCTGCTTGGTAAAGTGATTGCGTACACCATGGTGGCATGGGCCGAATGGATCGCCGGCATGATGGTGCTGTTTATCGGTTTCGGTCTTCATCTTGCCGGCGATCCCGCGCCGCTGCTAATCACGACGTTCTTTTATCTGCTGAGCACAACCTGTCTCGGAACGATGTTAGGCGCCGGTATTCCAAATCAGGCCGCCGCGATTCAGGCGGCGCAGCTTGTTGGTTTTCTGACATCGTTCCTGCTATCGGGATATATTTTCCCTGTCAGCAATATTCCGCAGCCTCTGCGATTTCTGTCGAACTTCGTTCCGATGCGTTACTACCTGGATGCGATCCGTGACGCCTTCCTGCGCGGATCCGGCTGGCAAAGCGTATGGCAGGCGCCGATTGCGTTGATTCTGCTTTCCGCGTTGTTTTTCTGGCGTGCCTGGAGCGTGATGAAGGATATGCAGGTGTCATCGTGAGACACCGCATCTGGTCCCTCCTGATCAAGGAATTCCATCATATCCGGCGCAATCGTCGGTTGGTGATCCTTCTGATCATTCCACCGACCCTGAATATCATTCTGTTCGGGCTTGCCCTCAATCCCAATTTCGAGAATCTGAGGCTCGGAATTGTGGATTACAGCAGCACACCCGAGAGCCGGGAGTTGATTTCGGCTTTTTCGGAAAGCGTGGTGTTTCGTGCAGGTGCCTTCTATTCATCACCGGCAGAACTGGGACGAGCCATCGGCAGAGGCGACCTGGATGCCGGGCTGATTCTGCCCCGAGACTTTGCGGAGAAACGCGCACGACACGAATCGGTCAACGTTCAACTGCTCGTGGATGCCGTCAATGCGAACACGGCGACAATTGCCGGTGGATATTCCGCGCGCATCATCGGCGAACTGAATCGGAAGATTGCGTCGGCCATACCTCGCCGGCAAGAAGTGGTGCCATACCTTACTCTTCTCTACAATCCTGGTCTGAAGAGCTCCTGGTTTATCACGACGGGCATCATCGGACTGCTACTTGTCTTGCAGGGATCGGTCGTTTCCGCTGCGTCGCTGGTAAGGGAGAAAGAGATTGGGACGATCGAACAGTTGCTGATGACGCCTGCCAACAGTACGGAAATCATCATTGCAAAAGTTGCTCCACTCTTCATTCTGCTGGCCCTCGATATCGGGCTGGCCTTGCTCGTGGCTCGGCTGGCTTATAGCGTGCCGATGCGAGGCAGCCTTCTGCTGTTCTTTATTGCCGCGTCACTTTGTGTACTTTGCGGTATCGGTCTGGGAATGATGATTGCCACGTTCACTCGTACTCAACAACAGGCGCAATTGATCAGCTTCTTTACGAATCCGCCGCTGGCGATTCTTTCGGGCGCGACCACTCCCATTGAAGCCATGCCTTCGTGGCTGCAGAATGTAACCACTTTGAATCCTGTCAAACACTTCGCCATTATCGCCCGCAGCATTATGTTGAAAGGCGGTGGCGTGGATGTTTTGTATCGCGAACTTGGAGCCTTGGCAGTGATCGCACTTGTCATGGTTTCGTTAAGCGCGTGGCGTTTTCGAAAGCAACTCAGTTAGTGGACTGACTATGAGGTGCGCGAATCATTGCCCAGAAATCCGGTCCACCTCTGGGAATTTGTCCGCTGCCTGCAATCCGAAAACCGCATTTCCTGTAAAACGGCAGCTCCCTTTCGTTGAACGTCTCCAGGTAGCATGGCAGTGACTGAAGGTCCGCCCTCCGTAGTGTGGGTTCCATGAGTGTTTCACCAATCTTGTTCCTTTGGCAGTTCGGATCTATGCCGAGCGCAAGGAGGTACCAATGTAATTGTCCGGCCAGGCGCTGATGTACGGCGTCGAGACACGTCATCAGGATCAACCAGTCCGTGAAGTTGAAGTGACTTGATGGATCGGAATTCCAGCTGTGCGCGTTTCGCATCAACGTGGCGAGAGTCCACGTACTTCCCGGATTGATCCACAGTGCGCCACCATCAATGTTGCGTGTTGTATGGATTTCGCCGTGCGATTGGCTGGCTCGGATCGCGTCACAGCAGAATGCCTTAAGGATGGGATACGTTCGTCCGGAACTAAATGCCGGAAGAGTGCGGTTGGGAAAAAGGCGCGGCTGAGGACAGTCTCGAGTTCTTCCGTTTGCGAAGAATGCAGACGAATAACACCGCTGCCGGCAGATTGAAATTCGATGGCGGCCGGATCCGCATCCAGGTCGTATGAATTGCTTTCACTTTTCATTGCGTCTCCATTCGATTGTACGGTTGACGGTCAAAACGAAGACGAACCGGCGCGGCCTTTTGTGACGCCCAATAGAGTTTTTCGCGGGAGTGAACTCCTGGTGGTAGGCTGGTCCAATGCAGTCGGCCAGAATGAGTGACGAGTCCAGGAAGACGAGTGCCCCGGTAATCATTGAAGTTGCAAAGGCGATCAGTGTGCACCTCGACCTGACGGACGTGCTTGCGGCAATGGTTGCCACCCTGAAGCCCCTCGTTCAATTCGATTCGATTGGAATCGTTGTACGCGACGGGGAGTACGCGAAGCTGCATTCGCTTCACATCGAAGGTCTGCATCGTCAGGAGAATGAGACTGTGCAAAGCATGGTCGAACGAAAGGCGTCGGATCTGAACATCAAGCCACTCCAGGCAAGGATTCCCATCGGCGAACATCACATGAGTGTGATCTTGAGAACCGGAGACCCCTACGTGTGCACGGACGTGGAAGCGCAACGGAGATTTCTCCGGGATGACGATTTTATCAAGTATGGAATTCGGAGCTACCTCGCACTGCCGTTGAAGAAACACGGCGAACTTATCGGCGTTGTGGATTTTTTATCACGGAAAAGTCTCAGCTTTGCGCCGGACGAAGTGCAGCTGCTTCAGGACGTTTCGGACATTGTTTCGATAGCGGTCTCCAACGCGCTGGCCTATGAACAGATCAACAGTCTTAAAGAACAACTTCAGCTCGAGAACCGTGTACTCCAGGATGAAATCGTTCAAGGTTCGATTTATGAAGAAATTGTAGGGTCGTCGCCGTCCCTTCAAAAAGTGCTGGCGGAAATTAATAAGGTCGCAAAGACGGATTCGACGGTTCTGGTTACGGGAGAAACCGGGACTGGAAAAGAACTTGTCGCGCATGCCATTCATCGGCGGTCTCCGCGTTCGGCCCGAGCTCTGGTGAAAGTGAACTGTGCCGCGTTACCCACCGAATTGATCGCGAGCGAATTATTTGGTCATGAGAAAGGTGCATTCACGGGTGCATTACAGCAGCGCATCGGACGTTTCGAGGCGGCCAATGGAGGTACGATTTTTCTCGACGAGATCGGTGAACTGCTTCCGGAGATGCAGATCGCACTATTAAGGGTGCTCCAGGAGAGAGAATTTGAACGTGTTGGGGGCAACCGTACCATCCAGACGGATGTCCGCGTCATCGCGGCGACCAACCGCAACCTCGAGAAGGAGGTGTCCGACGGCCGGTTTCGAAGGGACCTGTACTACAGGTTGAATGTTTTCCCGGTTCATGTGCCGCCGTTGCGGGAACGCTCGGACGACATTCCGATTCTCGTCGACTACTATGCTGCACGGCTATCCGGCCGAATGGGAAAACGCATCCGTCAGATTGAGAAGCGCTCGCTCGACGCCATGCTGCAGTACTCATGGCCGGGAAACATTCGGGAGCTTCAAAACGTTATCGAGCGTGGCGTCATCCTCGCGGACGGAGAAGTATTGCGATTGGAACAGGGGGCCCTTGTCTCCGAATTGAACCGTCGTTCACCGGTGTCATCCGAATTGCCTTCACCTGTGGGCGATCAGAAGGCCGAAATCGAATCGATTTTGCGCGAGACTCGAGGGCGGATTTCCGGAGCCAATGGCGCGGCTATTCGTCTCGGAATACCGGCGTCTACGCTGGAATCCAGGATCCGGATGCTGAAGATCAACAAGCATCAGTTCCGCTAGATAGGTCGAGCAGGGTGATGGAGTGGCAATGATGTATGATGGCATGCAACGTGCATCGATGAAGTCGCAGGAGTAGCGGTATTGTGTTGAAGATCACCACAGTTCGAGAAAATTCCGAAGGACTTCGTGTCCAGTTATGCGGACAACTCACCGGTGAATACGTTCCCGAGTTGAAGAAAGCGCTGTCGCATGAAGGCCCTGAAGACATGGCAGCCGGAAAGATCGCCCTGGACCTGTCCGGTGTCACCTTCGTCGATCGCGAAGCAATGGAGTTTTTATGCGGCGCAAGATCACGGAAAGTGTCGATTGAGAATATCCCGTCTTACGTCATCCGCTGGATTGAACAGGAGGGACGCTGTGGTTCTTCCCATCCCAAACCCTCCGATCAATAGCTGAAATCCCTTTTTCCCAGCTGTAACGCACTTGGCTCAAAAGTGCCGATCGCCCCTCCTGGCCAGGAGGGGCGTCTGCGCCGAAGGCGCAGACGGGGTGGTGGTTCAAGTTCTATAGTTCGAATCTTTCGATCCAGAACAACCACCCCGGCGCTTCGCGCCACCCCTCCTGGCCAGGAGGGGCGATCATTACATTTGAGCCAAGTATGTTCTCTCCCCGAATTTAAAACCCAGAGGTATTCATCGCGAATTCGCGGCGATCTCGTGACGATTCGCGAAGCTTCACTCCGCTACCAGCGGCCTTGGCAAACATTCTAAAGGGTCCCTTTGTGGCAACACGGTTGCTTCTTCCTGAAGGGTATTCCCACTGTTGGGGAATAAAAGGAGGGACTCTTGGTGAAGCGGATGATTTTGATGCTGGCGTTGGCGGCGGCCGCGATTGGCGCCCTGGGTTTTGAAAAAGTCCGACAGATTCAGCAAGGGATAGCACAGGCTGCAGCTTTTCAGCCGCCTCCGGAAGCGGTCACTACAATTGTTGCGAGGCAGGAAAAGTGGTCTGCAACGTTGAACGCCATTGGTACATTGGCTGCGGTTCAGGGTGTGCTTGTTAGCGCCGATCTTCCAGGCATCGTCGAACGCATCGACTTTCAGTCCGGAGATTCGGTACAGGATGGGGATGTCCTGGTCCAACTCGACACAACGCAGGAGCGGGCTCAGCTGCCTGCCGCGGAGTCCGCCCGTGATCTGGCGCATCTCAATTTCGAAAGACTGAAAAGCCTTGTTGAAGAAGGTGCGATTTCCCGCGCCGACTATGATCGCGCTGCAGCCGAAGAAAAAGAGACTGAGGCAAAGATCGGTGAGATCCGTGCCACGATTGCGCGGAAGGCAATACGGGCGCCTTTTTCGGGGATTCTGGGAATCCGGCAGGTAAACCTCGGTCAGTATCTGTCTTCGGGCAATGCAATTGTTCCGCTTCAGTCTCTCGACCCCATCTACGTCAATTTTAGCGTACCGCAACAGGAAGCCGAGAACGTCCCCGTCGGGCGCAGCGTGCGTGTCACGACATCCGATTCGAAGCCGATGGAGATCGAGGGGCAAGTGACGGCCGTCAATTCCACAGTCGATGAAGCGACACGGAACTTCCTGATTCAGGCCACGCTGTCCAATCCCGCGAAGGCGCTGCGTCCCGGCATGTTCGTGCAAACCGAAATCGTACTCGGTGAGAGCCGTGCGGTTATTCCCCTGCCGGCTTCTGCTATCAGCTATGCCCCATATGGCGATTCCGTATTCATAATCGCCAAAATGAAAGGACCGAAGGGTGAAACGTATCGGGGCGTCCGCCAGCAGTTTGTCACTCTTGGTACGTCTCGCGGCGATCAGATCTCCGTGTTGACGGGGGTCAAGCCTGGAGATGAAGTTGTCAGTTCCGGAGTATTCAAGCTGCGCAATGGTGCTGCAGTTCTCGTTGACAACAAGACGCAGCCTGGCAACAGCCCTGCGCCGAAACCGGAGGACAACTGATGCGAGCCACCGATCTTTTCGTCAAGCGGCCGGTCCTGTCCATTGTGGTCAGCCTGGTGATCCTGATTGCGGGTCTGCAATCGATTCGTTCCCTGAGCGTCCGGCAATATCCGCGCAGTGATATTGCGGTGGTGCGGGTATCGACAATCTACGTGGGCGCTGACGCGGATCTGGTGCGCGGATACATCACAACTCCGCTCGAACGCGTCATCGCCAGTGCCGACGGTATCGACTACATGGAATCGTCGAGCGCTCAGGGATTGAGCACGATTACCGTTCATCTGCAGCTCAACTACGACACCAACGCGGCGTTGACGCAGGTCCAGGCGAAGGTGGCCCAGGTTCGAAACGATTTGCCAACCGAGTCTGAAGCGCCGATCATCCAGCTGGAGACAGCGGACACGCAGTTTGCTGCCGTGTACCTCAGCTTCTCCTCGCCGGATCTCGATCAGAACCAGATCACGGATTATCTGACTCGCGTCGTTCAGCCCAGACTCAGCGCCATCAATGGAGTTCAGCGCGCGGATATTCTTGGCAATCGGACATTCGCCATGCGCATTTGGCTGAAGCCCGACCGCATGACGGCGTATGGTATCTCGCCAACAGCGCTCCGAGACGCCCTGGCGCGCAACAATCATCTATCCGCACTCGGCCAGACCAAAGGCTCGATGGTATCGGTGAACCTGGTCGCCAATACCGATCTGCGTACGCCCGAAGAATTCCGGCAGCTCATCGTCAAGGAACAGGGTGGAGTTATCGTTCGGCTCGGTGAGATTGCTGACGTTTCGCTGGGTGCGGAGAATTACGACTCCGATGTCCGGTTCAATGGTCAGACCTCGGTATTTATGGGCGTATGGGCGCTGCCAACCGCCAACTCACTTGACGTGGTCAAGAGCGTCCGGGAGGCTATGCCCGGCATCGAGGCGCAGGTTCCAACGGGTATGAAGGTCGGTATCCCGTACGACTCGACAAAATATATACAGGATGCGATCGACGAAGTTCTCCGCACGCTTACCGAGACTCTTCTGATTGTGATCGTGGTCATCTATCTGTTTCTCGGTTCGGTACGCGCGGTGATTATCCCGATTGTCGCCATACCGATTTCGCTGGTTGGCGCAGTCTTCCTGATGCTCGTCGCTGGATTTACGATCAATCTGTTGACGCTGCTCGCAATCGTTCTTTCCGTCGGTCTTGTTGTCGACGACGCGATTGTGATGGTGGAGAACATCGAGCGTCATCTGCACAGCGGATTGCAACCCGTTCGTGCCGCATTGGCCGCGGCCAGAGAACTGGTTGCCCCGATCATCGCGATGACGATTACGCTGGCGGCCGTTTATGCGCCCGTGGGCATCCAGGGTGGGCTGACCGGATCGCTGTTCCGAGAATTCGCGTTCACGCTGGCCGGAGCCGTCATCGTGTCCGGAGTGGTCGCGTTGACTCTGTCTCCAATGATGGGATCGAAACTTCTACGCACTGGAGACAGCGAACGGGGATTTGCGGGATGGGTCAATCGCCGCTTCGATAGTGTTCGCCGCGGTTATACAAGAGTGTTGTCTGGAACGCTTCAATACCGCCCGGTCGTGCTGGTCCTGTGGGTGATCGTTGCCGCGCTGACTATTCCGTTCTTCATGTTTTCTCAGCGCGAGCTGGCGCCCGCAGAAGATCAGGGTGTGGTGTTCTCGGTGATTCTGGGTTCCGCGAACTCCACAATTGATCAGACCACAATGTTTACCAAACAGGTTCTCGATGTTTACCGGTCGTTTCCCGAAGCCGATAGCATCTTTCAGATTACTTCTCCAACGAGTGGTTTCGGCGGGATGGTGACGAAGCCCTGGAGCGAACGCAAGAAAACCACAGAGCAGCTGATGCTGGAGCTGGCAGCTCCGCTCTCGAAGATTCCCGGAATACGCGCCATTCCTCAGACACCGCCGCCGCTTCCTGGTGGTGGAGACTATCCGGTCGATCTCGTGATTGCATCCGCTGGCGAACCTCAGCGGCTTCTGGATCTGGCAAATCAGCTCGTTGAGAAGGCATACGCCAGCGGAATGTTTCTGTATGCGGATTCGGATCTCAAATTCGATCAGCCGCAGACCGAGGTCGTTTTCGATCGCGACAAGATTCGTTCGCAGGGTGTGGATCTCAGTCAGGCTGGACAGGATCTTTCGACATTACTGGGCGGAAACTACGTCAATCGCTTCAGCATACAGGGCCGTAGCTACAAGGTGATTCCGCAGGTGAAGCGCGTGGAACGGCTGACACCGGACCAGTTGACGCAGATGTACGTAACTGGCGCAGATGGA
>Ga0163163_10000764_pt1 | contig 27338 bp, 26 predicted proteins | sample S65metaG_FD_119766 | JGI IMG/M metagenome (GOLD analysis project Ga0163163, IMG submission 119766) | Switchgrass rhizosphere microbial communities from Kellogg Biological Station, Michigan, USA - S6-5 metaG | ecosystem: Host-associated > Plants > Roots > Rhizosphere > Soil | place: USA...
TATTTCAGAAGCGTGCCCTGGCAGTCGTAACCGTTCTCTGTGTGGCCATTGGCGGAGGAGTCGCGCAAGCTGGCGAAATACAAGAAATCCGAGCGAGGGCGGCCGGCCATATTATCTATTCCGCACCATGCGGTTCCGGCCTCAATTGCCAGGGGGCCGCCGTCTCCGGGCAGGTGACTCACATCGGACGACTCACTGGCATGCTTTCAGAGCAAATAAATTCCGTTACCGGCGGATACACCGGCACTGCCGTTTTCACTACACCGAGCGGTGACATCATCCAGACGAAGTACATCGGACAAATTCTGCCCCCTGACGGATCGGGATTGGTGAGGTTCGTTGAAAGTCACACCCTCACCAGCGGCACCGGAAAATTTGAGGGTGCTTCCGGAGATCTGTCTGTGTTGGGCAGTGCCAATCCCGCCACCCTTGAAATTACGATCGACGGCGTGGGACATCTCACGCGGTAGTCTCCAGAACGGCCGTTCCATCGCGCGGCTCATCACCGCGCGTCTCCCTATTTCGTTGCAGACACCTGTAAGATCCAAACAAAATTTTGTCGATGGCTGACCTGAAGGTCAGCACCACTGCCTCGAAACAAAGTTCCCTGCCAAAGGAAGAATCTCCTGAATGAATGCATCTGAGGGATACGCCAAACCTCCACGCGCCGTATCACCGCCACATTCTTTCCGAGAAGACGCTGCTGAACGTTAGAAAGCGACACGGCCTCGACCTGCAACTGCTTTCACGGCACTCGTTCGTCGACACGCCGATTCCGACGGTGAACTCCAGGTTCATGTGGGGCTATGTCGTACGATGAGGTGTGCTCGATGCGGCGTTCGAACCGCCACACACTTCAGTGATTCTGCGGTCCCCTTCGCTCGTTTCTCTCCTGCATGCGACAACATGGTCGCTTTGTTCAGGAAGAACCGCCGAATGACACGACATACTTTCGCCGATCTGATTCATCGAAGTGTCCCGGAGTCAGCCGATCCGTTCCTGCCGGCAAACCACTCGTTCAAAATTCGAGGAAAGATCGTCTTGGTGTCGTATCTCGCCATCGCGGCGGCCCACTTGGATGCTGATGCTTTGAAGGAATGCTCCGCGATCAGGCGGCTGATTGCGCTTCGCAGTCTCTGTGGCGTCGCATACTCGACGCGCACCTGGAGACCTGCTCCTGATCGTTGCAGCAGGTCCGCTGAGAGGTGATTGTCGATATTGCCTGGAATGGCGAGCATCGGCGTGCCTGCACTCAACGCGGGGTAGAGGCTGCCAGTTCCGCCATGGGACACAACTACGGCGCACCGGCGCGATGTGTCTTCGTAGGGAAGTAAGTCCGTCGCGTAGACGTTTGATCCGAGCGCATCGACCGCACGCCCAGACGTCGTCACGATGACTTTCACGGGCAGCGTCGAAAGCGCCTCCAGAACAGCCGGCAGCACCCTGATCGGACCTGAACTTCCAAGACTCACGAACACTTTCGGTTCGGGAAAAGCCATTACCTCTTCCCACCATGCCGGCTTTGGGCTGGCCAGTTCCCATGGGCACACACCAACGAAATGATGGTGAGCCGGCGGCGAGTCGAGCGGCACGAATTCAGGGATATCCGGATAGAACACCAAGTCTCCGGCCGTATAGACGTCACGCATATCGTGGGAGATTCGTGATAGACCGAAGGCTCGACGAACATCGTTGAGCGGTTTGGCGTGCAGGAAAAAGAAGGCGGGTCGCAGGATCGCGTACACGGGATTCAGTACCGCCGGCGAAATCCATTTGGTGATCGGAACGTCAGGGACAATGGCTGGCTGCCTTCGATAAGGGCTCCACTGCGCGTTGAAAATGAAGGCGAACGGCGTTTTCCGGAGTGGCGCACTCACACACAGCGAGAGACGGAAGTCGCCGATGACCAGGTCCGGCCGGATTTCTTCGAGAATCCTGAGCTCGTCGAGGACGTAGCGGTGGAGCACGTCCGCCGGATACGCCGAATCCCCGCGCGCCAGCCTGTCCAGGAAGGTCGCCGGCTCCATTGTCTCGAGCTCACCAAGCTGCGAGAAGCTCTGACGTAGCAGCGGGTGGTAACGTCGGGGAGTCCAGAAATAGACGTCCCACTGCGTCGGGTCCAACGTCTCCGCGAGGGCGGCAGGACGTACGAAGTGCGTCATGGTGATCCCTTCGGCGAAGAAGAGGATCTTCTTTCGGTCAGTTCGCATGCTCGACACAGCCCCTACCGCTTGATTTCTCTAAGCACGTACGAAACGCCTGAGGTGAAGTCATACCAGAAATTAAATACGGCCTCATGAGCTCCTCCTTGCAACTGCACCTTTAGACCTTGTAAGTACAACCTTAACTTTGTGTTAATTTAGCTAAGTTGAATACCGCTTTCGTGATTTGGAATCGGGTGAAGCTCATTTCAGAAGCCATGATTTAAATATGAGACAGGCACTGGCAGAATGGGAATCCATTCTTGGGCCAAGTTATGTAGTTGTCGATTCCGGCATTCTTACCAGTCTTTCGACCGCTACTTTTGCCACAAGCCAGCGCGTACCGGCAGTCATCCGGCCGGAATCACGAGAACAAGTTCAGCAATGCCTGCGCGTCGCGACCCGTTTTGGGATCAAAGTCTATCCTGTCAGCACTGGCAGGAATTGGGGTTACGGTTCTAGCGTTCCAGTGGTAGATGGGTGCGTCATCATGGACTTGCGCCGAATGCGCCGGATTGTCGACTTTAACGAAACTCTTGGATACGTAACTGTCGAGCCCGGTGTCACTCAGAAGCAGTTGTTTGACTTCCTCCGCGACCGCAGGTCGAACTTGTGGATGGATGCGACGGGGTCCAGTCCCGAATGCAGCTTAATCGGCAACACCTTGGAACGAGGATTCGGTCACACCCCTTACGCAGACCACAGCAATAATTTTTCTAACTTGGAAGTGGTGTTGCCAGGTGGAGAAGTTCTGGAAACCGGATTTCCGAATGCCGCGGGCGTCCAGGCAGCGCCGGTCTATCGCGGCGGATTAGGTCCACAGCTGGACGGACTGTTCGTGCAATCGAACCTGGGCGTCGTGACTCGTATGACGATCTGGCTAATGCCTGCGCCTGAAACATTTCAGGCTTTCTTTTTTCGTTGTGCCCTGGACGAGGATTTACCCGCGGTCATTGACGCGCTACGCCCATTGCGACTCAACGGTACAATCCGAAGCGGCATTCACCTGGCAAATGATTACAGAGTGCTTTCAGGCATCCAACAATATCCATGGAAAGAGACCGGCAATACGACACCATTGACGCGGATCCAGATTCGCAGCCTTCGTGAGAAATTGGGTTTCGGAGTCTGGAACGGTTCCGGGGCTCTTTACGGTACCGCCAGGCAAGTGGCTGAAGCTCGCCGCCTGATACGGAAGGCCCTGCGGGGTAAGGTCATTAAACTGATCTTCCTGAACGACCGCCTGCTTGGATTTGCTTCGAGATTTTCCGGCGTATACCGGCTGTTCACGGGCCTGGACCTCAGAAAAACGCTTGAACTAGTTCTGCCGGTTTACGGACTCCTGCGCGGCATCCCCACCGATCATTCTCTTAAGAGTGCATATTGGCGCAAGCGAACGCCACCACCGACGGAGAAAGATCTGGATCGCGACCGTTGTGGCCTGATGTGGTGCGCACCTGTGGCTCCCGCCGAAGGATCGCACGCAGGTGTACTAGCGACAGTTGCCTCCGAGATTCTGTTGCGGCATGGGTTCGAACCCATGATATCCATTACGCTGATCACGGGGCGGGCACTCATTTGCGTTGTTTCGATTACGTACGATCGCGATGTAGCCGGTGAGGACGATCGCGCCAAAGTCTGCCTGGAGGAACTTTTAGCGAGCTTTGTAACAAGGGGTTACATGCCTTACAGGCTCGGCATCCAATCCATGGGGTTAAGTCGACCGGAAGGCGTCGCAGGGCAAATCCTGGATGCCTTGAAACAACACATGGATCCCGCTGGAATTCTATCTTCGGGCCGCTATGAAAGAATCCACTGAAAGCAGGAAGACCCCACTCCAGAACATTCGGCAGTTCGAATGAAGAACGCTGAGTTGCCGAGTTATAGACGCGATGGCCGGCTTGTCGATCTTGCATTTCTTCATTGCTGCACGGGTATGCTGATTCAAACCCGAAATACTTTAGCAGAGGCGGGATGCAGACAGAAGATAGGTCCCTATGAGTTGCAATGCGCCCATCGGGACCTCGGAAAAGTAGGAAAACTTCGCCAGGGCCCGTCCTCTTTTTGAAGGCCAATATCAGCCGCATCTTCCGCGGACTTGGGATTTTACGATTTGCGATTGCCCGAAGCTCTGGAGGCCCGGACTACTTTAGCTCGCGAATACGGTGTGTTTACGGTTTCTGTTATTACCACTACTGGGTTAATGGCCATCGTATTTTGGAACGTCCATTAAACGAAATTCTTTTCAGTGGGAAACCGGATTTCCCTTTCTGCCTCTGTTGCGGCGAATAAAATTGAACCTTCGCTGGGATGGCAGGAATGAGGAAGTGTTACTGGCGCAGAACTATTCCCCGGAGGATAAGATCGCGCATTTCCGAGCGCTGAAACAGTACTTCGACGATCCACGCTACGTCCGATTGGGCGGAGGGAAATCATTTGGAACCATGCAATCGATGGGGGCGCCGTTCTTTTGATGGAACCAGAAGCGCGTTGAAAGCCGAATTGCAGTAACATCCGATTCAAGGACTACCATTCATGTCAAAGAGCATTCCTGAGATTCTTCAAAAGGTCCGGCGTCGATCAGAAAAATTTCTTGGATTTGGTCCACGAGTCTCGGAGAACTTAACTGGGTTCCTCAATAATGAGGACGTCCGCATGCTTGCTGCGAAACCGATCCTTCCGGGAGTCGACCAGCTAAGTTTCTACAATCCATCGAAAGAGATACAGGAGCGATATGTCGGAGCCAGCTTCACCGCCACTTTTACCCAGGCGGCTGAGTTTCTTAACTATCTCATTGAGCATCAATACCCGGCGGGCGTTTCCAGCAATTCTGATTTGAAAGTACTTGACTATGGGTGTGGCTGGGGCCGGATGCTGAGAATTCTGCGATCGAGGAAGGAGTTTCAATCGATTAGTTTTTACGGTTGCGATCCGCTGCGAGACGCTATTGAAATCTGCCGCAGGTCGATCCCAGACGTATATATAACGCGCTGCAGTCTGTATCCGCCGAGTGACTATCGTGACGGGTTATTCGATCTCATATACGCATACTCCGTTTTTTCTCATTTGAGCGAAGATTGCCATCTGGCGTGGGCCGCCGAGTTCGCACGCATTCTCAAGCCCCGAGGGACGGTGTGTGTGACTACTCAAGCGCGAAGCTTGATACAAGTTTGCGAGGAATATCGCTCCGGGAAGCGAGCAGTTGTTTCGGAGTGGCACAAGGTTCTCAGCAAATCATTTAGTGAACCTGATGTGGCCGCCAGATACGACGCAGGCGAATTGCAATATTCCCCTACCGGGGGTGGCGACGAGTTGGTAAAACAAACGTATGGCGAGGCGATTGTGCCGAAACAGTTTTTTGAGAAACGTTGGAGTGAGTTCGGTTTTGAGCTTGTCGATTGGTGGGAGGATCCTGCACTACTTGGCCAAAACCGAGCCTTTCTGCGCAAATCCGGATAGCACCGCAAGAAGATATAAAATTGACCTATATGGAATCCTTTTCGTTGGGAAAGTGCCAGGAATTGAGGCAAATGCAATGCCGCCAAATCGAATCACCGGCGTCACCGAAAGATGGACTCCCTGCGAAAAGCGCACGCAAAGAATTTCGGCAAGAATTCCAAACGCGAGTCCGGTGAGCATCGCCCACACGCCCCGGCGCGAGTCATCAGAAGTGGCGCATTGGTGCGATTCCAAATGGTCCAGACCAGCGCAAGCAGCGTCGCCGTCGCGGCATGAACCAGCATACCGAGTGCGCTGATGTGAGGATGGCTGCACCTGAATTTCACCCCTGTCCCGATAATTCCTACGAAAGGTTTTGTTGCTTTCAGTCATTCAGGTCCAGAAAATGACAGGCAAAATCGGAGTGATTGCGTTCGAAACCAAACAAGAGCAGGAGTTGGACAAATGAGTAAAGGACAGGACAATCTCAGGCACATTGTTGTCTTGATGATGGAGAACCGTTCCTTTGACCACATGCTGGGATCACTGATGCAAAAGGACCCTCGCATCAATGGGATTAGTGGCAACGAATTCAATCTCGATAACACCGGACAGAAGGTCCTGGCTCAACCCCTTGCCGCGTACCAGGGACAACTGGACCCCGATCCCGACCACCACTTTCCCGGAGTTAACATTCAATTATTCAACGGATCCGCTGAACCACCAGCCACTCCCTCGATGGGAGGGTTCGTCAAAAGTTACTTCGAGCAGCGCCGGGACAAGGACCATTCTCATAAGATCATGTATTACTTTCCACCCGAAAAACTTCCCATTCTGACCACTCTCGCCACCAACTACGCCGTATTCAACGGGTGGTTTGCGTCCATACCGGGTCCGACAATTTGCAATCGTGCATTCGCACATTATGGGACGTCGTTTGGAGAAGTAGGAATGAGCCTCTTCTATATGAACACGCCTTACCTCAGTATTTACGAACGAATGGTGAATGCAGGGCATACGGCGAAGCTCTACTACTATGATCAAAACAGCTCTTCCCAGGAGGTCGTCAACTTATTAAAGAACCAGCCAAAGCTGTTTGCCGTTTTTGGAGACTTTCTGACGGATTGCAGGAAAAACCGGCTTCCGGAGTATTCCTTTATCGAACCGAATTACAACGATCATGAAGATGACGATGGCAGTGAGATTCTCGCCACCGATCAACATCCCGATCACCACATGCTGGCGGGCGAGGCCTATATCGCAACGGTATACAACGCTATCCGAAAGAACGCCAGTCTCTGGAAGAGCACGCTGCTGTTGGTGACCTATGATGAGCACGGCGGCATCTACGATCACGTGCCGCCCCCGGCTTGTGTTCCGGATGGATTTGTTGCTTCAGCCGAGGCGACCGGCACTGGCACGCCTTTTAAATTTGATCGGCTTGGCATTCGCGTCCCCGCGATTGCCATATCGCCCTGGATTCCCAAGGCGACTGTGGTCGCCGGACCGGAACAAAAGCAAAGTGGCCGGATCTTCGAACACGCAAGTATTCCCGCAACGGTAATGAAGGCCTTTAATGTCGCCGAAACACCGCGCTCTCCTCGCGAAAAAGCGGCCGACACGTTTGTCGATTTGTTGACAGACACGCTTCGGCCAGACAGCGATTGCCCAATTTTCAAGTAGGAGGGGATATGGCAAAAGCGCCCAAGGTAGTCCGAATTCCCAAAATGCCCGCGACTGCATTTAATAAGAACCGTCCGGTCTCCGATCTTCTCTGGAATCAGGTGGAGCATCTCGCAGCTGTGGTAAAAAAAGATATTGATGAGGAGCGCCGGTCGATTCGGACAGAGGGTCAGGCGAGTCTGTTCATCAAAAAATACACAGCTCTGTTGCATCCGCGAGGAAGCAAGAGGACCGGCAAATGAAAACCGTCAAATGGCTTGTCATGATCTTCATGTTGTCGTTGACGAGTAATGTTTATGCACAAGAAAGCTCAACGGCTGCCGAATTCAGGCATGAGGGGGAGAAGTTCAAAGAGAATTGTTCTAAATTCGACGTGAAGCTCATCACGGGGTGTGGCGAGCTGCTCTTCACCGGGAAGCCGTTACACGTTGCAGTCGGGAGTATCGCGCCACAGAACGGATTGAGCTTCGGTCCTGCCTTTGTGAAGCACTGGACGCCAAACGAAAACTGGAAGTGGAATCTCAATACGGACGGTGTTGTTTCGACGAATGGCTCCTGGCGCGGTGGAGCTTATGTCAGCGGGATATCCACGAAAATCAAGCCTGGAACAATTACAGTTGGTTCGTACCCTGTTTATCGTCTGTATGTGCAATCCACTTCACTCGACGACGTAGCTTTTTACGGATTGGGTTCGTCCAGCTCTCGAAGCAATCGAACGGTCTTCGGACTGCGCGAAACCATCGCCGGCGGTGGTTTGACCTATCCCATTTACAAGCCGCTAAGACTGTCGATACGAGGGGAAGCCAACGGCCGATGGGTTGATATTCGCGGTGGAAGCGATCCGGCAAGCCCCTCGATTGAGCAAGCCTTCACTGAGGCGACGGCTCCTGGCTTGACCACCCATCCTGGCGTAATCCAGTTCGGTGAGAATGTGCGAATTAGGCCATCGGTCTTGAAGGAAAACCTGCAACTCGATTACTCTGCAACTTTTCAGCAATTCATCGCCTCGGATTCTCAATTTTCCTTCAATCGAATGACGCTGGATTTTTCTCATCGCATTCCGATTACGAAAAAGAAGACCTCGCCGCTGTCGGTGCGTGATCACAACGGTCCTGATGACTGCTCACAAGACGTGACGAACCACGATTGCCCGAAAATGATGACGACCGATCGCGTCGGCAGTATCGGCTTGCGAGTACTCCTCACGGAGTCCTTCGCTCCAACGGCGCACACCATTCCGTTCTATTTCCAGCCGACGCTGGGCGGTTCCGATATTAATGGCAGATTGACAGTATCCAGCCTGGACGACTATCGCTATCGGGCGCCAAATTTATTGCTCTTGCAAGCCAATATCGAACACACGGTCTGGGGCCCCATAGGAGTAATGTTCCTCGCCGAAACCGGGAAGGTGGCCGAAGAGAAAAAGGACATTGACTTAAGCGGCCTCGTCCATAGTTTTGCCGCCGGACTTACGTTGAGGGCAGGGGGCCTGCCAGTGATGCAGATTATGTATGCATGGGGAGCCAGGGAGCGAAATCACACGATCGCTTCCGTGAATACGTCCCTATTAGGAGGTTCGGCACGACCAACTCTGGACTAAGAACCTAACCAGATTTTCCGCCGTGTGGCACTGCCTTCCAGAGGCTGCTCTCAGAACTGCCGAATGACCGCCAATGAAGCAACTTTGCACGAAGGACCCTGAGGGCGATTATCCGACCACTTCGCTAACATCCACGGTGACATCCATTCCAAGGAAGGAGCCAGCGTTCCCTTCATAGGTGCCCCACAACGGCAGGACATGTTCCGGCGCCCATGCGACGGCGACGCGAATGAGATTGCGGTTGCCGATAATGTTGTTGGTTGGATCGAAGTCGATCCAGCCGGCGCCTGGCAGATAGGCCTGCATCCAGGCATGTGTGGCGCCGCCACCAGCGAGGCCGGAACTTTTGGGCGTAAAAATGTACCCGCTGACAAAACGTGCCGCGATACCCAGAGCTCTGGCGCCTTCCATCATCAGCACCGCAAAATCCCGGCAGCTTCCCTTCTCGGTCAACAAGGTCTTCTCCGGACTCTGCACGCCCTTCTCAATGCGGCGAGTGTAGGCAAACTGCTTACGAATGCCGAGAGTCATGGCACGAAGCACTTTCACGGTGTCGGTAACATCCGACGGATCCAGAAATTGCAGTGCCCATTTGGATACTTTCTCCCCAGGATAATGAAGTGCAAGGGGACGCACGAGATTCGGAAAATCCTCATCGGAATAACGGAAAGGATACGTCCGTGCATATTCCTCCAGCGGATACTCCGGCAGAGTTGTCTCGAAATGCTCCAGTGTCACTTCACTTTCGAAACTAAGCTCGGAGGTCGTTCCCTCAAAAGTGGCGACGGCGACGGAGTTGTCGAAAGGATCGTGCAGCCAGCGCAAATGGGCAGGGCGCGGCGTGATTGCCAGATGAGTGCGGATCAATCGCAGGTCGTGGCTTTCGCGCGGTCGAAACATCATGCGATGTTCGCCCAGGCTTACAGGCTGACTGTAACGATAGACGGTGGAATGACGAACGGTGAGAAGAGACATTATGCGAGTGCTCCATAGGACTGTCCGACCGGATTCTCATCCGTCCATACTGTAAAACTCTCAAGTGTATTTGGTCCGAAAGTGGTGGCGATTGCGACATCGCACGCGTCGCGCCCTCGCGCCATCAGAACGCGGCCCACACGGGGCACATTGTTTCGAGGGTCAAACGTGTGCCAGCGGCCGCCGATCCAGGCCTCGAACCAGGCCGCGAAGTCGCCTACACCGTAGGGTGGGGGCGTTCCAAGATCGCTCAGATACCCCGTGCAATATCGCGCCGGAATATTCATGCACCGGCAGAATGCGATCGCGAGATGCGCGTAGTCCCGGCATACGCCGGTCCGCTCATTGAAAGCCTCAACGGCGCTGCGGGTGGCGCGGGCGTTCTGGTAGTTAAATGAAATGTGGTTGTGAACGAAATCGCAAATGGCCTGAACGCGCGAGTACCCTGGTCCCACGTGGCTGAATAATTGCCAGGCCACCTGAGACAATCTGTCGGTCTCACAATACCGGCTTCCTAGCAGGAACGTGAGAACTTCATCCGGCAAATTCTCCACGGAGGCCTGGCTGGCTGCGAACATCATTTCATCGGGAAGGCCGTTGTCCGCAATAATGCAATCGGTCGACAGACGAAGTCGGCCCGCGGGCGCAATTCCACGGTTGCACCAGTTTCCGAATACGTCGCGGTAGCCAGTGATGGGAATCGACGGCTCGGTGATGAGGCGGTCGGGCACGATAATGTCGGAGTTCCGTGAATCGTGGATATTCACGACAAGGATGATCGGCGTGGCCTGCGGGAAGCTATATACGAGTTCAAAACCGGTTCGAAGCTGCAAGAAAACACCTTAATCTGCGGCGGCGATCTCCTCGCGTTGGGCGACAACAATCGAGAAGTAATACACCGAGGTTCATTCACAATCACACGGCCACTGCGTACGAAAACGTCGCCCGCTCCATACCGCAGCGACTGGCAGACGTCCGTTCGTCGCTCGACTCCAACAATATCCAGGTTATTCATGGGGCGCAGGTCAGAATTGCACATATCGCCGGCAGTCAATCGTGTCTTAGTTCAGGACCAGGTCGACTTGCGACAAACCCGATCCATGGCTCAGCCCGTCACCGGAATTCCTGTTTCCGTCAAATTCGCATCCTGTCCCGGAACTCCAATAAAGTCGGGGCGGACCGTAGGAGCCGTGCGCGAGGCATGAATGACGGTGATCCTGGCAGAAACATGTTTGGATGCGGAGTCGACGGGGTGTAGCCTTCGTGCAATGAAAGTGAGTCTCCTTCGAATCCTGATCGCCGTGTTTGCGTTCGCAGGCATCGCCGTTGCTCAGAATGCCGATGATTATCGAGGCGGCTGGAGAACAGACAGCGGCGAGGCCCACACCTACGAGTTCTCGATTCGCGGCACAGTAGTCCGGGGCATTTACTGCACCTATTGCGCCGACGCGACGACCCTGGCGTTCGTTGATGGAACCTTCGGCCCGGACGGGATTACGTTCGAAGTGACCCATGTGAATGCGGACGGCAGCACGGCATTCAAGGACAAGGCGACGGCGAAAGTCGACCCGTTAAACAATGGCCATCTGATCGTGACGGGCACGAGCGGTGGGTCCGGCGGCGGCCGGTTCGAGCGTGTCCTGATCAAGGATCCGCGAGGGCCGGATCCGATACCGGCGATCGTGTCCGTTCTGCCGAAAGGTCCTCCGGTAGCGGCAAATCCGCTTCGTCGAAACCCGGACGGCGCGGACGGTCTGCCTTACATCCAGCCTGGTCCATGGAAATCCAGGCTGACCGAGAAAGATGTCATCGGCGCATGGCTGGGATTTGGCGTTGGGGCGCCGAAACAGTTCTTCATCATCAGGAAAGTCGGCGACAAATTGCGCGGCATGGTGTGCGGCACGTGCGACAACCCGTACACGATGGCGGCTCTCGATGACTTCGTCATCGAAGGGGACACGCTGCGGTTCAACATTCTTCACGAGGACTGGGCCGACGGCGAACTTCCGACGTTCTACAAACACGTCACCGCGCACGTAGGCTGGAACGAAATGCGATGCACGACGGCTGCGGACCACCAGCCGCCGCCACCCGCGCCGGCAGCGGGCCGAGTTCCGGGATTCTCGCTGCAGGGGCCAATTTCGATTGAGGCCACGTCGGGCAACATCTGGCCCGAATGGCCTCCGAAGAACACGTCGTCTCCGCGCTAATTCTGACCGGCGCCACGTCCGCCACCCTGGCCACCGCGCCCACCAGCGCCACGTGCTCCGCCTCGTCCGCCACCACCACCACCGAAGCCCGCATATGGAGTCGGATGAACGATCAGCCGATCGACGAACAGGTCGATCGAATGCGCCATAACTTCGACGGCATCCAGTGCAGCGTTATCGAACGCGTGGGCCGCTCCCTGAATCAGCGTCAGCGCGGAAGGCACGCCCACGGCATTGAGCTTGGTGTAGAAATCGATGCTCGACGCCGTCGGCACCGTCGTGTCGGCCGTGCCGTGAATGAAGATTGTCGGCGCAAAACTCTTACCAATGTATTTCGCCGGTGATGCGGCTTCCACAACTTTCGTGCGTTCTTCCGGAGACAGCGTGGTCGGGAACAGGTTACCTGAAGGAGTCGCGAGCGGATAGACGCCGATGCCGGCCTGCACGTTCGAACTGATGCCGGCGTTGCCGCCGTTGCCTTCGAACTCGGCCATGCCGTTCGTTCCAGCCGCAAGCAGCGAGAGCAGGCCTCCCGCGGAGTAGCCTGCGATGGCGATCTTGTCGGAGTCGATGCCGATCTTGTCGGCATTCGCGCGCACCCAGCGAATCGCAGCCTTCGTGTCATGAATCTGCGCCGGCCACAAGCCCTGGGCCGTCAGGCGATAGTTCGCGGACACGTTCGTGTAGCCGAGACGACCGAGCGCACGCACATCGTTGACGATGTAACCCGCATTCTTACTGCCGCTGGAGAACCCGCCGCCGAACAGATGAATGATGGCCATCCGCTTGGGCGTCACGCCCTGCGGCGGATGATAGACATCGAGCAGCAGATCGATATCGCCGCCCTTGCCAAAGACAATGTCTTTGTCCACGCGCAAGTCGCTGTTGTTCTGGGCCGGGGCCTGGGCCATCACGGCCGGCAGACCTGCCAGCGCAGGAACCGCTACGAGCGCCCCCGTCGCTTTTACAAAACTGCGTCTGTTGATCTGCTTCATCTTGTACCCTCCTCACAGCTATAGTGCGGCACATTCTATATCAATGTGTCCTCTTAAGCGGTCACGCCGTATTCAGGGGATGGAAAACCACAGAACTGCGGAGACGACTACGTTGCCCGTCCTCCGATTGACTTCAGTTTGCAAATTGCATAGGTTGCAGCTACATGAGTTACTCCGCTGCATTTGAGACACTCCCTTCACCCGCGAAAGAAGCTGTCTACCAACCCTTGGGGGATGTTCTCTCGGGGAAAGTGAAGGATAAAAAGTATGCAGGAAAGCTCTCGGCTGCGGATCGAGAAGCCATTATTCAAATTCTTCGCGATACCAAGCCGGACCTTCCTGCGTACTACCAATAATCGCGTGGAAATACGGGGCCAGACGACTCATTCCCCTATTTCCAACACCCAACGTTCGGAAATTGGGGAATGAGTCGTCTGTCCCCGTATTTCGTGTGGAAGAGGCAAATCAAGGTGATGACCATTCCAGAGATCTTGCAGTTGCTACGAGAGAACCGATTCGACAGTGCGTTACCAATCGTCACGGAAACGCTGCGGAACGCTGCCGGGGAATCACCGCAAAAATTAGCGGAAGTCGCTCGTGATCTTGTGCGATGGCAGGGATTCTTCAAGAATACGGCCCAGGCAAAAACGTCGGAATCCTACTTCCGCGCGGTTCACAGCCTTCTCGCGGAGTTAGCCGGAGCCGAATCACCTGCCGCGATGGCAGCCGCAGAGAATCTCGCAGGGCTTCTCGGCTCTATCGGCAAGATTGACGAAGCCATCGCACTGCGCGAAATGATTCTCGCCGACATGAGCAAGCGCCTTCCGTACGATGATCCACGCCTCATGATGGTACGCGATGGCCTCAGCATCCTTTATCAACGTGCAGGCAGTGAGAATAAGCTGAACGAGCTCTACAAGGACACCGGGTTGTGTGAGCATCTACGGGCTGCCGAAAAGTATGTCCGCGACCAGGGAGGCCGCGTAGTTTCAACCGCTCAGCCCTGGTCCGCAAACTGTCACGTGTGGGTCTACTTCGATGTGCTCCTCGACTGTGATCGCCTGATCAAAGGCATGGCCCTGGCCTCGTGCGTTCAGGTTCACGATCATCGCGGCACGCATGATGGGAGCGAACGTGGAATTGTGTGCACCATTCACAATGATGGAATCATGGGGCCGCATCCCTCAGATGCTTCCCCAGCCACGAGGACAGTGACCGTGCCCTGACAATGCAAGATTTTTTACTGATGGCAATATGGTCAGGCAACCTCCAGAGACCGGCCCTTGGCGAACCATTGGGGTAGTTCTTCCAACATCCACTTCACACCTCGGACACGTCGAACCATGCCTTGCAACAATCCTATGGTGGTTGAGCCCTCCAGACTGGAGCAGGTCACCTGATGCGACACGAGGTCCAGCTCCAGAGGGTAACAACCGGTCGCATCGCGGCCTGTCCGTTCTCCGCTCGACAGGACCAGTGTGACTTTCGGAGCAGCCACATCCGCTCGAATAGAAGCGGACCAGAATGTGTCACGAAGATCGAAGACCGTCTCGCCATGGGGATCGAGAATGTGAGGCTGTAGAAACGGCAACGAGTATTCCGGTTCGCCGGCCCAGAGTTCGGCCTGGAATCCGTTTGACAGTGGAATCCGCACATCCGGGCTCCGTCGCTTTACCGGACCATCGCGCAACGCGGAATGCATTTGATCCCACGATTCGTAGAGGGGAAAATTCTTCAGATGTCTTTCGATCCAGGCCAGCGAAATCAATTTTGAATCCGCGTCGATCGTTGCCGCCTTCCGGTCCACATCGATATTCAATGTCATCGCCTGTCCTGGCCGAGTAAGGTAACGAAGCGAAAGATGCCAATTGCGACCGTCCTGCCTGGCTGACGAATCCCAGTCGGTGTCTACGAGGTTGAAAAGAATTTCCTCCTTCATGATGTCTGTAAGACACGGGTTCTGAATGATGCGACCTTCTTTAACCCTTCGCGCTACAGAAGCGAATTCGAAACGGAGAGGATCCATCGCGGGAGAGTCTGCTCCAAAAGCTTCTTCCCGGCCATCCCTCTCCGCGATTGGCCATTCCACATCGATCTTCTGAAAATAGCTGGCGGATGGCATTAGCTGTCGAGCGGGCTTTGCCGAAAACTCCGCATCGCGACGATGAAGTTCTTTGGCGAGAGCGGCGACCGGCATGGCTTCAGCGAAACTTTCAAACGTTCCCCGATCGGGAGGCCAGAAAATGATTCGCTGCTCGACCATCGGATGATCGAGATGATGAAGGTAGAGGGATACGCCATTTTCAAACTGTTCGATACCATGCACGTTCCATCGCGTGCCCGCCGTGACCAATACCGTCTGGCCGTCGGACAACTCCAGCGACGCCTGCACGACAAGAACGCCCTCCGGCGTGATGGTCTTCTGAAAGGAGACGCACAGGGGGACAAAAGCGGCCCGGGATGGCTCTTCGCTCAAAGGGGTCAACGATGACAGCGCCTCCGAAATCAGCTGCGCGTTTCCGGAAAGCTCACCGGGCGAAATCGCCTCGAGGATATCCGACACTGTGGTGGGCGGTCCGAACACTTCGCATTGTTCAATTTCGTGAAGACCGATGATTTCGACGCGCGCATTGTCCACAATAGCTGCAAGCTGCATCTGCGGCGTTAGTGCGACGGACAGCGGATAATGGACGCTGATGATTCCACCACGAGCGCGCATGCGAAATGCGCGAAACGGTTGCGCCTGCCAAACCGAAATGAACTCCTGAAGCGTCATTGAAGAAGACCGGGACAAATTATAATGATTCGCCTGGGACTGGGCCTGCTAATTGAAATCGTCGAGACGCCGCGAGCGTCTGCTTACGTGATCCGTCATTGGCTGCCGGGCCACGAGCCGTCAAAACTGGTGGGTATGCTCCTTCGTCATATCCACGACTTCGGACGCCCGAAACATCGCCGAGATCCAGCTTTCGATGTGGGCGGCCAGTGTGGCATCCCGCTACGTATCACAATACTGCAACCACTCTCGCTGCCGTGGCGCGTATGAAGTAAAGAGGCCCAAAAACCACAGGAGGGAAAAGGCCTCGGTGCAAAAAAACACTTCGGAATGTCGGATAATTCGTCTTAAACGTTCTCATCAAGGTCAACGTTCAGGCTGCGGCGTGTGTGCGGTACCTGCTAACCGCCCTCAAAGTACTCGGCTTCATAAATCCGCTCCCATACCTGCTCGCGCGATCACTCGGGCGGTCTGACGTGCCCGCGGCCCAACTCGGGAAAAAAACTGGACGTGGGCAGGCTGGTCACCTGAGTCACACCCGTACCGTCCGCGTTCATGATGTACAACTGGAAGTCGTTTTGGGTCCCGCTGTGGAACACAATCTTCTGCCCGTCAGGGGACCAAACCGGATTCGCATCGCTGCTGTCACGAAATGTCAGTCGGGTCTGGTACCCGCCGTCGGCGTCCATCACGTAAATTTCGTCATTGCCATCCCGGTTGCTTTGGAAGACGATCCTCTTCCCGTCCCTGGACCATTTCGGCGCGTTGTTTCCTAAGTGGTCGAACGTCAACGGAGAGACGGCGGAGCCGTCGGCATTCATCACGTAGACGTTCTCGTTGTTCTCGGCGGCCTGGAGCGCTCTCGCGAAAACGATCTTTTTCCTATCGGGCGACCAATCCGCGCGAAGGTTTCGCGGAAAAATCGAGTCGTTGGTCAGTTTCACTTCGGTACCGTCAGAGAGCGTTTGGGCGCTCTCATCTACTAAGGGAGAATCTCGGTGCGAGAACTAGCACCTGCCGGCGGGGTGCCGCATTCGTCCAAAATCAATGGCACTGTGTCCGGAGAGATGGTCACGGACCCCAGTTGAAATTCTTTGGCAGGATCGTAAAGTTGTCGATGCCGCTTCCCTGTCCCATATAGGTATAGCGGAATCCGATCGTCGGCGTAATCATGGGACAGCAAAAAACAAGCTCCGCATTGCCGAGTGCGTTGACAGGCACGCCGGCGAGATTCGCCCAATTCGCTTCTCCGCTCTCACATTTCTCGAACGGCACTTCATCCACACGGGTAATGTCGTTAGAAGGCCTACCCTTCAGTGAGCAGTATTGGAAAACCACACGGCCGCCGTCTGCCGCAATGCCGGAAGCATCATCTATCTGAGCGTGGAGGGTCACGGCCTCCCCGAACGATTGCATCGTAACTTCCTGATGGGTCAGCGGGTCGAGGAACAGAAGTTCATAAGAGCCCGGAATTGGTTGAGCAGTCCGCGTAACCAAGGCGCTTTCCTCAGCACGCGTAACCGGCGATTCCGACCATACAACTAAGCCGATTCCGCTAACGATCAAGCCGATAAGTTTTGCCACTCTGATTGGATTCACGTCTTTCTCCTTTCACAATCTGCCTTCCATCGTGCGACCAGGCGGGATCTAAGTCTCTCGCGCCAAATCGTCGGTCAGACTCAAGAGTGCTCGGACAGGGAGCAGTCCCTCTTGTTCTCTCATCTACTAAGGGACAACCTCAGTGCGAAAACTATCATCGCGTTCCGATATTTTCGAATGTGGACGCTTTGATTGATGACTCCGCAATCCCTGCTACGGGAATGCGACAAGTCGCGGGCAGAGACAAGGGGACCAGGCAGGTTCTAAAACGTCCGCCAGCTCATAATTTCTCGGCGTGTAAAGCCGCGATGATTTGTCCAAGGTCTCCGCGACCACTGTTGACCAACAATAGGGATACGGGCCGGCATCGTCCGGGATCAACACGCAGCCTGGAGCATCGTAGGCAATCCTCCCTACGGGGTTCTGAGCTGCTGCCGGACGTACGGTTCCGATAACAAAAGCAAGTAATGGGACGATCAGCTTCCGCATCGCCTTTTCCTCCACGATCGCGAATTTCCAGGTCACGGGTTTGGATTGCGATCGACATCAGTAACAAGCTCCCATCTGTTAAGGGAGGATCCTGGTGCAAAAACTATCATTCGCGCTCAGAACTTTTTGCCTGCTGAGTCCGGCGTTTTCCAAGGGCTGGTGATTTTCTGCCACGCGCGGCCAGCGCATCGACGAGCTTCTGGGCGAGGCGCCTGAGCACGATGCCACAGGCGTGCCGCATTCCTCGACCAAGCTGTGTGCGGGTGACGAGGAGCTGGGCGGAGCGACGAGGACTTCAAACTGACGGAATGACGAGCTGTATCAGGCGGCTCGTTGTCGACCTCGGCTGGCACGCGAGAACCCACCGCCTGAAGGCGGTGGGTCGGGGACGCGCAGTTTAGTGAATGAACTGCAACTGCTCTGGTAGCTCCACAATTGGCACTTCCCAGAAACGGGCTGGATCTGGATAAATGATTAAGGCGCCATCAGAGGCAATGAAGGTGGTCAGCTGGTTATGCCCCCCGCGTGCGATCTCACCGGTAATGCCGGGGGACGTGAACCTGAATAGGAATGGGTGGGGATTTGGTGGCACACTCGGATCTTCCGCAAATGCCAGGTCATTCCGCAGGTAGATCGTAACGTCGGCAAGATCGCCGGCGCGGATCGTCCCTGAGGTTCGAGGATTCGGCGCCGTCTGGTCCCCTTTTGCGATTTGAATAAGCACGACCTTAGGTGGGTTGCCTGCAAGTGGGCTCTTTCGCAAGTACGGAGCATGCGCCGTCGTGTCACCTGGTTGATTCGCCCATTCTGCGTGTTCGAATACTTCCTGGATCTCGAAAGCCCCAGCGACATCATTTGTTCTAGGGGGCTCGTTCCGAAATGGAAGATTCTCGTTGAAGAACGGAGGATCGACGGGCACGCCGTCCAAGCTTCTTAATCCATTTCCATTTTCATCATTGATTAGGGATGGCTGCCTGGCGGCAAGGGCCGCACCGCTAACACGCCCGCGGCTGAGAGCGACAGTGGCAGGGCGAAGTCGAATAAGATCGATTCTGCCCACTGCCCCTCCCGGGTTCGTCAGGCTACCCACAACCAACTTCGGATCGATGGCCAGCAGCATGAATCCCATACCCCCGGAATACGAGGCGCCTACGACACTGATTCGATATGCGTCGAGGTCTTGAGTCCCATCACCATCAACGTCGACCCCAGCAGCGATGACCCGCGCGAGCTGCATCCAATCAACGACGCTCTGCCGATTTGCGTCGGTCTCGGCCACGAGCTGCAGCGGCGGCAAAGCGGATGCGCCTTCGTTCGTACCAATGGCTCCATCGCCGTCCTGATCGAATCCGCGTCCGCCAGATGGGAACGAGATGACTTCGTTAGACGTTAATTCAACGGACAACATTCCCAGCGGACCGCGCCCTCGGCCCACCGTATTGATCGCGACGGATGCGATTCCTTTGCTCGCCAAAGCTGCCGCAAAGAAGTACGCGTCCGCGTCCTTAGTGCCCTGGCCCCCGTGTCCCAGAAGCGCGACCGGCCATCCCGTCACCGGCTTCGGCGAAGAAGGAATGAACAAGTTGAAATAGATTGTGTTCTGACCTTGTACTTGCGGCGTGCCTGTCAATGTTCCTACCGCTGGAATGTATTCGCCCGGATGCGTCATGTAATCGGGCGCAACATACCTGCCGAATGCGATACGTCCCACGGCCCCCGGAGCCTGCGTGTTCAGCGTGCTCACTGGAACAGTGCTCGGCGGGCTGAGGTAGGGGGGATTGGCAAGCGTCTGCGCCTTCCAGGTGATGCTCCGGATACTACTGAGCTCGAAAACCGTTCTCGAACCCATCGGGCCGATCAGAAAATCGGCCCGTTGTGCTGTTGATTCATCAAGCTGGTGGCGAATTTTCTCCATAACGGACGTGACGCTCATCGTGGTGAATATGCTCGCTGTCACAATCTGGCCAGCGGAAATTCCGTATTGCTCGACCGCAGCGACTCCTGCGACGAGACGCTCGTGGTACTCACCCGTTCCAGATTCCAGGAATTGTCGGAAATCGGGGCTGGGGAGAACTTTCTTTCCAGAAGTGTCCGAGATGTCCTTTGTCGCAACAAGCAGGAACTCAGAGTGTTGGTCCAGTAATTCATCGGCCTCCGGAGCTACGACGAGCCTCGTCGGATCCCATACGATTTGATTGATTCCGATCCGTCTGAGGGGATTGGTTGGTGACAATTGGATTAAGAACAAGGACTCGCTGCTGACCGATAACGGATCGATCGGCCCATCGAAAGATAAAATGAGGCGGGGTTGAACATTGAATCCGTCGAGCCGATTTAGAACACCTATGTCTTGGCAATCGGTGGATTGGACGCCACAGTCCGGCTGCGGCAGGTTTACCCGACGCCTGGTGATGTTGGTCGGATCCAGTGTCGTGAATTGATCGCTTGGAAACGGCCCGATTGCCGGGTCCACAAGATCAAATAATGCGTGAACCTTTCCGCTCGGAACTTCGCCCGAAGTTTTTCCATTCTGGCTCATTGCGTTTGTTTGAGAAGCAAATGCCAGAATGCAAATGGAGAAGTTCATCACGACCATTAACTTCGGAAATCTTTGGCAATTCATCATGGGCCTCTTTCCTGGATTGCGAATGATGCAGCGAGTTTTTAGCGCTATTGCGCTCTTGTAGGCAATTCCCAGCTACATGGAACCTGCTTACATTTCAGCGTTGCAGTAGTGCGTGAACCAGAGAGCGAGGCCGTTCCTGCTCTCATCTACGAAGGGACAATTCCGGTGTGAAAACTATCATCCGCGCTCAGCTTTTTGCTGCGGGCGCATTGAAAAGAACTCCACAAATCCTGTAATGGCTGGGACTCGCCGGCAGTTCATCTAGCCCGCCGCATTGTGGCAGGCTAGCGACACTAACAATGAGGTTTTTCCACTTTAGAGGGATGTATGACTGGTTCCCTCGCTTTGCAAATTCACTGGACTGTTGCAGGTTTGGCGCCAACGCTCTTCGTCTGCTTTGGAGCGGTGGATCCCGTCGATCAACGCCCATGAAGCCTGAGCGCTGGCAGCACATCGACAAGCTCTTGGGCGAGGCGCTCGAACTCGACGTGAGCAGGCGTGCCACGTTCCTCGACCAGGTGTGTGCGGGCGATGAGGATCTGCGCTTGAGAATAGACGCACTGCTGGCAGCGCATGAGCAGACGGAGAACTATTTCGAGTGCGTTGACAGTTTCACCGAACGCCGGCGGAAAAATCCGCATCACCCTTCGTATTGCAGAACATTCAGGCCGGCATTCCAGTCACTGACAAACATCAGCCCGTCTGTCATGACATAGATATCCGCGGTCTTCGCTGCCAGTGCGACATTCGGCCGCGGATCGATCAGCTTTTTTGGAGCCGGCGAAACCCAGTAGGCGACCTCTCTTGGCGCGAATGCATCCCGGATATCGAACACCCTCACTCCCGCGTTGTTGTAAGTCGAGAATATCGTCTCTTCGCTGTGAAAGCTGCCGGGCCGATTCTCATGCAGGTTGTGTGGACCGAAGGTACCCATCGCACAAAAGTCTCTTTCCTTCGGAGTTGGCAGTGTCGATATCGGCACCGGGTTTTCCGGCGCGCGCACATCCACAACGAAGGTGTGGAACGTTCCCTTCTCGCATCGCTCCGCATTCGCCTCGTCTGCCACCACGGCCAGGCCACGGCCAGGGAGCGGCAGGGCCGTGTGTGTTCCGCCGGGAAACGGCGGAGACCAGTTGATATGCGAGAGCAGCTTTGGACGGGCCGGGTCGCTGATGTCGTGGACCGTCAGACCGCCATCACGCCAGGCTCCATACCCCAGATCGCCGGACGTAATCATGTGATGCAGGGCGACCCGGCGGCCCGCACCGAACGTCGACGTTTCTCCGGCTGCTCGGTTCATTCCGGGCATCCACCATCTCGAGACGATCTCGGGTTTCGTCATGTTCCTGAGGTCCACGATGCACAGAATATGATCGATGAAACCATCGAAATGCGCCGCAACATAAGCATATCGGCCTCCCGGCCACCACAGTCGATTGATGCCGAAGCCCGGCATTTCGAGGAAGGCAATCTCCTTCATTTCGCCAGGGCGGGAAATGTCGTGAATGCTCAGGCCCGAACGGAACTTCTTCCTGCTGGTGATGCTGTCGACAAGCGCATTTTCAAAATAGCCGCGCTGATTGTCGTAGGACTGCATTGCGACAATATTCGCGCCGTTGGCGAGGAGCAGATGGTCTTCTGCCACCTGAAGGTGATGCGTTCTCGTGTAATCGCCCGCGGTGAAGAAGCCCGCCGGCTTCAAGCGTCGTGGATCCGTGGCGTCGAGAATGGTTACGCCGTTGCTGAACATATGACCGACATACACATGGCGACGATTGACCATCACCTGGACGCTGTCGGGACGACCACCGATGTCGCTGTACGACACGTGATGGATCCGACGGCCAATGCCCTGCGACGGTATTGGAGTTTCTCCAGGCGGACGCGTTGCCTGAGGAAGGCCGGTCAGCGCTGCCAGACCGACGAGGCTTTTGAGATGTTCGCGGCGGTTCATACGGTTTCGTGCGTGATTTATACCTCCGAATCGGTTGCCGGGCACAGGTAATCTCTTCGACATGCGATGAACCCAGCCAAACTCTGCGTCAGACCGTCCGGATCAAAGGACCGCTTAACACTGCCGAAAGCCAATTGGTTGTGCTCCCTCTGCGTACGGTTGGGAACGCGATGGATGGATCTATCTCCGATTTCCCGCCGCTTGTCCGATCATTGGGCCTTTCGTCCGATACAACTGTCATCTCTGAGTTGCGTCCTACAGACTTTGGAAACAAAGTGAGGAGGAGTCTGGCAATTCTTTTGACGCATGCATTTCTCGCCGTTACAACGATAGCCATCGGGCTTCTTGCGATGAGGGCAGTGAAGTTCTCTTCGTCTCATTCCCGATTTGGTGAAATTTACCACTGGCTGATGCTGGCAACGTGTTTGAGCGCGCTCGCTCTCAGCTACTCGCGGGGACGCGCCACGATATTTACTTATCTGACGCCGCCCAGTTACGCCTTTGCTCTGGTCGGCTACCTGATGGCGAAATTCCGACCGGTCCATTGGCTGCAGTGGCACATCATCGCACAGGCGAGTTCGTATATCGCCCTCATTACCGGAGTCTTCTTTCAGCTCGTTCCCAGGATATGGCGTTCCGACATCATGTTCCTCGGCTTCTCCCTGGATTTCTGGGTCACGCTTCTCACACCTGGGATTGCCGGCAGCTTGTTCATTGGCAACACCGTAAAGAAATGGTCCGGTGTGAGACTTCACAAACGAAGGATCCAGACGTTCTCTGAATCGAGCTCCACCGGAGAGTGAAATATGACGTTGGACCAGAGGGGCGAGCTTCGACCTCGCGACGCGCGGTTACAAGCCCAGCCGGCCTTTCAACGCGGCCACGCGATCTCTGGAGACAGGCAGTTCCGTTTTCTTTCCATCCTTGAGACGCGCCAGCATGCGCCCGCCAAACATGGCGTGCAGTTCGAGGAGGTGATCGAGATTCAGGATCGAGGCGCGATGAATGCGGATGAATCGACCGGGATCGAGCTTCTGTTCGAGTTCGGAAATTGTCATGTCCACGACGTGACTTCGTTCCAGCGTTGAGGCAAACGTGAGTTTGTCTTTCGAAAAGAAGTGCGTCACGCGGCGAAGATCAATCGGCTCCACCTTGTCACCCGACCTTGACGCGATCCGTTCCAGCCACGGACTTTTCCCAAGCTGCAGCGTGGCGCCGATCTGCGCCAGAAGCTCACGCACCTCCGGAGGCCGCTCTCCACGGCTTGTCATGCGCTCGGCCTTTGCCAGCGCGCGTTCCAGAAGATCGGGCTCGATGGGTTTCAAAAGGTAGTCGATGGCATTGGCCCGAAAGGCCTCCAGTGCATAGCGATCGTAAGCGGTCGTGAAAATGACGAGCGGTTGCTCCGGAAGTTCGGCCAGCAACTCGAACCCGGAAAGCCCCGGCATATGGATATCCAGGAACAGGACTTCCGGGGCCAGCCGGCGCAAATCTTCCACAGCGCCGATCGGATCGGTGCTCGAACCCGCGATCTCGACAAGGCCCGTTGCCTCGAGCATTCGTGACAACCTCTCCAGCGCCAGCGGTTCGTCATCGACCAGATACGCACGCATCAGATCGGCACCTTCATGCTCACCGTCGTCCAACCATCGGACTGCCCCACTCTCAACTCTGCGGACTCTCCATACAAGACCGCCAGCCGTGAGCGAAGGTTATCCAATCCATGCCCGGCCGGCGCGGACTCCAAGGTAAACCCTTCCCCTGTATCCGCGACATTCACACGCAGGCTGCTGTCATTGCGATCCGCAGACACGCGAACTTCACCACCCTCGCGATTGGTAGCAATCGCAAACTTAATGCTGTTCTCAACCAGAGTCTGAATCGAAAGAGGAGGAATCTTCAGACCTTCGAAGTCTCCTTTGATTTCCACACCCCAGTGCAACCGACTTCCCAGGCGAGCCTGTTCGATTTCGAGATAGTCGCGCACGATCTTGATCTCCTTCTCGAAGCCGACAAGTCCACCGTTATGGGAATCCAGGGTGAAACGCAACAGCGCTGCCATGCGTTCCACCATGCGCTCCGCACGGACAGGATCCGAATGAATTAAAGAGGAAATGGAATTCAGCGTGTTGTACAGAAAGTGGGGATGAAGCCGGGACTCGAGTGAACTCAATTGCGCTTCAGTCGCCAATTTGAGAGCGCGCTCGCGGGCAAGCTCTTCCGTCCGCAACTTGAGTTGGGTATCTGCCAGTTGGTCCCGAAGCCGCGCAAACGCAGCCTCGTTTACGCCAATGATAAGAGAAACAATCGCGCTGATCTTGAAACTCCGATCAAAAAGATAAGCCAGGGTTTCGCCAGGTTCCAGGCGCAGACCAGCAACGAGCAGGCTTCCCACCATGCTTCCAACGCCGCTAATGGCGACCATCACAACGACGAATACCGTCCACTGCACCGAGGCCCGGCGATCGCAAATCAATGGTTCTATACGATAGAACACTCCGTGAGCCAGAAACATGATGAGGCTGGTGTAAACGAGGATTTCGACCAGTATGACAAATATGACGCTCGGTCTTATCGAGCCCTGATTCACAGTGACGACAAATGTCAGACCCACCGCGATCAGGACGCTATCGCGCAAAATCTGCAGACCGTTTTTCAAACGCGTATTCGTGTTGGTTTGAATGGCCACCTTTACTATTTCGCGCCGATCGCGCGCTGGTCCATCATGCGTTTCAATGTTCCATCCTGGATTCCCCGTTGAATCGCCGCCTTCTGACGGTTCGACAACAACTCCCGCAGCACCTGTTCATCTTCTTTGCGGACCGTCACCACCGGGATGCTCACGCTGGCCATTTCATCGAAAGTCTGCTCGCCCCACATCACGGCCTTCGGTGGACTATTGGGATTTCCCGGATTATTGTCCGAATTATCATACGTTACCCGAACGTCGATCCGCGTGCCCATGGGAAGCGTCACCAGCGTCTTGTAGGTATATACGTCCTGCCAGTTGAAGTCCCAATCCTTTATCCATATCAAGGGCTGAACCGAACCATCCGGCATGGTAGCGGTCGCCTTGACCTGCTTCGCCACATAGTGTGCGTGGACAAACACGCCGAATACCTGAACACCCACCGGCAGTGTCAGAGAGTCTTCAACGGTGTAGTCGCTCTTCCCCGCTGGAATGTTGATCCCGGCTCCGAAGCCAAACAGGGGTGGCAGTTCCACGCTGATCAAGCTCCTTTCGGGAGGCTTGTTTGAGAAATAAATGCCGATGACGGATTTCTCGGTCTCGGGTTTGCCGGTGGGATGGAAGTGCATCTGGAGGACGATATCGGAACCCTTCGGCAACGCCAGCGCGAACTCCTCGGGTAGAAATTCCGGAACATTGCCCACAGCCCATCCACCCAGGCTTGCGGAATTGGCCGTGTTCGTGAAGTTGCCGCCCATCGTCGTGGAGTACCCGGGACGACCATCCGCGCCATCCAACTTACGCACCTGACCGCTCGTGTCATAACCAATCAAAACGTGATGCACGGCCTTCCGTGCGCCCGGCCGGAACTCGATGGCGCGTACCCACCGGTCTTCCGTGAGGTTCGAAGGCACAACGAAATTCCGATAAATGTCCGGACCACTGGCGGGCACTTCGTAGGCCATCGGCATTTCCAGAATGAGATCCGGCTTACCGAGATGCCACCCCTCGGTAAATGCGGGCAGCGTCGGCATCCTGCCGGGATCACCCTGCGGCATGCCTTGCGCGACCCACTCCGCAATGGAGGCAATCTGCTCGTCGCTGAGCCGACGCTCTTCCTTGAACTCCCCAAAGCCGTGTGTCGCGTGCCACGGCGGCATGTAGCGTGACTTCGTTACCGCGGCAATCAAGGTGCCGCGCTTCTTCACGTCTTCGTAGGAGATCAGCGAAAAAGGGGCCGCTTCGCCGGGGCGATGGCACGTTACACAGTTTTGATAAATGATCGGCGCGATGGTTTCACTGAAAGTCACCTGCTGCGGGGGCGCGAACAGCGCCGTGAGGGCCATATACAGTGCGAGAATTGCGCTTGTCATTTCTTCTCCTTGAATAGATCCGGCGACATGATGAAACATCCCACGGCAGTCGTTTCCGGGTGCGTCACGACGCGGCCCGCAACCACGGCATCGAGCGCATCGCGAAGGTCATGAACCGTCGCGGCTCTTCGAGGTCTGCCAAGATCCGCGTAGAAGTTATCGATACGTCCGCGGTAGCGAATCTGCCCCGCCCTGTCGATCACCACGGCTTCGGACGTCACGGTGGCGTTGACTTGCGTGGCGATCTTCCCAGTGCCGTCAGTCATTGCAGGAATCCCGCGGTAGCCGAATTCCTCGAGGTGCTTACGAATCGCAGGGGCGTTCACCGGGAAATCCTCATAGACGAGGCCACAGCGGACGCCGCGCGCTCCATACTCCTTGCAAATTCGCTGAATCTCCTGGGTATAGAAGCGCGAGATTGGGCACTCGGCGGAGAGAAAGAACAGTACCTGCGCCTTCTCTTCCACGCGAAAGGGTTTAAAGGGATGGCCGTTGACGTCCCGAACTTCAAACGATGGATTTACAGCGAGCAGTGCGAGGAAGAACAGATTAAGCATGAAGCGAGTGTCGCCGAGCTCAGGCGAGGTCGCCAGCAGCTTTCCGACGAACGGCCGGATTATCGGATGGACGGTAAACAGAGCGGATGAGTTAAATCAATAGGGGAAGCCAGCCGGACCAATTGCTAATGCGAAGTATTCACTCAAGTCGAAGCGAATCGACAATTCGGCCA